>JAABUO010007596.1_pt1 | contig 12365 bp, 17 predicted proteins | sample 5559291 | NCBI WGS metagenome assembly JAABUO01 (sample SAMN10711878, study PRJNA513372) | rock metagenome | isolation source: Antarctica rocks | place: Antarctica: Victoria Land, Finger Mt sud
ACCCCGGGCGCTGCTCGCCTTCCTGCTGGGGCTGCAGCACAAGCCGCACCTGCACCTCATCGACCTGTGAGCGCTGGGGTGGAGGGCGGGGGCAGCGGGGATGGCAGCCGAGCAGGCAGCCGAGCAGGCAGCCGAGCAGGCGGCCGAGCAGGCAGCCGAGCAGGCCGGCGAGCTTGACCTGGACGAGCTGTTGAGCGTGCGCACGGTCGAGGTTGTGGAGCAGGTGCAGGCAGACAAGCTCAAGCAGGCGCTGCGGCGCGTGCTCGATGAGCTGCGCCTGGCCGGGCCGGGCAGCCTGCGCGAGGCGCTGCGCAGCCTGCGGGAGGTGCAGCAGGGCGTGCAGGCCGAGGTGGCCTCGCTGAAGGTGGGCCAGGTCTTGGCGCCCGCGCGCTCGCTGCCAAGCACAGCTGAACCCCCCCAGAGCGCTGTGAAATCGACATTTAGTAGCAGTGCTATGGTCCGTACACCTGCGGCGGTTCTCACGGCATGAAGCCCAGTGCGGTGCGCGGCAGGAGGCCGGCAGGGCCGACGCGCGGGCGCTCGAGGCAGGCATGGCGCTGCACCAGCGGGAGCTCGAGGTGACACCTCTGCGCTGGCGCAGCACCTGCCTCTAGCTTTTGCGGCGCGCTTTGTGCCTGCAGCTGGAGCTACAGCCAGCCACACCCACAGCATGTGTGCCCCGTGCAGCGTCTTGAGCCTGTTCCGACGCGACTCGCTGAAGCCCAAGCCGCGCACGCCGCGCTGCTGGAGCGGGTGGCCATGCTGGAGGCTGCTGGCTCGCCGGCGGACGCCGCGCTGAGCCTCGTTAGCGTCGCGCTGGCGCCGACGCAGCTCGCGCTGAACGCGTTGACTGCGGAGGTGGCTGCGCTGAAGGCCGGCGCCTCCGTGCTGCCGCCACATAGCGCAGCCGCACCAGGAGAGGCCGCACACAGTGACAGCACTGATGCCGAGCTGCACGCGCCGTCCGGGGCTCCCGACCTGCCTGCAGAGGCGCTCGCACCGCCTGCAGAGCCTGCCGAAGCAGGGGCCGCCCCTCACGGCGAGGCCAGTCCCGGCGAGGCCTCTGTTGGTGACTCGGGCACCGGTGCCACACAAGCATCACTGGCATCCCTGGAGCGCGAGCCAGACGGCCAGCCGCCTGCCAGTGCAGGACCCAGTGCGGCACCCAGCACGCGGCCGGAGCCAGATGCTGGGCCGCCAGGCTGGCAGACAGCGGCCGGGGGCGCGGGCGCAGCGGCGCCCGGCGCAGACCAGGCCGGCCTGGCCGCCGCCCTGGCGACGCTGCATGCCCGCCTGGCATCTGCCGAGGCGGCCCTGCAGAGCCTGGCGGATGCGCGCCCGGGCGCCGGCGTGGCCGAGCTGGATGCGCTGGCGGAGCGCGTCAGCGGCCTGCACAGCGCCGTAGCGCACCAGGAAGTAAGACTGGACGCCCTGTGCGCGCATGAGAGCCGCACGCAGCGACGGCCCAGCGGTGCTGGCGATGCGCCGGTAGCGGCCGCGGCGCCGCTCGGCGGTCAGGCGCCGGCGTCTGTCCCGGAGGATGCCGAGGCGGGCGGGCCGGCCTCAGGCGGTTGCGCGCAGGAGCCCAGGGCTGCCGCACCAGAGGGAAGCGCCGGCGCAGCGTCCGCAGCACAGGGCTCAGCGAGCATGAGCGTGTCAGACCAGCAGGCAAGCGTCTTACCCTCCTGCTGTTGCGCTGCCGAATAGTTGGTGAAGTGCTGCGCCATTCGTCTGCCTGCCATGCACAACTGCAGAAGCATGTCAGCATTTGCATTGTGCACAGCATCAGGCAAGATAACTGTGCAGCCACAGCAACGCTGCACGTGTTCTGTGTAGGCAGGGCTGGCGGACCCGGTTGTGCCCGTCGCCATGTTCTCTGTGGCCACGGAGTCGCTGGCGGCGCGCCTGCAGCCGCTGGAAGCAGCAGTGGCCAAGCAGGCACTGCCGACGGGCCCGGTCGTGCTACAGCGCACAGCGAGCGGAACGGGGCCGTATGCTGAGCGCATCACAGCGCTGGCGGCATTGCTCGATGGCGCGTCCTTGGCCACGCACAGCGCTGGCAGCTGCCCTCTGTCTCTCGAGCAGCGACATGCGATGCACCCCCTCTCGTGCGCTTGAGCATGCAAACATGCTGGCAGCATGCTACCCTCGAACTTCAGCGGTGCGCCTGGCTGCCTTTGGCGACGGCCCCTGGTTTGGCCATGCAGGGCTGCGCGCGGAGGTGCAGGCGGTCAAGGCCGGCCAGCGCGACTTCCAGCAGGGCGTCCAGCAGGCCCTGGCTCTCGGGGGCGTGAGGCTCCCGGCAGCACAGGCTCAGCCCGCGGCAGCACAGCAGCCGCTCCCAGCAGAGCCGGCCCCTGGCGCGGCTGGTGCTGCCGCGCCCGAGCCCCCCAGCGGCGCCGTCGCGGCGCCTGCCGCAGAGACGGCTCTGACTGAGCTGCAGACGCTGCGCAGCGCGCTGGGCGTCGTGGTGACCGCGACGCATGCCATGGCCATGCACAGCTGCCCCCGGCCGGCGTCCGCACCGCGCAGAGCACGTGCTTCAATGAACATGTCGCGCGGCAGCCTGGCCAGGCGGAGAAGCGATGTGACAGGATTGTTGCAGCTCCCTGCAACAGTGCCTGCTGCCACCCAAGCCGCCCCGGCACACCCAAGTCACGATGCCACATGCGGACCGGATGTGCTGTGCGGGCATGCAGCCTCTGCCCTGCAGGAGCTGACAGCCGCGCTTGCGGCCGGCAGCATCGGCCACAAACTGGATAGCGGCTCCGTATCCCAGGTCTGCTGCAGCTGATGCCTCGCCCTGAACGCAAGCATCATGCGAGCTGGATGCAATGCTGCAAAGCAGCATCACAACAAACAGCATGACCAGAGCATGATGAAGCTGAATCAAAGCAACCTCTGCCAGCGGAGTTGGCCAAATCACATGCCTGACATTCCCTGTTGTCTCTCTTGGGTAGGCGCGTCAAGCATGCCCAAACATGTGACAACACGTGATTGAAGGACGCTCGAGCATCCCATGGGGTGCACCAGGAGCGTACCGAGGGACCCTCAGCAGGCGTGGCCTGGCCAGCGTCCCCTTCCGGGGCTGTGGAGCAGGACAGGCAGAGAGGCGGCCCAGCCAGGGAACATGCGGCAGGACCGCGACCGGCGGCTGGGGAGTATGCGGTGCTTGCCAGCCGGCCACTGCTTGGTTACAGGTGCGCTGTGGTACCGGATGGCAAGGCCAGTGCCAGCATTGACCACGGCTGCACAGCATGCATTCTATGGCACCCCCACCTTTCACGGCTTGACTCTGTGGATGGTGATGTGGAAGTGCCGCATGGGTGGGACAGAGCCTTGCGCATGTTTTGCTTTGCGCAGGTGTATGTCGTGCGACCGCAGCTTGCTGGCTTTGGAGAGCGACGCAGGGCCACACATCGCGCAGCCAGGCTTTGCCAGCACCGCCGTGGAGTACGCGCGCGCAAACGGCATGGACCCTGAGAGAAGCCCTCCCACACAGCGCGCCCTGCAACGGCCCCACACGTCTGGCACCATGGGCAATGACGGCCTTTATGGAAGCACCAGCGAAAGGCTGCGTGGGGCGCAGAGCTGGTGCGTCTGCAGTGCCTTGCATGCTTGCCCTAGTCGTGCTCAGCTTGTTGCTTCCACATGTGACCTCCCAGCATTTGTTGGCCGCAGCGCTGCACGATGGCCCTGCTATGCCCCCAACCATGTGTTGCACGCAAACAGGCATGGCCCGCCCCATGAGCTGCTGCCGCGACAAGACCTTGGACCGCGCTTGCCGCCTGGCGGCTGGCGGGCAGCAGGCACAGGCATGCACCTGGGCAAGGCACGCGCCAGCACAGCACATGGAGGGCCCCGCCAGGACGAAACCCCGGGGCTGCGACGAGCACGCATGTACCAGTGACATTGTTGTAGGGAGTTTAGCTGACCAGGGAGGCCAGTGCTGGTGACACAGTTGGCAGCAGTCGGGACCGCCCGCGTAGAAGGTACTTAATGTTCAGTAATATCACATTTGGAATACTTTGTTGCTGTAGCAATGCTGTTTTCTTACATGCATGCAGCCTCATACGTCACAGGTGTCTGCTTGCAGCACTGCGTACAACACTGCTTTGAACTGGCACTGCAAATGTGCTACGCATTGCATCTCTCTGTGCAAAGCAGTGCTGCGGTTCCCAACGACTCCTCGCAAAGTACAAATTTCTGGCCTTACAAGCTGGCCAAAGCGCTGGGCGAGGCTGCGTATACCCACAAGGCATTTTAAGGCGTCTGCAAGCTTGTTAACATAAAACTGTTGTGCATGCTTTCATGTGCGCACCGCCGCCCAGGCCATACGGCTTTGGAAAGCCGCCGCCGCGCGCTTGGCCTGAGTTGCCACTCAGCAGCTGGCGCAGAGGCCGCTGCGTGTCTGAGAAATGTCTGGCATTGTGCCGCGGGGACACTGCTCCGACGCCATGCTTGCCCATGCCCAATCCCCGACTGCCACTCCTGCACAAGCCCCAACCTGTTTGCTTGAGCAGAACAACAGCATCATACAGCAAAAACATGCACATATGCAGCAAGGCGCACAGTTGTTGCTGGTCATGGTGCCTGCTTGAGCAGTTGAGGAAGCCTGCGTGCAGCAGCACAGCGCCCTCAAGCAGCTTGTACATGATGATGTGCAGCATGTACATGATGATACAGCTATGACCCTTACAATGCTCACCAGGGAGTGCGCCCTGGTTCCCCACCAGGCCCGGATCGTATCCGTGCTGACCTGGCGCCAGGAAGACCTGCTTGCGGTGCACAGTTGTGACCTGCATGCACGGACGCGGCAGTGTCAGCACTGGCGCTGTAGCGGACGCAAACACGCCTAAGTGCCGTGGGGCGTGCCACGCGGTTGCCGCCAGGCTGATCGCGAAGGAATCCGAGGTTTGGCGGGGTGGTCACATGCATGCCGCGGCCGACACCCAGCAGAGTGCCCTCGCCCATGCCTCGCCTCGCAGCCTCGTTCGCGCGGAGCCGCTGATTTTCATGCTGCTCCTGAACCAGCAAGCTTCTACATGTCATTCAGGGCCGCCTCTCAGGCTTGGTGTACATGCAATATGGTCACAGGCGTCTGCACACCTTCTGGCACATGTCTGCAGCTTTGCGCGCCTGCAAGGCACAGCTACTTGTCAAGTGCTAAAGTGACGACAGGTCCGCGAGCACACTGGTGCCAGAGATGCTACCATACCTGCTGAGCCTTCTGCTGATACTTCTGCAGCAACTCCTGCTTGTCTGCTGCGAGCTGGTCCCGCTCCAGGCTGACGTCTCGACACTTACGCTTTGCCTGCAAACAGCCAAGCTGTGTCTGCACACTGGCCCTCCAAGCGAGCAGGGCTGCCCTACACGGAGCAGCACGCGCACCGCTGTGTAGGCGTCGTGCACCTCCTGCAGCTTGCGCTTGCAGGCCTCCTGGGTCTTTACAATCTTGGCCTGCAGCTGCTGCTCGCGCAGCTGCGCAACCAGGTTTGTCTGCTGCACGTAGAATTGGATGGCGGCAGCGGCGCTGTTGAGTGCCGTCTCAGGTTTCTGACCGCAGAGCGCAAGCTGCGCAGCACGCAGCATACCTTGGAGGCTCTGCAGCATATTGTGTAACAGCCAGCGATAGTCAGCTTCCGACTGCGCTGCAACGCACCTGGAAAGCGCTCTCGCCTTGCAAGACATGCACCAGCTTCACCGTGCTGCAGCGCTCCAAACGCGCAACTCAGGGGTCTTCATTGTGGTACCACTGCGCTGTTTGCTAAGCAGCATGGGCCTTACCTCTTCGAGATGGCCTCTTCACAGACTGGACATATGCAGTCGTTCTCAAAGATCTTCTGCGCACAGGGGATGCCTGCGCACTCTCGCCATGTTTCAAGCGCTCTCCAGGTCAGCTTTGCTCAAGCAAGCCATGGCCTGAAAATGGGGCGCACAGAACAGGTGCGCGCAGGTGGTTGCTACGGCCTGGCTCTTAGGCTCAAGCTCTGTACTCCAGCACGCATTGCACTTCATTTAGCCGGTACAGCTCCGGTACCTGGCCGTAGAAGGGTGGGGCAGCAGTGTGCAGCGCATTCTCTCTACTACTGCTACTTGCCTGGAGGAAACGCGCCGAGCAGGAGCTGGTTGCTGGCACGCCTTAGACGCAGGTGCAGTGCAGCTGTCTCGGGTTGTGGCAAAGCGCAGGGGAGTAAGCATCAGACACCGTGTGGGGTCGATTAAGCTTGGCTCTTTGCAGGCGGGGGGTCCAGTAGTCCCCAGGTAGAGCGGGGCCCCACAAGGTGTTTCCCCCAGGCTCTGCCGCGAGGCAAAGTGCTTCTTCGCGCTCAGCTTGCTTCTCAACAACCAAGACTGAGGATGCTGGTGCCTGGTTCGTTGCCCAACCTCCAGGCCATCTTGCCTTCCTGCTCACAGTTCCGCCTGACTCCTTGCTCTGTTGTGCCACTCAACAGCAACAGGAGCGTGCTGACCGGCATGGTCAAGTGACAATTCCTGCTATATGTGGGTCGCCATTGTTTTGTGCAAGGAAGGCTTCCTCCAGGCGCTGGTACTCCAGCTCCGCAAGGGCCATTTCCTACTGCGTGCATGGTGCATCAGACACGGATATGTGCTGCACTGCACAACAGGCAAAGCAGGGCAACGGCGAGGCTGCGCACCTCCTCGGTGGGTCCCGCGGCTTTGCCCGCCGCCTTTTCCTCCTTGGCATGTTCCGCTGCCTTCTGCTTGTCTGCAGCCTCCTGCACGCTATGGAGATGGCGTCATGGCTGTGCGCAGCCAAGCTGTCCAATCCCCCCCGCCACAGCTATTTATACCACCTCTTGCCAGTGGTTACAGCAATCAAGCAATCATGCACTCCCATCGCCTGGGGCGTGCCTTAAGCAAACGCGCGCGCTCGGGCGCGCGCGCAGCAAACCAGGCGATGCGGGCCGCCTCGCGCGCAAGCAGCGCAGCCATGCTGCTCGTCTCGCTTGCCCCGCGCCGCCGCAGGCTGCGTGGCAGCTCCATGACGCGCGTAACACCCATGCCATCGCCTGTTCAACCCGCACCAGCCTATTCTTTTGCTGCTACTGGACATGTGTCTCTCCTACTAGCAGGCCAATGTGCTGCTATGCATTCACATTGCATGCTCGTTTTGGTTGCAAAAGTGGATGCTGGCGCTTATCTGCCTGTGCAACCTATGTCAGGTGCTACTTGTGTCAGGCGGGCACGCGCACCGACCGCCAGCAGCTGCTGCGCCGCGCGCACTGAGGCTGCGCCTGCAGCCGAGCCGATCGAGGCCGGCGTGAAGGCCAGGCTGGTGATGGCGGCAGCGGATGGCGCAGCAAGCAGCGACGGCTCGTGGCTGCGGTCCAGCAGGTCCCACACCTCCAGCACGCCGTCTTCCCGGCCCGTAAAAAGGACGGCTGCGTTGCGCAAGCATGATGTGAGGGGGCAGGTGAGTAGGCATGGGGCCTGGCAGGGGGGCAGGCTGTCGCAAGACATCAGGCTGTTCCACTGTGATCAGTCACACAAAACAGTCCTAACGAGGGACTGCTGGGCTTGCATCAGCTTCATGTGTGCTTTACGTCCGATGAGCCTCATTGGGCGCTGCACAGATACAGGCAATGCAACGGGCATGTGTGAAGTCTGCGTTATGTGCCATGATACCAACTGCACGGGGGCCGCGCCTGGGCGCGTGGGGCTCCAGGCGGCGGCGCTGTACTGCGCAGGCGCGGCGGGCGACTGCAGCAGCGGCGCGCTGGTGCCCTCGCGCCAGACGGCCCATGTCCATGCGCCCGCGCTGAACAGAACATCGTCATGGAACGGCGAGCGCTGCAGCGCGGCCGCGCCACCGGCGTGCACGCGCACCGACGGCGGCGCGCTGGCCTCCTCCCCTTCCGCGCCGGCCTGCCGGAGGAATACGATGAACACCGACTGCACTCTGCCAGATGGTGCGTCACCAGACGCCCGTCCTTGCAGGTTGAAAGGGGCGAAAAGGTGGCGCTACGCTGACAATGCATGCTGCCAACATGCAGCACGACTGCAAAGGGGATGACAGGGGAGGCGTACTAGATGCATCATGCTGTCCAGGCGTCCATTCCAGCGCTTCCATTCCCCAATCTGTACCTCTACCATGTGGCCTGCCGCGCCTTCTGGAGCGCGTAGTCCGCCCAGACGAGCTCGCCCTCGCGCGAGGACACCGCCACGGCAGACTGGGCTGCCGGGCCCTTGGCCGCAAAGCTCAGGCGCACGGCGGGCAGAGCGCCCCCCAGGCGCGCGCGCAGCGCCAGCGCAAACGTTGGCCGCCACTCTGACTCTTCCGTGTCCCTGCCAGGCGCACGCGCTGCTTGGCGTCTGCGCACGCGAATACACGCGCAGCGGCGCCGGCGCGAGCGCATTGCCCAGCACTGCGTATGCATGCCCGCATGTGCTGCAGCGGGGCGCACGCCGACGCACTTCTTGGGTCGGCGGCGGTGGGAGCTGCTCCGCACGTCCCAGAACAGCACGCGGCCGTCCGCGGAGGTCGTCGCAAAGAAGAAGCAGTCTGCTGGCCCCAGTTTGGCGCCCTCCTCCGCCTGCGGGCGCCGGCGCCCAGGCCACCATCGGCACCAGTCCCTGTGCGAGGCTCCACAGTGAGGCAGACGGCCTCAAGCCATGCTGTGAAGCAACCGCGTTACTCGTTGGAAATAGGGTGGAGCACGCTTTTTTCCGCAGTCCAAAGATGCCAAGCGTGTGGCCCCAATACCGCGGAGCTGCTGACACCTCCGGGCACCGAGCCAGACACGCGGACACAGGCAAGCTGGTAGACAGGCCCAGGAGCACCGTGGGGGGCCGGCTGCCCTCCTTGGAGATGCGGACGCCCGGGAGCCAGTGCAGGGCGGTGACCGGCGCGCGGTGCGACAGCTCCAGCATGGACGTGAACTGTGGCGCCACCTTGAGCCCATGGCCCGGCTCGCTGCCGGTGCCATTGGCGCTTGCCAGTTGCACCTGGGACCCAAGCAATAGCGCCATATGTGTTCGCACTTGGCAGCCGCTGAATATGCAACCATGCAGCTCACGCAGGTTGACAACAATGCTGTACTTGTTGTCGGCAGGCAAAAGACTGGCAAGTCGAGCTGGTGTTTGCCCAGACAATCTGCTCGCCTCTGAGCATGCCTTACGGGCACGACTCACAGGCAGCTATGCAGATCCGCTAGCCTATCATCATGTTGACGTCGTAGCCATGCAGAGACATGGGTTGCTACCTCTGCCGCACTGGTGTCCCACAAGACGACCTGGCCAGTTGCGCAGCCGCCCGCCACCAGGTGCGGCGTCGCCGGGTTCACCTGGAAGCACCCCACCTGCACCAGCCATGCCGAGGGAGGTTTGCCAAATAGATAAATGTGCGCCTGCATGCAGTCTGGCATGCATGTCTGTCCGATAGCGTGCAGAGCAGCACGAAGCGGAGGCACAGCAGTCCCGACGCCCTGAGCTGCAAAGCGCATGGCGCGCCTCCACCGCGCTCTCCAGCACGGCCTCAGGGCGGATGGGGTCGCGGAACGACCACAGCAGGACGCCGTGCGCGGCGCCGTCGGCCGGCAGCTCCTCCGCGCATGCGACCGCCAGGACCCCCTGCCGCGCGCCTTCAGCGCCGTGCTGGGGCAGGCGGGAGCTTGCACTGCCTTCGCACCCCGCGGTCCTGCATCAGCCTTGACTGACGCTGCACCATGCCAGGGTGTTGTTGCGTGTGCGGCTGCTGTTCAGCGTGTGCATCGACACCTGGGTGGGAGCAATGCGCCGTCCAAGGCACGTGGCTTCTGCAGGCAGTGCTGCACGCATGCATCCGCACTTCAGGCCATGGGCATTGACCTTGCAAGGTTTGAGCGGAGATGAGCAAGGCGGCACGCCATCTGCCTCGCTGCGGCTATCCACTCTGAGACCGAAAGCCCCAGGCGAGCCAGCTGCGAGGAGCAAGGAGCAGACCTTGCGGTGCGGCAGCCACTGCAGCGCGGCCACGCAGCGGCCTTTGCTGTGCGCGAGGTCGGTGAAGGACTGCAGCTCCGCGATGAGCGCCTCCGCGCGCCCGCCCGGCGCGCCGTCCTCGTCCGCGAGCGCGGCCAGGTCGTCGCCCAGGATGTCCACGGCCGCATTCTCCGCCAGCGCTGCCTCCCACCTGCCCGCCCCGCTAGCCGCTCACAGCCTGGGCTGCCCGCTCGGCGCCCAGAGAGCGCGAGTCGCCCGTTGCTGGCGCCCGGCGCGGGGCGCGAGCGGTCGCCTGCAGCCGCTATCAGCCTGAGCTGCCCGCTCGGCGCTCGACAAGCGCAAGCCGCCCGTGCTGCTCGTGACGTGTGCCGGGCGTCGGGGCGCTCACCTGGCTTGCATCCTCATGCGCATGCTCCTGTGCATTATAATGGGCCTGGCCGCGTCAACGAAGCGGGGAGGGCGCACCGAGGACGGATGCACTGCAGGAAGCTCGCAAAGTCCGCCGACGCGAGGACGGCGGCCGTGGCGTCAGCGTCGAGCTCGCGTGGCGCGTACTGGCTGTAGTTGCGCCGCAGCGGCTCGCCCGTCGCCTGCACTTGCGCCTCCCGCAGCGCCGGCGCGCTCTGCGCGCACAGGCCAGGGCAATCAGCAGCAGAGCCCGGCCTTTCGCGCTGCCTTGTGTGCAGCCAGAGAAACGGCCTCCTGGTCAGCTCGTAACGTCCACATGCGTGTCTGTGGGGCTGGCAAGCAGCGCACTTGTACATGGAAGTAGGTCAGGGTTGTGCCACCAGGCAGACGCAAGGACACGTGGGCCAGTCAGTCGCGCCAGGGCACGCCTGAACCGCAGCATCCACCTCCCGGCGCTGCACGAGTGGGCCCAGGTCGACCGGCGATAGGCCCTGCATGCTGGGCGAGTCCCAGAGCGCCTCGGCCGGCAGATCGGCAAATGAGCAGGGCCGCCCAAAATGCCGCCGCGCGCGCTGCGCACGGACCCGCGTGCGCGAGCAAGGCTCGCACGCGGCGCCCGCTCGCACCTCCTCATCGCTGCCCTGTAGCAGCCAGCCCAAAGTGGGTGAGTGGGCAAGCGTTTCCGGACATTCATCCCGACGCTGTCTCTTGCAGCCGCTGGCCTGCGCACAGGCGGGGCCGTCGACACCAGGGTGGGCACCAGGCACGTCCAAGGCCTGGGCTGCAGCATGCGACGCTTGCGTGGCAGCGCGGCGTGTGCGGGGGCCTCCTCCGCAGCCCCCTCGTCCTTGCCCTGCTGCTGCAAAGCTGCCGCGGCGGCTGCAGCAGCCCACTGGTCGGCGGCAGCCCTTGTTACCGCCAGCTGCGCGCGACAGCGCCTTGTGTAGGCTGCACGTCAAGTGCAACATCTCCATATTTGCAGTCCTCAGGCTTTGGTCCGTGTGTGAGCGGGGTCGCGCCTCAAAATTGTTGCCGTCGCCGTAGGTGTCGTCGGGGTTGCTGCGCAGCACGAGCGGGTCACAGTCGGCGGCCTTGATGAGCGCGCGGTGCGCGTGGAAGTCTGATATTGCGCCGCGGAACTGGATGTCCCGGGTCAGGACCGCCAGCGGCACGCGCTGATCATGCGAGACAACCTGCAACGGCTGCAGGCCCAGTGCGTCCAGCGTGCCGCCTGCCGTCCACAACCAAACAGCCATAAGCTATGTGCGCCTGCGTGCGCGGTGGCTCATTCTCCTCCTGGGACTGAGGCTTGCTGCTGGAAAGGTGCGCGCCTGTGAGGAAGAGGGACACCACCCCTGGCAGGGGCTGCCGGGTGCCATCTTCTGCAACTGTGTGCGGCAAGGCCTGCAGGTGTGCCTGCTCTTGTGGGGCTGTGTGCGCAGCAAGTTGCGAAGCCATGGCAGATGGGGACAGCAGTGGCGATGATCGACTCCCGATGGAGGCGTTTGTGGTGTAACTTTAAAAACCTACCAGGCCATGGAAACCTAGCAAGTGTTCAGCATGCATGGACGGCACCGGAGCAGCAAAACCGATAGCACTGCTACTGTAGCAGCTACTATAGCAGCCTGAACATGCCTGAGAGCAGAGACACACAGTGAGTGACAAGCAAAGCAAGCACGCAGGCCTTGTTAGAACCCTGGAACAGGACAGTGCTACCAAAAAGACACAGCAGGCCGCACACGCCGACGAAAGCCATGCAAAATCTCATGTACACTCTTGCGCCGCACAGAGCGGATGCAGGCTGGCCCCACCCTGCACGCGCGCCGCCAGGCCGGCGACCGGCGCGCCGCCCACGCAGAGCGCGCCCGGCCGCAGCCGCGCCTCCAGCAGCGCGCACACGCCCGCCGCCTCCCCAGCAGGCGCCTCCACCACCAACTCATGCCCCACCGCGGCGACGATGCGCGGCGGCAGCGCGGCGTCGTCCTGCGTGCGGCCGGGCGCGCGCGCCGGCC
>JAABUO010007597.1_pt1 | contig 12364 bp, 15 predicted proteins | sample 5559291 | NCBI WGS metagenome assembly JAABUO01 (sample SAMN10711878, study PRJNA513372) | rock metagenome | isolation source: Antarctica rocks | place: Antarctica: Victoria Land, Finger Mt sud
CGCGACCAGCGCGCTCGCCCAGAAGTCGGTCATGCCCAGCAGCTGCAGGAAGAGCGTCATGAACGCGACCGCCTGGCCCGGGATGTTGCCCACGATGCCCTGCGCGCCGGCCGCGCGCGCGCCGTCACGCGCCCGGACCCCGCATAAGCCTCGGCCCCGGCAGGCGTGCGCAGGCGCGCCGCGCGCCGTCGGCGCGCCAGCGCCCGACAGGAGCACGCGCCTGGCGGCTGCGGCAGCCGCGCCGCGCGCGCCGCCGCCCCGCTTGCGCGGCCCGCGCCGCGCTGCCGCGGCCGCGCACTCGAGCAGGGTGCCAGCGTGGGCGCATTGCGCACTGCAGGGGGAGGGCATTGACGGGCAGGGCAAAGGGTTGACCTAGAGGCGCTGCTGCGATCAGAGGAAGTCTGAAGGGCAAGGCCGCGCCTGGAACACGACGATGAGGAATGTCGGCACGCACAGCACCGAGCGCATGCCGGCCATCGCGCTCGCGAGCGACACCTCCTCCTTGTGCGCGTCGCTTTCGGGCCGCGCGTCGCCGCGCGGGCAGCGCGGGTCGGCCGAGAAGAAGAAGTTGACGACGCCGATGCACGCGCTGATCGCGCCCAGGATCACAAACGCAAAGCGCCAGCCGTCCAGCCCAAACGGCCGCAGCGTGCCTGCGCGGGTGGCAGGGTTCAGGTTAGGCAGAGCGACCGCGCGCGGGCTGCCTGCATGGCGCGGGCGCTGCGCGGCGGTGCGCGGCCGCGAGAGGGTCGCTGCGCTGCTTGTCTGGGCAGGCGCGGAGCAGACAACTGTGGCTTGGGGAGGACCGCAGAGCCCAAAGCACACCCAGCGCCGCGCTGGCAGCGGCGGCGCGCGCGGCGGGCAGCGCGCGCGGCGCGGCGCGCACCGACGTTGGTGGCGTAAAGGCCGCCGAGCGCCGCGCCGGCCGCGGACGTGAGGTGCAGCGTGCCGAACACCTTGCCGCGGTCCTCCGCGCGGTAGTAGTCGGCCGTCAGCGACTGCACGTTGGGGATCACCTGCGCCCGCGCGCGCGCTCAGAGCACGGTCTCTGGCCGGCCAGTGCAACTGTATGCTGGGCCTGCAGCGGACCCCTCGTGTCCCAGACCACCTGAGGGCAGGCGTCCGGCTGCTCTGCCAGAACGCGCCTCGTCCGTCCGAGACACATGCTCAAACACACAGGGCAAGTAGAGATGGACCACGGAGGGGCCGCCAACATCCGGGCCCCTGACAGTGCGGCCTGCCAGAATCAGCAGCCAGTGCATGCACGCAGCCTTTGTCAACTGGAGCAGGCAAGCCTGCCAATATTCCGACCTCCGCACAGCCAAACCCTAGCCTGTGGACAGGAGGCGCGCCGCAGCTCACAGTCCTGGCAGGCCGGCCGTGCCTGCGACATGGGTGGGGCGAGTGCGAAGAGTTTCGGCAGGCCCGCGGGCGCGCACCAGACCCCATCAAAGTCACGGGAGGCCCGCGGGCGAGCACTAGAGCAGGCACAGCGCGTCAGACTTACGTGGGGGCCCGCGGGCGCGCACCAGCGCCAGGCCCAGCCCGTTGAAGGCCCAGAAGAAGATGCCCTCGCGCAGCGTGCGCGCCAGGCTGAAACCGACAGTCACCACGCCCCAGATGAGGCACCCGCCGGAGATGACCCACGCGCGGTTGTAGTAGTGCCCTGCACGGGCGCAGGCATCAGCCGCGGCGCGGCTGCGGGCTCTGTGCGGCCCAGGCAAACACAAGCGCGCGCAGAGCCCCGCAACTCAGCAAGCTTGGGTTGCGCACCCAGGAAGCCGCCCAGCGGCGATGACAGCGCCTGCATCAAGGAGCGCGCCAGCGTGATGTAGCCCAGCTGCGCGGGGCAGCACGTACATGATGTGAATGAGCACAGCCTCGCCAGGCTCAGCCGAGAAGCAAGGGTGCGGGTCATGCAGGCAGCCGGAGCGTCCGACACGCGCACGCAACGGCCGCGCCGCGCCTGGCTCGGCGTCGCGTTGAAGGAGCGCGCGACAAAGCGGTACACGGCTGGCAGCACCACCTCGTCCGCGCGCTCGAACAGCATCGCCGCGTTCATGCACGCGCTCGTCGTCGCTCGCCGCTGGCAGAAAGCCTTCCTGCCCGGGGTCCTGCACGCGCACGCCGGCGCTCGCGCCGCGCGCCGCAGCGGCAAATGCGCGCTGCCAAGAAGTTGAGTAATTCAGGCACTGTGCGCCGTGCGCTGGCTCTGCGCCCGCGTCATGCGTTCTGACAGCGCTGCCCTTGCGCGGCGGGGCGGCGCGCAGCTGTTGCATAATTTGCACATATGACGGGCACGCTCAGCGTGACTAGCGCGTTAGTACATTGCAGGCCGGAACAGCGCGCCGCGCGCCGCACGCCCGACCTAGGCGCACGGGTGCCACCGTTGTCTTTTTTAGGGCGTCTTCGGGAGCCGCACCCCGGTGGCGCCGGACCGCTCGGACATGCGCTGATGCGCAGCAGGGGTTTGCTCGCCACGGCTGCGCCGCTGTCCGCATCGTCGCCCTTGCCCCGGGCAAGGGGCTCGCTGTGATGGCTCTGCTGCGGCGCCGCCGCGGGGCTGGACAGCCGGTCATACTGGCAGCCATGCCCGGGCGCCGCAGCCTTGCCCTCGTCCGTGCTCGCCATCTGCACTTCAGCTGCACGCATGCACCGTGGGCGACACCCGTGCTGCCGTCCAGCGCACGCGCCGCACGCGCCGCGCCCAGCTGATGCTGGCGCGCCTGTGCGCCCGCGCGTCCAGACCGGCCACTAACTCGCCTGCTGCCTGCAGTGGGGGCCGCCAGCCTCCGTGCCCGGCACGGCGTGCGGGGGCGCTGCCAGGCGCAATTCAGCACCCGCGGCTGCAGCAGTGCGCCTGGCCACCGGTCAACAGGCGCAGCACTGCAGGATCGGTCAGCAAGGCGTGAGAAGAGCCCGCCCCTGCATCCGCGGGCCAACTCTGTTCACGTCCAGCTGGCCAAGCCCTGTAGGGTGGACAGATATCTGGGCTGTTACACTGTAACTACGCATGCACGTTCTGCACGTTCTCTATCACGCGGCGCTGACCTGTCTGCCACAGCACCTGCCACGGGTCGCCATGCCGCAGCCGCCCGACGCTGGGACGCTGCCCAGGGTGGACGGCGCCTGAGCCCTCCCGCGCCCGCGGCGCGGCGCGGCAGATGCGCGGCAGCGCGCCGGCCGGGGCGCCGCCGCACCGGCGGATCCTGCTGAACCAGGCGCAGCAGCCGCAGAAATACAAGGGCAACTATGTCGCCACCACCAAGTACAACCTGCTCACGTTCCTGCCGAAGGCGCTCTACGAGCAGTTCAGGCGCGGCGGCCGCCAGCGACACACAAACACAGCTCGTGCGACCAAACAGCAGAGCCGCCCCGAAAGGGGGCGCGGGCTCCTGCAGGCGCATCGCCAACCTCTACTTCACGCTGGTGGCCGCCAGATCATGCACCTCGATCAGCCCCATCAGGTGCGGCGGCCGCCGCGCCGCGCCCGCAGGCCGCCCCCTGCTGGCGGATTGCATTACAGGCTCCGCAGCGCGCTCGCGTTGGGCCGCCAGCGCCGAGAGCTCGTGCACGCAGCTCCGGGCGCTGTGCTGATGGGCCCCACATGCGCCTGGTGCCATGGGGCGGGTGCAGCGGCGGCTGTCACAGCCTCAGCCGCAGTGCGCGCACGCCGGCCAGCTCCCGCACCAGCGCCTCGCGAAGCCGACCCACCAGTCCGCCGAGCAGGGCGATGCGCAGACGCAGGCGGCCGCAGGTCCGAGCGGCGCCCTGCGCTGCGCGCGGCCCCGGCCAGGGAGGCCTGGATGGCCGCTGCAGCGGGTCCGCGGTGCAGGCCCGCGACGGGGGCGGCTTGCGCGCGCGCGCGCGCGCAGGCCTATCACGACCTTCCTGCCGCTGGGCATTGTGCTGGGCGTGTCCATCATCAAGGAGGCGCTGGAGGACGTGCGGCGGCACCAGGCCGATTGTGCGGTCAACCGGCGGCCTTGCCAGGTCTTCAGCCCCGCCGCGCGCGCCTGGCAGAAGCGCCGCTGGCGCGACGTCAAGGTGCGCCCCTGGGCATGCGCCTCCGACCTGTCTGCCCCGGCGCCGGCCTCTGACCGCGCGGTCCAGCCAACAATGGCGCTCGCTCTGCACGGGCTGGGCAGGCTGGTCACCGCATTAGGGCTGCAGGCATGCTTGCGAATCGCAAAGCCCTCAGTCGTCCCTGGCCAGTGTCAAGGTGGCGGCCAGAAACTGGCGGGTTGTAGAGCGCACGGAGAGCGCCAGTATGCTTCCACCAGGCTGGTACCCGGCGGCTCTGAGCAGCAGGCGAGAATAGTGACAGGTTGGTTGGCCCCATGGACCCTGCCGCACGCTGCAGGTGTGTCTGCACCAGCAGCCATGGGCCCTGCCGCATGCTGCGGGGCGTGTCTGCACCACCGGTCTGCATCAGCGCCCATCGAAGCCGCGGGGGGCCGGGGCGGGCGGCAGGTGGGCGAGGTCGTGCGCGTGGAGGGCGGCGGCTTCTTCCCGGCAGACCTGCTGCTGCTGGCGTCGTCGCACGCGGAGGGCATCGCGTACGTGGAGACGCTCAACCTGGACGGCGAGAGCAACCTCAAGATCAAGAAGGCGCTCGAGGCCACGCGCCGGCTGCCCGAGGAGGCGGTCGCGGGGCTGCAGGCGCGGGCCGGGGCCCCGAATCAACCCCATCAAGACCTAGCGCAGGGTCTAGGGCACTGCAGGTGCGCGAGGGTGGCGGAAAGGGCTGGATTGCCTGCCCAGGTTGTAGCACGTCTGCAGAGGTCGGCGGTGGCAGAGTGATTCTGGTTGGGGCGCGCAGCAAGCTTCAGGTAGGTGGGGCAGGCATATGCTCCGCTGGACGCATGCTTGGCAGCAGCTGTGCTTCCAGTCTGGGTAAGGCCAGCAGACTGGGGCAGGCGCTCGATGTTCATGTTGTGCAGCGTGTGCGGCAGCACGAGGCGCTGCCGCGCGGCTGACACGCCCTTGTTTGCCCTGCCTGCGGCACCGACAGCGATGCTTACGGTGCAATCCTCCCTTCTCAAAAGGCCGTGCCCCCCCTCCCCTTCAAGCCCGAATGCTCCTGGTGCCCGAGCAGCAGAGCCCGTGCCTGCGGCCGCCCACGCCGCGCGCGCGCCGCCCAGGGCGAGATCCACTGCGAGCACCCCGACGCCTCGCTGTACACGTTCATGGGCAACCTGTTGCTGCGCCCGCCGCTGGCGCCGGGCGCGGCGGCGGCGCTGCCGCTGTCGCCCGCCTCGGTGCTGCTGCGCGGCTCCGCGCTGCAGAACACACGCTGGGCGCTGGGCGCGGTCGTCTTTGCCGGCCATGAGACCAAGGCGCGCATGCGCAGGCTGGCGCATGTGCTAGTTGCATGTTCTCTGTCGGTTGCACATTATCTTCTAGTGCTATCTCAGCACTTGATCAGGCTGTTGGTCGCGAATATGGCCGCCTCGCTGACGCCTCGCTGATGCAACGCACAGCAGCGTCTGGGGCCCTGAGGCATGCGCTGCATGCATCGGCCGGCCCTCCGCACTAACCCTAGCCCCCGCGCCGGCAGGTGATGAAGAACGCGACGCTGCCGCCGTCCAAGCGCAGCACGATCGAGCGCCAGATGGACATCATGGTGCTCGTCATGTTCGCGCTGCTGTTCGCCATGTGCCTCGCGGGCTCCGCCTGCTTCTCGGTCTGGACGCGGGCGCGCCCCGCGCGGAACCCTGGGCGGCCGGGGCGGGGCGCGGGCGTGGCAAGCAGGCGACCTTGACCTGGTACAGAGCTAAGATGCAAGATGTTGGGCTTGGGCGCGCGCGGGCCAACTTGTCGGCGTGAAAATGGGCACGGAGGAGGAGGCCACTGTTGGCTCTCCGCTGCTCCTGCTGGGGCAGGCGGATGACTTTTGAATGTGCGGACATGGTGGCAAAATTTCCACGATATATCGGATTGGTGAAAACCAGTAGCAGTGTAGGAAATACTAAGAATGATGCTATGGCTTGGCACAGGACGATGCGGGGTGGCCTGGTTCAGATAAGGCCTCCGTTTCTGTGTGTCGCAGTCCGCTTGTTCTCGAGGAGGCGCGTCACATGCGGGCGGTGAGATGCGCGGCCTGCGCGCAGGACCTGTCGCCCGCGATGTGGTACCTGGCGGCGGAGAGCGCGCCGCCGTACTACGACCCGGCCAACCCCGCGCTCGCGGGCGTGTACTCGTTCATCGCGTCGTTCGTGCTGTACGGCTACCTCATCCCCATCAGCCTGTATGTGTCGCTGGAGATGGTCAAGGTGGCGCAGGCGCGTCCTCCCTAACCCTGCCCTGACCTACTCTATCCTCCCATAACCCTACCTCATCCCCACCAGCCTGTACGTCTCGCTTGAAATGATCAGGGTGGCCCATGCGCGCGCGCCCACCCCCTTGGACTCACGGCCGAGCGCGGCTGGCGGGCGCCCGCCTCGCACAGCCTTAGGATTCTGCCAGGGTGGCAACACATCGGCGCCGGTGCTCGCGCGCGCCTGTGCCTGTAGGCGGCTCGCTGAGGCACATGCTCCATCCGCATTGCTATCTGCATGCTGTCTTCTAGGTGCGCGCGCCGGGGTCCATTAGCGGGCGCGGACCCCGCGGCGCACGCAGCGGATGTGGGAGCGCGCCCACACCGCGCTGCGCGCAGGCGTTCCTCTTCATCAACAGCGACCGCGGCATGTACCATGCTGCAAGCGACACGCCCGCGGCCGCGCGCACGTCCAACCTCAACGAGGAGCTGGGCATGGTGCACACCATCCTGTCCGACAAGACAGGCGCGCCCCCGCGCCCCTGACCCCATCCCGAGGCCCGTCTGTCTGGATGCGCCTGACAAACCAACATTGAGTGCTTGACCAAAGCGCTTTGAGATGAGGGCATCCGGCAGCAGCTTGGTTGCAACTTGAGCGTCCGTCTGCATGACCGTGCACCAACCGATGCTCCGAGGCTCCGCTGCGCGCCTACATTGGCCGCAGCGTTCGGGTCCTGACCGCTCCCGGCGCTGCAGGCACGCTCACCTGCAACGAGATGGAGTTCTTCAAGGTGACCGCTGCCGCCGCCCCTCCCCAGCAACCACCTTGGCTACTGCCTGGTACTCACCCGCAGTCACAGCTGTGCCACGCAGATGGTAATGCGCCGCACAGAGCGCCCTCTGTCCAGAGCCCGTCGCGCGTGCGGCCAAGCTGAGCCCGCTGCGCGGGCTGCAGTGCAGCGTCGGCGGCGTGTCCTACGGCCAGGGCACGACCGAGACGGAGCGCGCGGCCGCCGGCCGCACGGGCGGCGCGCCCGCGCTGGCGCGCGCCCCGGCCGCCGCTGCTGCGGGCGCGCGCCCGGAGGCCAGCGCCCGCGGATCGCCCGGCGCTGGCGCGCCGGGCCCCGCCGGGGACGCGGGGGCGCCGGCGGCGGCCGGGCCAGGCCCAAACTCTACCAAGGGCTTCAATTTCCGCGACGCGCGGCTGATGGGCGGCGCCTGGCGGCGCGAGGCGCGGCCGGAGCTGCTGCGCGAGTTCTTCCGCGCGCTCGCGGTCTGCCACACGGTCATCCCGGACGGCGCGCCGCGCCGCAGTGTGGCATGCGCGCGGGGCGCGTCGCAGGCAGCGGGGCACTCCGTCGCGCCGGAGCGTCATGCGTCCTGCATGTGTCGGCAGCTCCGTGCCGCCCAGCATCAGCGCCTTTTGCCACCGTGTCCTGGCGCATTCCCCCAGACTCTGGGCTCTAAGCCCCGACTTCTCCAGGGCCGCCAGCTGCACAGCCTCGTTGAACATATATTTTGACACAGACACATGGACACGCGGACACATGCACCGCAGAGACGGCATGCGCTGGTCGCACCGCGCGCAGGCCCCGAGGACCCGGAGCGCATGACATACCAGGCAGAGTCGCCGGACGAGGCTGCGCTGGTCGCGGCCGCGCGCGCGTTCGGCTTTGTCTTCCACGCGCGCACCAGCACGGCGGTGCGCGTGCGCGAGGGCGGCGCCGACGCGGCGTACGAGGTGCTCAACATCCTGGAGTTCGACTCCACGCGCAAGCGCATGAGCGTCATCTGCCGCACGCCTGAGGACCGCATCATGCTGTACTGCAAGGCGCGCCGCTGGCGCCCGCGCGGCTGTCCATATAGCTATCCAATGCATGTCTTGCGGACTGCCTGTGCTACTCTCTGCTGCAGATCGCAGACGCCATGTGTATGAAGAGGCGTGCATACCGTGCAAGAGCTGCTTGCATGGTATGCTCTGGGCTGGTGTCGCCTGAAGGTCCCCCGGCGTGCATCCGCATGCTGTCTGTGTGAGCCTCTGCGTCACCAGGCCGCTCCGCCTTGCAGGGCGCCGACACCGTGATCTACGAGCGGCTGGACCCTAACAACGCAGTAAATGCGGAACTGCGAGGCATTACCCGCGAGCACATGGAGGGCTTTGGCGCCGCCGGCCTGCGCACGCTGTGCCTGGCCTGTGCTGAGCTCGACCCCGACCAGTACGACGCGTGCGCGCTGCTCGCCCCTGCGTCGCGCTAGGCCTCATGCGGAAAGATGTCAGCCAAGCCTTCAGCATCCGTGTTCTGTGTGTGAGGTCTCCTGCGCCACACTTTATCGTTGGCCTTGAGTACTCAGACAAGTGCCAATATTGCGTATACGCTACGGACAAAACATGTTTCCACACACACCGCGCGCGCCGTGCAGGTGGGCGGACAGCTATGCCGCAGCGCGTACGGCGCTGACCGGGCGCGCGGAGGCCGTGGCGGCCGCCGCAGAGGCGATCGAGACGCGCCTGCAGCTGCTGGGCTGCACGGCCATCGAGGACAAGCTGCAGGCAGGCGTGCCGGCGGCCATCGCCAACCTGGCGGCCGCCGGCATCCGCCTCTGGGTCCTCACCGGCGACAAGCAGGCGGGGCGCCCGCTCCCGCACTTGCAAGCACTCACGCTTCATGCAGGACTTGGACCGTCAGGGATGTCAGGGCTTGCACGTGCCGCAGACGTCCCACTGTCCACGGCGAGCTGCGCGAGGCGAGCGATGTGTGCGGCAGGAGACCGCGGTGAACATCGGGTTCGCCTGCAGCCTGCTGCGCACCGACATGGCCCTGTACAGGGTCACCGCGGAGCTGCCGGCGGTGGTCAAGCTGGAGGACGCGGGCCAGTTTGCGGAGGTCCGCCGGGACGCCCGGCACGCGCCGTGCTGCCCTGCACTGCTTGCAAACACCGCAGGCATGCACCGCTGCAGGGCTGGCTGCTCTGGGCGCGTTGGCCCACCTTGGCCTGTCGGCAACTGCGTGAGCCAGGTCAGGCGAGCGCAGTGATGCCCGAAAGTGATGCCCAGCCGCGCGCTGCTCCGTGAAGGCGGCGTTGCTCGCGGCGGCGGCGGTGCGGGAACAGCTGGCGGAGGCGCGGCTGGCCATTGAGGCCGCGGCCGAGCTGGCCGGCGGCGGCGGCGGCGACAGCGCGCTCGTCATCGACGGCAAGGCGCTCGCGCACGCGCTGGGGCCGGACATGCGCGCGAGCCTGCTGGCGGTGCGCCGGCCCTGCAAGTGCCGCGGCTCAAGGCCGCACAGGGGCTTGTGCTTTTGTGTGCACCCAGTCTATGAGCTATAGGTATGCCGCAGCAAGGCAATGCTGAAGAGGCGCATGCCTTTGGGCCGGACATGCGCCAGAGGCTGCTGACCCTGATCTGTGAACCACGCATATCCGCTCGGGGAGCGCCTCCTCCCGCAAGGACGTGCAACCGCTGAGCGCCTCACTGCACTTGTACAGTCCTTGCTTGCAGCCAGGGGCTGGCCGCCGCAGGCTGCTCGCGCAGTGCCTCTGATCACCAAGGCTGCTCACACGCCGCGTCAGGCAGCTGGGGTTCGGGCCGCGCGCGCAGGTGGGGCGCGCGTGCGCGGCGGTGGTGTGCTGCCGCGTGTCGCCCAAGCAGAAGGCCCTGGTGACCGCGCTGGTCAAGAGCACCGGCGTCATCACGCTGGGCATCGGCGACGGCGCCAATGACGTCAGCATGATCCAGGAGGCGCACATCGGTGCGCGCTCGCGCAGCCATGCTCTCACGCGCGCAGGCGGCCATGCCCTTACATGCGCGGGCGGCCATGCCCTTATAGGCAGCACTGCCCGACAGGCAGAGATGCTGCTGAGCGCCAGTCTGTCGGCCAGAGCCAAGCTGCCAAGTGTCATGGTCGCAGAGGAAGGACGCGGCAGTTGGGCATGGGGCGCGGTGCAACTGGTAGGCAGAAACGCGCTAGCCTGTCAACACAGCAACAGCCGCCCTGTAGTGCAGTATCTGGTCGGGTGCGTCGTGTGTCCAGCCCCACACAAGCACAACCAACAGGGCGGGGCCGGCGGGCCGCAGGCGTGGGCATCAGCGGGCAGGAGGGCATGCAGGCCGTCATGAGCAGCAACTTCTCCATCGCCCAGGTCCGCGCCGCAGGGCCGCCTCTCCCGCTTGGGCCTGTGCGGTGTCACATCTTCGTCTCTCCCCATGTCCCCGTCCACCCGCCCGGCCGTCTGCCAGCGCCCTGCAATGCACCGCGCTGGTCCTCTGTCCAAGCTCATGCGGCCGCCGGTTTGCCTGTTACCACCCTGCACGCTCGCAATCGTTCGTGTTATAGAGCAGGCTGATCAGCGCACGCGCGGCGGGGCGTGCGCAGTTCCGCTTCCTGGAGCCGCTGCTGCTGGTGCACGGGCGCTGGTCCTACCTGCGCATCGCGCGCATGGTCGCCTTCTTCTTCTACAAGAACCTGCTGTTCGGCCTCACCATCTTCTTCTACAACATCTTGTGCTCTTTCTCGGGGCAGATCCTGTTCGACGGTGCGCGCCCCCTTGCATGCTTAATGCAGCGGAGCTTTCACAGTACCCACATGCATCCTGGCAGCAGTGCCTGTTGTTGGGACGTTCGCTGCGTGGATTGGTGTGTGCAAGCACATGTCTGGTATTTCCTGAAGGACCACATATAGTTGGAGGCGCACGTCTCGGACGTGTTTGCTGTCTACAGCGGCAAGCTGTCTCGAGGAGGCAGACTTTGCGGCTGCAATGCTGCCCCGGTGTCCATGCGTCGCAGCGCGCGCGCAGACTTTTACATGTCCCTGTTCAACGTGGTGTTCACCATGCTGGCGCCGCTGGTCATCGGGACCATCGACCAGGACGTCAACCGCGCCACCAGCCTCAGCCATCCTGGCGCGAGTGCCAGCAATGACGTCATTGCGGTTGACCGCGCTTTGCAGAATAGAATTATCGTATCTGATTACGCTCCAAGATAAAGTGATGGTAGCTGATTGCGGTCTAGTGTGCTCTGTGAGTCTGCCTTGCACCTGCTTTCTCCACGCTCGCAGGCAGCCTGGCCGGATGTTTGGCTGTGGGGGCTGTCGGCAGTGCGTGCAGCCCTCCCAGCATGCCGGGCGCCCCCGCCTCATGCTGCCGCGTGCGCCGGCGCAGGGCTGTACGCGGCGGGCGCGCGGAATCGGTACTTCCGCCCGGCGGCGCTCGCGCCGTGGCTGCTGGCCGCGGCGGCGCAGGCGGGCGGCATGGTGTCGCTGGTCATGGCGGCCACCGCGCCCACGGCCGCCAGCCGCGCCGACGGGTCCACCTGGTCCCACTGGGAGGTGCGGCCGCCGGCCGCTCGCCAGCGCCGCGGGGCTCAGGCGCAGAGTTTCAGCGCATGTATTGTGCATTGGAGCCTACGATCTGCGCTCTTGTAGCCCATCCGCATAGCCGTGAAACCTCATTCATAAAGGGCAGAATGTTAGTATTAGCAGATTGGCAGGGCACTCCATCAGCATCATTGGTGGTGCTCAAGTAGCTCCTTTACAGTGAAAACAATGACATGGCATGCTCGCACAAGACATTGTCATATGTGCACGCATAGCAACACACCATACATGCGCTGTGCGACGTGTTTCCCTCAGCACCATGCCCGCTGTCAGTCCTGGTCACATTTGCAGCAGCGCGCCCAACGGAGCTTGCTGTACTGGCATGCCGTCGTGTCGTGCAGGTAGGCACGCTGCTGTTCACGGTGGTCGTGATCACGGTGCACCTGGAGCTCGCGACCGTGCTGGAGCACTGGACATGGCTGCACTGCTTCGCCATCTGGTTCTCCGTGTGTGCGCGCTCCGCCCCGCTGCCACCCCCGCACGGACAAACTACTGCGTGCCTGCTGCGACGGAGCCAAGCAGCTGCGTTGAGCCAAAGCGCCGAGGCAGCATAGGGAAGCACCAGCCAGCCAAGCCGAGGGCATGCACCCAGTCGCATATTACCCATGCTGCCAGCAGGCGCCTGCGCCGCCGCGCGCGCGCCGCGCCCGGCCGCCGGCCGGCCAGCCGCGCGCCGCGCGCGCAGGCATCTGGTTCGTGTACCTGCTCGTGTACGGCGCGCTGCCGCTGTGGA
>JAABUO010007598.1_pt1 | contig 12362 bp, 11 predicted proteins | sample 5559291 | NCBI WGS metagenome assembly JAABUO01 (sample SAMN10711878, study PRJNA513372) | rock metagenome | isolation source: Antarctica rocks | place: Antarctica: Victoria Land, Finger Mt sud
GTGGGACGGCAAGCGGCGGCGCCGCCGCGAACGGGTCCGCCAGCGCCGCCTGGGCGGGTCTGCGGCCATCCTGCCGGAGGGCTACTCATTTGCGGCATGACCCACTAGTGTAGCGAATTCGCGATGGCGACGATTTGATCCTCGGGTAGCGTGCCGGCCACGCCGTAGACGACGCCGCCCTTCTGCCAGATTACGCCGCTGCCTACGCCCGTGTTATCGCCGATGGCAAGACCGCTCACGCCCTGCACCTGTACGGTCTGCGCGTTCTGCTTGTCTACGAGGATGGGGATGGGGAGCGTCGTCGTAGGGTCGCCGATAGCCCGAATCTCGCTCGCCAGCGTCGGCGATACGCCCGGCTGCGCCAGCAAGTAGTCCTCGATGCTTTTCACCGTGGCCCCGGTCGAGGTCACGTGCGGCATGGGCGCCTCCACGATGGCCAGCGACGGCAACCCGCCGAGACCCGCGCTCCCACTCGCGCCTTGCCCGTTCACGCGCATGGCGCCCTGACGGTCGGTGCCCCCGCCCGTGAGGCGGCCGCGCAACACGGCGGCGGGACGAAGGATAGGTTTACCGTGGGTCGCCTGTCCGGCGCCCTGCGTCGATCCAAACCCCGTCAGGCTTCCGCCATAGGAGGTCACCACGACAGGACCCAACGTCACCTGTAGCGTGCTGCCGTCGACCCCCGCCGGCATCGACGGCAGGGCCTTGCCAGTCGCGCTGGCAGCGGCGCCGGCCTTGGCCGCGCTGAACGTGAAGGCGGCGGTGCTGGGCGAGAGCACCGTGTAGCTCGCCGTCGCCGGGACCCCCGACGGGAGCGACGCCGGGGCCAGGACGGCGAGATTGGACGCGGCCGACGCCGCGGGCGCATCGGCGACCGTTTGCGCCGTCGAGCGGCCCGATTGCGTCATCGTGCCGTACGACTCCAGGTTGGGCAGGCTACGCAGGCTCATAATGTCGGCCCGCGTCACGGGTACCGCCGTGAAGCTTTGCGGCTCGAAGATCAGGACAAATTTCTGCGCCAGCGCCCCGGCCGGCGTCAGCGCCAGGGCCCCGACGAGGGCGGCCGCGGCGGCCACGCCGCCGACCGGCCTGATCAGCCGGCGATTGTCGAATGTCATCATCGTCTCTATCCTCTCGCGCCACCGGCCTGGCCGGGGCATTGTATAGTCTCGTACAGGCGCTGTCGCGCGTGTCATCGTGGGCGCCGTTGGACGATCGCCTGCGGCGATACGTGACCGCGTCGCGGCCAACGCCGTCGCCGGGTCGATCGGCGTAGTCTCGACGGCGAGCAAGGTGGACGCGACGCGCGCGTCCGCCGCGATCGTCGCGTAATGCCGTTGGCAGCGCGGGCACGTGGCGACGTGCGCGCGCTCCGTCGCCGCGACGGCCAGTGGTTCGTCGTAGAGGCGGCGCAGCGTTCCATCGCTAGGGTGTCGCACGGGTAGTCTCCTTTCGCAGCGCCGCCTCCGCGCGGCGAAGTAGTGTTCCAACCTGTCCCACGCCGACGCCGAGCGCGTCCGCGACCTCGGCGTAGCTCAATCCGCTGTAGCGCAACACGAGCACCGCGGCGCTCTTGGCGGGCAGTCGGCGCAGGGCGGCGCGGATCTCGCGCCGTTGCTCGTTCTCCTCGGCCGCGCGCTGGGGGTCGAGCGCGGTGTCGGACCCGGCGTGGAGCCGATCGTAGTCGCGGGCCTCCGCCTCTTCGCGTCGGGCGCGCCGGCGCCGGCCGCGCACGACGTTGAGGGCGGTGTGGACGGCCGCCGCGTGCAGCCACGCGGCGGCGGAGGGTGTGTCGAGGGCGACGCCGTCGAGGGGCGCCCCGTTCGGCGTCTGGCGATCGAGGGTGTGCTTGCGGTGGAACGACACGAAGACCTCCTGCGCGACGTCCTCCGCCTCGTGCCTGTCGGCCAGGACGCGGGACGCGATCGCGACCACCGTCGCGTAGTGCGCCACGAACAACTGTTCGAAGGGATCGTCCCCCTCCCTATTGAACGCGGTCATGGTCCCGTACCTCGCCGCCGGCATCACCATCATGCGTCGCGCCTCCGTCCTTCTTACCCTCTATGATATAAGCACCGGGCGAACGCGGAATGTGACACCAGGACGGACCGTTTTTTACCAACCGGGATGGAGCCCGCCACAGGGGCGTCGGATCGTGACACATGCGCGCGCTGAACTGTGGATGTAGTGTCCGGTGACGGCGCATAGCGCGGCGCCTTATAATCCAGTCATCGATCGTACGGCTCGATCGACTGGGACGTTCGCGCGTGTAGCAGTGGCATAGGGAGCGATGATGACGACAAACGGCATGGCCGGCGTGGCGCGCGCACGCGCGGCCCCCGCGCGTGCTGTCGCCCCTGTCGTCGTCTTCCAGGCCGTGCGCGTGTGGTCCTGGTATTTTTACTACTTTAGCCCGCCGACGTAATCGGCGGGGCGACAGGGGTCGCCCACGCGTGGCCGGTTACGTCGGGGAGCAGAGGAGACACTCTGCTCCCTTTCTTTTTGCCCACCGTTCCATGTGCGCTCCCCCTGTCGCCCCGCCCCATGCGCGCGGAGAGGGAAGGGACATACCATGAGCGCAGCGTACCGCCTGGCCAGCCGCGAAGACCACCCCGCCAACACCGTCGTCCGTGTCGGAGCCGCCGCGATCGGCGCGGACGAACCTGTCCTCATCGCCGGGCCCTGCTCGGTCGAGGATCGCGCGCAGATCACCGCCTCCGCGCGATCCGTCCGCGCCGTCGGTGGCGGCGCGCTGCGCGGCGGGGCGTTCAAGCCGCGCACGTCGCCCTACGGCTTCCAGGGGCTGGGCGAGGAGGGGTTGGCGCTGTTGGCCGAGGCGGGGGCGCTCGTCGGCCTGCCCGTCGTGACCGAGGTGATGGAACTGGCGCAGGTCGACCTCGTGAGCGCGTACGCCGACGTCTTGCAGGTCGGCAGCCGCAACATGGCCAACACGGCCCTGCTCAAAGCCGTGGGCCGAGCGGAGCGTCCTGTCATGCTCAAGCGTGGGATGGCCGCGACGGTCGAGGAGTGGCTGTTGGCGGCGGAGTACGTGCTGGCCGAGGGGAACGCCCGCGTCATCCTGTGCGAGCGCGGCGTGCGCGGCTTCGAGCCGCGCCTGCGCAACCTGCTCGACCCGGCGGTCGTCCCGCTCCTGCGTACGCTGACGCACCTGCCCGTGATCGTCGACCTCAGCCACGCCGTGGGCCGGCGCGACCTTGTCGCGCCGGCCGCCTGCGCGGCCATCGCCGCGGGCGCCGACGGCGTCATGATCGAGGTCCATCCCGATCCCGGCGTCGCGCTCACCGACGCGGCGCAAGCCGTCCCTTGCGCCGAACTGCCGGCCCTGGCCGCCCGCCTCCGCGCGGTCGGACATGCCGTCGGCAGGGGGATCGCCGCGCCGATCGAGTTGGTGTCGTAGCGCGTTGAGCGGCTCTTGACAGTGAGCAGATCGGGGCTCATACTACCGATGCGTCACTATTTTAATCTTTCTTTAAGGAACGTTCATGCGTCGATCGTCACTGACGGGCGTCCGCCGGCTGGCCGCCCTCGCCTCAATCCTCACCGTCGCCGCCATCGGACCCTGGGCAGGAGGTCACGCCGCGCGCGCCGCGGGCTCCACGACGTTCACCGTCGCGCTCAACCCGGAGCCGGATACCCTCGACCCGCAAAAGACGGGGACGGCCGCGGCGGCCACGGTCCTCCAGTACGTCGGCGATGGGTTGGTCGCCCTATCGCCGCGCAACAAGATTGTCCTCGATCTGGCCAGGAGCTATAGCGTCTCGCGCGACGGCCTGCTCTACACCTTCGCGCTCCGCCAGGATGTGCGGTTTCAGGATGGGACGCCGCTCGACGCCGCCGCGTACGTGGCAACCTTCAAGCGTCTGCTCGACCCCGCCACCAAGGCCGCCGTGCAGGCCAGCCGCCTGGGGACCGTGGCTGCGGTCGGCGCGACCGGCAAGTACAGCTTCACGATCCGGCTCGCGAAGCCCTACGCGTTCTTCCTGTACCAACTCACCGATAGCAATTTTATCCCCCTCAGCCCCAAGGCGCTCAAAGCCGAGGGGAGCGGCTTCGGCCGCCAGCCCGTGAGCACCGGCCCATGGGAGGTGCGGCAGTGGCAGACGGGGAACCAGATCGTGCTGGCGCGCAATCCCAACTACCACTGGGGACCCTCCTTCGTCCGGTCCGGTCCGCCCAGGATCGACAAGCTCGTGTTCCGCATCCTGCTCAACGACGCGGCGACCACCGATGCGTTGCAGTCGGGCGAGGTGGACGAAGTGTTGTCGTTGCCGTCCGCCTCGGAGCCGCGCATCCAGGCCAGCGGCCAATACACGCTGCTGAAGGCGCTCAACCAGGGCGCCCGGTTCCTGGAGTTCAACGTCACGCAGCCGCCCTTCGACGATAGTCGCGTGCGCAAGGCCATGAACTACGCCATCAATCGGCAAGCCGTCGTGCAGGTGGCCCTGAACGGTCTGGGTGTCCCGGTCTACGGCGTGCTCGCCCCTCCGATGTACGGCTATTGGCCTGGCGTCGCGGCCTACGGCTATGCGTACAACCCCCGGAAGGCGCTGGCGTTGTTGGCTCAGGCCGGCTACGTTAAAAGGGGCGGTGTGTTGCAAAAGAACGGCAAACCGCTCGCCTTTACTCTCCTGACCAGCAACGGCGACCCCTCGTTCCCGAAGGCCGCCGTGGTGATCCAGGACCAACTCAAAGGGTTGGGCGTCGCCGTGACGATCCAGACCCAGGAATTCGCGACGGAGATCGCGACGGTGCGCAAAGGCGCCACACAAGCCGACCTCCTGGGGTACAACTACCCGATCCCGGACATCTTCTACATCTGGTTCCACTCCTCCCAAATCGGCGACGGTTTCGGCGACAGCTTCTATCGGGATCCCAGGCTCGACGCGCTGATCGTAAAGATGCGCGGCACGGTCGACGGCGCGCAACGCGAGGCCCTGGTGGTGCAACTGGAGAAGTACGTGAGCGATCAGGCCCTGTGGGGCGTCGCGTGGGACGGGTACACGTATACCGCCCTGCAACCGCGGGTTAAGGGCGCGTTTCTCGATCCGCGTGGCCGCGTGATCCTGAATGGTGTTACCCTTAGCTAAGATTCGAGCAGCAGCCTAGGCCGGCGAGCGGGACGCTATCTCCCGGACCAACAGGGTAACCGAAAGCCTATCCGGATGTTGATCTTTGTCCTGCGCCGGTCGTTGTGGCTGCCGCCGATGCTGTTGGCCGTCTCGCTGGTGAGCTTCGTGATGATCCACCTCGTGCCGGGGGATCCGGTGACGATCCTGATGGGTCAGAACGCGACCGGCGGCAGCCTGCAACTCGAGCGGCGGGAATTGGGGCTCGACCAGCCCCTGCCGGTACAGTACGTCCGCTATGTGGGCGACGCGCTGCGCGGGAACCTGGGGACGTCGATCCGCAGCGGGCGCCCCGTCATGAGCGAGATCGGCGATCGCTTCCCATCCACCCTGGAACTCACCCTCGCCGCCATGGCCCTGTCCATCGTGCTGGGCGTGGGCGCGGGCGTCCTGGCGGCGGCAGTCCGCGCGCGCTGGCTGAGCGGCCTGGTGCTGCTCCTCTCGACGTTGGGTCTCTCGCTGCCCAGCTTCTGGCTGGGACTGTTGCTGATCGACGCCTTCGCCCTCCACTTACGCTGGTTCCCGGTTCTGGGCGCCGCCACGCTCCGGGGGACGGTGTTGCCCACGGTCACGCTGGCGCTGCCCGCGGCGGCGGTGCTCGCGCGGGTGACGTACGCCGGCCTCGTCGAGGTCTTGCGGCAGGACTACATCCGCACGGCGCGCGCCAAGGGCCTGACGCGTTCACGGATGGTGCTCGCCCACGCCCTGCGCAACGCGATCATCGTGGTGCTGACGATCGCGGGCTTGCAGTTCGGCTCCCTGCTGGCCGGATCGGTGATCGTGGAAAACGTCTTTTCTCGTCCGGGTTTGGGTACCCTGGTGGTGGGCGCTATCTTGAACCGCGACTACCCCGCTATCCAGGGGACGGTCCTCGTGTTCGCCGTCCTGTACGTCGCGATCAACCTCGCGCTCGACGTCCTCTACGGCGTGATCAATCCGCGCATCCGCCTGTCCTGACCCTGTCTTTCTGTCTATTAAAGGAGCATATGCTGGAAAGGGCGCGACTCGCGGCGCTGAGCCCGGCCGAGGCGGAGACCGGCCGGCCGGTCCGCGCGCGCATCCCGCGAACGCTGGCGCGGCGGCCCCTCACCGTGGTCGGCGCCGCCATCGTGCTCCTCTTCGTGACGCTGGCCGTCGTCGGGCCGTTGGTGGCGCCGCGCGACCCTACCTCGATCGACTACTCGGCGATCCTGGCCCCCCCCTCGCGCGCCTTTCCGTTCGGTACCGACGACACCGGCCGCGATATTCTCAGTCGAGTGCTGGTCGGCGCGCGTATCTCGCTCACCACGGCCCTGGTCGCGGTCGGCATCGCGACCCTCTTTGGCGTCACGCTGGGTGTGCTGGCCGGCTATATCGGCGGCTGGATCGGGGGGGGCATCATGCGCGCGATGGACGTGATGCTGGCCTTCCCCGACATCCTGCTGGCGATCGTGATCATCACCATCCTCGGCCCAGGCCTCACGACGGTCATGGTCGCCGTGGGCGTCGCGGCCATCCCCGCCTACACCCGTACCGTGCGCGCCGCCGTGCTCACCGTACGCGAGCAGGAGTACGTGGAAGCGGCGCGCGCCCTGGGCGCCTCGCCGGGACGGATCATGGTTGTCCATGTGTTGCGCAACGTGTCGACCCCGATCATCGTGCTGGTCACTCTGAGCCTGGGCCTGGCTATCCTCAGCGTCGCCGGATTGAGCTTTATCGGGCTCGGCGCCCAACCGCCGACCCCTGAATGGGGCGATATGCTGAACGAAGCGCAGAACTACGTGCAGCAGGCCTGGTGGATGGCCGTCTTCCCCGGCGCCGCCATCATGCTGGCGGTGGTCGGGTTGAACCTGCTGGGCGACGGCCTGCGCGAGGCGCTGGACCCCGCCAACCGCTAGAGGCGAGGAGCGCGCGAGGCGTTTTACGCTAGCGCCGGCTCGGGCGTCTCCCGTTCGGAGCGCGTCAACTCGCCCTCGACGAGGTCGGCCAGCGCGCCGATGAACAGCGGCGAGGTGTTGAGCGAGGCCGTGCGGGCGAAGACCATGCCGTGCTCCTCGGCCTGCTCGCGCGCGCCCACCTCGATGTCGTAGAGGATCTCCAGGTGGTCGGCCAGGAACTGCACGGGCGCGATCAGCACGTGACGCGTGCCCTCGGCCGCGAGCACCGGCATGACGTCGGCGAAGTCGGGTTTGAGCCATTCCTCGGGGGTGTGGCCGGCGCTCTGGTAGCAGAAGCCCCAGCGCTCCGGCGGGAGCCCGGCGAGTTCCGCCACGGCCGCCGCCGTTTCTTTGAGTTGGTCGATGTAGTCAGGCTCACGCTCGATCACCGGCTTCGGCATGCTGTGCGCCGAGAGCAGCACCTGCGCGTCGTCGCGCGTTTCGGCCGGAAACGCCTCCAGCGCCTCGCGGATCCGCTCGGCGATCGCCTTCAGGAAGAGCGGCTGGCGGCTCCACGAGCCCGCCACCGTGACCGGGACGGGACGGTCGAGCGCGGCCACCCCCGCGTCGACGGCCTTGAGGTAGCCGCTCATGAGGATCGGAGAGTACTGCGGCGACATGATGACGCCGACGACGCGCTCGGCCCCGTTCTCGACCAGGTGGACCAACTCCTCGGGCACGAAGGGCCGGAAGAAGCGCATCCCAACCCCGACCCTGAAGGCGGGGCCGTCGGGGTGGCGACGGTTCAATTCTTCTTGCAGGGCCGCGGCCTGCTCGCGCGTGATCCGCACCAGCGGCGAGCCGCCGATGAGGTCGTAGCGGCGCTTGAATTCGGTCACGAGTTCGGGGTCCGGCTCGCGTCCGCCGTACACGTTGCGCATGTACGGAAGCACGTCGTCCAGGGTTTCGGGCGAGCCGTAGGTCATCAGCATCACGCCCACTTTATGCGTATCGCTCACCGTGTCGCCTCCCCCCCGTTAGTGGAGCGGGCCGTCGTCTCATGCACGAAGTCGACGAGCTGCCGCAGCATTCCGTAGTCGGTCTCGGGGAGCACGCCGTGCCCCAGGTTGAAGATATGGCCCGGCCGGCCGCCCGCGCGTCGCAGCACGTCGCGCGCGCCCTCCTCGACGGCGTCCCAGCCGGCCAGCAGGCGCGTCGAGTCGAGGTTGCCCTGGATGCCGCGGTCGAGTCCGATGCGCGTCCAGGCGTCGTCGAGCATCACGCGATGGTCGACCGACATAACGTCGCCGCCGGCCTCGGCCAGCATTTCAAGCAGGCTCGAGGCCCCAGTGCCAAAGTGGATCGTCGGCGCGCCGAGCCCGGCCAGGGAGTCGAAAATGCCGCGCACATGCGGGAAGACGAAGCGCCGATAGTCGGCCGGCGACAGCGCGCCGACCCACGAGTCGAAGAGCTGGACGACGTCGACCCCCGCCGCGATCTGCGCTTTGAGGTAGACCGACACCGTCGCCGAGACCTTCTCCATCAGGAGATTCCACATCTCGGGCTCGCGGAACATCATGCTCTTGGCCAGGCCGTACTCGCGCGAGGGTCCACCCTCGATCATGTAGCAGGCGAGGGTAAACGGGGCCCCCGAGAAGCCGATGACGGCTTTCCGCCCCTCCAGGGCGCGGCGCACGAGCCGCACGGTCTCGAGCACGTAGGGGACGTCTTCTTCTGGCTCGATCACGCGCAGGCGCTCGACGTCGGCGCGCGTGCGTATCGGGTTGTGGATGATCGGCCCCTTGGCCGGCCCTTCGGACACGATGTCGAGGTCGAGGCCCATCCCCTCCAACGGCAGCATGATGTCGGCGAAGAGCACGGCGGCGTCGACGCCGAACGTGTCGACCGGCATCAGCGTGATGTCGGCCGCGAGGTCGGGGGTCTTGGCCAGTTCGAGGATCTTATATGTTTCTTTAAGTTTACGGTAGGCGGGAAGCGTGCGGCCGGCCTGGCGCATGAACCACACGGGGGTCATGTCGGTCGGGCGGCGGTGCGCCGCGTCGAGGAAGCGGGCGGCCCCGGTCCCCACGTCGGGCGGCGAGACGTTAACGGACATAGAGTAGAAGTCCTCCAGTTGTGACGGGGCGGTGTCAGCATCCTCTTCAAGGGTAGCAAAATGTCTTGTAAAGAGGTAAACTACAAGAAGGTTGAGCCGAAGAGCGTCAACTATCCTTGATATAGCGGGGTCTATCTGTTATAATTTGTATGTGAACGCCTACTGTAAACAAAAAAATCAGCCGGATCGCCGCCTGGTGTACCACTTTGTGTGGTCGCCGATGCGCGCGCGTCCGCTCCTGGTGGGCGACACCGCGGCGCGGCTGACCGAACTCTTGCGCGAGAAGGCCGACCTCCTGGAGATCGGGCTCCGCGTGCTGGATATCCAGCCCGACCGTGTCTACCTCGTCGTGGAGGCCCCGTCCACGCTCGCCCCGCATAGTATCGTGTGCGGCCTCAAGGCCCACTCGTCCGGCCCCTTGCGCCGGGAATTTCGGGAGTGTACGACCGTTCCGACCCTTTGGACGCGCGACTATCTCGTCGTGGCCGGTGAGGCCGTGACACCCGAGCAGGCGCTGGCGGCGTACGCCGCCACACAGCCCCCGCGCCGGCCCCGCGGCCGGCCGCCGCGTGTCTCTCGGCAAGCCTAATGCCTAATAGGGATACGCGGGACAATCCACAGCCCACTTATGCCCACCTACCGGCGCGAGATGTCGCGCGGCTAGCGAATCAACAAGAGGATTAATACAGATGACACCATGTGAGAAGTGCCAGGTGCGGGAGGCGCACGTGCGCCTGGAAGGGATCGTCAACGGCCGGCGCGAGAGCCACCTGTTCTGCCAGCCCTGCGCCGAGGAGATCATGCGCGGCCTGGAGGGTCTGAGCGGCGGCGCTGGAACCGGCGCCGCTGCCCCTGGCGGGGCGGCGCTGGGCAACATCTTCGACGCCGTCGGCGGCCGCGGGGGTCAGGGCCAGGGCGGCACGGCCACGGCGGAGCGGCAGGCCCCCGCGAGCAAGACCCCCACGCTCGACCAGTTCGGGCGCGACCTGACCAAGGATGCCGCCGAAGGGCGGCTTGACCCGGCGGCGGGGCGCGACCGGGAGATCCGCCGCGTGATCACGGTGCTGGGGCGCCGCCAGAAGAATAACCCCGTCCTCGTCGGCGAGCCCGGCGTGGGCAAGACGGCCATCGTGGAGGGCATTGCCCGGCGCATCGCCGACGGCACGGCCCCCGGTTTCCTGCGCGGCAAGCGCATCATCTCCCTGAACCTGGGTGGGATGGTGGCCGGGGCCATGTTCCGCGGCCAGTTCGAGGAGCGCGTCAAAGGCGTCATCGCCGAGGCCACGGCCGATAAGGACCTCATCCTCTTCGTGGACGAGTTGCACACGGTCGTCGGCGCGGGCGCGGCCGAGGGCGCGGTGGGCGCGAGCGACATGCTCAAGCCGGCGCTGGCGCGCGGCGACCTGCGCCTCATCGGCGCGACCACGCTCGACGAGTACCGCAAGCACATCGAGAAGGACGCCGCGCTCGAGCGCCGCTTCCAGCCCGTGCTCGTCGGCGAGCCGAGCGTCGAGGAGGCCCTCGTGATGCTCCAGGCCATCGCGCCCCACTACGAGAAGCACCACGGCGTGCGCATCGACGACGCGGCGATCGAGGCGGCGGCGAGCCTGTCCGACCGCTACATCGCCGACCGCTTCCTGCCCGACAAGGCGATCGACCTGCTCGACGAAGCGGCGTCCACGCTGCGGCTGGAGGCGAGTGAGAAGGGCGAGGGACCGGGAGCCGTGGCCGACCTGGAGGCCGCGTTGGCCGACCTCCAGGCGCGGAAAGAGTCCGCCGCTCAGGCCGAGGACTACGAGCGCGCGGCGGGGCTGCGCCAGCAGGAGATTGTGGCGCAGCGGAAGCTGGACCACGCGCGGGCCGAGGCGGGCGCGGCGGCGCCGCTGGTGGTGACGCCGGGGCTCATCGCCACGGTCGTCGAGGGCATAACGGGCGTGCCGGTCGGCCAGATGCTCGAGAGCGAACGCGCCAACCTGCGCAACCTCGAAGAGGACCTGCGCGGCCGCGTGATCGGCCAGGACGAGGCGCTCGCGGCCGTCTCCAAGGCCATTCGCCGCTCCCGCGCCGGGCTCAAGGACCCCAAGCGCCCCATCGGGTCGTTCCTGTTCCTCGGCCCGACGGGCGTGGGCAAGACGGAGACGGCCAAGGCGCTGGCGGCCGAGTTGTTCGGCGGCGAGGACGCCGTGATCCGGCTCGATATGAGCGAGTACATGGAGCCGCACACTGTGTCGCGCCTGTTCGGGAGCCCTCCCGGCTACGTGGGGCACGACGAGGGTGGACAGCTCACCGAGCAGGTGCGCCGCCGGCCCTACAGTGTGGTGCTCTTCGACGAGATCGAGAAGGCGCACCCCGAGGTGTTCAACGCCCTCTTGCAGATCATGGACGACGGCCGCCTGACCGATGGTCAGGGCCGCGTGGTGGACTTCAAGAACACCGTGGTGATCATGACCAGCAACGTGGCCTCGAGCGACCTACGCAAGGTCGGCACGCTCGGCTTCGCCACCACGCGCGGCCAGGATGACGCCGCGTCCAAGGCCGACGACGCGCGCAAGAGCAAGGCGCTGGAGGGGCTCAAGCGAGCCTTCCGCCCCGAGTTCCTTAACCGCATCGACCAGGTGGTGGTGTTCCACTCGCTGACACGCGAGGATCTGCGTCGCATCGTCGACCTGCTGCTCGCCAACGTGCAGGGGCGGCTGGCCGCGCAGGGCATCGCGCTCGACACGACGGACGAGGTCAAGGCCTTCCTGATCGCGGAGGGCTACGACGAGGAGTATGGGGCGCGGCCGCTACGCCGGGCCATCCAGAGCCACGTCGACGACGCGCTGGCGGACGCGCTGCTGGCGGGGGAGTTGGGGGCGGACCAGACGGCGCGCCTGGTGGTGGAGGGCGACGCCATCCGCGTCGCCGTCACCGCCACCGATGTCCCCCAGCCCACGCCCGACGCTGAGACTGTTCCGACCACCGTCCTGGCGGCCGGAGAGGCTGAGGCGACGTCCGGCGTGGAGGCCCCAGACGCGCAGCCGGAAGCCGACGCCGCCTGACGCGGCCCGGACCACCAGACCGACCGTTAGGCCAGGGTCTGTGACGTGTCGGAGTATGGCCGCGCCCGTCGATCCCCAGCGCCTGTGTGTGGCGGGGGTCTGGGGGGAGCCATCTCCCCAGGTTCCCATACGCATCAAGCTAAGAAACACGCAGGGAAGCCGCTTTGGCATCATGAGGATGTAGAGAACCTCGTAACGCCAA
>JAABUO010007604.1_pt1 | contig 12359 bp, 14 predicted proteins | sample 5559291 | NCBI WGS metagenome assembly JAABUO01 (sample SAMN10711878, study PRJNA513372) | rock metagenome | isolation source: Antarctica rocks | place: Antarctica: Victoria Land, Finger Mt sud
GTATCTTTCTGTGCGACTATACGGACGTGGAGCGGTTGGAAGACGTGACGCGGGGCATGGTCAACAGCCACTTCCGGCGCTGGTATCGGGGTAAGGTGCTCGACCGCATGGACCCCGACGAGACCCGCGTCGCACTCAGGAAGTTCTTTCAGTTCCTCGAGCAGGAGAAGGGCCTCCACAATCCGAAGGCGCTGGAGGCTTTGACGTAAGCGCGGCATGACGACGATGAGCCAGAAGCGGCGGCGGGACACGCCGGAATGGGCGTGGGAGCAGGCACTCATCGACGTGTACGACGACTATCGCTGGCACGAGGTGCTCAACCCGCTCACCGCGGCGGTCAGGCGCTGAGAGGCAGGCGAACTCGACCATGTGGACCTGGCGCGGGTGGCCGGGCACGTCCGCAAGGGGATCTCCCCTATCGACGACGTGTTCAACGAGAAACGGGAGATGCTGATGCGCCTGATCGAGTTTGACGAGGAGTGGTCCGGCCCCTGGATCGCTGCCCATCCCCGCCCGAGACGTTGGAGATAGGGTCATGGAATCCACGACAGGTCCATCCTGTCCCAACCCCAGCGCGGACGACGCCGACCCGCAAACTTCCCGCAGTGCGGGAAGTTTGCGGGGAGTTTTGCGGGGAGTTGCCTATCGCCCGTCGAGGTGCAGCACATAGTGCCGATTATTGGTTTCACCTCGCGCCTCAACGAGGCCCCGCTCGACCAGATCGCGCAGATCGCGCAGCGCCGTGTCCTCGGACACGGCCTGCTCCGTCGCATAGTCTCGCGCGGTGAGTGGCCCTCGGGTCCGCAGGTGATCCAACGCCCGGGCTTGACGGTCGGACCGCTTCGCGCGGCCCCGTTGCAGGGACGCCCCAGTCCCGCGCTCGGGAGCTGCGTCCGCAAGCATCCGGGCGCCACGCCCGCGAAGCGTGACGACGAACGTACCCTCGGTCTGCTGGAACTCGGGTGGCGGAAGGCCTTGTTCCTTGAATTGTTGCGCCACCCGGTTGAGGCCGAAACCCAACTCCTCCATGACGTCGAGCGCGGCGAGGCCTCGCACCAACACTGTGTTCCTGCTCCATCTCTCGGTCAGCAGGTTAGACAACTTGCTGGAGCGACGCTGGAGCCGCAATGCCACATTGGTGCAGGGCCTCGCCGCGCTGGACATCATCGAGGAACTGGGCTTTGGACTGGATCGCATGGTCGCCGTGATGGCGGAAGCGGGACTGCCGGTGCCGGTGTTCACGGAGATCGGCGATACCTTCGTCGTCACGCTGTATGGCGCGGCCGCGCGGTTGCGAGAGTCCTTGACGCCGACGCCGACGGGGCGTGCTGGGCGCCAGGCGCCGCAAGGCGTCCCGTCGGCCAGGGGGGCGGGAACACGCCTGCGGCGACCCGATCGCCAGGATTGGGCGCTGGAGCGGCTGCGGATGCATGGCCCAATCAGCCCCCGCGAGTACGCGATGGCGCTGGACGTGTCGGTCGACACCGCCCTGAACGACCTGCGCGACCAGGTCGCGCGTGGCCTCGTGCGCGCCGAGGGTACGACGAAGGATCGCCGGTATGCGCTGCGGACCGAGTATGCATCGTGCAATGCCCCAAGATGTTAAGATGCGTGGCCGGCGACTCGCCGAAAAATAGGGGCATTCGCCGAAGTTCGGCGAGTGATTCGCCGAACTTCGGCGAGTGGGGACAGAATATTATGTCACCTGACGGCTGTCTTTGCGAGGGGGGTAGTTGCAGACCCAGCTGTCATCCTGACCGCTTTATGGAGAGTACTAAAAAGTCGGGGGTATGAAGCCGCTGACGACGGCGCTGTGATCCGTGTGTCTTCGCGGCGGACGTTCCGATACCAGTGACCTGCCGTCCCATTCATACGTGCGAACGCGCGTTCGCATCTGCAACAGAAGGCGTTCTGGGCGACACCCCCGACTTTTTAGGGTTTCGTTGGGACGTGCTGAGGTGCAGTATGCTGTGGTCTGACGATGGGACAGAGGAGGAGCGGCATGCAGTGTCAGCGGTGCGAAGGAAGCCAATTCACGAAGGCGGGGCGCGATCGGGCTGGTCGGCAAATCTACCAGTGCATGACCTGTGAGCGGCGTCACACTGACCGCTCCGCCTCGGCCTTTCGCGGCTACCGCTTCCCCGATGACATCATCGCGCTCGCCGTGCGCTGGTATCTCCGCTTCCGGTTGCCGTACGCCGATATTGTGGAACTCCTGGCCGAACGGGGTGTCCACGTCGACCCATCGAGTGTGTTCGATTGGGTGCAGCACTTCACCCCGCTGTATAAGGACGCGGCACGCCCGCATCGTCACCGCGTCGGGACCCGCTGGGCCGTCGATGAGACCTACATCCGCCTGGCCGGCCGCTCGGTCTACGCCTACCGCGCCATCGACGAGCACGGCCAGGTCATCGACGTCTACCTGAGCGAGACGCGCGACACAGCAGCGGCGACGGCCTTCTTTGAGCAGGCCATCGCGCGGACCGACGTGCGGCCGCAGCGCGTCACGACGGATAAGGCGGCGGCCTATCCACCCGCGCTACGGGCCGTGGTGCCGGAGGCAGAGCATAACACGGGCAAGGCGGAACAACAGGCGATCGAGCGCGACCACCAACATCTTAAAAGGGCGCACGCGGAGTATGCGGGGGTTCCAGCGACTTGGGTGTGCGCAGGTCGTGTGCAACGGGCACGGCTTCGTGCGCAACCTGCGGGGCGGCTTCTACCGTCTGGGCGAACCAACCGGTGACCCACGCATCCTGCACGCTCCGCGTCTCGCCCGCGCCTGGGATGACCTCACCCAGATTCTTGCCGCGGCATAGCTGTCCCCGTCAACGGCCTATCGGGGCGTCCTCGGAACGGCGTTTAGATTCTGACCTCAGCACGACCCAACGACACCGTTTGTTATTGCCTGAGCATCACAGCGGTCGAGCCGCTCGCGCACCACCTCTCGTTCGCGCGCTTCCTCGACCCTGACCGTGTTGACCTACCCGACATCGACGTCGATTTTCCCTCCGATCGCGACGCGGATCACGCGGGGCGCGAGGCTGTGATCCAGTACGTCCTGTCGCGCTGGGAGGGCCACGCCGCGCTCGTTGCCACGGCGATTACCTTCCGCGCCCGCTCGGCGATCCGCGACGTGGGTATGGCGCTGGGCCTGTCGCCCGCGCAGATCGATGTGTATGCCACAGCGTGCGACCGCGATGCGGGCGTCGCGGATAGGATGGCCGTCGCTGGTGTCGTGGATAGCGCCAGTAGCGACGCCAGCGACGGCGCCGACGACGCGGCCGCGAGCCCGGTTCTCTGGCGCCTGCGGGACCTCTGCGCGCGCCTCGACGGGTTGCCGCGCCACCTGGGCCAGCACCCGGGCGGCTTGGTGGTGACGCGGCGGCCGCTCGCCGAGGTGGCCCCGCTCGAACCGGCGCGCATGGCGGGGCGCGTCATCGTGCAGTGGGACAAGGACGCCGCCGAGGACGCCGGGCTGGCCAAGATCGACATCCTCGGCCTGGGCATGTTGACGGCCATCGACCGCTGCTTCGCCCTGGTCGAACAGGAGACGGGGACGCGCCCGGCGTTGCCTGGGTTCCGCTGTGACGACCCGCGCGTCTACGACGCGTTCTGCCGCAGCGACACCGTGGGCGTGTTCCAACTCGAGTCGCGCGCGCAGATGACGGCCTGCCTGCCGGCGCTGCAGCCGCGGCGCTACGAGGATCTCATCGCCGCCGTGGCCCTGATTCGGCCCGGCCCACTCCAGGGGAACGCGACGCACCCGTTCCTGCGCCGCCGCCAGGGGCTGGAACCGGTGCGCTACCCCGGCGGCGCGGCCGGCCGCCGTCTATTGGAGCCGATCCTGGGCGAGACCTACGGCGTCATCCTGTACCAGGACCAGTGTATCGACGTGGCGCGCGCCTGTGGGCTGGACGCGGGCGAGGCCGCCGCGCTGCGCCGCGCCATGAGCAGCGCGCGCGACCCCGCGCGCATGGCCGCGCTGGGTGACCGGATCGAGCGGGGTCTCGCCGCCCAGGGGCTTGACGCGGCGGCGTGCGCCGAGGTGCGGGCGGCGGTGCAAGCCTTCGCGGGCTACGGTTTCGTGAAGGGCCACAGCGCCGCCTTCGCCTACCTGGCCTACGTGTCCTGCTGGCTCAAGGTGTACCACCCGGCGGCGTTCTGTGCCGCGCTACTCAACGCGCAGCCGCTGGGGTTCTACACACCCGAGGTGGTCATCCAGGACGCCGCGCGCCATGGGGTGCGTATCCTGCCGGTCGACCTGCGCCACAGCCGGACAGACTGTACCCTGGAGCACGGCGCGGTGCGGCTGGGGTGGCGACTTGTGCGCGGCCTCGGCCCCGACGCGGGAGCGCGGCTGGAGGAAGCGCTGGACGGCGGCCCGTTCCCGGAGGACCTGGACGCGCTGTGTATCCGCGCGCGTCTGGAGGAAGACGAGGCGGTGGCGCTGGCGCGTGCGGGCGCGCTTCGCTGGTACGCGTTGGATCGGCATCAGGCGCAGTGGCAGGCGCGGGCGGTCGCGCGCGGCGCGGGAGCGCTGGCTGCCGGGCCTGCGCGCCGTCGTCGATCGCCCCGTCACCCTCCCACCGGTCACGACGGACGACGAGCTACGGCTCGACCTCCGGGCGCTTGGACTCACCCCCGGCCGGCACATCCTGGAGACGCTGCGCCCGACCCTGGCGCACCGCGCCCTGCGCCGCGCGACGGACCTGGCGATGGTGCGAGCGGGCGTGATGGTCGAGGTGGCGGGGCAGACGATCTCCCGGCAGTGCCCGGGCACGGCCCAGGGCGTCGTCTTCCTCACCCTCTCGGATGAAACGGGGCTGATCAACGCGGTCGTGCGGCCGCCGGTGTACGCGCGCAATCGGGCAGCGATCCGCGGGGAGGCGTTGCTCTGGCTCGGAGGGGTCGTGGAGCACCGCCACGGCGCGGTAACCCTGCGCATCGTATGGGCCCGTCCCCTCGCCGTGGCGCTGGCGAGGGAAGATCGCGGGTGACGCGCGCGTTCACGGACACGCGGTATCGCTCCTTCACCGGAGCTCCTGTGTCGTCACCAGGCCCATCGCGTGGCCGCCCGTATCGATCACCCCTTGCCGATCGGCACCCCCTATTCCTGCCGCCCCTCACTCCAGGTCGAGCCGTATCTGTCCATGCGCGGCATAATGGGGCGGTGGCTCCGAGCGCGGGAAGCCGAGCTCCTCGTCGTCCGCGGCTCCAGGCATTTGTTCGTACACGTCCGGGCTCACGCGATGCGTGGCCCAGAACGCGCGCTCCTCCACCTCCGTCGCGAAGTCGGGGATGTCATCGAGGGATACGACCATATTGTCGCGTCTGGTTTCGTCTACCATATCTGTCTCCTCCCGTCATGTCTCGCTGTCACGGTTCGTGCTGTCATGATCGTGGCCGCACAGCCAGGATAGCATGGCCCAGGCCATATCCGATACGTCGTGGGTGCGGCCACTAAGCCGTGATCGGGCGCCGCGTCGCATGCTGGAGCCACGAGGCGAGGTGCGCAAGACAGAGGGGCGCCACGCACCCCTGCACGGGGCGCGCGGCGCGATCCACTCCCGATTCCATTCCCATTTCCCCGCAGCCTGACACCTGGATGTCGTGATGAACATGCGGAGCGTCGTCGCCAATTGGATGTCTGGAGGCGGGGACGGTGGATATGGTTATGGGCGTGGCATCCTACGGTACGCCTACGGTACGCGGCGCGATCAGATCCGCCCCATCTCGGCGTCCGTTCGCCCTGTCATGCTGTGGTGGCCGCCTCGTGGGGTATGCTGTCGGCAGACGATCGCCCTGCAGCACGTAGAAACTGGAAGGAGCACGCCGTTGGCCACGCACCACTTTGTCCCCACGCGTTATCACACGACAATCGGGTCACATGACCCCGTCCTGCATATCGCCGCTGGCGATACCGTCCGCACGACCACGGTTGATGCCGCCGGGCGCGATGCCCACGGCGCGCAGATCACTCCAGGCGGCAACCCGCAAACCGGTCCCTTCTACATCGACGACGCCGCGCCGGGCGACACGCTCGTACTCGCCCTGGAACGGATCGTCCCCAATCGCGACACCGGCTGGAGCAGCACCGTCCTCGCCCCCAACGTCGTCGATCCCTCGGAGGTGCACGCGTTGCCAGAGCCGCTGGAGGCAGACTGGCGCATCGACCACGCGGGGGGGACGGCGACGCTCCTGACCCCCGCGACGGCGTTGGGGACGTACACCGTGCCGCTGGCTCCGATGCTGGGCTGTTTCGGCGTCGCACCCCCCGGCGGCCAGGCCATCTCGACGGCCACGTCGGCGGAGCACGGTGGCAATATGGACTATCGCGGCTTCGCGGCGGGGGTCACGGTCTACCTCCCCGTCTTTGTGCCTGGGGCACTCCTGCACCTGGGCGATGGACATGCCGTGCAGGGCGACGGCGAGATCGCGGGAACGGGGATCGAGGTGTCGTGTGATGTCCAGTTCTCGGTGCGCCTACGCAAAGGCGCGCTCATCCACTGGCCGCGCGGGGAGAACGCGTGGGAGATCTTCACGGTGGGCAACGCGCGCCCGCTGGACCAGGCCTTGCAGCACGCCACAACCGAGATGTGCCGCTGGCTGCGCGACGACTTTGGGCTGGATGAGCGCGCCCTGGGCCTCCTGTTGGGGCAGGGCGTGGAGTACGCCGTCGGCAACGTCTTCGACCCGGCGTACACCATGGTCTGCACGATGCCGACACGTCTCTTACAGGCCATGTCGGCGCGGGATCGGCGCGGATAAGCGCCGCTCACGGCCGCGTGCGACCTGACGGCCGTCGCGGCGATCGGCGCGCTGTCGCGCGTCCGCGCTGTCCGCCCGGTGAGCCGGACGTGGAGCCCTGAACCAACGTGGACGGAGATGTGATATCACCGACAACACGCAACGGCTGGCCAACGCGCACAGGTGCGGCGTGTGCGCGGTTGCCGCTGTCCACGTGACCGCTTCCTGCACGGTCGGTCGGGATCGCGCAGCGCACCTGCCTCTAGGAAGCAGGGATCATCGGTGGGGTCCTGGGCGGATAGGCGTGGACCAGCCCTGTCCGACCAGAGGGGGATGTCACGTTGCACGCATGAGGATTGGCGCGGATGTGTCATCGTCGACCATCTCCACCGGCTCGCGCACCCGGAGCAGCACCACCATCGCCACAACGAGGAGCGCGAGCGTGCTGACCGGGAAGACCGCGCGCACTCCGAGCAGCGCGCCCAGACTGCCGCCGACGAGCGGGCCGACGGCGAAGCCGCACGACTCGGCGGACGAGGTGAGACCATAGGCCGCTCCGCGCTGATGCGACGGCGTGGTCAGGCCGATGATGGCCCCGGCCGCAGGCAGCGCCGCCCCGAGGGCGAGCCCGACGGCCGCGCGGACCAGCGCGAGTTGCCACACCGCGCCCACGACGAACGCGGGGAGGTAGAGCAGGCCAGCGAGAGCGAGGCCGCCGACGAGCGCGCGCCGGTAGCCGTAACGCTCCAGTAGGCGCGGCGCCAGCCACGAGGCCAGCGCGGCGCAAAGCCCCGACACAGCCAGGATGAGGCCCACGGCGGTCGAGGTTTGCGGGACGCCGTGAGCCGTGGGGAGGCCCGATAGGTGCGGGACGAGCAGCGGGAGCACCGGTGCCGGGGCCGTGCTGCTGGCCTGGGCCATGAACAGCACCAGGGCGATCGGGAGCAACCCTGGGGTGCGCGCCACGGCGCGGAAGTCCCGGAACGGGGCGAACAGACCCCGGCCGGGCGCGGAGACCGGCCGCACGAAGCGCTCGTCGATGCCGACGAGGACGAGGAGCGCCGCGGCAAGAAGCAATCCAGCGCCGCAGGCGAAGGTCCCGTGGAAGCCGAGGTGGTCGTCGAGCACGCCCCCCGCGAGGGGACCGAGGGCGACGCCCACGAAGATGCCCGCGAGCATCAAGCCCATGGCGCGCCCCATCTCGGCGCGCGGCGTCACGGTCGTGACCAGGGCCTGCAACGGCGCGTTCACGCCCGTCAACAGGCCCGAGAGCGCCAGGAGCGCGACGAGGACCCAGACGGTGGGGGCGACGATGAGCAGGGCCATGGTGACGGCGCCGCAGCCCATGGCGCGGATGATCATCGGCTTGCGCCCGTAGCGGTCGCCCAACGAGCCCCAGACGGGCCCCATCAGGGCGAGCGGCAACGCGCCGCCGAAGCTGATGACGCCCGCCCAGACGGGGACAGCGCGCCCGTGGACGCCGAGCGTCTGGATATACAGTGGCAGGAACGGGAAGATGAGCGTGAAACCCATGAGGGCGAGGACCTGCGCGCCGAACGCGACGAGGAGCGTGCGCCGCCACGACGACGCGGCGGCAGCGCGCCTGGTCGGGGAAAGGGAGTGCATATATGAGTATGGTACCCGATGTCGTGCGCGAAGGGCTCTTGCACACGATCAACCTGGTATCGTACGGGCCGTTGCGCCTGTGTTGGCAACGTGTGTGATAGGCGCCGATCTCATGGACAATACTGGTCCTATGTATGGACTGCTGTATAGATAGGACCAGACATCGCGCGTGTTGGCCAGATAGGGCACGGACGACTGGATCGGTTAACACCGCCCCACCCCATCGTGCTATACTCTCACCACCCCCTCGGCCGCGCCTCTCGCGCCTACCCCACCCTGGCGACAACGAACGTGCCTCGGCATCACCGCGTTACCGCCATTGGCCACACCTGTTCCACAATGTCGGCGCCCCGGTCATCTGCTCCCGCCATGGGTATTGCCGACCTATCCAGCGCCCCCTCGCGCCCTGTGACGACGTCAGCACAGCGACAGAGGACACCGCCATGACTATTTTGCCTGCGCTCTTCCGCGCCCTCCCCGCGCCGCTCGTCAACGCGCCCGACGACGACACCGCCTGGCTCCCAGGCGCCGATGTCCATGCCGCCATCCGCCTGTGCTTGGTCCGGCGTGATCGTGCCTTGACGTCTCGCCAAATCGAGGAGGCGGAAGTGCTTCACCTGGCGCTGGTCACCCTGTATCGCGCCGCTGGCGGACTCATTGGCGAGCGCGACGAGCGTATGTACTATAGCTCGTCAGATAATGTTTGAGAGAAATAGGCCGCTCTGTGCGCGTGGCAGCCGGCCGTGGAGTCTCATTCTTTATCTGAACATCTATACCATGCCCCGACCCTGCATCAGGCCGCCAGACGGCTCGCGTGAGGTCATGGTTGTTGTGGTGCGTTCACCGATGGAGCTGTCCTCGGCGCCTTCTTCCTCGTAGCGTCCACCGGACCACCGATGGGCGTTGCGGACGCTATCCAACCTACGGCGCACCCCCCGCCTGTGGCAGGGCAGGACTGGCTCGCGATCTCAGCCCCGCCTGCGTGCGTCGCTAAAACCCTGTCTGTGGGGGATACGGACATCCAGCCTGCGTTGGTCATGGGTGCGATGTTACAGAGCAGGATGCTGGGCGCGTGCGCGGGGATGCGACGCTCCGCCCAGTGGTCCGTCGCTGCATGCCGGTTCTGCCAGGAGCGGCTCGACACCATGCGGCGAGGGGACCATGAGATATATACGCCCCGGCAGAGTGGTGCATCTAGGTGGTGTGATTGGGCAACAATATCTAAGAACGTGTGTACGATGGACCACGTCCGGCCATCGGACCATCCAAATGCGGGAAACGATATTCGTTGGCAGCGCTCGGTGGTCGCACCGGCCCCGGCGCGTGACCACCGAGCGCTGCCAAAACGCGGAGTTACCGGCACGACAGCCTGTCGCTCGTCGCCACGTCTGCGGCGATGTTAGGTACACTCTCGTAGAGTATGAAAGGGAGCAGAGCGAAACGATGCCCGATGTGACCGACCCCGCGGCACCGCGTGCCGTGATCAATCCCGCCACGACCCCACGCGGCGCGATCTACCATCTCCTGAACAGCATCGTGGCCCCACGTCCCATCGCCTGGGTCAGTACGTGTAGCGCGGCTGGTGTCGCCAACGTCGCGCCCCATTCCTACTGCATGATCGTCTCCTCCGACCCACCGATCATTGCCTTCTCGTCGTCGGGGGCGAAAGATACTCTGGCCAACATCCGCGCGACCGGCGAGTTCGTCTACAACCACGTCTCGGACGCGCTCGCCGCGGCGATGAACCTCTCGTCGGCCGACTTCCCGCCCGGAACGAGCGAGTTCGACTGGGCTGGCTTGACGCCCGCGCCCAGCGCCGTGGTCGGGGTGCCGCGCGTGGGCGAATCGCCCGCCGCCTTGGAGTGCCGCCTCCACGACATCCAGGAATTCGGCCACGGTCCCAGCTATCTCATCATCGGGGATGTCATACACATCGCGGTCGACCCAGATCTGCTCGTCAACGGCATCCTGGACAACACGCGCACGCAGCCGGTCGGCCGTCTCGCGCGCACGCAGTACACCCACAGCGACTCTTTTTTCGACCTGGAGCGTCCGACCTACCATGGGCTGCTGGAGGCAGGCGTCCGCCCCAAGCGTCACGGGCAATAAGTGCGCCATCCCCACACCGCTGCATGGCACAAGGCGACGCGGCTGCACCGTTTTACGCACCGGCCGCCGAACGATTCGCCCCATTATCGTTCATCGAATTCTGTGGATATAGCTGTACGGCTGGCATGTGGCGACTAATCCGTTTCCAGCAGGACCTCCGGGCACAACGCAGGGGCAACCGACATAATGTGCCGCGCCACGGCAGCCACCGTTTCCCTCCAACAAGCTATCGTTTTCCCGGCCATGTGGCGGTTGGGTTCAACAAGTAAAGCCCCTATGATGCGTGAGACGTGGCGCGCTACCCCGCGCCCCGCCTGAACGTCGCGGGCTTGCCGCGTCGGCTTGCCCTACAGTGGAGGCGGATTGTATGCGACAGGTCGTGCCCGATCGCACCACGATCGAGCAGCGCGCGAGCGAACAGTGCGCCCGCGCCGTGTTCGAACATCTCTACCCGGATGACACGATCCGGCGCGCCGTGCTGCGCCTCCTGGATACAGCGATGCGCGCGGCCGATGACATCAGCCCCCACGCCGGGCAGCTCACCTTATGCCCGGACAATCAAGACGAAATCCGGCTCAATGTAGGATGTCCGTGGAACACTGTGCTGCGCCGCGGCACTGTGTTCGTCGTCGTCGACCGGTCGCAGCTAGAGGCGTGTGGCCGGCGAACCCTGCACGGATGTACCGTACTGCCAGGGGCTCGGATCGACGCCCGATGGGGGGCAGACGGCGTCACCATCCCGGGACAAGAGCTCCATCGCGTGTATCCATCACTGGAGGTCGCACATCTCCACTTCGTGCGGGATGTCGCGGAACGTCAGCCGCGGTCGCCCCATGCCCGTTACCACTCGCCCGGGATTGTCGCATATATGCGCGGGTACTTGCACCCAGCATCGACCGATCGGTAGCTGATATCGCCGCGAAGGGGGTGCGCTCTCGATCAGCACGGCCCTGACAGAGGCTGATTCCGGCCCCCATCACGTGCAAGCGGTGATCCGGCCCGGCTGCTACATTTGACCGCCAGACCAATATCGCGGGAGGTTCATCTCATCCATGTCTGCCCGTTTCTCTTGGCAACAGGTCGCGCCCGACCTCTTCGCGGTGATCGATAAGCAGCGTTTCCCGCAGTGGGCTACGAACGACACCTACAGCAGCGCCTGGGACGCGGAGCGCGTCGCACGCGAGCTGGACGAGGGCCGCAGCAAGCCGTCCTACTCCGAAGACGTGCCTCTCACCACCAAGCTGCCCTTCACGTCCAATCCGGTGATCACGGAGCGGGACGGCAGCTCTGGTCGCTTCTACTCCGAGTATCCCCGCCCAGATGCCCCACCGCGTCGTGTCGTTCATAGGTCCGATACGCCTCGCTACGTGGGCCACGTCCATGCGGTCCGTCAAGCACGCGCCAAGTGGCGCGAGCGTCCTCCCAAAGCATCCGCGACTCCAGCGACATCACCCGGTACTCGCAAGAAAGACAGGTGGCATGACCTCCGGATGGACGTCGTGAACTCGGTACTCGCCAGAGTCGGTGAGGAGAAAAGCAAAAACATCGAGTGGGAGGAGGCATGGGACGCGGTTGTGCCCGTCGTATTGGCGACCGATACGCAGAGGCGGTGGTATCGGGAGGCGACCGAGGACGGCAATAAGGGGTGGCAGCGCTATTACTTTAGTCGTGACCTCCGCGCCCGTCAAAAACGATTGAGAGAAGTCGGTCGAGAGGTGGACTCTATGGGAGAGGCTTCACGGCTCTGATACTCTAGTTTCCGCTGCATCAGGCGGCTACGTCAAGCGGAGCAGCGGCTTCTGGGGTCGCATGCCGCCGCCGTTGGCCCCAGAAGCCGGTGGGTAGATGGTCGGTGCGGACCTTTTTTGTGCGAA
>JAABUO010007605.1_pt1 | contig 12357 bp, 15 predicted proteins | sample 5559291 | NCBI WGS metagenome assembly JAABUO01 (sample SAMN10711878, study PRJNA513372) | rock metagenome | isolation source: Antarctica rocks | place: Antarctica: Victoria Land, Finger Mt sud
GCAAAACAAGACAGCATGATATCCTGCCCCTCCCCCTCCCCCTCCCTCTGGGCTGTTGAGCAATGCATGGAGGCATGCGCAGCACCCCACTGCTTCTCATCAATTCTACAATCAAGAGCGCACAACACCTTTACTTGCTGAGGTGTGTCAATGCTGCCTTGTGCGTGACTTTATACATCGTACAAAGTGCTTTGTGTTCAACAACGCATACCAGGCGGCGCCATTCCAGGCCTGCCAATAGATTGTTGTGGGGGTGCAAAGCCAGTCCCAGTTGCTTGAGGATTCTGCTGGGTAAACCCTCCTGGAGGTGCACTCATGGGGGGTGCTCCCATTGCTGGGGGGCCTACAGGACGAGCTCCAAAGGCAGGTCCCCTGGGACCTGGGGGCCGCACTCCTGGCAGGCCATTTGCAGTTTGGGTAGGGAATCCTGCAAGCAATTACATTGGAAGTTTTGGTCTTGTGAGCAATGGTAAAATGCAGCCAGGCATTCTCTGCTCTCTTTTCAACTGTGCGTGGAAAACAAAATTTGGTGCAATGACATGCAGGCCAGAAGTCAAATGCAGTGCGCATTGCTGAAGTTGCTTCACTGGGCTGCACACCACATTTTGTTTGATCAGCCTTTCATCATGATTCTTTGTGCTCAAGCAAGCTGGCATAGTGTTGTGCAAGCTGCTGCAGGGACATGCAGTGTCTTGATAAAAACAGAGGCAACACCACTGTGCAGGGGGGGAGTATTACCTGTGCCAGGCGCAGGGGGCCTGTATGCTGCACCAGGCGTGCCTGTAGAGCTGGTCCTGACAGGCATGGGAGGAGCAAAGCCTGGTATACCAGGTGCCCCGGCAGCCTGGACAGAGGGACCTGCTACATGCAGGCAGGGTGTTTGCAAGATGGTGCAAGGGACAGCATGCTTTCCTGGGGGGCATGTGCAATGTTGCATGCAGGTTTGCCAATCTCAAAATGCAATTGCCTGTTGTCACTGCTATCAGTATGATGGCATATACGTTTGACTGTCACTTCATCACACAGCAACAGCAGTATCATTGGGCAAACCTGCAGAGTTTGGTCGATTGACAAGAGGCGCTGCACCTCCTGGAGCTGGCCGTCCAGGCAAGCTGCCGCGGCCAAATCCTGCATGCAAAGACAATTGGCATGGCAAATTGGAACTACAGTGACACTTCACAGGCATGCAGGTGAGCTGACCTCCTGGTCCTCCTAGAGGAAAGGCTCCATTCGCCGGTGGCTGCTGCTGTGAATTTGGCCGAGGACCTGATGAGAGCATGCTGGTGTCAAAATATCAGCACATCAAGCGTGCAGCTACCCAATGTGAGCATGCAAACATGACCTACCGGGTACGCCAAAGCCACTAGGCCTTGGTGGCCCTGGGAACTGCTGACCAGAGGGATAGCCCGACATCAGCCAGGGCGGCTACAGCCCCCAAGAATGTAATCCCTCAGATCGAGCGATTGACCTCGTTGTTGATCAGATAATCACCAGCCTGCGGTGAAAAGGAATGCAAGCAGACGGTCAGGCGCACACGGGCGCTGCGCATAAAGATCTAGATGGCGATCACGAGACAGCAAATGCTCACAAGATCTAGTATTGCACCCCAGCTCGGCCTGACGCTCCGCAGGGTCTACATAAGCGACTTCCGAGCACGAAAGTGTGTGTGTGCGTGCATACCTACTGTTGCTCTTCTTCGACCCCGCACGGAGCAGCAGTGCGTACGACCGTTTGGGTCATGTAAAATTGTCTGGTCTTCACATTGGCATTCGCTGGAGATTGCTGCGAGAACAGATCTTGGGGAGACGCGGACGACTGGTGGCACATTTTTACCGCGTGTGCATGCACGCTTCAATCGTCAGATTAGAACATATATCGAGCTGCTTGTGAAAGGGCTGCGGCCCGCAAGCTATGCACGCAGGCTGGCACGCAAGCCTGCTTGTTTTGCTGACCGCCACTGTAGCAGTGGGACTGTACGAGGAGCAAGCAGGAGAGAACGATTGGCACTCTGAATTTGTGGGTCAAGCTATCAATACGCAAGTTTCCGACAAGGATCGGCTCGTTGTGTCAACATCATCGAACGTGCTAGCCTCCCTCAGCTTGGACACCGGGAAGATTGCCTGGCGACAAATCTTTCACGATTCTGATCAGCTACAAAGCTTCACAGTTCTCAGCAAGCCGGCTGCGGTCATTTCGTTATCAAGCTCTGGCAGCTTACTGCGTGCTTGGCGAGCTGACGACGGTGCACTGCTCTGGGAGAAGTATCTGAAAGCTGCTTCACAGAGTGCTGTTACAGCTCTCAGCTCATTGGCTGAGGCAGCATTTGGCAGCGGGGAAGGAATAGCTGTTCTCACCGATGGCAACATTGAGGTCTGTACATGTAGATAAGCTGCAACTCAAAGCTTAGTGCAGACATACAGATCTTTCTGATTTGTCGCAGGTCTACTCGGGGCTTAAAGGCAGCCTGTCTTGGCAAGCACACCCCAAGTCAGCTTGGTCGGCAGCTAGCAACCCTCTGGTCACTGGCAGCAATGGGGCAAACGATCATGCAGTGGCGTTTGCTGGGCTCACTAGCAGGTGTTGGAGCTTGCTGCTGCATTTTCTGATGCACACGCACACATCCAACAGCATGCCTTCCTGCTGCTCTGCTCAAGGTCCCTGTGCGCTCACACAGTTGTGCCCTGTGTTTAAGATCTTGCAAACATCACACCATGTCAAGCTTGCAAAACCGAGGTCTGGTGCCGCATCAAACCTCAGTCCTTTTTAGAGTGCCTTATGTCCCTTGCAGCTCAAGGCGGTTGTCTGTTTTGCAGTGGTGCTGTAGAAGTGCTCAAGCTTTCTGTTGGGTCAGGAGAAGTTGTCAGTCAGGCCTCCTACAACGCGCCTAGGTCCATCAAGCTAGACTCGTCTGTGGTCTTGCACGATGGCCTTGTGGCAGCCATCAGCTCAGATGGCCAGCAGCTGTGTAGCGCAAAGTTGGAAGGTAGGTAAACCTGGCCTGAACCGCAGTCTACTTTGCACACCAACTCATATTTGTGTATGTTGTACACACATGGTGTGTCATGCTCACACTGTCAAGCTTTGCCCTGTGCTAGTGCTCATCATGTCATGCCTATCTGCATTTTTGTCATCAGGCAACCAGCATCAGCAGGCGGATGTGCCGACAATGTGAAGGGTTTGAGGTTTGGCACTGCAGCACAAGCGTCTAGGTACTTTGTAGTACTGCAGCCCAAATGAATGTTGCAGGCAGCAGTAGTGGTTCACTGAAGTGCCACGCATGGACAGACATCAGCCCGGCAACTGCGGGAGCAGAAGGAGGCTCAATGTTGCCCCTCAGGTCAAGCAGCAGCATTGCTGTCAGGCTCAGCACTGGTGTGTTGATTGCTAATGTAGCTGATGGTAGCATCCAACATTCGACCTTTGTGAGAGGTGAGCCTTTGGCTGTCACTTGTGTTTGGCTGTGACGGGTATCTGGCTTGGTCTCAATGCTTTCTGTCACAGAATCCGCTATGAGGCCAGCAACCCCAGTCTTCCTTTTGCTTTTGGCCCTCACCACAGTCACAACAACAGCTTCTTACTACACCGTATGTGCAAACCTTACATCAAAACGACGTTTCAACATGTAATCTCGAGACGCATGACTTCTGCAATGGCCTTGAGGGTTGTCATCAGAACAACCATAAAGCTGACAATGCCATGCCTCATTTGGTTCACATCCTCCATGCAGGTGCAACTTCAGTCAGCAATGAGCTTTCTTCAGCAGGAGGCAAATCACTTGCAGCAGCAGGCACATCCTCCAGCGGCAGCATACAGATTCACTCAGTCTCACTGGATTCAGCGCAAATCAACCAGCAGACAATAGTCAAGACCACAAGCCTGCTCACGAAGGACGGCACACCCATCCAAATTTCAAATCTGTTCCTTGCAGCAGGCTCAGCAGGCTCGCCTTTTGGTGGCACCAGATCACCGTCCAAGCATGTGGTTGGCTTGACAGCAGCAGATGGAACAATGCTGCTGACAAGGGGAGAAGAAGTGGTGTGGAAACGGGAAGAAGCTCTGGCTGGGGTGTCAGCGGCCCTGTTTGTTGATCTGCCAGCTGATGCTCAGTCAGGGGAGCGAGTGGATGCTGGCCGCCAAAAGACAGGAGTCATGGATCACATCCAGTCCCAGGTTCTCAGCCTCAAGGTGATCATTTGCTGAAGCTTTTTCCCATCATGAACAGCCTTCTGCGCAATGCCGGGCCATGCACCCCCTTTGGCTGTGTGAAGAAGCTTCCTCTAACAGCTTGTGGGATTTGAGAATAATAGCTTCTGGGGACGTCACATGTCGTGTCAGCACCTTCTGCTTGCTGCAGCCATGAATGTTGCTTATATCACACTTGGTTGCGCATGTATCATCTAGATGTAAAGCAAACTAAAGTATCACATCAAAAGAGGGACCTGAAGCTTAATCTTTGCCCTGCTGAGGTTGGGCATTTCCGTGCATGTGTGACAGCCAGCAGATTCTGCAGTTTGAGGTACCTTTTGTGACCCACTGAAATCGGCAAACTGAGGTACCTCTTGCCATTCACTGAAATTTGGCAGACTGAAGTACCTCTTGTCATCTGCTGATATTGGCACTTTCATGCATCGAGAGGTTCCTTCTCAGGTACCGCTTGTCGACTACTGAGATTGGCACCTGCGTGTGTTGAGGGGTTCCTGGTGATTGTGCAGGGCCAACTAAATGTGCTCAAGCCGGAGGAGAAGCTGCAGCTGGCACGCCTGAAAGCCAGCCTGAGTGACAGACTGACTCCCACACGCGACACTAATGGCTTCCGCAAGTTGCTTGTGCTTCTGTCTCGCTCTGGTATGTGTTTTCTTGGAAAATCTGCTAAATGCTTAGTATACTGATGCTGTCCAAGGCTTGTGGTTCTGTCTCCCTCTGGTATGTGTTTCTTGGAGAAACTGTCACCAGCACTGTATACTGATGCTTCTCAAGGCACAGCATATGGCACAACATTCAAGGCACAGTACAAGGCACAATCTGATGATGCTTTGTATGGCTTGCGCATCTAGTTGGTGATCAATGATGCAACCTTGTCAGGCGCAAGCTGGTGCAGAAGCCTTGCTTAGTCTCTATCAGGCGAGACTCTCCATTCACTAGATCTTACAAGCACCTGCATCTTTTGCTTTTGATTGCAGGCAAGATGTTTGGTCTTCATAGCGGGGATGGTCACGTCATGTGGTCTCTGACCTATCCCCTGAGCCAGGCACCTCAGCACATCTTCCCCTGGCGCTCCTCACATGACATTCAGCGCGCTCCAGAGCTCATTGCTCTGCACAGCTCTGACTCAGCAAGCTCCTACAGTGTTGTGGATGCACACACCGGCCAGGAGCTTGGCTCTGCTGCACTCAGCTTCCCTGTCTCTCAGGTATGCCTTGATGCTCAGGAAAATACTCGGTGTCTTCCCTTCCCTTCCCTTCCCTTCCCTTCCCTTCCCTTCCAGCAGAGAAGAAACTGCTGTGCGTGTCTTATCAGAGTTGCCTCATGACCTGACTACAGGTGAAAGTGGATGTGCATCCCAGCTTTGTTGACAATCCAGGTCTGTCAGATTTTGACTTGCCCAAGCCATTGTATGATGTTGTAGCAAAGCAGCATAGGTATTTGCTACTGTTAACTTGCTCATCTGTATCTGCTGACCTGAGGCCACATCAAACTACGCTATTGCTAGTACGTTGATTGCCCAAACAGGACCTCATACAGGGACCTACTCAGGACTGTACGCACCTGATCCTAGGAGGTGAGAAGAAGAAGAAGAAGGCAAGGACACATGTCGAATGAACGATCAAACAAACAAACAAACGAATGCATGCATGCATGCATGCATGATTGCATGTATGAATGGATCAATTGATCAACCCATCAACGAAGGAATGAGTGAATGAATGAGTGAGTGAATATATGCACGAATGTATGAACGAATGAATGAATCTGCTGACTGTTGACGACGCACCGTCCAGGTTCTGGAGCTGCCCCAGCTGTTACATGATGATGTAGCAGAGCAGCACGTGTATCTGCTGATCGGCAGCCAAGGTGGATCCCAGCAGGCCAAGCTTCTGCCTGACACCGCTCAGAGCAAGCAATTCCTGCTGTCCCTGTCCACAGATGTGTTCTTCTGGCAAGAGGACAAGGCAGCAGGTGGGCCAACATGCACATCAACACCACATAGACAAATACGCCCTGTGGTAGACAAACATTCCCTGTGGTAGACAAACACTCCCTGCGGTAGACAAACATGACCTGTGGTAGACAAACATGCCCTGTGGTAGACAATTGTTCCCTTTGGTAGACAGAGACACCCTACAGGAACATGTCCTGTTGTAGACAAAGACACACTGTGGTAGGAACATGCCCACGTGTGGCCATGTGATACTTCTGGTATTGTGCTTGTCCTGCACTCTGGTTTCCTTGTAGGCAAACCCCCTGTTGTGGACAAAACAATTTGTCAAAGAAACTTCCCCTGTGCTAGACAGACACATCCTGTTGTAGCCAAACATACCCTGCGAGTTGCACAATCTGCAGCACATGCATGGAGCACAAGCAGAGACATAGCAGCAGCTGAACATACTTTGGGTAAGGACCACGATGGCATTGTTTTCAGTTGCTGCGTAGACACATATGGATCTCATCCAATGCTCTTCTTTGTCCAAAGGATGTTGCTGACTTAGTGCCTTGCAAACTTTACAAGCCATTGATTTTATCTTGTGATTTGTAGGTCCAGAACAAGCCAGCCTGGCTACACAAGACTTGTGCCACACACATTTGCATTTGCAAGAATGTGTTGACATAATAACAATAATACCAGTAATGCTAATACTAATAATATTACTATTGTAATCATGATTATAAATGGTTTCTGCAGGTGCTCTGACAGGCTTTCGTGTAGACAAGCAAAGCTTGAAAGTCACGCAGCTGTGGTCCAGCATTTACTCTGCTCCAGGTGTTGAGGTGTTGGAGTTTGCTGCCAGAAACTATGCAGAGCATGTCTACTCCCAAGCTAAGGTATGTTGGTAGACAGCATATGCCTCAAATTGGGGTACCTGACCATGACAAGATCAGCATGTTGCACAGCAAAGTCTCACATGATGTGTCAGCATCACATGTCCAGCAAGGTGAGTCATCCACTGTACTGGTGCTGGGCAGCTGCAAGCCCATATCCTCAATGACATCATGATCTGATCTGTCTCTGCTGAGCTCAACCGCCTGGCTGGCAATTGACCCTGAAAACGTGCATGTGGTTAGCACCAACTATGCGCTTGCCTGTCAGCCACAGTCAAAATTTCTACCTCATGGTCATTCAAAATTTGTCACCATCAATGAAGCGCCTGTGGCCAGTCCCCAGGCATTTATGAGTTTCCAATTCTATCATGACAGTAATATTGACATTTTTCATGTCACAGCAATGTTCCCACATCCATTCCTCTCCTGCAGATCTTGGGCAGTAACAGCTCCTGTGTATTTGAGTTCCACTCACGCCCTTTTCTCTGAAATCAGTGATGTCCCTACATCCCCAAGACCTCCTGTGTCTCTCATGCAGATCCTAGGTAACAAGAGCTTGAAGATCAAGTACCTGAATCCCAGCACAGTCTTCATCGCTACAGGCCCTCCTGAGGGGCTGCTGACTGAGGACCTGGAGCCCAGCAGCATTGCCCTCACAGTCCAGATTGTGGACACAGTCACGGGGGCACCTGTCCACCGTCAAGTACACAAGGCAAGCCATGTTTTGGTCTGCTGTTGAACAGCCCTCTTTTGGTATTTGGTTTGCGGGGCGGCACAGCTTTCAAGATGCAGCTCTGGCGTCTGCATACTGGTCTGCGGCTGCTCAGTTGAACACTCATGAACAGTCATAAACACATGCAGTCATACAGTCATGTACACACAGTCATACAGTCAAACAGGGATACACAAACATCACTTGTTCTAGGAACGTCCAGTCCGCAGTGGACATCAAGTCTCAGACATGCTCGGGGACCATTTACGCACACTTGAAGACTGTGGGGATCTGCAGAGGAACTGAAGACTGTCAGTACCCGATTCTTAGGAAATCCACATTGTTGATGAACAAATTGCCTTGTATAATGCTTCTGATGGCACCTGAATTTCCTGTCCAAAGAGCATACAAGGGTTCAGGGCTTGTTAACCCCTCTCTTTATGTGGGCGGCGCAGGTTTCAGGCACACTCACAAGCAAGCTGCACCGCATCATGGTCAGCATATGTTTTCTTATGCATGCACATGTATGGCAACAGCTGCTGCAATGTGTGTTTGGAAAGTGTCATTGCTTGTAGGCAAAATTTGCATGGTGCCCCATTGTGATCATGCTGAAGGGACCAATAGTCACAGCTGATCATTGACTTGTCAATGCTGCGCTGCAGGGGTGCAGGGGACCGGTGCATGCACAATTCGTTGAGAACTGGGTAGCATACCATTACTTTGATGTGACCAACCACAGATGGGAGATGTCTGTCCTGGAGCTGTACAACAAGGCGCAAGGCAACGTCACCATCTCGGATATGGTGTTTGGGAAGACCAGTAGCAGCATGTCTTCCTATGAACCTGTACCTGTGGAGGTAACGCACACACGCTGGACCAGCAGAGGACTACCACACACGCATGTTGCTGATCTTGTATGCATGAAGGAGGTTATGCTTTTCTTCATGCTGCTCTTATTGCTTTGTCCTACCACGACTTGAAGGGCTTCTTGCATCAGCAACCTCAATCAAGTTTTGCTTGTCTTGTTAAACATGTATCATAGGATGTCATATCATCAGCACTGTTTGTCAGGAGTGTGTCGGGCCAAGCAGCCATCCCCATGGGCCATGATACAATGCAGGTGTTGCGGCAGTCCTACTTCTTTGACTCTGGCGTCAAGACAATGGGAGTGAGTGCAACAATGCACGGCATCAGCAACAAGTTCCTGCTGGTGGGCACTCTGTCAGATCAGGTGTGCCTTCGCTCCTGCAGCATCAAACAATTTTCAGCAACACACAGGCATAGCCTTGGCTTTGCTGCGACAGTTGTTTCTTGCCTTATCACTTCATGATGAATGCATGCACCGTATCGCATGTGACTGCAGATCTGCATGCTGTCAGAGCAGCTAGCCCTTTGGATGCAATGTTCACAGGTACCAAGGCTGCATGATCCGTAACAGCATGACCTTTGCTGTCCTCTTTGTGATACATGTAAGTGCAGTCTGGTCTACAACTGCCGCCCAGCAACACATCAGAAGGCACCCTCCCTTGTCATACAGGTACGTCCTTCTGCAATGACCCATGCGTGAGTGGTCCCTTCGGGGATCCCCTCAAATCTGGGGAACCCTCTATGTCACAATTTAGTCTGGTCAAATGCAAATGGATCCTTGCTGGTCCCCAGGGACCATGCACAAACAAAGAATGTGGTCCTTGCTGGTCCATTGGGACCGTGCAGAAACAAGCAAATGAGTCAGCCTACAAATGACCTGAATTGCCATCCAGGTGTACATGCTGGACAAGCGCATGTTAGACCCCCGGCGCCCCAAAGGACCCCCATCAGCTGAGGATCAGCTGGAACAGCTCATACCCTACCAGCAAAACCTGGTCATGAGCCCCCTGCTATACGCCACCCATAGTAAGCAGGTGGCTCAGCTTTCAGGTGATGCTCTCCGTATTGCATGCAGATCAGAAGAACGCAGTATTGTACTCCTGTCACATTGCTTACTATAAGCATCAGCGCACCATAGGGCTGTGGAGCAAGCATATGGTCACACCTGGATGTAGAACTGACACAGCGACAGTGGCCACTTGCACTGCATGCACTGGACATGCATTGTGTCAGGTGCAGAACCCATCTTTTGTTGACTCATGAGTACAAGTATCATGCTGCTGACCGTGTCAACAGGTCAGTCTGTCTTTCTGCTGTGGGCTCATAGCAGTACGTTGCTTCTGAAGGTATTGCTACAGCTCCTGCAAACCTGGAGTCAACATCATTGATGCTGGCATATGGATTGGATCTCTTTTTTGCCCGGATACAGCCCAACAAGGCGTTTGATTCGTTACAAGATGACTTTCCCTACGCCTTCCTGGTTCTGATCACTTTGATGCTGACTGGGGCAGTATTGGTGTTCAAACGCATAGATGACAAGTCAAACACACAGCGTAAGTGGTTGTGACTTTGCAGAGGAGTTCTGACATTGACAGCTGACCTTTAGTTCAAATTGCTTACCAAATGTGGTTTATCGTCTTATATTTCAACAAAGGCAACTTACCTGCGCCACACACACTACGGACCGCTGATTCAGCCAATTGGCAAAACTCTGTCAGTACAAAGGCACCAGGTTGAAGTGATGATATGCACATGACGCTGAGCTCATACCCAACACCCCACTGATTTGCCACAATTGTCTAGATGTATTGCTGCCCTGGCTTATGGACAGGCGTTTTTTTATGGGCTAAACCTCAGATGCACGTTCTCAAGCATGCACTGGTCTGCAGAGCCTGGTAAAGCGCCTGGTTATATCGTACAGATATTGTGTCATATCATGCAGTCATGAAAGGTTGTGTCGGGTTGCGCAATGTACTGTAGCGGAGGACATTATATGTACAGTCATGATACAAATAATGATATGGTTGAAACTAAAAGAATGGACAACGAGTAGAATTGCTGACTTTAAGAGCAGCTGGGAATCTTCTGTAGCGTCTGCTGCTGGCAGTTAGGCTGACAGTCCTGAAGGCCAGCCATGAACGTTTCGTACAGGTTGTTCACCAGATTTCGGCCAGTAGGTTCCAAACAAAGCATTTGCTGCAGAACTGATCAGATGACCTGGTTTTGCCATGGCCAGCGAATGAACACGAGGAAGACACTTCATGTTTGCCCTACCTGGCAGTGCTGGGCAAACTACCTGCATAAACTGAGTCGTTAATAGTAAAAATAGTTGGACGGACGCGCTACTGCTAAGCTGAAATGGGTTGAAAGCCTTGTCAGCTATTATGCTATGTTTTACTGAAAAAAGCGTTACAGATTGGGTCCCTGCACTGCTGCATGCTGCGAAAATATTTGTCAGGTTCTGCAACCTGACCGTTACTTGTACGCTGTGCGTCTCGTTCAGTTAATGCCACAGATCGCAGTGAAACAGTGTTTCGTGCTACTTGATTGTAATGAAGAGTACCAGGTTCACGAGATGCTCGATCACCCAAAAACAAGGCGCTGACCTGGGAAGGCTCCTCACTGCCGCTAATTGAGTGTCGGCCGTACGATTGCGGCTGAGCAGATTAACTCAGGCATTGTATCAGCTTAGTTGCCTGGTCCCACGCCGTTTGGCAGTGCGAGGCTGCATGCAGCAGAATCCAGGCAGCGCTGGAAGCGCTGGCAGCGTTGACTACTACTCCACGCGCAATCTGCACCCAAGGACTGGTGATTGTGCTGCTTTCACCGGCAGAGCCTCAGGTTCCGACGTCAGCCCCCGGTCTGACTTTCACGACGACCTGCTTACCCCCAGCAAACCTTTACTCGAGCCCTCGCAAGCACACGAGGTCCCTACCAATGCGGATGTAGAGCTTGAAGGCGTGACCGCAGACGGCGGTTTTGCTCTGAATGTGGGCTTCGACAACATTGAGCATTCAGACTTATCACCTGACGAGCAGGTATTCTTCCAGAAGACTTTTTTGCTGAATCTTGCAAGTAGTGCAGCACAAAGCCTGCACAAGCAGCACATTCTCTCGCAGACAGTTGTCTGTTGCAACTGAAGATGTGCAGCACAATAGGCGCAATCATGACATTTGAGCACTCTCAGCTTGTAGAGTTACATGCTACAACTTCCTATAGTCAGCTGGAATGTCATGAACCTGAGGGATCAAATTTAGAATAGGCAATGAAGCTTTGCTGAACAATCACCTAGGCCACCTTTTGACAAACAACTGATTGCGTTTCTGTTGGTTAGTCCTCAGCGCATGAAGACTGCAGAGTCAAGCGGTTGACATGCTCTCAAGACTAGTGCCCTAGCCCTGAGCAAAATTGTGTTCATCTGTCTGTGTGTGTTGCAGAGCAGTCTTGAAGGGCAGGTGTCTGCCACTCAGCCTTACCGCACTGCAGCACAAGTCGAAGGCAAAAAGCTACCTCATGCAGCCACCCCCAAAGCTGCTGTGCCAAAGTTGGCAATAGTGCTAATGTGCGCTGGTACTCGAGGAGATGTCCAACCTTTCATTGCGTTGGGGCTTGAGCTGCAGGTCTGTTGCACTTTTTGAGTTTTCAAAGCTGAGACTTGAGGGGAACAACGTGGCAATTGCATGGCATTGGTTTGTGTGAATAGCCAGGCATATCTGTTGCATGGTGAGCATGTGTTGTGT
>JAABUO010007606.1_pt1 | contig 12357 bp, 8 predicted proteins | sample 5559291 | NCBI WGS metagenome assembly JAABUO01 (sample SAMN10711878, study PRJNA513372) | rock metagenome | isolation source: Antarctica rocks | place: Antarctica: Victoria Land, Finger Mt sud
GATCTTTCTGTATCTTGAATGGGAGAGCCAGGCCAAGTTCGAGAACACGGTCGCGCACGAATGCCATCACATCGGACTCGACAGCCTGGAAGCGCAGCAGAAGGTGATTGAGGCGAGGTTGCCGGAGAACGTCAGGACGGCGATGAAATGGATGGGCGCCTTTGGGGAAGGCGAAGCCATGCTTGCCGCCGCCGGCTCGGTCGATCGTCACCCGCATTGGGAGGACGATGCACTCGCCCGGGCCAGGTGGGATGGCGACATGATGCACTTCAACTCGGATCTCGCAGTCGTGCAGCAGCTCCTCGTCGACATCCTGGACGGCAAGCTGAAAGATGACGCCGCCATCACCCAACGAGCCGCTCCGTTCTGGGGAGACGTGCAGGGCGCGTGGTACACCGTCGGCTATGAGATGGCTGCGCTGGTCGAACGCCAGTACGGACGGGAGGCGTTCAACCAATGTCTTCTTGATCCCCGGAAGCTGCTCACGATGTATAACCAGATCGCGCTGAAAGCGAACGCAGAAGGCGCGACTCTGGCCACCTGGTCGCCGGAATTGCTTGGTCGATTGAATGGCAACAGCTAAGCTACGACACCGCCACTTGAACACTCACTAAGCAGAATCCCAGAGTTGTAATGCTCGCTCCCGCGCATCATTCCTGAGACGCTCGACGTACCATTTGATCCCGGTGAGGGCGACGAGAAACCCGAGCAGGTAAAGCGCGTAGCCGTTCGGAACACTCGAGATCAAACCGTAGCGCAAGATTGATTCCCCGAGCATCCTCCAGCTGTGACCGACGACGCTCAGCGGCACGAGCAGAACGGCACAGAAGATCCAGACGGCGACACATGTTTTGAGACCAGCTTGCTTCTCCATAGACACCTCGTAGACTCCGCCCATAGGCTACGCTTGGGTGCTGTGCAGAAGCAGCAGATCGCCGCTCCGGTCACAAGGCCCGAAGCGGCGATGGAGACGCAACGCGCTGCTTTGCAGCGGAAGAAGTCCTGACACATCACCCCCAAATGGGTGCTGTGGCGCATACATCGCGTTTACGTCCGTGAACGTGAATGTATTCAGGGACTTAGCTTTAAGGCGTTTACGCAAGTAAACAGTCGTTCACGGACGTAAACGGGCCAGGCATTCTGCCGTAAACGCATTGCAGGACATGTACTTAGGCCGCAAGCGCGGTTTTGACGCCCTTGACGACGTTTGCGGCTCGGCATAGGGTGTGTGGCAAGGAACTTCCCCTTTTGAGCACCATCCCTCTGGTCCCGCCCGCCTCGTCTTCGAGCGGTTTGTCGCCTGACAACCGCGCCTCCTTCCGAACCAAAACCGTCGCCACGCGGCTCTCCGTGGAGGAGCTCGAAGCGGTAGAGTCGGCCGCCAAACAGAGCGGAAAAACATTGGCCGAGTGGCTCCGTGAGGTAGCATTGCGGGCGGCGCGGCCGAGCCCGGACGTGAACGAACTGCTGCTCGGCGAGCTCGCGGCGACCCGGTACCTGCTCCTGAATCTGTTCCACGCGAGCGCGAAAGCGGCGCAAAATAACGAACCGTTTCTGCCCGAGGCGGTGCTCAAGATCCGCGAGGCGGCCGACGCGCGGAAGCTCCTGACGGCCCGGAAGATGCTTCAAGAGTTCCGCTCCCCGGAGAACAAACCCGACACCAAGATCGGAGGCCCGCGATGAAGTGGCCGGTCTTTCTTATCGTCGCCATCGTGCTTGGAAGCTTCTTCTTCGCGGCGGGTTTCGGTCTTCTGCTCGAACCATTGCTGTACACGATGACACCCTTCGAGCGGTACTACGCGGGAGCGTATCTTCGGAGCACCTGGCACCGGAACGATCCGTCGGCGACGACCGAGGCGCGGCTGCTTTGGAAGGCGCGGCAGCTCCCAAGTCCAACCCCGAAGTCCAGGAAGACCGAGCCCAGGTTCGAGACCGAGTTCGCCACCGAGCGTGACGTGGAACTCCGCCCACTCGGTGAGCGGATCGGCAAGTATTCGCCCGAGCCATTCGCGCTGAGCGATGGGGCGAAGGCGCAAGGATGGATGTCGGTCTATCGCGGCCGTCCGCAAACCGTCCAGTCGGCCAAGCTCGAAGATCTCCTGCGGGAAGAGGTCTACGGCGGGGAACAGTTGTGGCGATTCTTCGTCCAGCCGGCGGCTGGAGCCGCCGGCCTGATCGTCGTTGCGTTCGCCTTCCGTCTCTGGCGGCGCAGGCTGCGGAAGCGGTATCCCTGGAGGACGGACCGGGAAGCGATGTGGCTCGCGGTGCGGAGCTGGTCCGTGGCTTCGGCCGGCCGGCTGTCCGAGGGACTGGAGTGGCGTCCGGTGCGCTTGCTTGAAGGCGGAAGACCCGAGACGCGGCGCGAACTGCCCGCGCCGGTTCCGCAGCCCGCCCCGGCCGCCTCCGCAACCGAGCCGCAACCTCCCCAGGCTTCGCAACCGGTCACCGTTTCGCCCGCCGTCCCGGCCCGCCGGGCGTATGTGTGGGACCAGTCCGAGGGGATCGACTAAGGTGGTCTCCATCTCTCCAAAGGCGCTCTCGGCGGGGCAGGCGCGGACGTACCACGCGCGGGAGTTCGCCTCCGAGAAGCAGAATTACTGGAGCCGCGACCAGCAGGGCCACAGCGAATGGCAGGGCAAGCTGTCGGCGCAGTGGGGACTTCAGGGGGCGGTTGGATCGGAGGAGTTCGCGCGGTTGAGCGAAGGCCAGCATCCTGTGACTGAGGCGCAGCTCGTCCGGCATTCCGTATCCAAGACCTACGAGGGCAAGAACGGCAGGGAAGTGACCTCGGTCGAGCATCGGGCCGGGTGGGATGCGACGTTCTCCGCGCCGAAGTCGGTCTCTGTGACGGCACTCGTGGGCGGCGATGATCGGGTCCGGGAGGCGCATCGGGAGAGTGTCCGGGTGGCAATTTCCGAGCTGGAGCGGTACACCCAGGCGCGGATCGGCAACGTCCGGGAGCCGGAGACGACGGGCAAGTTTGCTGCCGCGACCTTCGAGCATGACACCGCGCGGCCGGTCGACGGCTACGCCGCACCGCAGCTCCACACCCATGCCGTCATCTTCAATGTGACCGAGCGGGAGAACGGCCAGACGCGTTCGCTCCAGACTCACCAGCTCTACAGTTCGCAGACCTATGCAACCAAGGTTTATCAATCCGAGCTGGCCGTGCGGCTGAAGGGATTGGGCTACGAGATCGAGCGCGGGGAGTATGGCCAGCCGGAGATCAAGGGCTATACGAAGCAGTATCTGGAGGCGTCGAGCCCGCGCCGGGAGCAGATCAAAGACCACCTCCGCGCCGAGGGGCTCGACGGGCCAGCCGCGGCTCAGGTCGCAGCGCATCGGACCAGGGATTCCAAGGAGTTGCTGTCGCCCGACGAGGTGTTGCGGCAGCACCGGGATTTGGCCGAACGATTCGGCAACCAGGCTGACCGGGTAGTGGCTGAAGCCCAGCAGCGTATGCAGAAGTTCACCGTCGAACGCGACCAGGCACCGGAGCTGGCAGCCAGGCAGGGCGTGACCTATGCCCGCGATCATCTCTTCGAGCGTTCGGCGGTCGAGAGCGGGCGGTCGATCATGACGGCGGCGCTTGACCGGAGCATGGGAGAGGCAAACGTCGCCCAGGTGCGGCAGGAGTTCGACCGGAGAGCGCAGGCCGGAGAGTTCCGCACCGTCGACCACGGATCGAAGCATGAGGGCCGTCAATATACGACGGCCACCATGCTGAAGATGGAGCGCGAGATCCTCGCGCACGTCGAGAAAGGAAACCGGCGCGGCTACGATGACCCGATGCTGGTCTTGCCCGGGACGCGGATCGAGACCGAAGACCGGCATCCCCAGTTGAACGCGGCACAGCGGCAAGCCGTCGACGAGGTATTCCTGAGCCGGGAAAGAATCATCGGCCTGGATGGAGTTGCCGGGGCAGGGAAGACGACTACTCTTGCGGTTATTCGGGAGGGCGTCGAGCGAGACGGCATCAGGATTGAGGGTTTTGCGCCGACCAGCGGCGCGACGGCCAAGCTGGCCGAGGCGGGGATTGAGACTTCTACTTTGCAGAAGCATCTTGCCCGAGGCCAGCAAAGGGATACGGGCGAGCACCGGCTCTATGTAGTCGACGAGAGTTCCTTGACCTCTACCCGGCAGATGCATGAGTTCATGGGGCGCCTGCATCCGAACGACCGAGTTCTCCTGGTCGGTGACACCCGGCAGCATGAATCAGTCGAGGCCGGCCGTGTCTTTGCCCAGATGCAGGATGGCGGCATGAAAACGGTGAAGCTCGATGAGATCGTGCGCCAGAAAGACCCGGAGCTGAAGCAAACCGTCGAGCAGCTCGCGCAGGGCCAGGTAGGCGAGGCAATTGCTGGATTGGAGCGGCAGGGCCGTATCCATGAGGTGAAGGGCCACGTCCAGCGGATAGCCGCGATCGCAAAGGAATACGCCCGGTCGCCAGAGAGTACGCTGGTTGTTTCACCCGACAACCGCTCGCGCATGGAGATCAACCAGGCGATCCACGGTGAGCTGCAGGCCAGGGGCATCGTCGGCAGGGAAGAGAATCGGACCGAGGTGCTGGTGCCGCGTCAGGACCTCACCGGCGCAGATCGCATATGGGCGGCCAGGTACAACGCCGGCGACGTGCTCCTTTATAGTCGCAGCTCGCAGGAGACCGGCATCTCCAAAGGCGAGTATGCCCAGGTCAAAAGCGTGGACGCTCCGAACAACCGGCTAACGGTTGAGCTGGCGGACGGCACGGAGAGAACCTACGATCCACGCCGCCAGCAGGGCGTTTCGATCTACCGCGAACAGGAACGGGCGTTTTCAGTCGGAGACCGGGTGCAGCTCACCTCGCCATCGTCAGAGTTGAAGCTGGCGAACCGCGAGCTAGGGACGGTTAAGAGCATCGGAGAGAGCCGCATGACGCTCATGATGGACAGCGGCCGTTCCGTCGAGATCGATCCGGCGAAGCATCCGCACATCGACCACGGTTATGCCGTGACCAGCCATTCCAGCCAGGGACAGACCGCCGACCGGGTGCTGATCAACGTCGATACAGAGCTTGGAGCAAGAGACCTGCTCAACAACCGCATGGCCTACGTCGCCGTCTCGCGTGGAGCGCACGATGCGCAGCTCTTTACCAATGATCGGGAGCAGCTCGGGGCCGCGCTGGGGCATGATGTTTCGAAGCAGAGCGCCCATGTGCCAGAGCTGAAGCTAGAGCAGCCGATAGAACCGCAGCTGGAGATTGCACCCAAGCATGGGTACGGACTGGGACTCGGGATGTGATCCCATTTTTATTTTGGCGCCAGCGAGTAGAGACGAACCTCACCCAATTCAAAGCTGGCATAATGCAGACCGTCTGGAGACAAGGCAGCCCGTCCATTCTTTGGCAAAGCGCGGTCCACAATGGGTTTTGGAGACCGACGATCAAAGATCATCCAGTCGCCGGTCTCGCTGCAGCGCTTTCCAAAGTTCTCGCAGGATGCGCTTTCATTTGTGGCGAATGTGGCATAGCGGGACAGATCATCCGTTGCACTTACCACCGAGCCGCTGTACTCATGAGGAATCCATGGCAAGAGCTCGGTTGTCTGATCTTTCTTCCAGATCACCAGACGACCAGCTGGGCTCCCCCTTGGACCCGGTTCTCATCCGCTCGGTTCCGAGATAGCATCCTGCCACGTTATCGACCTCCGGCCGGTCAGATCAAGACCGTACCGGTCGACGGTGCCGCTGGCAGAGGCCTTGACTCGCCGATTGAACTCATCGTAGGCATACGAGGCGGTCGAAGCCCCGCTGACAGCGGCTGAGTTGTTCTCGGCGCTGTCAGATTAGCTAGCTCGGGCCGAGCAAACGCGACCCACAACCATCCGATTGGATGAGAAGGCTGGACGTCCCACCTACGTGGGATATAGTGGCCTCATCTCAGGGGCTAACCTGCGCTTAGGCTGAGCATCGGCACCATCGATCGCTCTTGTGTGTTATTCACTCTGGCCGACGACCGTGAGGGCCCTCCTGTGCTAACGCTTTGAGTTGAGGCGGCCTCCAAGCAATAGATACAGGAGCCAGCAATGAACACGCCTCTGCGCTTACTCACGACCGTTACTCAATCGAGCAGGAGATCTGGCTCAATATTATCCTCGTCGCTAATTGAAGGAAATCCGCTGGCGATGTGGATTCATGACCAAGAGACTCTACGGTTTCTCGAAGTCAATGAAAGTGCACTTCAACAATATGGGTATGGACGCTCGTCATTTCTAGCCCTCACGGTCGACGATTTGCGTCCGTTGGGGGACCTCACAACCAACATTCGACTAGTGAAGACATTCCCCGGAGAGACCCACGTTTCGGATGTACACCTGAAAAGCGATGGTACTCGGGTTGAAGTGGTCATTAGTGCTAACGATATTGTTTTTCGGGAAAGACCTTGCACGCTGGTCATTGCTGAAGATGTGACGGAACGACGTAACGCTCACGCTCAGCTGATCCGATTGGCTCATCACGATGCGCTGACAGGGCTTCCGAATCGCGTATTGTTGGCCGAAAGAATGACACAGGCACTTATTCGGGCTCGTCAAGCAGGACACAAGGCTGCAGTCGTCTGCATCGATCTTGATCGATTTAAGCAAATCAACGATTCGTACGGGCACTCCGTAGGTGACGAATGCCTGAAGCACGTTGGAAACATGCTCACCGGACGGCTGCGTGGAATGGATACTGTCGCACGAACAGGCGGTGAGGAGTTTACCGCTGTTCTGGGCGAAGTAGACAGCATCGTATCTGCTGGTCTCGTAGGGAAAGCACTCTTGCAGGGATTTTGTAAGCCGCTCGAAATCGAAGGACACCAGCTCCATCTCGGTGGAAGTATCGGAATCGCGGTTTATCCAGATCACGGGGAGGAGAGCCAGGAGCTATGGCGTTGTGCCGATGCCGCCATGTATCGAGCTAAGCGCGCCGGCGGTAAACGTAGCATCATGGCCGGACCCGACATGAGCACCGCCGCAGAGGAGAATGCAGCGCTCGACAGATATGTGCGAGACATGTTAAACGCGTCCAAGCTTGAACTCCATTATCAGCTGCAGTATGCACCGAACCACCGGATTCGAGGCATGGAAGCTCTGCTGAGGCTTCCAGATGGGGAAGCCGGTTACGTGAGCCCGGAGCGGGTGGTTCCGCTGGCTGAGGCGAATGGGCTAATCCATGTGATTGGCCGTTGGGTCATCGAGGAAGCCTGCCGTCAACTCTCGGTGTGGAACGCGGCAGGAGCATCGCCAACAAAGGTAGCAGTAAATGTGTCTCCATCCCAGCTTCTGCGGTCCGAGTTCGTCACGGAAGTAGAAGCTTCCTTAAGCAGATGGAGTGTTGATCCTTCTCTTCTTGAGATAGAGATCACTGAGCGAGCCTTCCTTGACTTCGATGAGATTGGAAAGAAAATGCGTGATCTTTATGCGATGGGCATTCGCTTCGCTGTTGATGATTTTGGGGTGGGCTACTCTTCTTTGCAACATCTACACCGCTTGCCAATTTCGACCGTCAAGGTCGATCGATCGTTTGTGCAACGATTGAGCGATCCATCCGGTACTTATCCGATCGTCGAAGCCATTATCGCGATGGGGCGCAGCCTCAAAATTGAGGTTATTGCCGAGGGGGTCGAAAATGAACAGCAACGGTCTGCTCTCGAGCGCCTTGGCTGTGATGCGATGCAGGGCTATTTATTTGCACGGCCAGTACCGGCTGAGATGATCCCCCCTTTGCTGGTGGTACGTGGTATCGAGTGACGCTATGTGGGAAGGAAACCCAAGGACGTGAGAACCGACCCGATCGCCTTCGTTGTGCAACGATTGAGCGATCCATCCGGTACTCATCCAATCGTCGAAGCCATCATCGCGATAGGGCGCAGTGGGCCCAATTAAGTGGGATGTGCTGACAGTCGTCAGTTGAGAGAATAGCCCATGAACTCACAAGATAGGTGGTGACGTGTGTTTGGCTTGACGGATCCATAGATGCTAAGTCCTCAACTACAATAGCCAGTCAACTTACTGTGAACGCTGTCGCCGCAAACAATTTGAGACATGTGTCTGATGAGCACACACTTTTCCACTTCACGTCCGAATGCCGCAAGACAAGCGAGAGATTTCCGCAAGAATCGTTTTCTTCTAGTCCCCTTCCTTGGAATCGGCATAGCCCTCGTCATCCTATTCTGTCCTCTTACGAAGAACACACACTCAACAATGGCGGGGACCAGCATGGCCGCCCAAACCGCCATAGTCTCCTCAATCAATCAAGGCTTCTGGCACACCGAGTGGAATAGCATTATCGATGTAAACGGCTCCTCCATCCGCATCTCCGGCGTCAATTGGAGCGGCTTCGAAACCGCCAACATGGTTCCCGGCGGCCTTAGAGTCCAGGACTACCGCAGCATTCTCCGCGAAATTCGAGCCGCTGGGTACAACACCGTGCGCGTCCCGTTCTCAAACCAAATGGTCGAGACCCCCATTGTTCCTTCTGATATCCGCTTCGAAAATGCCGTCGGCGACGCTATCAACCAGGATCTCATCGATCTCGACGCTATGCGGATACTTGATCACATCATTGACGCCGCTGGTCAAGCTGGCTTGAAGGTCATCTTGGACAATCACCGCTCTGAAGCCGGTTCAAGCGCGGAGGAGAACGGCCTCTGGTACACCGGGCAGTACCCCGAGTCGTCCTGGATTGCCGATTGGATGACCCTCGCCGTCCGCTACAAGGGCAACTCCACCGTCGTTGGCTTCGATCTCCGCAACGAGCCACACAATGCCAACCAAGGCGGCTCCTGCTGGAGCTGCGGTGGCGCCACCGACTGGCATCTGGCAGCGCAACGGGCTGGCGACGCCATCCTCCGCATCAACCCCGGCCTGCTCATCTTTGTTGAAGGCACCGACACCGTCGACACCGAGTCCGACTTCTGGGGGGGCAACCTCGCGGGCGTTCGAACCGCGCCGGTTCACCTCTCCATCCCCGGCCGCCTCGTCTACTCCGTTCACGTCTACGGCCCCGCCGAGTACCAACAGAACTGGTTCAACGCCAGCACGACCGCCGCCTCCCTCTCCGCTCTCTATCATCGCCACTGGGGCTTCATCAGTGAATCCGGCATCGCCCCCGTGTGGATCGGTGAGTTCGGCACACCCAACAGCGACGCTGACGTCAGCAGCGCTGAAGCGGGCTCCGAAGGTCAGTGGTTCCAGGCACTCGTCGCCTACCTTGGCAGTCATTCCGACATCGGCTGGAGCTACTGGAGCATCAACGGTGAAGATCGCTATGGCCTCCTGGGTGTCTCTTATAGCGCCACGCCGGCAAACGCCCTGAAGGCTAAGGCTCTCGCAAGCATCCGATTCTCCGGATTGAATGGCTTTATGACGGCGTCCAGCTTTACCCAATCCTCCCCTACGCCAGGTGCCTTCGTTGTGCCACCCGCTCCGAAAGTTATCTACGGTCCAGCGTTCCCTTCTCCCGCTGCTCGCGTAAAGGGCAAAGCCGACGTTCGTCGCGACATCTCAGCCGAATCTGTGGTGGAAAATGCAATCGCCAAGCAGGTTCACCGCGCCACGGTCCGCGCCCTAAACAATCTTCCAAGAGACTAGGAATTATATAATATCACATGAACGTGAACAAGATGCGTCCACGTCAGGGGCCTTGGTGCGGTGTTCTACATTTAGAACATGGGGTCCTACATGAATGGCGCACCTTACTCCTTCCAGAAAGCTCCGATCTTGGACGTCGTCCAACTCTGTAACTGCGAATGCGGACAGCTGCCCCCTTTGGGGAATGGCCGGGCGCAACGGATTAAATGATTATCACTCAAGGCAACTAGAGAGAGAAGACCTTGAGAGATCACAACCGAACATCCAGGCACCATTTTCAATGGATGCATTGTTCCAGGTGCGCCCACAGCGTAAAGTCACTTCTCAGACTTAGCTGCAGTCTGTTGCTGCTAGTTACTGCCTTCTGCCCGTCGACGTTGTACGCGACTCCTAGCCTACCGACAGCAGGGGTGAACTCAGCAGTTCAGCTCGATCCGATTACCGTTCTCATTACCACAGGCGGTCTTCTCAGCGATATAAGGGTCCTCACCTTGGGCGATCCGAACGCGGACTTCAGCTTGAGTTCGGCTGGAACCTGTTCCGTGGGCTCCAGCTATGCGATGCCTTCTTCCTGTGTCGTCTCTGTTGCTTTTCGACCAAAAGCACCTGGACTTCGACTCGGGGCGATTGTTCTAGTGAGTGATAGCGGGGTGGTTCTAGGCACGCAGCGGCTCTATGGCATAGGGCTCGGTTCGGTGAGCGTCTTTACCCCAGCAACCATGACGACCATAGCCGGAGACGGACAGTGGCTTTACACGGGCGATAACGGAGTTGCTACGGACTCTTCGATTTTCCTGCCCGGGGGGATCGTAGTGGACGCGTCTGGGAACTTCTACGTCGCGGACTCAGGGAACAATCGAATACGTCGCGTAGACGGTGCGACAGGCATCATCTCCACGGTGGCTGGGGTAGGCTCCCCAAGCTCTGCAAATGACGGCGCTCTTGCGGTCGACGCAGGCATTAGCAACCCAGGCGCCCTGCTTCTCGACGGCGCTGGAGACCTCTATATTGCCGATAGTTCAAACCATGCAATCCGAAAGCTGTCGCTTGCAACTGGACGACTGACAACGATTGCGGGTCAGCTCAACCAACAGGGGTATACCGGTGACGGCGGGGCGGCAACGTCCGCCACGCTTAACACGCCGGAAGGTCTAGCCTTTGATCCGGAAGGAAACCTCTTTATTGCAGACACGAAAAATCACGTTATTCGCAAAGTAGATCTACAGACAGGCCTGATCACTACGTATGCGGGGACACAGTTCGGGTATGCGGGAGATGGGGGTCTCGCTATCGCAGCAAAGTTGAACGGACCTTGGGGACTGGCTAGCGATACCCAAGGCAATCTGTTTATCGCCGATTTGAATAATAATCGTATTCGGAAGGTTTCCGTCGACGGAACTATTACAACCGTTGTTGGCAACGGCACAAACGGCTATGCCATTGACGGACAGATCGCGACGGCAACTACCATTTCAAATCCAGCGGCAGTCGCTATCGATGTGGCGGGAAACTTGTACGTGGCGGATTCAGGCCACAACATCGTCCGTAAGGTCAACGCGACAACTGGCGTTACATGGGCGATCGCAGGCACCGGCAATCCCACCTTTACCGGTGATACCGGGCCCGCTACGTTGGCTGGGCTCTATGGGCCCTATGCTCTCACGCTTGATTCTCAGGGCAACCTTTATATTGCGGACATCTTCCATCATCGCATCCGAGAGGTTCGGAACTCACAGGCTACACTCTCCTATCAGCCCATTCGGGTTGGGCGCACCTCTCCCGCTCAATCTCAGGTTGTCGAGAATGACGGAAACAGCCCTCTAAACTTCAGCAACTTGAATCCTGATGCCAACTCTGCTGTAAGCACCTCGGCAACAAGCTGCTCGGTAGCAAGCCTTCTCGCGGTCGATGCCACGTGCGTCATCGGTGCGGAGTTCTTCCCCCAGGTGACTGGCACGAGCGTTACGGCACTCATCCAACCGCTATCGGATGCCGTCAATTCTCCAGGCACGATCACTCTCACCGGCGAGGTGGACGAACTCGAGCCCACGAAGACGGGACTTCAGACGAGCGCGAACCCTGCTGCACTCGGTAGCAGCATCACCTTTAAGGCGAGCGTCACCGGCAACGCCACCCAACCGTCCGGCAACGTCCGCTTCTTCGACGGTGCCACTCTACTTGGCACTGTGGCTACAGATACCTCGGGAACAGCAATGTTCTCTACCACCGCGCTGTCTCTCGGTTCTCATGCCATTACGGCAAACTTCACCGGCGACGCACAAAACTCTCCAAGTACCTCTCCGGTCACAACCCAGGTTATTCAGAATGCAGCCGTCGTCGCTCTCGCTTCCAACACACCTTCAGTGAAGGTCGGGCAGAACGTCATTCTGACGGCAAACGTCGCCGTAAGCGGAGCGCAGCCAACTGGCGTCGTCGTGTTCAATGACGGCACAACCACACTCGCTACGGTTTCGCTCGCGACGAATGGGACTGCTGTGTCCACCATCAGCACTCTCGCAGCCGGCACCCACGGATTGAGCGCGGTCTACAAAGGCGACACAAACACACTTCCAGGAACTTCACCAACCATCAGCGAGTCCATTGAGAAGTGGCCCGTCAGCATCACACTTATCTCCTCGAAGGCATCGAGTGTCATCGGCGATCCTCTTACAGTCTCCATCAATGTCACTCCATCCAGCACTGTGACGCCCTCGGGCTCGGTCGTTCTTAAGGACGGCGCGACTTC
>JAABUO010007608.1_pt1 | contig 12356 bp, 18 predicted proteins | sample 5559291 | NCBI WGS metagenome assembly JAABUO01 (sample SAMN10711878, study PRJNA513372) | rock metagenome | isolation source: Antarctica rocks | place: Antarctica: Victoria Land, Finger Mt sud
ACCTGGGCCTCAAGGGCTTCAGTGCGGGCCTGCAGGCGCTCCTTCTCCAGCCGCACCAACATCTTCTCCTTCATGGCCACCTCATACTTATGCCTCAGCTCTTCTATCGTCGGCTCATACTGCACGTATACAACACAACATCAGTGCACAATTGTGGTGCATGTCATCACTGGGGATCACGTAGCACTTGTGTCGCAGCATGGCTGATACAGTGTCACACAAAGCAAGATTACTCAGGGTTGAGGGTATGACCTAGAGGGATTGACCCTAAATTCCAATCCATAAAGTGTGAATCATGATAGTATTGTTGCTTAGCTCCTCCCATGTTGACCTGATGCTGCAGACGTACTGGCAAGCTGACTTCGGATGCATGGTGTCATTGCCTAAATCCAGAACTGGTCAGCATGCATGCACATGATCAACAAGCGGCCTAAGCTGGATGCATGCAGAAGAAGTAAACAGGCGGAGTGCATGGTTAGCAATCATTTCTTTGTCCTCGTCCTTGAGTGTCTTTTATGAACTCATGAGAAAAAGTTCAAGAACAGCAATTCAACACAACATATACACCACAAATGACCAGACTTCAGCATGTTTGCACTGCCATGTGACACGGCTCCAAACTGTATGCACTATGTCTGTGATGCATGTTCATTCTGCAGTGCAGCCAGGAATGCAGTCAGCGTCAGCTATGCTTGTCAAAATGACTATGGTCATGGATGTACATTGCACTCCAGTCCGGCCAGAGATGCTGTCAGCTCAGGACCGGACTTGTTCTCTCATTCACACCCAAAATGCTGTCTTCCCCAAGGGTCACGTACATACTGTCCTGAGCAGCTCCCTGTATTGGGACGAGCATTGGCAGTCAGCATGGCAGCAGTAACATGAGTTGAGCTCACCATGGAATAGTGCTTCTTCAGGATCTGCATATCATGGATCAGCTTGTTCTTCTCCTGGGCCACTCGCTTGTGATGCATGCGGTGGAAGTCGCGCTCCTTCCGGAACTTGTCCCAGGTGGCAGACGCCTGCGCGAACAGCTTGAGGATTGCAGTTAAGTCTGTCCAGCAGCAGTGGATGACTCTAGGCATTAGGTCAGACCTGCAGCAGATGTGCATCAGCGCCAGCTGGGCCCTGCACGGACGCCAGACAGACTGCAGGCAGGCAGTGCTCATCATGCAGAATGCTGTTTTGTGCGCAGCGCAAGTTGCTGCTATAAGGTGTGAATGTCTGCATGTGACTTGAAGCTGCCGAAGCCACCTCTGTCCAGCACAGGCGTATGCGCAGCATATGTACTGTCTGGCTGCAGATCATGCCCAGCTAACACAACATATCCAGAGACATACTCATCACTGTGCATGTGTGTACTGATGCATGGATAGTAGGTGATGGAGTGCTGTTGAAGTTGCAACCAGCTACATTGTGCCTTAGCACTGACCCTGAGGTCTGTACTACTAGTGCACCCAAGACATTCAGAACTACAGCAATAAGAATGCTGGCGGTGAGATTGACTCATGTGCCTGCATTAGCTAGACAGGTGTTAGGCCATACTTGCTTCTTCAGAAAGGCTGTTCTGGGTATTTCTGCAGTCAAATTTACCTGTACCAATGCTGTTGCAAGGTAGATGTGCGGTGTGCAATTATCAGGGCAGTCAAAGCAGGGTGTGACCATCAATCTGGACAAGATGTTGGAGGGAGTTGGTGGTTATGGGCAATCCTTTGCATGACAGCGCACAGCACTTTTGAGCACAAATTCTGCAGCTTCTCTAGAGGTTCAACTCCTGAGTGCCATCAAGAAGGCAAGCATTCAGCACTGCCTGTAAAACGTGACAGAGTGCGAGGCTGATTGATGTCTGCCAATTAGGCAATCTACGTGGTCAAAGTATGCAGTGATACTCGAACGCTGCATTGTACCACAACAAGCACCTCACAGGTCCTGTGTTGTGTGCAATACGCAATACATTGCAACTGACTTGATACATGATAAGCCTGTGCGCCCAGTGCCAAGCAGCTATGTCCAATGTCTGTGGGTAGACCTTTCTGTGGGCGCGCCTTTGAGAGGCCCAAAAAGGCCCACACAAGACACACTTGATGTCACAACATCAACATCAACTTGTGAGGCTGTGCGCACTGCATCGGTGAGAAGAAGAGCTGTCCCTAGGTACCTTTTCAGCAAGGCTCTTGGCATCTTCCACTTCTTTTCGCACACCATGCAACTGGTCCTCCAACTGTAGGTTAGAGGTGTATAGGTCCAACACCTTCTCATTTGCAGCCAGATCTGCTCGACCTGTTGCCTTCATCTCATACCTGAATACAAACTCGTTTTTTGGAGGCAGCAGTTGTAAAGCAAGTGTGTGGTCGTACATTTGACCAAAGTTTGTTATGCAGTCAGCAGTACTGTTGTCTCTACAGTGAACATGCTGCAGCCATGAGGGCTGAATGAGAACGTGACAGTCATACTGCAGCGGGACAACTTTGGCAAGATGTGTAGTACTCAGGGGTGCAACGCACTCAGGCTATGATGGTGGTAAGGCAAGAATGGCACACGTATACACATACACAGATCAGCAGTTTGGGAGAGATTCAGATAATGGTGAAAGACAGGCCAGTATACCATTCTGTCTCGAACATTTCCAGTGTCTTTGACAGACCCATCTTGACCAGGAAGTTGCGAATGAAGTCATCAACGACTTCAGGTCGCTGCGTGACCTGTCCAATTTGTGGCTCCACATCGTGTACCGCTGGCCACTGATCCGGCTGCCATATAAACAGATCTCAAGTCAGCAGCCAGAAAACATTGCTGTGGACAAAACTGTGTTGAGTAGCTGTTCGCTTTAAGGCTAATGCAGCTTTCAGAAGATTAGACATGCTGGAGAAAAGTCACCTTGGCAGTAAGATTTTGCAAGCTGCGCAGAGCAGAGTCAAGGTCCTCTCCTATCAAGTTGTCATCGCCCACACTATATGCAAGCATGAGTAATGTTGTGAGGCCATGTAGCTTGAAGAGTCAATTCAGAAGTGCTCATTAGTGTAAAAGGTCATACCTTAAAACTTCAACCTCTTCATACTGGAAATCGTCCTCTGAGTCCTCAAGGTGAGGAGGCTCCAGCTCAACATCTGAGGCAAGATCTGTCATGTTCTTAGACCAGGCAGAGCTTGACTGTAAACATCCCGCCCAACCAGTTGAAGCCGCTGATGGCCTTGCCAAAATTAGAGCTTGGCTTTTAGCAAGAGGTCAGATGTCACCCTCGCGATGCACCCATTTCAAACTTCTGTGCCTTAGCAGCACAGTGTTCACCGGTCTGGCGCGGGTGCGAGACAACGGTGTTGGCCAATATAGGCAGTATCGACAAAAAAAGGGGTCGGACTGCTCAGCTGCTGATCATCCGAGGGCTTTCGAGCCAGCGTCCTGAATGAGGGTTCTGAATGTATGGTTCGTGTAGAATTTGGTAGATTACTAATCCTGCAGTCTATTGCACAAAGTACTGCGTCGACACAAGCCCTGTGGACGAGAGTGCAGTGCAGTGCTGAAGTCCCCAAGCGCTGCGCCTCAGCGAGCAGGCTGAGGGGCAAATCACGCCACAGCTCGTCAGAGATGGCGCTGTGGGTCAGGATGTCGATGGTAATGGCCGGCTGTGGCTTGGGCGCTCGCTGTATTGCCGTGTAAGGTATTGATCGGTTACTTATGACGACAGTTGCAAGAAAAGGGCGTGCCTTAGCGATTGCTTTGAATGTACCCATCACGTAGCTGCAAGTCGGATCTTGATTGCCGTAGCCTCGCGTTATGTTGTGTACAGCGACATTTGTCGGAAGTAACCGGTGTTGTGAAGGGGCTGAAGCAGTGTCCATCAACTGAGCACGTTCCCTGCAGGTAGACATAGAAGTTTCGGACTTGAGCAGAATTTCGATGACTGCAGCATGGGCATCCAATCTGCCTGTGCCTGTCTCTCAATTGCCAGCTACGTCCGACAAGGTGGCAGATGTTTACAATCTGTCTGCACACATAAACGGCTTGCGTATGTACGAAAGCGGCAGCGTAATTGGTCCACAACAACAGCTGCACTCTGATCCAAGTGGTAGCGGCAGCCACAGCGACTCCTCCGTAACCGTTGGCAGTCCGTCACCAACAGCCCCACCTGCACAGCGACAGCAACAACCTGTTGTCAAGCCTCAGCAACCATTTCAGCAGCCTTTTCAGCCACAGCACACCTTCCCATTGCCTGGTACTAGCCCAGTCGGCTGGGGAGGCCAGGCAATCCAAGACAGCACAGGCTTCCGAGTTCCCTGGTTTGGCAGAAACAGAAGCAACAGCCAGGGCAGAGGTAGGGGCCGTGGTCGAGGAGGTAGCGACTACGGTCAGCGCGGTGGCCGAAGCTTTCGCAAATCATGGTCAAACAGCCCAGCTCCAGAGCACGTCAACGTCGATGCTGGCAACCAAGGAATGACGGTCGAGGAGTTGGTGCAGTTTCTGCAAGGCCTGAACAGATCACAGCCTATTCCGGACTCTGCCTACCAGGCCTTGTTCCATTTTGATAGCAGAGCCACAGCATCCTTGCTGAAGGACCTTAGCAAAGCAGGTCTCACCAACAGGGCAGCAGAACTGTTTGATTGGCTAAGAAAGCTGGAAGCAGGACACCCATTGCACTCCCTGTGTGACGTGTACACCTACACAGCCATGATATCAATGTGCATATACCAGCAGGCAGTTGAGCGAGCTATGGAGCTGGCTCAGGAAATGCGTGAACGTGGTGTGGAGCGCAACGTCCACACCTACACAGCCCTCATGAATGTATGCATCAAGTGTGGCAAGTGTCAACTGGCCCTGGAGACCTACCATCAAATGCGGCAGGACGGCTGCACTGCCAATGTGGTGACATACAACACCCTGATTGATGTGTATGGCAAGATGCAACAGTGGGAGCAGGCTGTCAAGATTCTGACTTTGATGAAGAATGAGGTACATTCTCCAGCATCATGTTGCTGTGCTTCCGACGGCTACTTGTGATTTGTTGCGCATCACGTGGCTTACTGGTATTGCTTCAAAGCAGAGCATCATCTTGCAACCACAGCTGCAGAACATGTCAGCATCTCAGGTGACAGCAAACTTCATACTTTGCTGCATGCCATGCACCGCCCCTGCGCTGTTTCAACCAAGGCAAGTGCAGGTAATACGTTGTGCACTACACTTGTTTGGCCGTGATGAGCTGGTGGTCTGGACAGCTCTCAGGGAATCCACCTGCATTGCACACGCACACAATACTTACAAGCAATTGATCCCATCAGAGTCGAAGCATTGTTTGTTTGTTTCAGGGTGTGGAGCCTGTGCTGCGCACGTATAACACCCTGATAATTGCGTGCAACATGTGCAACCAGCCAAGGGAAGCTATGGCAGTCCACAGACGCATGCTGAATGAGGGCTACATGCCCAATGCCACCACCTACAACGCTCTCATCTCTGCCTATGGCAAAGCTGGCCAACTAGACAAGGTCATGGAGGTATGTATGCCCATTCACGTGGACCAGTCAGACGGTTTTGAGATCTGACTGAAAACAAGTTTGGTGTACTCATGGCCCAAATGCCCAGTCGCATATGCATGCAAGTATGCACTCTTGGCCACCTCTGCATTCTTGTGGTCCCTTTGAACTCTGGGATGGTGGATTCTTGCGCTTCCAGCATGCTACTTCAAGACCATGGCCTCCTGCTTGCATTACAGCATACTTCTCGTTTATCTGGTGCCTAGACATGCATGCAAGACCTTTCCCAGCATTTGTGGGGCTTGGGTTCATGAAATTTGATGTGACATTGCAAGCCAGCAGGAGTCATGTTGTGACTGACTCCAACACGCACTGCAGGTTTTCCAAGAAATGGTGTGGAAGGGATGTGAGCGTAGTGTGATCACCTATAGCAGCCTGATCAGCGCATGTGAGAAGGCCGGCCACTGGGAGTTAGCAATGGAGCTATTCAATGAAATGCACCAGGAGGGTTGCACTCCCAACACAGTCACCTACAACTCCCTCATAACTGCATGTGCTCAAGGTGAGCTCTTCCACCATCCAACATTCTATTCTGCGTCGTATTTTGCAGCATCCAACAAGCAATCCGGCATTGCATTTTGCTGCATGTCATGCCTAGCACAGAAGAGGGCACTGCAGCGACAAAAATGTGGGAAGTCTATGATGCAGCGTTCGCTATGGCTAGACGTGCCTTGTCAGCGACATTGTGTTGCATGTTGTGGCTGAAGAACAGCCTTGCCTTGAATGTTTGCATATGTGTACGTACATTTCAATTCTGCCCAACCCACACGCTGGGTGCAAATCATTCAGCTATATATGTTTATCACTAGGCATTGGTGCAGGCGATGTATCACCACAAACCATTTTGTGTTTGCATCAGCAAATGACAAGCTACTTGTACATGCACAGTACAAGTGAGTACTCGCGTGTAGCAACTTTTCACAGCCAGAAATGCCAATTGGCTATTGTGCATGTATGTGTGTGCACCCCTTCTGATTGTCTGACATTATTGAAGGCTCAAGACTGGGGCATGCTTTTCTGCAACAGCTCTTCCATGCCATCTGGTAGTGCATTGCGTTTCTGATGCAAATTGGGACAGCCGTGTGGTGTTGCATCAGGCTATGCAGCCCTACCAAGCCACGTAGCAACAACAAAGGTCTGAAACCCCCCAAAACACAAACATTTTGCTGTATTGCTGTGGCATGCACACGTGTATGCAGAGTCATTTGAGCAAGGCTGATAACAAGACGACGTCACCTTCACAGATTTGATTAGTCCCTCTGGTGAGACACCTCAGCCGTGATTGACAGCAAAGCTGCTGATGTAGGTGCCCAGTGTGATCGGGCTGCAGAGCTGTTTGAGCAGATGCAGCAGCAGGGCTGCATTCCGGATGTAGTCACCTTCACAGCCCTCATCAGCGCCTATGAGAAGGGAGGGCAGTGGCGAAGGGCCCTAGCAGCCTATGAGCTGATGCGGCAGCAGCGCTGCAAGCCGGACGCAATCGTGTACAACGCGATCATTGACGCTCTGTGGGAGACTGGCGTCATCTGGGCTCAGCGCAAGGCTCTGACGCTATATCAGGTAAACCTGACTGTTCTCAGGGTCATGTGCTTGCTGGTGTGCTGAGTGCTTTGACGCTATTGCAGGTACATTCTGTTGTTGTTGGTGTCATGTGGGTGCTGGTTGGTGTCATGTGGGTGCTGGTTGGTGTCATGTGGGTGCTGGTTGGTGTCATGTGGGCGCTGGATGGCTGAATGTGGTGACACTTTGGCGCGGTGCATGAACGTATGTTTGACTGAGACACCACAAGCAGCAATCCAGCTGTCAGCACACTGGCTGAATGTTATGGGATGACTCAAATAGGCGGCTTATGTGTCTTGTACAATGTCAATGCATGCCAGCAAGCAGCCTGATGCCCTGCTGCAGGGGGCAGTCGATGAGGGCTACTTCAAGCAACAGCCCTGGAAGGGGGCAGGGCAGGCCCGGGCAGAGGTGAACCTACATGCCATGACAGCTGGCGTTGCCATGCTGAGCCTGTACTGTTGGCTGGTGGGCCTGAAGCAGCAGGTGGACCAGTTTGGAGGCACCACTCTCCCCACTTCTCTTGCCATCGTCACTGACAAGGTATGGCTTTCCATATCTTATGCTCTACTTCTATTGTCTTTTCTGCTTGTTTTTGTATTGTTGTTGGCTGGTGGGCCTTGAGCAGCAGGTAGACCACTTTGGCAGCATTTTGACTTTTCAGCAATCATGCTAATGACAAGGGGTGTTGCCTACTATGTCCCTCCACCCCGCCCTCTTGTGTCCCCCCCCCCCTCCCCCATGTGGGATATGCAACTCACTGGGAGGGCCTGTTTGGTGCAGGGCAAGGGCAGCAGGGAGCAGGGCAACTTGGTGGTCAAGGAGGCTGTGGCCGCCATGATGCACAAATGGAAATCTGCTTTCAGGTGCGGCACCTCATCTCAGGCATCGTGTCGGCATGAGCTGCCTTAATGTGCATGGACCCTGAGCAGCAATGCTCCTACAATGCTGTAAGGCATGAGCTGTACAGTCACAGGTTGCTTGCGCACACTGGCTGCTCTGTACCACCCTGTTTGCTTGTTCTGCAAAGCTCACCTAGTTTCAAATTGTTGTGTTGTGGGACCTGCATGACTTTGTCCCCAGCCAGAAGTTCAGCAGGGATTGGCAAAAGGTGTAGCAAGGTTGAGCAAGGGCTTAGCAAGGTTTGACAAGGGTTCAGCAAGAATCACAGCTGTGTCGTCACTGCGGCTACTGTCCAGATGTGAATGTCCAGATTTGTGTTCAAACAGAATGAGACTCTAAGTTACATTGGGTCATGGAGAATGGGAAAGCGAGATCAATGGTCTGACTGCTTTGGCGTGGACTTGCAGGCCGGCAATGGCAAGCATGTACAGTGGCGTTATGGAGGGGAGTGGGGAGGAGGTGGCGGCCTGGCTGACCAGCCCAGCCTTTGAGTCGCGCCTCTTCACCTCCTTCCCCTGCACCAACATCATCCCCTCTGCTGCCAACCAGGTACTGCATCCTTCTGTCGCTGCTTCTCTTCTTCCTGCACTTTGCACATCTTGGTCTGCCTTTGCTTCTTTTGTTGCTCCTCTTGTTCCTCTTCTTCTTCTTGATCTTATTCTTATTCTTCTTATCCCCCCCCTTGCAAAACAGTCACTGCATTTCTGCTTCTTCAGGCCATGCACCTCACTGTTTGGAAGCCCTTGGTTGATGCCACTCACTTGTCTGATTTCCTTGAATGTGCTCAATGCTGCAAGCAATCTTCTGCAATCTTCTCCTTGGATAATATAGCCACAATCAGCCATTGATCATGGTGTGCTGTCTCTCAGGGCGCTAGCTTAGACCATGTGAATGCGCTTGGCAACGGCACCATGGACGACTTCGACTTCAGCAAAGAGGCGGCAGTCGAGCGGCGGTGCAGTGATGCATTTGCCGCTGTGCAGCATTTTGAGAAGACGCACTGTCTGGCCCTGCAGCATATGGCCCTGCCCTACCTGCAGAGGCGGCCACAGCTAGTGGCCACCTGTCTCACTCAGGCTGCTCAGCTCGGACTCAAGGATGAGGTGTCTCATGATGCTGTCTTGCTCATGGACAGGACAATGTCCACTGGATTAGAGGTACAGTATCTCTACTCCTTTAGTAGACTTGAACTGCATGAGCAATACCTGTGCATGCTTAGTGGCTGCCTGATCACGCGTAATTATTGGTGTTGGTGACAACATCACGCAAGGCAGAGGCTACTCCCTGTCATGTCATGTTACCCACGTGCACAGGTATGCGTGCCTCGCTGAATTCGTGAGACATGTTGGTTTTTATGCATGTGCTGATGCTGGTATGTTGTGCTGCACAGGTGAAGGATGATTATATGAACCTAGTGGCGGCAGCCTGCGTCTTGGTGGCCAGCAAGCAAGGAGAAAGGCCCAGTCAAGTTCCAACTGATCAGCAGCTGGAGAGCGTCACAGGCTTGCAGGTCCCTGCCCTGCCCTGCCCTGCCCTGCCCTGCCCTGCCCTGCCCTGCCCTGCCCTGCCCTCACCCCTGCCTGTTGCTCGCTGGGAAGTGCCCTCAGAAGCTATGCAGGTCTGAAGTTTGAGTGTTGCAGCATAGCACACTGATGCTATGTTACACATTCAAATCTTCATGCTGTGCTTAGCTGGTGGGAACGTGCTGTGTTCAAGGCAGCATCTCTGAACGCTCATGAGACATCCCTAGCTCAGAAGGAGATCACCTGAGATTGCTGTGCAGGCTGCTGTCATTCAACAGATGGAATGGAATGTGTGGAGGGTGCTCAACAATGACACAGCAACCATTTCCACCTTGCGGTGCCTCAAGCTATACTTGGAGCGTCTGGGCTGCAACTTCCTGGACCAGGAGTCAGTCCAAATGGTGGCTGGCTCTGCCTTTGCCTTAGTCGGAGAGATGCTGTCAGACATGACCTTCCTCAACTGCCGCCCATCAGTCATCGCCGCTGCCATCATGTATGCTGAGCGGCGGAATCAGGGAGTGATCCCTTTCTGGCCTTCTATGTTGGCAAAGCTGACAGGCTATCAGGACATGAGCACTCCTGAGCTGTCCGTCGCCATTAAGAGCGCTCAGAGGTTGTGCAGTCGTCTGCAAGCTGGAGCCACCGCCAGCAGTGGCAGCCCAGGAATCTCGAGAACCAGTAGTGGGCTGTCGCACAGCAGCAGTGGCCTGGCTCACACTGGCAGTCCTCTAGTCCAGTCTGGCAGTGGCCTGTCACGCACTGGCAGTGGCCTGCCACGTGCCAGCAGTGGGCTGGTGCATGCTGGCAGTGGCCTCATCAGCAGTGGGCTAGTCAGGAGCAGCAGCAGTGGCATAGCAAGAAGCAGCAGTGGCGTCCCAAGAAGCAGCAGTGGGCTCAATGCACAGCACGTTCAAGTTTGAGTTCTCGAGTTTGGCCAAGGACGCTTTGCATGCCTTGGAAGCTGCACTACACCGGAGACCCAGCTGCATTGGGCTGCAACCATGAGTGACAAGTTCTTGCAGGATGGGTGAGAAGTCAAGCAACAGCAACACAAGCTGTACCTATGAGACGTCTAATGTGGGTTTTGGGGTTGCTAGGAACAGCAACCAGCAGCAGAACATGTACTATTAGCACAGAGCGTGCTCACAGACAGCTGGGTCTAAATGCAGACACAGGTGCACATGAGCACAGGCCTGTGTAACTTAGAGCCCCTTAGCAAAACCAGATTCTGCTTAGTTTCAGGCAAGGTGGATGAGTCATCAAGTGCAGCACCCAATGCGAGGTGGTCACCTTGTATTTTTCTGATGCATTTCATTGTTTTTCAGAACAATTGAAGCCTAGTGAACTTGCTGCAAGCTTTGTTAGCCGCCCTACGCATGCAATTGACCACATTGTTAGAGACCTCAGTTTCAAGCAAATTTACAATGAGTCCAAACATGCAATGCAGCGTCGAGTCAGGTACCCAACAACAGATGAATAACTGAGATTGGGAGCAGCTGTAGATCGCTTATCTATTAGGGTTGTTTTGTAGCTTCGATTTGAACACATGTGGCAGCGTTATCTGAGAGATTGTGCTGTATTGTATACCAGTAGTGCCACATGCTCCTCGAGTTGTCTGCTACAGTGTGTAGACAAAATGGCAGACCAACCTGACGATGGTTACCTCGAGCTTTGATGCAGCAATTTGGCAGTTTAGGACTTTACAGCTGTTGCTGCGGTTTAGATTAATGATTTCACTGCGTAGAACTGTACATACATACGGTAGATGCTGCAGGAGCAGCCCTTCTGCTCTGACCAACAACCCATCCCGTGTAACTCATCACCTGTTGTTCATCTGTGTGGCACACTGCAGGGGATTCATTGTATTGTACATGATGTGCAAACTGTTGTGCGCTGCATTTAGCCATGCAAAGACTGGATGCTTGCATGCAGCTGCATTCAAGCCTGCAAAGACTGGATGCTTGCATGCATTGTTGGAGGCTGAATACATGTGCAAAATTTGCCATTTCAACCTCGATACGCTGCTGCTACCAAACCTCTCCATAACCACCACATTACAGCCCTGTGATATGGTGAAGCAATGATGTTTACCATTTGCTATGACATCAAATTCAATGCAGACACTGATCTGCTCTGGGGTTAAGCAACACAAGTTTGCCCAATGATGCTTCTGTCTTGGAGATCTCAGGTGTACTGCCCTGTACAATGTCTGGATGTTCTCCTACTTACATGCAACACCTGCACAAGGTGTACCTCTACATCGCATGGCTCTACATCGCATGGCTTTAAAACATTGCACAGTTTGGTGTATCAGAAACACTTTGTGCTGCTCACTTGCAAAAAGGAGAGTGTTGTACATCCAAGAGATGCTGCCCATTGGGTTGAGACCCTCATTGTGTCTCACGCTGACCGTTGGTGACCTAATTTGACTGGTTGAACACTTTGACTGGATGCTCTCTACTAAGGTACAGCAAGGCAGCATTTCGGCCAGGTCATTGCCCTCTTCTAGCAAGAAGTTCACGCAGATACTCCTCAGCTGACTGTTTCTCTCCCGGAATTCTTGGACGCGTCCTGTCTTCCAAGTCAATTAGTGCTGGACGCCGCCTTTGACCTGTCTGAGGACCTTCCTCCAGCTCCAGCGGTGATTGTACAGTCTGGGGAGGACGCAGCAAAAACCCGCTGTGAACCATGGCAGGGAACTCCTCATAGCATTGTTTTGTTGTCTTGTACTGGAAGTTGCCTTCTTTGCTCTGCTTGAGGTGACTCGGCAGTGATCTGTCTGGAATTTTGTCATCTTCGGAGTCTTCTGCTACGTCCTCAGGAAAGTGGCGCAGACCTGCAGCAG
>JAABUO010007609.1_pt1 | contig 12354 bp, 16 predicted proteins | sample 5559291 | NCBI WGS metagenome assembly JAABUO01 (sample SAMN10711878, study PRJNA513372) | rock metagenome | isolation source: Antarctica rocks | place: Antarctica: Victoria Land, Finger Mt sud
CTGCAGCCCTGTTGAGTGACACTTCAGTACTTCAGAGAACATCACCGCAGCCACTGCAGCCTGTGGTTTCTGATGTTGTGCAGGGCGTGAGCAGCATAGTGTGGCTGGCGCCAGTACCCTACTATGCAACCCTAGACGGCGGCCCTGTATCCTTCACAATCAATCTGTGGTTCAAAGCAGGGAACACCACTGGGGGACTGTTCCAGTACCTGTTCAGTCACATGGGTGATCCAGATGGCAGTGAATGGGGGCCAAACCAGGTAAACGCAAACATGGCTGCACAGCATGATGTGATTTGCTCAGGCGTGTTGTTCACGCATGATTAGGTGTCTCGGCGGATCTTAGCTTTGTGCTGGATCTGCATGGAGAGGAAGGACTGCATGCAATGCACAGAATGTTTGATGACATGTGATAGCAATGCCTTGCTGGCACCTGTCTGCATGTGCTGTTTGCAAGCTTCACTGACAGCAGAACACTTTGGAGAAGCACTGGCAAAGCAGTTTGCTGCTTCACATCTGAGCAAGTACAATCAAGATCGTAGCGTGCATTGCCAATACCACCAATTAGTAGACAACAAGGCTGCTATGTGATCAGCCTGGCTTGTGCTATGCAGGTCTGTAGGGTTCATAGATTGAGGGTTCAGGGTTTACCTAGACCGTTACATATACTGACGTATATGCGTTGTGCCATGCAGATCTCAATCTATGTTCCAGAGCAGCAGCATCCTAGGTATGGTGTCGTCAGGGCCGTTATCAAAGACACAAGCAACGAAGATAACAGTACCAGTGGCGGACAGCAGATCTACCTAGACTCTGATGGGCTGGTATCTGACAATGTCAACCCTAGCGTCAGCAGCAACCCAAACCCTATGGCAGATGGCAATTGGCACATGGTCACCATCAGTACCCATGCTGACATGACCACAGGCTTTGACTTGTACTTAGATGGAGCCCCTGTTGGGGATATGCTGCAAGGCAACTACACAGGTACCTGATCAGTCTAGGTAGACAGATGAAGTGTGTGCAGGCCTGATCTCTTTTTTCTATAATGACAGGTAGCTGCCTGCGCATGCCAGTTGTCCAGTTCATAGCTGAACATGCGGGAGTGCAGATGTTCCAGCACCTGGAAGCTGCCTCTGCATTGTGGGCAATCCCATGCCTCCTCACCTCCTAGCATCTGATGATCAGCAGTGAATGACAGCGCAAGACTGCCTTTTTGCAAACCCATGCTTCTGCTGGGTTTTCAAATCCTTCTTGATGTTATTGATGTTGGCCCTTGCCACCTGCTGTTCTCTGCAGTGGTTGGTAGTGATGGGAATCTGGTTGCAGGGTCCGATGGCACAGTGGCAGCAACAGGGGGGGGTAGCATGAACCTGACGTCACCCATCACACTCTGCCAGAGGGCTGATGTGGAGGCCCAGCGCGGCTTTGATGGCAGGTGTGGTCTCTACCTGACAGTGTTCAACTTGTCCTGATAAGCTGGCAATTTTCTTAGATTTCTGCTTGACAGTGTTCAGTTTGTACTGATAAGGTTATAACGCAGTCGTCTGTTCTTAGAAAGCTTATGAACCAATCCAAGTCTGATGGTGTTGGCCGTTCCCTCCTTGGGGCAATTGTGCCAACCCTGTAGAGCTCAGCCCAATGCCCCACTGCCCATTGGCTCTCAGTAAGTAATCTTTTGCAAGCTTTGCCTTGCCGCCTTGGTTTGGAAAGAGGTACCAGGCACAGGCTTTTGCACACTGGTCAACTGATGTGACTGTAGATGGTAGGATCAACAAGTCATCATCACTTGCAGCAGCAGCAGCAGCAGCAGCAGCTTGCAACTATGCTCTGCTGTAGAGAGGGCCCAAACTCCAACATCACTCGGTTTTTGGTGTTATAGGCTGTCATCATTGGGCATCTGGGCATCAGTGCTGGAGCCTGGAAACATCACGGCCCTGTTCAACTATGGCTTGGCCAATGTGCCATACATCGGCAACGCCACCAACCCATACCTGCCCGTCCTAGTAACCAATGAACCTGCTCCAGAAATGATGCCAGAAGCTGCACCAGCACCTGCACCTGCACCTGCACCAGTTCTTGCAGGTAAGCCATCTGCGCTCGGGTGTGTCACCATCTAGGTGTTACACATGTTATCAGCACGAGAGTGTTGATCAGGCAGACAGCATTCTCCACATCCCAGATATGTTTGTTTTGCTAGATGGCAACATGTTGTTGGTGACCCGGCAAGGTAATAGCAAAGCAGACGGATGCGAGGCACAGTACGGTACACTAAGATCATGTAGCTCCTCAAAGCTCGCTGCACCGTCAAACACAGACCATATCTGCTGGCTGGCAGGACATTACTCCAATGGTGCACTGCTTGACAGCTTGCAGGCCCTGTCTGCCTCACTCAGCTGACTCACTACAAGCCTGCACCACGATTGTGCATCATTCAGAATTGTCTGTCTTGATGTCACACTGGGTTGGCCTGTCTGTAGACCCAGGAGCAGACCAGCAGACAGAGACTGCCCACAGTGGCAAGCACCATCTGTCTGGGGGAGCCATTGCTGGGCTAGTATTGGGTGTGATTGCTGCCTGTGTTCTGGCAGCTGTTTTAGGCCTGCTGCTCTTGAGACGCCGGACCGCCACTCGCCCTCCTGGGTAAGAAGCCTTGTGGTGCCACACTTTAGGAATTTTGCTTTTGCTGCAGTTACTGATGCAGGCCTGATCATCTAGCAGTTGCATTGTTGGGCTGTAGTGCAACCAAAAAGGGCTGTGCCATGTTGTGTTATGCTGGCCAATGAGTCAAAAGAGTTCCACTTAGGAAAGAAGGGTGAGGTACAATGCAGTCAATGTTTCGGGCAGCATGCTGTACTGCATATGTCAGTTGCAGTTTGTTGAGCGCCACACTCTGGTTGCAGGAAGTTCCAAACCTTCCAGGGTGAGACAGACGGCCTCCCGAGGAATCAGCCTGGTGTGCTTGGTGGTGAGCCCGGCGCTCGCATTTTGTGGACTCAAGACTCATCTTCAGATCTGCTGCCTAACAAGTTTGCAATGCCAGCCTAGCTATCGTTGATGCTTGTCAATGAATCTTCCTGGACATCAGTGCTAATCAATAGGTTGGAGGCCCGACTGCTGGCAGCAGCTACCGCTGCAGCACAAACCCCGCCAAGCAGATTGCATTCATATGTAGTATTGCCAGCTCATCTTCCAAGACGCTTGTCACTCTGCTGATCTCCATGATGAATAAGTTGTATAAGCTGTGTCAGACATCACCACCTGACTTGCACACCATGTACAATAGCAGCAAATCTGCAATTTGTATGTACAGCTCAGCACGCTCAAGGTCTCAACCCTGTAGTTGTCGCGTCCTTGTTTATTGATTTGATGCCTGTGAAATTCCAAGACATGTATTGTCATATACCATTGGGTCGTTGTAATAGTTCATACGAGCTTGTTATGATCCCAACAAGGCTTGCAATAAGCAGCAGATCCTGTCAGATCTGTTGCCCATCACTAAGCATTGGCTGTGCAGTTGAAAAGAGAGTGGAGCGGCAGGTTTTGAGCCTGTCGGCTTTTGGTCATGCAGTAGGATCCACGCTGTATGCTTATTAAGCAGGCAGAACAGACATTGGCGTCATCACAGGGCGAGTCGCGCAAATGTCATCAAGTTTTCCAGCAAGTTGGTGGAAGTACAAACAATTTACAAGCAAGACTTTGCATTAAACCTTCATTAGGCAGCTGGTACGATGCTTTTAATCATCATGGGCAAGATGATGTATAGACTACAGCGACTGAGCAAGAGCATCTGTATGGAAAATTCTGGTGGCTCATGCCATTCCTCTAGCATCATGCAAGTTAGGACCTGACCTGGACTCATGTGACAGACCTAGGCCTGAGAGCTGTGTCAGCAGTCATGCAGGATTCGCGCAAGCATCAGTACTGCATCATACATTTTGATGATCTTGGCAGTGATGTCAGCTAGCAGCACAAGCTGGGAAACTACATTGCATGCCAAGCAGGCGAGACATCAACTGATTGCAAATCTGCTGGGAAAACGCTTCCTTCTTGTCCAGCAGAACATGCAGAGCTTTTTGTGGGTCTGAAGTCACACCATACAAGTCTGCATAGAACTGTTGTTGACCTGCACAGCCTGCAACATGTCAAACCCAATCGTCAACATTTTGACCCAGAAGTCAAGAACAGCAGAGCTGCAGCAACCAGCCTTGCAACATGATTGACAGCAGGTGAAAACATCAAATTTCACAATGCAGATGGTCGCCAACATTTCAACACCACAAGTTCAGATAAGCCAGCAAGACAAGCCATATGCCACACTGATCACCTTGTGTATCTGCCTGCTCCAGCTTCTGGGTGAGCAGCTCTGCAGCCGCAGGCGGCAAAGCATGCATCAGCAGCGCCTCCAAGGTTCGAGGCACATGCTGAGACATGAGCGACAAGACTGACTGGACAGCCTGTGGAGGCAGCGCAGCCAGAATACGTGTGATGGGGTCCTCCAGACCTGCATATCAGTTTTTACATTTGGGAACTATACAGTCGGGAGGTTTCTTCACAGCAGCATGTGGGCTGCATGCCCCCAAGTCTCATCCTGCACCTTGCTACATTGGGCTTGAAGCATGCAGTGCTCTTTGAGAAAATCGCAGCAGCAGATGACAGCAAGGTAGCATCATGCTGAACTGCTAGACGCTGAAGCAATCATCGGATTTGGACGGTGCCAATCACATGCGAGAAACAGCCTGCTCATTGCACTGGGGCACTCAACCTGAAGGAAAGGTTATGTAAGAGCAGAGTAGCATACCGGTTGACATCTGTCCGCTCTTGTTGTCTGTATCCAGGCTGTCAGCCACGGCTGCGGCTAGCAGTTGCACAGCAGTCAGATGGAATGACATTCTATGCTCTGTACTAGCGCTGTGGACCGCTGAATCTGCAGTGCCTGCTATAGGCGGATCAGATGCTGTGGTGTCAATAGCAGACTCTACCATTCTTGTATGACAGTGCCTGTGCTCTGACTGCACCGTATCAGGCTCGCCAGCTTGTTGTCCAGGAGCATTGGGCAAGTCGTCGATGTCAGTTGATGGATGCTCTATGTCTTCAGTGGCTGCAGTGTACATATCAGCTGCTTTGCGCTTCTGATGAGACCTGTGCTGGTTCTGCAGAATGTCATTGCTTGCTTGAGCTTGCAAGGTTACAGCGGCAGGCAAAGCCGCCTGCATAGCTGCCCCAACGCTTTGCAGCTCTTCACCCACTGGTTCTAAGATAGGCTCAGGCTGCAATGAAGGCTGTGGAGACTCTGTTGTTGTTTCTGAAAGTGCTTTGACTGCTGCTGTCGAAGGTTCTGGCAAGTCTGCGCCTGAAGTCAACAGGAATGCTGCTGCTGCTGCTGAGTCTGACCTCTCACTTGTTGCTGATGATGAATATGTAGTGTCTGATTGGCCAGATGAAGCATCCAATGTGTGAGGCTGGGCAGATGAAGCGTCCACTGAGTGCTGGAAGGCTTGCAGGTGTGGATGAGGCAGGACAGATGCCAGGGCCTGTTGACGTTTGCTGTCCAGCAGGCTGTCAAGCAGGTGGCGCAGGTAGTACTGGTGCATGTGGGGTTGCATGCTCTTGGTAAAGGCAGATTGCCACCAGAAGTTGACAGCTATGGTGGTGTCCTGGCTGTCTACTTGATGCCACCACCCCTCAGGAATGAACAATGCGTCCCCAGCCTGCAAGGGTGGTCATCAGATTAGTGAGGCCAATAGGTAGCAGAAGCAGGCCAGTACACCTCCAACTTGGACACCCATTGACACCGCCAAAGTAGGATTCTCATGTCATGACAGTGGCATGAGAGCATGCAGTGAGAAGGCTAACGCGATTGCACAGTGAGCCACGGCTGACGCCTACCAGCTCAGTAGAGTGATTATACAGAAAGTGCTTGCTTGCAGAGACAAGCATATCAATACCTGCAAAACAAACTCCTGCTGTGACTGCAGTGCTTGCTTGTACAGAGGGTGCTGCTGGTCATCAGGATGAGCGAAATTGACATGGCTGTGGTTGGGTGATTCGCCCAACACTGAGAAAGGGTACAGCTGATCAGTAACATCAGGGCTCAACAGCTTCACAGTCTTCTTGCCTTGCACCATGCACAACAGATTGTGATATGGATCATAGTGCAAGCTTGACCGTGAGCCCCTGCATCAATCATGCTGGTCATGCTTTGCACCTGCCACGAGGTGGGGAATACATGAATGCAATCTGTGCACACCGTGGACAGGCAGCGTGGTGGAGTGAGGCTTCACAGTTCTGGCATGAGCTCAAGCCAGGGCTTGTTGACAGGGCTTATGTCAGCTGATGTAGGCAAGCAGTGCTCTGGATCTATGCAACAGGTATTAAATACCTGATACTCATCCACAGGTTGGTGTGTACCACGTCTGCATGGCTGATGACATCAGGAACCTCAAAGTCCCTTCGGAGAGCCTCTAATGGATGGCCTGGGTCTAGGCTAGCCTGTGCAAGGTATGCCTGAACCAAGCTATGGCTTGTTTGTGCAGGGCCCCGGCTGGCACTCAAGCTGTGCAGGCCATCAGCAGTGGAGAGAAAGTCTGAAAAGGAGCAGCCTTGTGGCATGAACTGTCTCATGTCACCAAAGAATAGAGGCTCTTTGTCTGTGCTGATCATTGCCTGAACCTGAGAAGCGCCTGCAAGCTCTTGCAAATACTGCAGTCCAGCCACACCACGCCAAAGCTGAACAGAAGGCCAATCAGATACCAGGCCTGTACGTCAGCCACGTAAATCCACGTCATTTCTGTGAACCTCACGTCTTCAGTGCCTGAAAGAGGCTGGATCTGGCCTGTGACGTACCTGGAAGCAGCCTGGGCTGGCAAGTTCTTTCTGCTTCTTGGACAACGTCGTGCGGCATGACACCGTCAGTTTCAGGCCGGTTTGCTGACAATTTGGCGGTCCTGTTGCCTCTGGTCGCAACCAATGCAGCAGGCTTGTTTGGGGACATTCAAGTCCCATGCTGAAAAGGCCTAGCACAGAGGCACAGACCACAGTCTTACGGTAGGCCCATGTTGAAGTAAAGGGATGAATGCGTCATCAGTTGCAGCGTGTAACTTGGCTCTGAGGAGCCCCGCCCCTATGACATGCAAAGTCAATCATGAGCATTGACTGGTCAAATTCGAGCTCCTTTGAAGCGCTTGCAGGCGGCGCAGATCTAGATTACCAGCAAATTTGTTTATGACGCACATCTCGTGCAACATCTTTTACAGCCTATGGCAGCCTTTTGGCTTGTTGCTTCAGCCACATAACAAACTACACGTAAGCCTGCTGCTTATCCATGCAAAAGCACAACACACCTCAGCAGTTGAGGACAACACTGAAATTTGGGGTCCAAGCTATGCCACTACAAGCTCTGCAGGAGACTGAGCATCAACATGATCCAGGTACGCCTTCTGTTGCCACTCGTTGCCAGGAGTGCCTTTCTTTGCATGGTAGCTTTTCCCAGTCTCAGCCAGCAGATCAAATGATGTGACAGCTTCAAATCTCTTCTTAGGGCCCTGACAGCAAGCAATCAGACATCAAGATCTCTAGAGCATGTGACCTCCAGTTTGGACATGGTATCAATGGTTGAACCAAACATGGAGCAATGCAGCAAGCTCATCAGAAGTTTGTGTGAACAGCAGGGCAAAAGAGTACAGCGTTTTGCAGTCAGTTAAGGTGCCAGAAGCATTCTTTGCTTTTACAGAGTTTCACCCTTCAAGCTCCAAGATACAGTGTGCAGCAACAGCAGACACGCACATGTAGCAGTGAGCAGTTGTGACTAACCTGGATTATAGTGCTCAGCTTGGGGTTAGCAAAGTAAGGGATTGAGTACCTTGGCCCCTGCACGACCCAAAAAAAAGACATGAACTACTAAGCTTGCAAACAGCAAATGCCAACAGCAGCATGACAGAACTTTGCGACTCCCTTCCATACCTTGTTGTCTGTAATTTTAGGAGCTCGGACACGGTGGTAGGTACTCTTCAAAAGTCCATCAGTCCACCTAGCCAGACCATCACCAATGTTCACTGCAAGCAAATCTTCACTCAGTTGAATGTACAGAGCAGGCTGCACATGTGTCAGTAGTGACGCCAGCAAGGCCTCCATGAACGCATTCTGCTATGCCGATTACCTGTCAAGCATCCCTTGACACAATCCAGAGTCGTCCATTCACGAGCCTGCAAACAGCACACACTATGAGCAGTCTGCAGCTACCCCTCAGTTTGTCTTCAAGTCACTGCACTCTTGACTGCAAGTCTGTGGTATGCGTGACTGCATACAGATTTGACAGAAAGCAGCATGTGTCAACAGACCAATTCAAAATGCAGCTGGGCAGTCACACCTGAGGGACACCATTCCAGATGTTGCCAGGGTCAGCAATCAGAGCTTCTGCATTTTCTGCTTCGCTGCCAGGTGCAATCTCCAGCCCAGTGTCCCCTGCAGCACACTCACTTTGCATAACAGCATGCCTTGCTTGGGCAATCTGCATGCCATGCTACCGTCAGGCAATGCACACACTGACAATGCACACCTTGGGGGTTTCAAGACTTTTTGCAAGATTTGACATGCTGAATAAGGAAGGACAGCACAGGTGAGAAATGGGGCACATTGCTTGTCCATGCACAGGGCTCTCAAAGCATGTTTCAAGGGACATGTGAGCAGCGTGAGCTTACCAGCTCTCTGGTACAAGATGGTCAGCACATCCATGTCAGCATGAGCATGTAGCCTAGGGGGCTGCTTCTTGTGCACCTCTTCATCTGTCATGGGAGGGTAGTAGTTTACTGCCAGGATGCTGGGATTCTCAGGACTATGGATGTCAAAAGCCTGCAGTCCCAATACTCATATGATGTAGCATCAAAGAGATAAAAATCTGAAAAGAAAACATAGACGAGCAGCACTGCTAGCATCTCTGTGGGATCTGTTGATCACGGCTGTGCATAAGCTCAAAAGGGCAATGGATGTTTACAGGAAAGCTGCTGCCAGATGCATACTGCATTGAGGTATGCTGCCTGCAAAGTGGGCAGCGGAGAGCTGTACATTGGATAGGCTCCACATGCACTCAGTCACATATGTTTCACGCCTACGCCAGCACCCACGTTTGCTCTGTGACTAGTGTCTGTCACACACCTCATTAAAGAAAGACTCCTCCCAGCCAAGGCCCAGCGCTAAGGCCTGCAGGATCTTCAGCAGCACCTCACGAGTACGCTCTTGGAACTTGAGAGTGAAGTCACGGTAGTCTGCACCCAGCTCAGGCGGCCAGTTGTCGCCCAGAGACTCATGGGTACGGGCATCATATCCACCCACCCCATGTCTGTTGACGAGCCACTGCTCCCAGAGGCGGTTGCCTGCAATGGGCAGCTTCAGCAGCGTACACCGGCAGTAGCAACGATGCCATGACGCATGCCACTCTCAGACGCTGTATGCAGTGTGAAGTGCAATACAGTTCGTGGCATTGGGCTGATTAGCCTTCGAGCAGAGATGACCACGCATCCATGCCCAAGATACTGCGACCACGCTATTTCGTTGCAGTTTAGCCTGCTCATCGGGGCGCGTTAAACGTTTGACCTAGTCAACGACAGCTCACCTGTGACACTCTGCAGCTCGTCAAGCCCACGCCAGCCGACGTATCGGTCCAGGCTAAATGGGTAGTTCTTCTTTACTGTGTCAGGAAGGTCCAAGGCGCTCTTCGCCTTCTGGAACGCTTCGTCGATTAGGTTTTCTTCGATCCCGTGGTCGCTTATCAGAAAAAAGCCAGTATCCTGCAGCAGGCCGACACAGATACCGTCAGAAGACAAAGTGTCATAGCACGCTTCGTTTCGAGCACTACAAGCCTCAACATCGACATGAACCAGCTTAGTCTGTCCAACCTTGGCTGCCTCCACTAGTTGTCTTCCTATCTCGTGCTTGCGGCTCTCAAAGTTGGCCAGGGAGACAATCAATATCTGCTTACCCATCTCGATTGTAACTAAAACATACTATGCATGTGACGGCACGTGAATTCCAGCACGTGCCGCCTTTACACGCGCCAAGTATTAGGTCAACTCAAACGTGCGAACCAGCTGCAACTGCGGCCCAGAGCGAAAGCCAAACAAATATTTGTAAGTGAGCGTGCAATCGTAGCCGGTCGAAACATCAGGTGCGACCACAAGGCAGACGACAAAGGCTTGAACGACCTGGTAAACGCTTTCAGCGTCGCCATGTGATTTGCGTCAACTGCAATTTACTTGCGAACTGACGTTCGCCTCCTGCGCGACTTTTTACCGTGCTCAGTACTTCGCTTACCTGTGCCGGAGTCAAATTTCTTGATCGGACCGGCATCGATGCTGCACGCTATCAGAATTCTGCTGATCTTACGATGGCTCTGCAGGTCCGGACTGATCGTATCCAACTTGGCAACGACAATCCGCTGACAGCGCCTGCTCGACCGCGAGACTGCTTCGCCGGTCTCAAATAACGTCCACATCGACTCCGGCACACCGAAACATGGTAATGTCGTCACAACGTCGATAGCACCGCCCACCTGAAAGGCCGCTAAATATGCGCTTCTGAAATTCGGATTTAGTCAATGGTCAGGTCAATGGTGGCAATGCCGCTCCCGCTGCAACACAGATGATGTTGTGCAGGGAGTTGGTTCGTTGAACGCTTTTGGTCTGCATCAATATGACAACAAGACCAGCTTCTTCCAAGACGGTCCCGCGATCTCTGAAGGCGTTGGATATGGCATTGTCCTTGGTGTCAGTGCTTTCTTTGCACTTCTTGTTGTCGGTCTGGTGTGGCTGGACACACGCTTTGGCGGTACCAAGTAAGGCCACTAAGCTCCTCTGCAGCAAAGCGAGTTGCAGCCTCTGCAATGTGTAGTGCGACAGCCAGTCTTGACCAACAAATCATGGTGCTTGTCAGCATATCTTGCAATTGAGAGTAGGAATTGCTGGGTTAGCATGAGTACATTGCTGCTGACAAAACCAGAAGCCAAGCGATTGCAATGATGTTGCAGGTACAACAGTGAGGAATTCAACACAGCAGGCAGGTAAGAACCACCTTTGGATTTTACTGACAGGCACATGGCATGCATTGCACAGCTGTGAAAGATTCACACTTAATAGAACTCAGCATTGGCCGTGCACGTGTTGTAATCTGAGCTCACAGCACTTGATCTGCACAATTTCTATGCATGCAGGTCTGCAGTGCCATGGATCACTTGTATAGCAAGGCGATTGCAATGCATGCTGTCATTGCAGGACCATCAAGAGTGGCCTGATTGCGGTAAGAGTTGACAGAGTGACCCATGAAGACCTCCCTTTTTCCATCTTCCCATCTCTCTTACCGCAGCCCTAATGCACCACATTATCAATGGCAGCGATGGGGCTCTCACAGTCAGAAATCTGCAGACTTTGTTAAAGACTTGTCAAACCTAGATTGTCTACACATTGCTTTAACGGATACTGCAAGATTGTGTCCAAGCTGCACATGTGTTCAAAAACGTTGCTGCAGCCATTGCATCATATGCTCAGGATGTTGAGCGCCCCTGCAGGTGGACATCACATCCCATTGGACATGGTCCAGTACCATGCTGCAGTCAACCAACCAAGTTTTCCAATATGTGAGCATCTTACTGTTCATCCCATTCCAACCAATATGTTCTTTGACACAAACCTGTCGCTCAGCCAGATGACATCAGGTCACCCTTGCCTGACGCCTTTGTTGTAACCGCAAACTTCCATGGCCTTCGCATAATCCTGACAATGTGTACTGCACAGATCACATATCAACATGTCAAAAATGCTGGCTTGAATCTTGCTGGTTGTCCATGGTCAACATCTGCCTGTGCAGGGCGTTGCTGGTGGGGTGTGGTTTGCGGCAGGGGCTGTCATCCAGATCTTCTTCTTTGGTATTGTGGCAGTTGAGATCAAGCGTAGAGCTCCCACTGCTCACACTGTACTGGAGATTGTCGCCATCCGCTGGGGCAACAAAGCAAGAGTGGTATGTCCCACATCACATCTGAACTGCTGTCCACAGACACTAGGTCTGCAAAGTCTGTGTCAGCAGAGGAACGCAGGGCAGTGATGAGCTGTTGCTGGAGACCACAACTGCAGAAATGCAAGAGGCCTCTAGCGCTTGAGTGCATAGGTGCATGCAACGTTTGCAGGTCAACTTCAAAGTTTGGAGTAATGGTGGAACAGTGAAAATGCATTCTGCAACATGTCTGGATGTCTGCAGCTCAACAGCTGCAGCAGCTGTTGATTCTTGTGCCTGCTGTGCTGTGCTGTGCTTGCAGGAGAGCTACAGACAGACAGACAGACAGACAGACAGACAGACAGACGGACAGACA
>JAABUO010007610.1_pt1 | contig 12352 bp, 15 predicted proteins | sample 5559291 | NCBI WGS metagenome assembly JAABUO01 (sample SAMN10711878, study PRJNA513372) | rock metagenome | isolation source: Antarctica rocks | place: Antarctica: Victoria Land, Finger Mt sud
TCCTAACATTCTTAGGTTGCAGTCACTTGCATACGCTTAATGAATAAATAAATAAATAAAAATGATTGAAACAAAGTCTATCGCAACGACGAAGTGCAAAATTCAGGAATGTTAATGCTGCGCATCTAGAGATGCAAGCCTCGTGGACAAACTTCAATCTACTAAACGCTCGCAAATCTGACACAACCAGCACCACATTCCATTTCGGTATCATAGCATCATTTCACATACCAGGAGATTTCCCGCTTAAAGAAGTTCCTTTTGCAAGCTCTGGGCTTCCGAGCGGTACCAGCTTTCCAACCACAAGGTACTTCTCCAAGAAGCGATCTTCCCAATCCTGCAGCGCTTGCATTTCATCGTTTCCAAGACCATGCAAATCGTCCAAAGGCCCCTCAAGATATTTTGTCAACATGTCCTCATCAAAGCTGCCACATGCTAGGCCTCGACTTGCATCTCTGCCTGCGAAGTTTTCATACGGCCCCCCGGGGCCGTAGAAGTTCTTGCCAGGAGTAACGTCGAATACCTTGCCTTTTACTGCAAGATATACCGGCATACCGTTCTCTCCATTAAATGGCTTCAGCTCTGGAGGAGTGAAGATGCGGAAGATAATCGGTGAAGGGGGCTTGGGAAGTGTTTGGGGCTGTTGTGGGCGTAGACGGTAGTAGGCAAGCAAAATGAGTAGTGACAATAGGATAAGATTGATAGGAGTTGCAATCGGAGCGCTATAATACCTTGTAAGCTATAGTTAGCAGTGCTGGGGAAATTTCTTACGCTTGCACTGGAGATATCACCGTGCTGGCAGTATCTGCTTCACAAAAGTCAACTTGGGTGTGGATGGAACCTCCCGGGTCGCACGTACCGTCCGGCATAGTGAGTTTATGGTAGTCACAGCGCCTACAACCTCTTACAAGATGCTCCTATTGACTCAAGGTGGCTTCTGTTGATAAATTGGCTGATAATGACTGATCAGAAACTGATTCTACTGTGTTTTTAAAATAAAGTGAAATACTGCGGTAGCCTGCCACATGCGTTTGGAACAACCTTAACTAAGTAAATTACAGTACTTCGTATGAAACACATCCTCCGACGTAATAATACCGGGATGGGCTGCTCTAAGTACCGATTCACCTGTTTGCCCCCAAGTGATGACCCATTTGATGCTGTTATTTACCAAGGACATTTAGCACTCCTAATTCAATGATGTCTCAGCTTCCACTCAATCTCAAAGTAGTCTTCTCTGTGCTGTGCGCATGACTGGCTTTTCGCCAATCGTTCTCTTCAATCCTTCTTTGTCCAACATTCTTCCATTAGCAGTTAAAGCAGCAGTGCACAAACACAGTCCTTCGTACCTTTCTGGTTGCTATCAGTCTACCACCATACTAGAAATTGAAGTAATGCAACCTTGAAAGCAAGGATCTAAGGGTGAGGAACTTCGAAGTCACAACACTACGCGACGTTGACTGGATCAGCGTATAATGTGGAAGCGTCTCAACCGTCAGCCCGACAGGATTGGGAGTCCGGCTCTCATCGAAACAAATGTTGATGGAGCGGTGCTAGATAACGCCACCGATCTAAGTAATGGAAACTTTAGCATAAGTTCAAGACCCGCATTTGGTAGGAAGGGTACTGAAGATGTGCTCAAGGGACTACCTGAATTGCCATTGTATGTCAGATTTGAGGTTTAGCTTGAGTAGGGCTGACAGAAGAGCAGCAAGTCACTCCAGATGCAAGCAGGATCGCATGCACGGCCGAATTCGAATGCCCCAACTGCATCATCCGTCTATTCCCAACCATCACCGCTGCAGAATCATAACCCAAACATACCGAAATTAGATATACCAAGGGCTTCCTCCGTGTACCCAGATGACGTATCGCCCCCTGACTCACCCCCGATAAATGACGGCGGGCGCCCCAGAAGTCGAAAGAGCAGTATCAATGTCTCGCCGATAAAAGAATCCCCGGTTACTGTAGCCGACCGTTTTCCCACCAGTGGTAAACCCAGTAGCCACATTCCTGTTCTCAAGAAGTCCCAGAAGTATGGGGGTGCGAGAGAGCTGTTCTCAAGCTGGAGAATGAAGGGTTCGGGAGTGAACTCGCCAGGTCGAGAGTCAGGCTCGACTATTTTGACGAGGTGGGACGACTTTTCCGGCGAGCCTACAACCAGCGAAAAGGGCAAGCCCGCTCAAGCTATTCCTGGGGCTGTGAACTTCGATTCTGATTCTACCCCAGTAATAAGGAATGAAGTCATGGGAGTCTCTACCACGATAAGTGCTGGAACTATGCCAAGGAAAAGAGCTGGGAATAAAGGGAATAGTGAAGCGCCTTGGCCACCTCGAGAAGAATGGAAAGGCGCAAGTGGACGCCATAAGATCGTGAATCCATTGATCGATAAGCCCCTACCATCAGGGAATACTCCAAATTTCCCAGCAGGTATGCAGAGACGGTTAGGAATTCCGCAAGATCAAACCGCAAGTAGAGATGCCATATCTCCAACGACAGGCCGATTATCTCAGCGTAAGACAAGTCAGCCTACAACACCGTCCAACCGTAACGTTTCCGGCAAACCAACTGATATAGAAAAACTTGGCACAAGAAACCCGCCTAGAGTTGGCTCTGTCGGTGCCGGCAAAGATACTCCGCCAACGGTGGTCACTTCTCTCACGACCCGACAGACATCTCAGAAAACAGCTCAGGAATTAGATCTACCATCACCGTGGCAGCCCCCTCAACCAGTCCCAAAACTGTATTCAACACTTACCGGACTGTCCCCAGAAGACATAAGATCCCCTTTAGCCCGCAACCCCAGTACAGAAGCGATGAAGGATGAGCCACAGCAGGCCTCGTCTGAAGCTATGCGGTCTAGTGATAACTTCCGACAAAATTCAGTTGCCGATGAGAGTGGGTTCAAGGCCACCATGCAACACCTACAGCTCGAAGACCAGCCTCGGAGTCGCTTCAGCGCTACAACATACGCTACTACTGCTTACGATACCCCCCCAGTGACCCCTGAAATGAATTCCGATTCACCGGTGCCCCCCATGTCTACTGATTCTCCATCAGTACTGAATCGAAAAAGGCCTGTACCGCCCGCCGGCATAAAACCTACCACACGCAAGCCTACGCCATCAGAGATGGAAGTGTCGTCAATGTTCGCAGTAGGTAACGAAAGACATGTCAAATCACTGCCAAAGTCCCCCCCAGAGGTAGATGCAGTTACTAGAGTTGCGAGCCTACAAGCGACATTGGACAACCTCCGCCGTCGGCGAAGCAATCTCCGGACCGTTATACATGAGCTCACCGATGTAGTGCAACCATCTTCCATAGCATATGACATAGCATCGAGGCAAGAGATCAAGAAGACAGTTGACGGCCTGAGCAAAGAATTAGCAGAGGTCATGAAGGAAGAGCACGAGACAGGTCTAAAGCTGCATAGGGCATGGAAGCGGAGCGATGACAATTCTTTCGAGTCTGTGCTTTGGGTTCGTCGTATTGCTTCCTAGGACGTCGCACGCACCAGCGTGATGCATATACGCTTATGCTTGCTAAGCTTGATGTGAATATTGTCTCCTATGTGACCAGGTTCGCCGGTTGGAACACTGGTCTATTGCACAATATAACGATCTTTGAAAGGATATCTCGGCGTTAATGTTGCATGCAATGTGATTTGCTGAGTTGTGTACTGATAGATAGATACTGTCTCGGTAAGTTTACGAGGATGCTCTGTATAATAATCTAGTCACTCGATTGAATATTGACTATGATGCCAGCGCTTCATCTCTAGCGCTTCAACTCCACAGAACTCCCTTCCGTAACCCTTTCTCCGTAATGCCTTGGTTCACTCACACAAGTCCCTACTTCTTCCCTGACTTCTTGATTCCTTGTTGCCCAGCGTTCAGAGGTCCCTTGCCTTTCGCTTTTTCGGCCATCTCCTTGTTTGCCTTGGCATCTAAAACCCCACAATCAGTCATGAGCTATTCCCATTGTGCCTAACCTTGAGCACGTGGGGAGGCGTTTTGATATATACCAGCCTTCTGCTTCTCCCGAAATGCTACGTCATCTTCGTCCAAGTCCTTCTTCTCCTTCTTGGGTGCTTTGAGAGGCTTGGCTTTCCCTCCTGCGTGGGATTCCTTAGAATGTTACCATGATCAGATGGCGAGAGAACTGACCTTCTCTGCTGTTACCGCCCATTTCGGCTGTCGCACTGGTCTTAGTAGAATACGCTACGTTGATTGCTTTTGTTCAACGATGGGGCTTCACTATTTTTCCGTATGTAGGCTTCTGGTGACGTTAGGCGCAGTGCCGGAGTTCGTAAAAACAGGTGTGCGGTGATCCCGGGTAATCTACCACCAGTACCGCGCTAACTTAGTGTGACGGGCAAGATCCCGCAAAATCTCCAATGATGAATCGTTTGATGCTTAACACATTAGCATCATACTCAACCAGCGTCACTGCAAACCTCATCGTCGCTGACCTATTCAGCACCGAGAAGCAGGCTCAGACTCTTACACTCAAAATAGCTTGCCAACATTCCTCGCGGTTTGATGTGCTGGAGGCGCGAGGAGGAGAACAATCACCGGTTTCTTACCAAAGCCTCACATTTACTTGCGACAGTTGCTGACCATTCTTTACAATCCTCAAAGATAAGGGGCTCGCATACAGCTTCCTCTCGATAGTCCAGTATGGCTCCTTCGTCGCCATCCACGCCATCCGAGGGTGAGATTGTCGAGTCAGACGCAGAGAAGGCAACCACGTCGCTGTTAACAGTTAATGGCATCTACGTTGACCGTCAATCCAGAAAACGTGTTTCAGTCTCACGATCTCCTACGCCAATCCGATCTCCCGTACGGCTCAAGTCTCGCACCAGATCTCGTTCTCCTTATCGAGAGCCTAGGGGAGCAAAGCGCTTGCGGGAGGACGATCATTACAGTGACCGAGCACGAGATGACCCTCGACACTTCAAAATTCGATATGAAAACCGTTCAGCTGGTGGTCAGCGGAACCTTCGCAAACGCTTTGACGATTTAGATCGGGCTGAACGTCCAGAACAGAGGCTACATTATAATGATCGGAGTACTGGTAGGCGATCACGAGATAAGAGGCCGAGAACCCGGAGTAGGTCTCCTATACGAATGAACGCAGGTACAATGGACTATCTGCGAAATCCCCGGGATGACAGGGGTGGCCGAGCAGATAGCCATGGCTGGCGTGATCGCAATGGTCAAGGGTATGGAGAAAGCAATGGCAGGCTTTCATCAAAACAGTCAGTGAGCGATCGGGGACAAACCCCAGTTGCTGCTGTATTCGTAACACATGAGGCTGAAACCAAAAACAATCAGACACAGTACCTTATTCCATCTAAATCGGATTCTCGTCAAAATGCAGATGAGTACGTCCCTCGGTCTCTTTCTGCATCGTTTGCTGATTATTTTCCTTTTACCTAGTAGGAGTCCTTTGGGGCCTGTCGACCATGATGAGGGGCAAGCGCACGCTGACAATGCGCGAGCTCTCGATGAGGCAACACTTATCGAAGAACGCCGCAAGAGGCGTGAAGCCATCAAAGCTAAGTATAGAGGTCAGGCAACGCCATTGCATTTAGAGGCTATGGCTTTGGACAACGCTTCTACTCCAGCAACTCCTAAACAGATCATTCCTGAAGATCAATCTCAGGCACCAAGTAAGGTTTGATCCTGCGCACCTTGTCTCAAGTCTAACGACATTCTAGCAGCTTCACCACAACAGTCCACCCCCATGACGCCTACGGATGCGCTGGGTCAGGAATCGCCAACTGCTTTCGTTGTCACTAGAGACGCGGACCTTGCTAATAGTGGTGCTCTAGCTACTGAAGTAGTACACGAAGATGAACCCTCTGCCGCTGATTATGATCCTACAATGGACATGCAGGAAGACAGACTGCGTAATGATCAGCGGCATCAAGGGGAGGAGGTCTCGTCTAGTGCATATGATGAACCTACTATTACTAAACAGGATATTCTTCTGCCCGAGCATATAGTTGACGAGCCAGCTCCCCAACAACCTAATGACGAATTTGATATGTTCGCAGATGAAGATGATATCGACATGTTCGCTGACGCGCCTTCCCCCGCTGGGGAGGGACGAAATAGAGAAACCGCAAAAGCCGTACCAGTAGTGCAGACCAAAGCCCTTGATTTGAGTATGCTTGATGACTGGGATGACTCTGAAGGCTACTACAAAGTCATACTTGGCGAGCTGCTTGACAGCCGCTACCATATCCAATCTAACCTGGGCAAGGGAATGTTCTCGGGTGTTGTGCGAGCACTGGATCAAAGAATGAAAGGACCTGTAGCCATTAAGATCATCCGAAACAACGAGTCAATGTATGTATTCAACGAAGCAATCTATTAATGGATTAATGCTGACGGATTTGAAGGAAGAAAGCAGGGCTTAAAGAGATTGATATTCTTCAGAAATTATTACAAGCCGATCCCGAAGATAGAAAACATATGATCAGGCTCGAGAGATTTTTCGAACACAAGGGCCATTTGTGTATCGTATTTGAGAATTTAAGCATCAATCTTCGTGAAGTTTTGAAGAAGTTTGGGAGGGATGTTGGCATCAACCTAAAAGCTGTTAGAGCCTATGCTCAGCAGATGTTCATGGGCTTGAGTTTACTTCGAAAGTGTAATATCCTCCATGCGGATTTGAAGCCGGATAATGTACTCGTCAATGAGTCCCGCAACGTGCTCAAGATCTGCGATCTTGGCTCCGCGTCCGATGCTTCCGAGAACGAGATCACGCCCTACCTCGTAAGTCGGTTTTACAGAGCTCCCGAAATCATTCTCGGTATGCCATACGACTTTGCCATCGACATTTGGTCCATAGGCTGCACTCTTTTCGAACTTTATACTGGCAAGATTCTTTTCACCGGCCGCAGCAACAATCAGATGCTCCGCGCCATCATGGAATGCCGCGGGAAATTTAGCCACAAGATCCTTCGAAAGGCGCAATTTGCCGGCTTGCACTTCGATAACCTTCTCAACTTCCGAAGTGTGGAGAAGGATAGACTAAATGGGAAAGACGTGGTTCGAATTCTGAATTTTACCAAGCCCACCCGAGACCTGAGGACGAGGTTGCTGGCTAATGCGAAGGGGATGAATGATGTGGAAATCAAGGAGTTGAATTTGTTTGTGGATTTGCTTGAGAGGTGTTTGAGTCTGAATCCGGAGAAGAGGTGTACGCCGGCAGAGGCATTGAAGCATTCATTTATTACGCGGGGGAAGGTATGACTGGCTGGGTTATTGAGTTGGCTGTGGAATACAACGATAGGATGTTTGATTTAGGGAATAGTAAGGGACAATGCTGCGCCATGTAGATGTGCTACAGAGGATAGATGATTCGCTAAGAGACGAAGCTCACTGGCCACTTGCTAAACCGGCTTCTATTCAAGCCTACATCTACCGAAGCTCTGTACTATTATCCAAGTCAATATATGGAGATCGGACACGACATATATCGACTGTGACTCTTCAAGGATCCTTACCAGTCCTACCTTAGATATTTCACTTACCCCCTTAAATACGATTCCCATATAAGACCAGGCAAAGCAACTATCAAATAAATATCATTTTCATTAACTATATACACGTTCGCCCTCCTGCTCTACCTCCCGGTCATCTCGTTGCCCTCCTCCAAATAATACTCTTACTCCAACTTTCCGTCGGGTTCCTTCGTGAACGCTCCACCATTGGGAGCACATCATTCCATACCCACGCCTGGGTAACTCTTCCATTGGGACACACCGACACTCGTCTACAAGTTGAACCTGGATACATCGCATTATCATTCTTGATTCTCTCTCTCTTAGTCGAATAATTTTCTTTGTATTCGATATTGGAGAAAAGAACGATCATAATCAGAGTAAAGTTTATAGTAAGAAAATGTTCCACCATCCGTCCGTCCCTGCCGCCATGCTTGACGCAAGGCTCTACTTTCCGCGTCTTTACCCATTCCCGGTTTTGCTCCACAAGCATTCTATAATCTGCATTTTCGAATGTGCACTCACACCCCCTCCTGAATCCCCATACTTATCCATTAGCCATTTCGGAATCCTACTCTTAATTGTATTTGGAGGAGGAAGAGCTAGATCGACGAATATTGGGATTTACGGTTTAAATGGTTTGGTCGGAGAGTTATGTTAATGGTTGAGGGTCGATGATGGAACGGAAGTGACAGAGTTTTCGTAAAGCATAGCTGAGGTAGTGAGAAGATGTATGGGGAAATATCAAGTGGCACACGGACGATGAACGGGGAGAAACGGGATGGTGAGACGGGAGATGATAGTAGGTGAGGTTAATGGCATCAAAGTGCTACGATAGTGTTAGATTTTATATGGGTAGGCAAATATTGTTACATTATTCTACTGCTATCATCTGCTGAACACTAAAGCATTTTAAGTCACTCACAAGCAATACAATTGCCGTGGTCTTGACAAGTATCTGTCATGATGCTTTCTAGCAATTTATCTAGAATCTTTGTTGGAACGCCTTAAGTTACTGTGATAGTAGAATACTTTTGAGTTTTGCCCGTTGGACATGAAATAATTCGGAGGGTTGCGAAGGGGATTTTCTGGGTAAGGGAGGAGTGAGATATACCGTGCATGCGAAGCCTGCTTAAGGGTAGTAGTATGACAAGTTGACGAAGATCTATGAAGGTTATGATAGCTCAACAACGGATGACAATCACGTCTGAATCTTTCTCCTGGAAGATGGCGGCGGTGGAAGGAGGGAAGAAAGCAACGTGACGTTTGATGTGTGACGAAAGCATATTTGGTTGGGGACAAGTATTAGATCCGGAACCTCAGAAGTGCGTAGGAGACGTTTCTCAATGTGCGTGAAATCTCATTATATTCGGGGAATTGGAACAAGATGTCTTATAGATATGTGCGAGCTTAAAGTGGCGCTGTAGCAAGAGTACGAGATTGTGCAACGAAACGGTGGTCTATCATCAGTATTGCGCTGACGTCTCTATATTGGCTTAGCAAGAGATATTCTCCGAGACGATTGCAGTATAATTACTCAGTGTTAACGTGTTAGCTTTCTGCTTCGCGGGTAAAAAGGGTTTAGAGATATTCGGGGCCTAAAGATCTTCGGATCTGGGCCCTCTAATTAATTCAAGAGACAAAATGCTATGAGGGAAGGAATAGAAGGCTAAGTTACTACATCAACTATCAGCGTGCACGGGACAAATATGATGTTGGTAAAGAGAGAGCTCTGAATGCGGTATTACACGAGAGAGAGGATTTTGGCATAACTACAAACCCGTAATCTCGCTGGTAGAGGTTCTCTTCCCGAGAGATCTGGATCTTACTACCATGTAAGGATTATTAACAACGAAGCACGACCAAATCCTTCGAGACAAGACGGGCGGCACATGACCCTTGTATTATTGCCATTGTCATTGGCCACTGTCAGGGCAAGACCCACAGCGTCAAGAAAACTCAGCATGATATTTGCACCCACAAACGTAACTTCTCAACCGTAGTACGGATGGTACGTCAGGGTATGCACTAATGATAGTGATGTGTTTGGTGTTGTACCCAGAAGAAGCACAAACAGGTGGCTGCACTGTGCTTTTCACCAAACCCCGTGAGCCGGTGAGCGGAGGCTAAGGTTATCCATCTGATCCAACGTGTGTTATTAAAGCTGCTCACAAGTCACATTCAATTGATCAAAAGATGACCCGTGCTGCTAGCCTCGCAAGCCTCACTTATTTCGAGGCTAGACTAACAGAACCACCCTCTCTTTCGAATTTCGGGACAATATCACTAGACGGACCAATGAAACCCTTGGGACACGGCAACGTACTCCTTTTCCGGGGTAGTATTTGTTAGTACGAAAGCCACAGTTAAGGGCTGTTTTGTATGTGCTGATCAATCGACTCCCCTGTATTTGTAGATCGTACTAACAAATGATACCCCTGAAGTAGAGTAATCAGTGATCTCATCGTTCTACCGCTCCACCGCCTTTTACAACTGCCCCATTGTTCTGTTGATTGGTTGAATTTTCCATGCAAGGCCATATTCCTTTGATTGCTTTCTCCAACGATGATTCCCTGATAGAGAAAGATCGGCAATGCCTTCAATACAGCAAGCCAGTTATTGACGCCAAGCGTTACATCAGGTATGGTGTGGTGACGCATGAGGTTGAACGCCAGTTAAGACGATATCCACTTGGATATAAAGTACCACGTACTTGTAATGGAGTGTGACTCCATACTTAAACGCCACCTCATCGAGACCGTTGAACGGGGCGTCAAAGGTTTCGCAACTGGAAGATGGGATCATACGGGTGGGGCCAAATGATTGGCGAAATGGCCAAGACTTATCTTAGTGGCCTAGGGCTTACGAACAAGCCGAGAATCAATCTAGAAGGTTTTGGATTTTCGAGCCATGGCGGGTCTGCGATCACGTGTACGAGTTTACGTCTCGTCCGGTTAGTCATACCTCATCAGCAAGATGAGTCAACCCTAGAACATGCGTCGATAGCGCCTTTGAGCCCATCGAATCAGCGCCACGCTTCAAGCTCCAACCACCATCGGGAATAGAACCACGGCTCGCCTGGATAACATGGAAATTCTGGACACTGAATCGATTGCCCCGTCTCTATGATCTATCTCGCTACTGTGGACGTCGTTTGTAGTCTATCTCTAGGGTTTCACTTGAGCGAATGATCACCGACTGCCAAGTCAAATTTTCACTACTACGAAGAAGCTTGAAGCCACCAATCTAACAACACCTCGACCAATCTTACTGTGGCCATGCCGCCTCCATTCTCCTAAGTAGGTACGGTAGAGTAAGTATGTACCTCCGTATCATGTATCATGGATCATGGATCATGGATCATGTACGTATTTTTTAATTTTTACTTCTTATTGTTTATCACTCAATTCTGTGGAAACTCTCCCCTCACCTCAACAAGGCTACTCACAACGCAAATGAAATCTCGATGTGCTGAGCAAGTGAGAAAGTCAATCTCCACCTTGGAAGCTTTGCTGCTTGAATGGTTCGAATGACTGGCAGATACGGAGCATATTTTGTTTTAGCAGCGTCGTGGTTTGCAAATCAAAGCGTGCCACACATATCTCACACTCGCTACGCATCAGCCTTGTGGACTTTTCATCATCAGATCACAAATGGTTCGGAGCAACGAGGCAACATCGTCGCACTGCTTTTACTACTGCTTGCATACGTCAACCGTGTGCGTGGTAAAGTACGAAAGTAACAATCAGCGCCGCCTTGTTGCGACTGCGACGATGCCGCCGCCCGGAGAGCCAACGAAAAAAGGGCGCAAGATGGTGCGCGCGCCACCAGTGGCCCACCACTACTATAGTATGCACGTCTCCTCGACCACATTCCCCCACCAGGGGTCGTCAAAAGTCATGGTACTACAATAAGCGACAAGCATAACCGAGGTATCCCCCACCCCACCAAAATACCCCTATTTCTGACTTAGCTACCTACCCAATTATCTAGCTACCTAGCTATCTATCTATCTATCTATCTACCTATTCATCAACTCAGCATTGCGATAAAGAGCGCGTATATATCAATATCAGGGGTGTTTTGATGGGGTTGGGGATACCTCGGTTATGCTTGTCGCTTATTGTAGTACCATGACTTTTGGTGACCATACGCGTTTGATTAGTCATGCTCACTCCATGGAGGCAGGGCAACAAGGGAAGTGTGGAGTTACTCCGTAGCGCGAGCTGCAGCAAGTAGGCTACTGTTTGAAAGTTCGGAATCATGAATAAATCGGCATTCCGTAAGAATAATGCGATTCCATCCAGGGTACGGAGGTACCTTGGTTTATGCCATTAATTTACTATTTTTACGAGTATTTCGAGAGAAATCACTTTAGCCGCAGTTTGCGCATTTTCCAGTTTTCTTTTTCTTTTACCGGTCTTACCGTTCTTACTTTAGTCTTGTCTCGTCGATCTGCGCGACCTTCATCCCGCCTACTAAATATGTATTCTGCAGTAGCCCTTCGTACCTTCCTACCGTTGGATCATAAGCCTTGCCCTGCCTTTTCTCGCCTCCAACATGTCACGCCCTAATGTTGGTTGACCCGATCAATGAACCTGCCGGCTGGCTCACGAGCATGGGAGGCCCGGCAAACCAATGTGATTCATCGTATCAGTGTCAGGATTAGGTAGGATCCGCTTGCATACTTTGACTCTGACTTACCAGGGCTATGCGGAACCTGGGTACGCTACATCATAAGTAATGTGTACTACCTTACCTTACTCTTGCTCCTATGCATAATTAGTATTGTTAGTATTATTCCCAATCCCCAACCATAACCGCTACCAGCCCCCT
>JAABUO010007611.1_pt1 | contig 12351 bp, 6 predicted proteins | sample 5559291 | NCBI WGS metagenome assembly JAABUO01 (sample SAMN10711878, study PRJNA513372) | rock metagenome | isolation source: Antarctica rocks | place: Antarctica: Victoria Land, Finger Mt sud
GCTAAGAGGGCTGCGTGGCTGCCCAATTTCGGCTACCTTCAACCCTTCCAACGTGCTGCGACGAGTTTCAGACCGGAACTCACCCCCGTTTTGCTGTGTTTTGCCTCGTGTGGACAGATCTTCGAGCCAATCTTGTCGCAGAAGCATGGTTCTCCGACGAGTGTTCCGCGACGAACGACGCTTGAGGGTAATGCCAAACCCTGAGCCGACGAAAATGACGACCCTTAGCGGGGATTTTCCTTCGAATAATGTTGAGAGGCCAGGTCGGAAGCCCTACGTGTGCTTGTTTACACAACCCCTAGATCTATCTCTACCGCGCCCTCCTTACGCCGGGCGCAGACTCCGACTAGTAGTCGCGATTACTACTACATGTAGGATTTGCGAGAGGATAAAACCCTACATGTTGTGTGCTAGCCCTGTATACTATGAGTGGTTAGTGCAAAATGAACACGAGGTAGTATGCTGAAACGAATAACGTGGAAATTTGTGCTGGTGGCGATCGGTGGATTATGGGCCGTCTTCACATCCGCAGTCGGTTCCGTTGCCCTCGATATCGCCATTGGCCAGCCAGTAATGCTCGCCCCGTCGATTCGCCATGCCGTGCATGATCATATGCTGGCGTGGCTCCTCGTGAGCGTGGCGCTGGCCGTCCTCGCCTGTATTGCCTGGTGGAAGTCCCAGGAACCACTCACATCGCCCAAAGGCACGAGGACGCGCACGGCCAAGGTCGGAAAGGGATCGTTGTACAGCCCTGCGACGACGGGCGATAATAGTCCGGTCAACATCAACAGCAACAACACGCACGATGGCGTTCTCAACGAAGCCTATTTGCGGCGCGACAGACCGTCCGACCTTGGGCGTACGATGAAGGTCGTGGGGCGAAACATTAACGCCGATGATCAACACTGGCACCGAGTGGCCGATACTGACGGGTCATACCGCCTCTACCCGACATCTCCCGACGCTCATGAACAGCGCCCACTGCACGGCACGATGCGCGTGTTGACCCGCCCCGGTGAACAGTTATTCGCGGACATACTGCGTCATGCAATAGACACCCAACAGGCAGCCACTATTGACGGCGAACGTATCGCGGAGTTCAAGACGTTTCTCGGTGACGATCTGTTCGAGGAGCTGCCGCCGCATCGTGCGCGGCAGGTCGAGCTCACCGTTACCCCCAAGCCTTTGACCGCCGTAACAAACAGTATCCTTCGCATTCCTGAGACCAGCGACGAGATAAGGGATTTAGCGATGGCGACATTCGCGCTGCGCAACGGGCGACGACGCCGAACGAATCAGCAGGACGCGGAGGCGCCGGTCGTCCTCGTTATTGACATCGACCCTCCCGCACCGGAGGATGAAGCGACCGGCGTCCACGACGGTAATGCATTGGTGACGCTTACCGGGCACCAATCCCTCTCGATCGGGACACGCCAGACGGCGAAGCGCACCGCGCGACATCTGATCGAAATGTATGGCGTGCTGCGGGCACTACAGACGCCGCGTCGCGTGGAGATCATTGATTATGCGACCAGGGAAGTCACCGCCGTCATCGACGGTGCCACCGTGGCCCCTCTCGACGCGGAGGAAGCTGGGTTTGCGACTAACCTTGACACGGTCCAGCGAGCGTTCTCGACAGAAACGTTCCGCATCCCCGAGCCCATCACGGGACGAGACTCGCGGTTATTGGCTGCCGTCGCCGAGATCGTGACGACGGGACACATCGAGATGAAATGCTCGTCTATCCCTGTCCCGCTATCACGCGATGACATTGCCTTGCTATTGGCGCAGGCCGGTCCCGATGGTGTTGTCTCAATGGTGGACGAGGACGGAAACATCCATCCATTTACGATTGGTCAGCCCCATGACATGGCCACGATCTTTGGCACAACCCTCGACCTTGGCGAGTTTTGGCGAGAGCTGTGGCCACCGCGCTTGATCGATGATCCAGCTCAACTGTGCGAGAAAGCGGCCACGATGGGGCCGGATGACACGCTATCGGTGACCTTCGCCCCCGCCGATCCTGCCGCGCCACCCATTAACTTGTACTACACGCGATATGCGCCCGCTCCCGACAGGGCATAGCGACGTGTGACGTGTATAGCTCCTTTCTTGTGGTTGCTCGTCCCATCAATGACGCCTATCCGCTCGGTCGTCGCGCTCGCGCGCCTTCGCATGCTCGTGGCCGTGTTCGGGTTGCTGGCCCTTCTCTCGCTCCTGGCCTGCGCTGGCGCGCAGGGCGTCGTTCCAGTCCTTGCCCAGCGCCGGCGGCACGTCGCGCACGATGTTCCCCGTCGTGGGGTACAGCTCACGCACCTCTTGCCAGCGCCGGTCGCCGGGCCGGTCGTTGTCGAAGGCGCACGAGACCACCTTGCCCTGGGCCAGGGCATCGTCGATAGCGCGCGTAGGTAACGGCCCCGCGCCGTCCGTCGCCGCCACCGTCGTCCGGTAGTCGGGGTAGAGCAGCGCCGCGACGCTCAGGCCGTCGATGGGCGACTCGGCCACCACGAGCACCCGGTTTTGGCCCGGCTGCCCCTCCCCCGTTGTGTGCGAGAAGTAGCCCGCCTCCTTGTCGCTGTCGCGGCTCAGGCCCTTGAAGGTCGAGCCGGGCAGTGTCCCGCGCAGGCTCGCGCCGACGGCGCGGCCCTCCGCATCGTGCGTCAGGAACACCGCGTTGACGCGTTCGCGCCCGCTGCGGTCGGTGTGGGTCGCGGCGTACACCTGTCCTCCGCGTGCAGCTCGTCGACGAGTCCGCGCGGGATGGCCCGCTGCTCCGTGAGGTAGGCCCGGACCTGCGGCCAGCGGCGCTCGTCGGCCTCCGGCTGCCGGAACGGGAGCGGCTCGTGGCGCGCGACGATCTCCTGGGCTTGCGCCGTCCGCTCCCGTGCGCCATGTTGGGCGGCCGCCGCGACGGCCAGCTCGGCGCCGAGCCTCGCGGCTCAGGTACGTCACCGCCTGCTTGAAGTCGTAGCCGGTGACGTGCATCACCAGGTCGATGGGGCCGCCGCCGCCCCGGTTGTCGGTCGTGGTTGTAGAACTTCTCGCCGTTGATCGAGATGTGCTCGCCGTCGATGCGCCACTTCGCCTTGTCGTGGCGGTCCTGCTCGCCGCCGAGCTGGCGCATCGTGTCGCGCACGTCGATCTGGCGCACCTGCGCGACAATCGTCTTGTAGTCCCGTTGGAGCGTGGCGTGGTCTCGCTCCATGTCGCGCACCCGCTGTTGGAGCACCGCGACGTTCGCCTCGGCCTGCGCTGCCTGGCCTTCGAGGTATGCGGCCTTGGTCAACGCGGCGTCGAGCGCCGGCGCCACGCGCTCGACGATGCGCTCCCGCTGCTCGCTCGCGTACCGCTCCGGGTTGCCCACCAAACGGCCCGTTCGCTCCACCTCCACCGCGCGCAGTACCTCTTCCCTGGCCGGCGTCGGGGCCTCGATCTTGGCGTAGAACTCCTTGACGGTCTGGTGATCGGCCACGCTGCCCTTGACGCCCCGCTCCAACCCGAGCGGCTCCCATGGCCCGCGCGTAGCTGTCCTGCATCGCCCCGAGCTTCTCACGCCCTCCGGTGTAGGTGTAGGCGCTCAGGCGGCCGGCGTCGCTGATGGGGACGACGAGGGCCTAGATATGGGGCGTCTGCTCATCCTTGTGCAGGACGGCCGCCACGATGTTGGCCTCCCCGTACCGCTCGCGCAGCCAGGCCATGCTCCGCTCCGTCCAGTCGTCGAGGCGCGCGGCCCGCGCGGCGTCGTCGCCCCGCGCGTAGAATTCCCGGCTCGCCGTCATGACGTGCTCGATGCCCAGGACGGCATCCGAGCGGATCAGCGGCGCGTCGTCGAGGCGACGCTGCGCGTCGGCCATCCAATCGCCCGACCCGACCAGGCGGACATTCTCGCGCAGGCGGCCGGCGTCCGCGTTCGGGGTGTCGCGGGTCCGCTCGTTGTGCTTCCCCAGCGCGCCGATCTCGCCCATCGTCTTGAGCTTAGCGATCCGCAAGACCGCGTACATCCCGTGTCCCCTCGCCCCTTCTTTTTCCCGGTAGACCGCCCTCTCACGTCCCCCTGGCGCCCTCGTGGCGCGGCGCGAACGCAGAGTCGTGGAGGAAGGCCCCCCAGGGCCGAGCGGAGAGACCTGTAGTGAGTACAGGTTCGCTGCGCACACCCTCACCATCAGCCTACACAGTCGCCGGTAGCGATCGCAAGCGACGGGGTTGGGGCCACTTGGAAGCCTCATGTCCGGGCGGACAGATGTAATGATGAAAATCCGATAGCGCCACGGTTTGACAGGCTATTTTCAAGGGAAAAGGATGGAGGCGGCGTGTGACGAGCCTGTCCCACAGTGCGGTGACGGTGGATCCTGATCGGCGATAGGGGCGCGGCTATGCGCGCTCGGCGATCGGTAACGATTGACAGCGCGACTCGGCTACTTGTATAGTCGAGACGACGGAGTGGAGGCGTTGGCCGAGTTGGCCGTCGGGAGCGAGGGATAGCTGTGCCCCACGTTGGACATGCCGTCTGGAATGGGCGGCAGTCACTTGTTGCCGCAATCGCGGTCCTCTGTTCGGTGGTAACAACTGTACCCGTCGTACCCTTTGTCCCACTACCCACAGGACAATCGCAATCCACTTCCTATCATCGCTTTCCTCCACCCATGTCACGACGGGGTCGTCCTGCCACTGCACCGAGAGCGACAAGGTTTGTAGTCGTCGCGCCCCGGACCACATTGTTCGATGACGAATTCGCTGGGACTACGCTGGACACGTCCCGTTGGACCGTCGTCGCGAATGCAGACACGATCTCAGTGGGGGGTGGCGTGCTCACCATGGGGGGTGCATGGGCGCATCACCGCATCACCTCTATTCCGACCTTCGCCCCAACTAGCGACGGGAGTGTGACGGCGCAAGCGCGCATCCGCCTTGATGGTAGCTATCAGAAGTTCGGATTCAACGTGAACTCCCCGGCCACCCCGACTGGGCGGGATACGACAGGGCCAAGCAGTGGTTTCTACTTTGATACCTTAGACCCTACCGACCCAATACATGGGGGAGGGGGTCGGGTGAACCATATCCATGCCATCGCCTGGTCTGTGCCCGCGTCGGGTGTCCCCGCCGATCTCCTGGACACGGACATCCCGGTGACCTGGGGCACGTACCACGACTTTGCAGTCCAATGGACGCCCTCGTCGGTTATCTTTTCAGTCGATGGGCGGGACGTGGCACGGGTGGATCACACGTTCGACGGGGCACACCCTCTGGGATTGTGGAACGATCGTTCTGGGATGATGATCACCGATTGGGTCAGGGTAACGGCTCAAGGTAGTGATCGGAGTATCTGTCCGCAAACAATCGTCAAGAGCGACAATCTCATCTGCAACCCCGGCTTCGAGGCGGCGGTGCCGAGTTATTCCAGTGGCATCCCTCTGCCGCAATCGGGCGCGAACTGGCTGGCGTTCGCGCCGGATTTCGGTCACCCTGGTGGCCGGGGCGTGCTCGCAGAAGTTACCACGCCCGTCCACAACGGCTTGAAGAGCGCTTCGGTGCGGACCTCCGAGAACGGAACAGGAGCCTACTATTACCAGGATCTCCCGTCCCTCAAATCCGATGCGAGCTACAAATTGTCCTTTTGGGTGTACCCGTCGTCATCAGCGCCAGGGGACCAACACGTGGAGTTCATAACCGGATGGGATCGCGGCCACGGCTCGACAAGCGGTACGAACATGATCGCCTTCTCTGCCAAGGGTACGACCGTTGACGCATGGGGGCAACACGTCGCCGGACCTGCTCTTAAGCCAGGTGGCTGGCGTCATGTGATACTACGGGCCGACACCTGTACTCAGACCGTCCACGTGGATATCGATGGACATAACACGATGACGACCGCCCGGGGGACCGTGCCACCCAGTGGCGAAGCAACATTGTTGGTCGGCCAGGGGGCGGGTACGGCTCCATCGACTAGCCAGTACTACTATGATGATTTCTCCTTGGTGACTACGTCGTGCTCCAGCCACTCAGCGACGGCATCAGGGACATGGACATTCACCGGTAGGATGACCACCCCCCGCATCAATAATGACCTGACGCTGCTCCCCGACGGGAAAGCGTTAGCCGTTAGTGCCTGGGGGCCGAATGCCACCCCGATTAATACAGCGGACGTGTACGACCCGCGCACGGGTACGTGGGCCGCCACGGGGAAGACCATCATCGACAGCCAACAGAGTGCGGTCGCCCTGCTCCCCAATGGCAAGGTGCTGGTCGCCGGTGGTATTAGCCTCTCTACTTCATCACTTCTGTCAAAGGCCGAGCTGTACGATCCGCGCACGAACTCTTGGACCGAAACCAGCTCTATGTTGGCCGCTCATGCAACTCCGGGGCTGTTACTGCGCAACGGGTTAGTCCTCGTCGCGGGCGGGTGTGGCGCGACGACGACAGGCGTCGGCGGGTGTACCAGTCTCACGACCAGCGCGGAGCTCTACAACCCGCGCACGGGCACATGGGTATCAACCCATCCCATGCTGACTCCCCACTACGTCGGCACGTTCACTCTCCTGCCCGATGGCAAAGTCCTCGCCGCGGGCGGGTGTGCGCATGTCGGCAGCAATGGCTCCTGCACGGCGATCGGCGCGACAGCCGAACTCTATGATCCCCACACCGGGACATGGGCGTCAACTGGCTCCATGACCACTCGCCGCTTCGACGATACGGCAACCGTGCTGCCGGATGGACAAGTTCTCGTCGGCGGAGGATGCGACACCGCCGAGCATGTGTATGCCTGTTCGCGTAGCCTGGCCACGGCCGAGTTGTACGATCCGGGCGCTGGTCGATGGGCGGCGGTCGCCTCCATGGCCACGCCTCGCGCCTCCCACACCGCTACCCTCCTGCCCACGGGGCACGTTCTTGTCGCAGGAGGCTACACGACTTGCTGCGGTGATTCCGCGCCCGCTACTACGAGCAGTGAATTGTATGATCCCGAGACTAACACATGGACAGCAACCGCATCCCTCCATGAGGGGCGGTATGCTCACGCGGCGGTGCGGCTGGGAAACGGGCGCGTCCTTGTCGCCGGAGGCGGTACAAGCGGCGGCAATGGGTCCGTTCTGGACAGCGCGGAGCTATATCAGAGCTCATTCAACCCAAGTCCGTCGCCCTCGCCGTCACCGGTCGTGGGCCACTGCCCTGAAGAGGAAACGATCGGTGGATGGGTATTCGCACCGTTATCATGCCAATCCTCCCATCGCAATGGGATTACTCATACGAAAGGAAATCACTTTGCCGACGTGGGCGTGACGCCACCGCAGGGCCTCGTCCTTGATCACCTGCCCCTGGTCGTGCACGACATTCCGGTGGGGCCGAACGGGCATTTGCAGATCCCGCGCCCCTATTCGTTCGACGCGCTGACCTTCGACATCAATGGTTTCGCCGTCGTCGCCGAGGGCGTGCACCTGCGTGCGTCGGGAGCCGTCGACATCGACCTCGGTCAACTCTACCTCCCGCCGTCCGTCTTCGGCGGCACCTGCGCGCCCGTGACGCTACACGCCATCCATCGCAGGGTCGACGGGCATCTGAGCGGAGGCCAGCTTGTGTTGGCTACCCCGCTGACCGCGGCGGTGGACGGGGCTACCCTGCGCATCGACGACCTTTCCTTCTCTGCGGCCGGACTCTCGGCTGCGGACGCGTCCCTCGCGCTACCGCGCGTGTTCGGCTCGAGCACAACCGTCCCCGAACGTGTCCTGATCGGCCCCGACGGAACGGTGACCGCCCGCAGCGCGCCGGGACGGTGGCCATTTTCGATCGCCAATATGCGTGCGACAGCCAGGAGGGTGATCCTCGACGGCCAAGGCATCTCGTTCGAGGAGGTGGGCGGGACCATCCCCGTCATTGGATCAAGCGCGCTTCAGGTATCGGACAACACCCTGACGTTTAATGGCGATCACATCGTGCGGGGACAGACCGAGGTTCAGCCACTGCTGCCCTCTATTCACCTCGGTAGCGCCGTCAGCGAACGGCTCAGGACGACGCTGACCATCGATGTCAGTGCACACCGCGCCTCGTATAACTTCACTGGCCAGGGTGCTTTCAGCCTTGTCGCATCGCTTAATATACCGACTAAAGGACAAGGGACGGGGGGGGGATCGGACAATTCTTCGACCGGATCGCCCGAGGGGACCACATCGGGGTCATCGGGCGATCCAGGCACATCACCCGGCGGAAAACGAAGGATTAAGATAGGCCTGGGTCCCATCGCGGGGGAGATCCGGCTAGGAGCCAGCCAGGAGGTCGGGCAGCCATACACGCGCGATTTCCACCTTGGCATGGACTTCCATGTGTCTAAGGCCGGCGGGATTGGCATCCCCATTGCAGATACGCCCTTCCTGCTCACGGGGGTGTCGGCCCACCTCGACCTCGTCAACGTGAAACCCGATACTATTCCGAATCTGATCGTGACGGTAAGCGGCGATGTCGTCTCGGACGATAAGCTGCTGAATACCGGCAATTTCGTGCCGCCGCTATTGTCGGGTAGCCTACGTGGCAGCGTGTCCACGGCGGGGAACATAGCCATCGGAGGGTCAGCATCGATACTCGGTTTCGCCAATTTGTCGAGCGGACTCTGCCTCCGTTTCGACGCCGGCGACGACTCCGTCTGCTCCGTCGCGATCACGCAGCATCCCTATCCGAAAACAGGGCAAGGGATCTACGCAGAGTTGGCAGGGAATCTGAACTTGCCCGACCCCCAAACGACCCCCCACACCCATCTCGATCTATCGGCGTACGGCTCGATCACTACGCAGGAGGTTTTCGATGTGGTCCAGCCGAATCGTACGCCGCTCCCCACCCCGACCCCTCGGCCGGGGCCAGGGCCGAGCGGCCCAGCTCCCATCGCCACCCCTCCACCCTATATCTTGACCCCCACGCCGACAGCGCCACCGCTACCAACGACGGTGGCGCAGCGAAAATTCTCACTATTTGCCGACGGGCAGGTGAATGGAGTGATGCAGGCCGGATACTTCGCCCATTTCTTCAGTGTGCCGATCGTTCCGCCCTGCGACCTCAATCTGAAAAACCGAGTCACGATAGGAACCTTCGAAAGGCCCGGCGGCGAGCTTGTGGAGGGCATCAAAGCGCACGTAGTCGCGCAATCATGCGGTGTGGGCGTCAATCTCCAAGTGTTCGCCCAACCACCGAACCAGTTGAACGTGGGGGACGACTCCTATGCTGTGGGTCCTGGAGGAGCGACCGGGACCAATGATTCCCATCCCACGGCCCTGACCCTGGCCGCTCCGGCCACGGCGAACGAGCGCTCCATCGTGACGCAGCCCGCGCGCGCTCAGGCGACGGACCGCTGGGTCACGATCCCGCCGGGCGCTAGCGACACGTTCATATCGGCAGACTGGCTCGCCGGCTCGCCCTCATTCGTCATCGTCGCACCGAATGGCACCCGGTACAACCCGCCGACCACGCACGCCTTTAGCACGATCGTAGCCCCTGGCGTGGTATGGTTCCAGACCAAGAATTCGCAACTTCTGACGGCAGGCGCGACGGCTGGCCTCGCCTTGTATGTGGCGCACCCCCAACCGGGCCGGTGGCTGGTGCGTGCGCGTGGGATCGGCCCACAAACGGGCCTGGTGTTGGCGGCAACGGGCGCGCCGTTAACGCCGCTGATCCGCATCACGCAGCCCGCGCCCGCCCACATCGTGGTTGCCCATCCGCGCCTTGGGGCGGTCTTGCTCGCAGGAACCGTCTTGGGCGGCGAGACGAGGGATGTCTTGTCGCTTTTCGCCATCCCCATCGGCGGTGTGAAACCCGCGCCCGGGCTCCCTGGTCTCCCCATCGCCTCATTCGTGCCGGTGCGGAACGGCCGATTTGCCTTTGCCTGGGACGCGCGCGCGTCCCTGCCGGTCGGGCGGTATCACATCCTCGCCCAACTCGCGAACCCCAACGAACCCAACGCGTCGAGTGTGAGTCGCGGTGTCGTGGTTATTCCGCGCACTCTGCGCGCTCCCCAGCGCGTTCATGGATCGCTCACAATACGCGGCGCTGGGGCCCGCAAGGTCGGCACACTCCACGTCCAATGGGCGCCGGGCGACGCAAGCACGACGGGCTACGACATCTGGTGGCGCGACGCCACGCAGGCCCGGGCGCTCTGGCATCACCGCACAGTGGGCCGGGTCAACGGCGTGGTCATCGGTCGCTTGCAACCACGACGACAATACACCGTCGTCGTCGTCGGCCTGGATAAAGCCGGGGACGAAAGCGATGCGGTCAGCGTGACGTTTGTGACGCAGCCACGACGCGTTGTGACGCCCAAGCGCTCGCAGCCACGACCCAAGACGACGCTGGGCGCTGTACCTGATGGACTGTGGCCAAATTCGGCGCACACAACGGGGGCCTCTCTCGTTGTGCGGCGATCCCAGAACGCCCTGTCTCATGACCGGATAGCTGTTCAGATCAGACACGGTCATGTGCGGGCACTCCACGTGTTGACGACGCCACATGTGCCCCTGCCCGTAGGGATATGTACAAGTGTTGCGACGTCCCTCGATCCCCAAATGAGGGCCTTTCTCACGAAGGAGGTACCGCTCCCAAGTGATGTGCCACGTCCACAGTGGAACCGTAAAGTGGCGCCGCTGGACTTTGTCAATGGATTCACACGGGCCGACTTGCAGCAGTTCACGCAGAAGAGCAACAAGCAACCATACGATACGCCAAATAAGCAAGCAGATCCTAGCAAAGGGTATATGCTTGCGGTTCAGACGCCTGCACGGGAGTACGGCAGCTTTACCATTGAAGGATTTTCCGGACTGGAGTACTTCGGTCCCTTACAGTACGAGGATGCAGCATCTTCTCATGTCGATGTTACACAATTCAGCAAAAAGACGTATGACGATTACTGTCTAGCAGTCGAAGCGAATCTCTGCGGGAAGGTTGGCCGATCATCGGGAATCGTCGCGCTGCTCATGCCGGCATCGCTGCGCACGACAAGCCGTGGGTACTATCGTGATCCTAGCGCGCTCCCCAAGAATCCAGCGCCGGATGCGGTAGTTGACCCAGATAAGAAATACGGCGGACAGGTTAACATCGATCCCCCTGGTATCAATGGCAACAATGGAATCCGGTCACAGCGTGGACATCTGCTCGGATACGTCCTAGGCGGCTCAGCAATCGACCCCCGTAATTTCGCTACCGAGCGGGATTACGCAAACTCGCCAGTGCAAAGCCAGGTGGAGGCGGCTGTTAAGCAAGCTCTTGAGGGTTCGTCTGCCCCAGAACCGTTTGTGCTCTATCAGGTTACCCCTGATTATGAGGGTTCCTGTGTCGTGCCCTATCGGATCATAATAAGGGCAATTAGTGTCAACAATTTCGCTTTCTCAGCGAACCTTATCCAAAGCTATTCGAGTGACATACGGCAGGATTCGGCGTCGGAGATTGCGATTGTAAACGCTCGGAAGATACACGGGCACTGGATAGTTCCGGGCCAGGACTCTACGACTCAGCAGTGCGTCCCAAACGGATTTCAGTAGAGGTCAAAGATGTCTGTAGAACTGTTACGCGATTACTATCCGCCCCCCGCCGGTGCTTACCCCTTCCCAGATATCAATCATCACTGGGCCACGATCGAAGCGTGCATCGGGTTTCGCTTTCCCAGCGACTATAAAGAGTTTTGCACGCTGTACGGAGAGCGGCACGAGGTGGCAGGATGGATCAGGCCAAGTTATCCCTTGGGTAAAGGCTGGGAGAACGCCCCCAGTGATCTTGCTACCTACGTCACAGTCAACCTTGCGTCGAGTGCATCGTTCATGATCAGCCACACCGATGCTGCCTGGGAAGCGTGGATACAGGATGTGGCTGAATCATTGTTTATACTCCGAGTCAATATCGACGCTGCTCAAGAGCGTGGCGAGAGTGACTATTGCCCCTACCGCTTATGGCCGGAGAAGGGCGGTCTGTTTCCTTGGGGGCGTGGTGACCAGGGGCGACCGTTCTCCTGGCTTATGGATGGCGACAACCCTGACCGGTGGCCAGTGGTGTACGCTGAGCCAGAGTGGACAGAGTTCTATCCAACATCTATGACAGGTTTGCTAACCGCGATGTTCATGCAGAATTACGGCGACGACGAGATTCTAGCTCTACCGTCCCCCCAGCTCGATGCGACCATCAATCTCAACGATCTCTGGTAGATGAACGAACAGAGAAGAAGGCGCCCATTACTCCGCGCTGACCCGCTCCATGGTCGCAGCACGATTGTATGTGTTAGGCTTGCTGTAGGTAGCGCCCCACTAAACCGTGGTCATGCGGCGACTTCCTTGACGGGTGGTTTGGCCCGCGCCCGTGCTGCTCGTGCCCGCCCAACCTCATCGGCCTGGC
>JAABUO010007616.1_pt1 | contig 12349 bp, 4 predicted proteins | sample 5559291 | NCBI WGS metagenome assembly JAABUO01 (sample SAMN10711878, study PRJNA513372) | rock metagenome | isolation source: Antarctica rocks | place: Antarctica: Victoria Land, Finger Mt sud
TAGTCTCGCGGGACGGCAGCCTTTGGATCGGAACGGAAGGGGGTGGCCTGGTCCGTTATCGCGATCAGGTCTTCCGCACTTATCCCACGACGGAGGGTCTATCCGACAGCTTTGTCCGGGTGATCTTGGAAGACCATCGCGGCGTCATCTGGGTGGGGGGAGATCAAGGACTTTTTCAAGTGAATGGCGCCGTCCTCAAGCACATCGACGGCGTCGGTCAGGTCCCATCCATCTTCGTCCGGGCGATCGTGGAAGACGGGGAAAACCACGTATGGATTGGCGGCACGACTCTGCTTCGATTTGATGGCGGGACGGTGCGAGAATATCCACTTCCTGGCGGCCCCAGCTTCAATCTCATCACATCAATGCTGGTTGCGCGCGATGGCACATTCTGGGTGGGCACGCTCTCTGGACTTCATACCATGCTACCATCGGGCGCACTGAGAAGAGTGGCTGGCGTCTTTGGCACCGTTCAAACGCTGCGAGAGATCTCCGACAATTCCGTGTGGATCGGAACACTTGGCGGAGGAGCCTTAATCGAGCGCAAGGGGGTTCTCTCGGCTCTCTCCGCGCCGGACCTCCTTCCCAGCAATACGGTGCTTGCCATCTTCGAAGACAACGAACGGAACCTGTGGCTGGGAACGCAGGCTGGCATTCTACGGCTTAGCCGCTCGCTGGCTGCCATCACTCCATTTCCCGGCGCCTCCGATTCTCAATTTGAAACGATCTATCAGGATTTCGATGGTTCGGTGTGGGCTGCGTCCACGCACCTCTTTCGTATTCGTAATGGCGTAATTGTGCGCGAAACATTTCCAGCGATTCCGAATGTCCGCGTGCGTACTCTCCTGCGCGATCGCAAAGGCGAGTTGTGGATTGGCACCGATGGCGCAGGACTTTATCACCTGGCCGCAGGTCACGTGATGCGCTACACCAGCCCGGTTATTGTCAATGATTTCATTCGGGTCATCTTCCAAGCGTATGACGGAAGCATGTGGGTCGGCACCGATGGCGGTCTCAGCCACCTTGCGGCTGGCGGGATTACCAACTACAACACCCCCAACGGGCTCTCTTACTTCAGCGTGACCGCATTGCTTGAAGATCATCGTGGCGATATCTGGATTGGAACGAGCCGGGGGCTCAGCCACCTGCACCAGGGCGCCTTCGTGAACGACAGCGTGACCGCCCAATTGAAACACGAGAAGATTTGGAGCATCCACGAGGACCCCGACCATGGGCTGTGGTTTGGCACCAGCAACGGACTCTATAGTCTGCGGACCGGAACGCTTGCGCTCTGCACAACTGCGCAGGGCCTGGCCGGCAATGTCATCTATCAAATCCTTGAAGACCGCTCTTCTCATCTCTGGCTTAGTGGACCGAACGATGTGTCGCGGGTCGACCGCCATGCCATTGAGGCAGCTCTCGAACCGGGCGCCCATAGCCACCTTAGCCTCACCCTGTATCCCATCGCGCAGGATTTCGACTCTGCGGAGCTTTACGGCGGCATGCAGCCTGCTGGCTTCATCAGCAAACAGCAAGAGGTCTGGTTTCCAAGCAACAAGGGTCCGGTGCATATTCAGATACCGCGAGAACCGCCGCGGGCCCATCCTTCCTTTCCGATGGTTATCGATCATGTTTTTGCCGATGGACGCGAACTGGCAGTCCAACCGCAGGTTGTCATCGCGCCTGGGGATGGGAGGCTGGAGATCTCCTTCGCGGCAATCCTGCTGCGCTCGCAGGAGGGCCTTCGCTACAGATACAAACTGGAAGGATTCGAGCATGACTGGAACGAGGCGTCTTCCCGGCGTACCGCGTATTACACCAATCTTCCACCGGGGCAGTACAGGTTTCGGGCAGAGGCCTATGAAATCAGCAATCCATCAGCGATTTCAGAAGCGGCCATCGCAATAGAGCAGCGGCCGCATTTTTACCGTACTCTGTGGTTTTACCTGGTATGCCTGGGTGCGCTGTTGCTGGCCGTACTGGCCATCCACCGCTACCGCCTGCGTCAAGTGGCCACGCGATTCCAGGTTGTAATGAGGGAACGCAACCGCATGGCCAGGGAGATGCACGATACGGTTATCCAGGATTGTATCGGCCTTTCCACCTTGCTTGAAGCGGTCTCCAGCCTGGACTTTAGGGACAAAGCAATGAGCCATGAGCTCCTTGATCATGCGCGCGAGCAAGTCGTGACAACGATCGACGAGGCGCGCATCGCAGTTTGGAATCTGCGTCACAACGAGGCTCAAAACGCGGATATAAATGTGCTCCTCCGCGAGATGACTGAACAGATGTACGGAAAGTTTGGCAAGCCTATCGACTGTACCGTCGCAGGCAACGCATTTGCCCTACCCTGCCGGACCACTCACGAGGTCGTCATGATCGTTCGCGAGGCGCTGTGGAACGCACATACCCATGCGCATTGCACGCACATTCAGGTCCGGGTGGTCTTTAGTGAAAACGATCTCGCCATTGACGTGCTGGACGACGGCATCGGCTTTGATTCTGCTGCTGTGCCATATGAGGCTGGGCTACACTATGGCCTGATCGGGATGCGCGAACGCGCCGAGCGGCTGGGCGGTGAGCTCCGCATTGAAACTGGCAGAGGCAAAGGCACCACGATACGGATGCTGGTTGCGCGTGGAGCCTGTGAAACTGCAACACGGGGTAGACGGTAGACCATGCATGATACTTTCCATCATAAGTTCAAGGTTCTCATCGTCGACGACCACCCCATCGTGCGGATCGGCCTCGCCGCCATTATCCAGACCAGCGCTGACATGACCGTTGTGGCGCGGGAAAGCAACGGAGAAGATGCCGTGCGGAGGTTTGCCGAGCATCTGCCCGACGTTACGCTCATGGATCTGCGTCTCCCCGGTCTCAGCGGTGTCGATACCATCCGTACCATACGGCACGCGCATCCGAAAGCGCGTTTTGTCGTCCTCACCACTTATGAGGGCGATGAGGACATTCATCAGGCGCTGGCTGCGGGTGCCAAAGGCTACATCATCAAAGGAATGTCCCATAGTATCCTGCTCGGGGCCTTGCGCCGCGTCTGTGCTGGGGGTCAATACCTGCCGCAGGTTGTTAGCCACACTCTGGCCTCGCGGACTCCGAGTTCCGATCTCAGCGCCCGCGAGCGCGAGGTGCTCGCCTTGATCGCGAGTGGAAAGAGCAATCGAGAGATAGCTTTTGTCCTTGGCATCACCGAAGGTACGGTGAAATGTCACGTCAATGTGATTCTCATGCGGCTCAATGTGCACGACCGGACCCAGGCCGTGATCACCGCATTGCAACGCGGTCTCGTCCACCTGTAGATTCCGCGGTGAGCGTGCGAAGGCCGTCGGTCAAGTGGTTTCAAATCGCGGCTCTTTCCAGTGCTTCCAGGCCAACAGACGGCAGCGGATTTCGGGAGCCGAGATTCTCCATAAATGTGCGACCGATCTAACTTTAGTTAGATGTACACCGCTCCTGCGAGGGATAGAGTTCTCCTGCTCCCGAGAATTGCAAACGATTTGCTGCTTCCGGGCTGAAGAGGAAAATATGACACAAGTTCAAAGCGAAAATTGGCCAAATCGCGGTGTGCGGCAATACGTATATATTTTCCTGTGCGCATTGTGTGCGCTTCTGCTTGCACCCGGTGCGTGGTCGCAAGCGGATCGTGGCACCATTACCGGCACCATTTCAGACACCAGCGGAGCGGTCATTCCTGGCGTGCAGGTGACTGCTACCAATCCTGCCACTGGCGCCATCTACACCAGCACCTCGAACAGCGCAGGCATCTATAACCTATTGAATTTGCCAATCGCCACCTATACTGTCCATTACGTCAAGCCGGAGTTCAAGGCTTTCGATCGTAGAGGCGTAGCTATTCAGGTGCAGCAGCGAGCGCAGATCAATGTCACCCTCCAGGTAGGTTCGCAGGATCAGACGGTTACTGTCACCGCGGCACCGGCTTTACAGACGCAGACAGACCTCGGTACGAACCTGACCAGCCAGGTTGTGACCGATCTTCCCCTCACGGCGAACGGGGGCCGCGACATCACTGCATTTGCCTTCTCCATCACGCCTACAGTTACGGGTAATGAATACGAGGGGCATGTGGGCGGCTCGCAGGCGTTCAGCAAACAGGTGCTCATCGATGGCACCTCAAGCGACTCCGGCAGCGTCGGTCACATCGGCGAATCTGAACCGAGTATGGACGCCATCAGTGAGTTCCAGGTCGATATCTCTGGCATCGGACCCGAGGCTGGCCGCACCGGCGGCGGCACCTTCCTCTTCAGCCTGAAGTCTGGGACGAATAGCGTACACGGCAGCGCCTTCGGCTTCCTGGCTAACGAATTGTTGAATGCGAACACTTGGGACAATAACTACTTCCGGTCCTACTACACCGGCCAGAACCCGGCGAATGCAGCAGCCTATGACCAGCAGTACAGGACTCCGAAGAGCCGTTACTTCGACTACGGCGGCAGCGCCGGCGGACCTCTCTGGAAGAATCGCATGTTCATCTTTGGAGCCGTCGAGCGCTTTACGCGGTCTGACTTCTCGGTTGCCAATGGCCAGCAGACCGTGCCCACAGCGGCCTTCCTCAACGGCGACTTCAGCTCACTGCTTCAGACCAATAAAGCCCCGCTTGGAACCGATCCCGCCGGCAATCCTATCTACCCCGGCGCGATCTACGATCCTGGCGCTCCAGGATCCGTGCCGACCGGGAATGTCTTTCCCGGCAACATCATCCCGCAGAGTCGCATCAGCCCCATCTCACAGAAGATTGCCGCACTCTACCAGAAGTACTATCAGCCCACGTTTGCCGATCGCAACATCAACAACTACCCCAGTCTCCGGAACGGTTTCCCGGATCAGCGTCAGACACAACTCAGCTTCAAGTATGACTTCGATCTCAATGCGAAGAATCGGCTGTCCTCGTCGTATATCTACACGCTGGCCCCCCGCCTCAACCGCGACCTCGGCGCGAACGGAAACGCACTGTTTCAGGCGGGCAGTCAAAACGGCGGTCCGCTCGCGCCCGGCGGCGTGCAGACAACCATCTCCAACGCCTACCGGTTCAGCGATACTTATACCGTCACTCCGAATCTCCTGAATGTTCTATCGCTCACCTTCAACCAGTTTCAGAACAAGGCTTTGCCCCTGACCGGGACCACCTCATGGCCGGGCCAGATCGGTCTCGGCGACTATCAATCCGTGCCGAACTTCCCTCTCATCACCTTTGGCGCGACGGTCAATGGTGTACGCGAAGGACAGATTGGCAATGCCTATACGCCGATGAGCGGCTACGTAGGCTACAACGAGATCCTGAACGACACGATCACCTGGGTCAAAGGCATCCACAACTTCAAATTCGGCCTGGAGCTGCGCGGCCTCGGCGTCAACAGCGACAACAATGGCGGCGAACTCCGCTTGAGCTTCAGCAACCTTAGCGGCGCGCCGGCAAAGTCTTCCATCCAGGCCGTTACCGGCTTTGGTTTCGCTAATTTTTTGCTGGGCGATGTCTATAGCGCCAGTAAAGACACTCCCTTCAACCAATACGGACGGCGCAAGGAGTACGCCTTCTTTGGGGAAGACACCGTCAAGCTCACGCCGAAGCTGACCCTCGATGCCGCGCTGCGCTGGGATATTCCCATGCAGGAGCATGAAAAGCATGGCTACTGGTCGAACTTCACCACCGATGCGAAAAATCCGAACTTCGGCCCGTACCTGGGATCCATGCAGTACCTCACCAGTCCGGGACAAACGTTTGAAACGAACAGAAATTTCTGGCAGTTCGCGCCGCACATCGGCGCGTCCTATCAGGTGAATGAAAAACTGGTCCTGCGCAGCTCCTATGGCCTCTATTATGTGCCGATCGGCAACAACAGCTACGGCGCCGTGCCTTACTCCGCCTCGACCGGGTACCAGGCGACCAACCAGGTCCTGCCGCCGAAGCTCTCCAATAGCTACCAGTTCAACTGGCAGAACGGCTATCCCGGCAAGGATGTCTTTCCTATCCGCGACAACAACTCTCCTTATGTTCCTTACGGTCCAGCTTCAGTCGATCCCAACTCACTCACCATGGGCTACACGCAGAACTGGAATGTGAATGCTCAGTATGAGTTTGCAAAGAACACGGTACTACAGGTCAGCTATATCGGTAATATCGGACGCAAGCTACACGATGGGGCCCTTAATCCAACCAACTTCCCCACCTGGCAACGCTACTCGCAGCTCTACAACTCAGGGCACGTCTTTGACTATGTCTACGACCAGGGTTCAGCCACAGCCGCCGGTGTTCCCTATCCTTACGCTGGCTGGGGAGGCGCCTCTTATCAGGCGATCAATCCCTACCCTCAAGTAGCCAATACTTACGGTCCCATTTTCTTCGTCAACTCGCCTCTCGGGTCTTCCAGTTACGAGGCCTTCGTCGTTGAAGTGACCAGACGTTCTTCGAATGGCCTCAGCATGGACTTGAGCTATACCGGCTCAACCACGCGCGGCAACACCGACACTGCCTTCGTGGACACCTATAGCGCCAGCCACTACTTTCAGGACCCATATCAATATAAGAAGTACGCCTCGGACCTGGTTGGCTATGACGTCCCTCACCAGGTAAAAGGCTACGTCAATTACGAGCTGCCCTTCGGGCACGGCCAACGCTTTTTGTCCCACAGCCGTTGGCAAGACCTGCTCGCCGGCGGCTGGCTCGCCGGGCTCATAGTCGATTACCAGTCCGGTAGCCCGATCGGGGCGGTCGGCGCACAGAATTATTACCCCGGGTGGAGCGGTGTCTGGACGAATGTGGCTCCCAATGCCGACTTCAAGAACACCTTCAAAAAAATCGACCTCATCAACCAGGCTGATCCTTCCAGCACTTTCGTCAATCCGGCCAATTTTTCCAATCCCCCGGACGGTCAGCTTGGCAATAGCCCTCACGTCTTTAGCAATTGGCACACCTTCGCCTACTTCAACGAGGATGCCAGCCTGCTCAAACGTTTCGGCTTTGGACTGGATGACCGCTTTCGCGTGACCTTGCGGGCGGAGTTCTTCAACGTCACCAACCGCCATCACTGGGGCTATCCGGACCTATCCATGGGCAGCCCATACTTCGGACACATTACCGATACCACGGGCAATCCGCGGCAGGGCCAGTTGGGTGCCCGCTTCGAATGGTAGGCACAGCGCGTTTCCTTTTGGTACTTGGATTAGGCTTGGCCCGCTGCTCCGCGCCGATGCATGCCACAACCTACTACGTCGATTCCGCTCACGGGGCCGACAACCAGGCGGGAATGTCGCAATCCGCTGCCTGGAAGACGCTCGGCAAGGTCAACGCGACTGACTTTAGACCCGGCGACCGCATTCTTTTGGCGAGCGGGTCGGTGTGGCACGAGCAACTTGCGCCGCAGAGTTCTGGCGCTGAGGGCAAGCCCATCATACTCGACCGGTATGGAGCTGGCGCTATGCCCAGTATCTCGGGGGACGGCACCAGCCCGGATACGGTCCTTCTGCGCAACGTACAGCAGATCGAACTGCATCACCTGGAGATCACCAACCACGGCGCGACAGCTTCTCCCCGTCGAGGCCTTCACATCTTTCTCGACAACTTCGGGACTGCACGGCACATCGTTATTGCCGACCTCTATATTCATGATGTGAACGGCACTAACGAAAAGAAAGACAATGGCGGCATCGTTTTCCGCACAAACGGCGACAAGATCCCGAGCCGTTTCGATGGACTGACGATTGAGCGCAACGTGGTATGGAAGGTCGACCGGTCGGGCATCGTGGCCGAGAGCTACCACGCCTCACGCCTGCATTGGTTTCCCAGTCTGCACGTCGTCATACGCGATAACTATGTCGAAGACATAGGTGGCGATGGTATTGTGCCCTGGGCGACGGACGGGGCCCTCGTGGAGCATAACATCGCTCGCAAGTGCAACCAGCGGTCTACCGACTACAACGCAGGCATCTGGCAGTGGAGCACCGATAATACGTTGCTTCGTCTCAACGAGGCATCGGAAACACGCGGCACCCACGATGGCGAAGGCTTCGATTCCGACTACAATTCGCGCAACACACGATTCGAATACAACTATGGGCACGATAACGAGGGCGGCTTCATGCTCATCTGCACACCGGTGAAACGTGAGCCGCAATCGAACCTTGGGAACAGTGGTACGGTTGTTCGATTCAACATCAGCCGTAACGACCATACCCGACTCATTAACCTCAGCGGTGCTGACGATGTAAAGGTTGAACATAACGCCTTCTATGTCGCACCAGGCCACGATATCCAAATGCTGGTAAGCGATTGGTTGGGCTGGTCTCGGAACGCAGTTTTCCGAGACAACACCTTCTATGTGCATGAAGGGACACTTCGTTTCGGGCACTCCATCGCGCGAAGTCCAGATGGCACCTACGTGCTCGCGCCCGGCTGGGGGCCGGCAACCAATATCTCGTATTCCGGCAATAAATACGTTGGAGCGGTCACCGACCCGCCGGAGGATTTCCAATACGGGAGCGCTGCCGTTCCACGTTCCAATTCTTCCCGAATCAACTGGACCGAGCCTTCTTTCGATCCTTCTCGTCCGCAGGATTACCCAAGGTTCATCGCGGCGCATCGGTCCTGGATCATCAACCTGTTCAAGCAGCAATTTGGCCATGCGCCTGAGTGACGGGCTTTCAGTATCTCGCCAGCAACGCCGATCATCCATGGAGAGTGCGAGGAGATGGGAAGATTGATTTACAGAAGTGGGAATCACACAATCAGCGCCGGCCTCGGAGCAATTCTCCTCCTTGCCTGCTCGACTGCCCGAGCTGACGTCACATTGCCGGGCGTGCTTGCCGATCACATGGTGTTGCAGCGCGGCAGGCCGGTTCACCTATGGGGAAAAGCCGTGCCGGGCGAGCAAGTCCGAGTCAGCTTCCGTGGGCACATTGGCGATGTGACAGCCGACAAGCTGGGGCGCTGGAGCGTGTATCTACCCCCAGGAGATGGGGGCGGACCGTTTCCTTTGTCCATCGAGGGAAAGAATCGGATTGACTTCACCGACATGCTCGTTGGGGACCTCTGGCTCGCCTCGGGACAGTCGAACATGGAATTTCCGATGGCCAGTAATCCTCCCTGGACGGAAGGCGTGCAGAATGCAACAACGGAGATCGCTGCTGCGAATCATCCGAAGCTGCGGCTGTTCCAAGTGAAAGCGAATTCTTCCGGCTACCCTACGGACGACCTTGTGGCAAAGCAAACATGGATAGCCTGCACGCCGGAGAGTGTCGCGGGCTTTTCTGCGGTAGCGTATTTCTTTGGCCGTGAGCTGCTGGAGAAAGAGCAGGTGCCGATTGGCCTGATCGAATCGGATCTCGGTGGAACTCCGGCGGAAGCCTGGACCAGCATGGACGCGCTAACCTCAGACTCATCACTCATGCCGGTGTTCTCTGCGCGCGCTCACATGATGGACAATGCCTCTGTCATCCTGCTGCAACAGAAAGAGGAAGCAGCGGAGATCGCGCAGGCAAAGTCAGCAGGAAGGAAACCCATCGACCCGCCTTGGCGACCCAATCTCGCCAGCTGGGCTCCATCGGCGCTCTACAACGCAATGATCGCTCCGTTGACACCGCTGCCACTGCGCGGAGTAATTTGGTACCAGGGCGAAAGCAACACGGATCAAGAGCGTGCGCCGATATACGCCCATCTTTTCCAGACCATGATTAAAGATTGGCGTGCGCGCTGGTCGCAAGCGGACTTCCCGTTCTTGTACGTACAGATTGCAAATTTCAGATCTGCGGATGACTGGCCCGCGGTGCGCGAGGCACAGCTTGAGACGCTGGCCGTCTCCAATACAGGGATGGCAGTCACCATCGACATCGGCAATGCTGCGGAAATTCATCCGTCCGACAAACAGGATGTGGGACACCGCCTTGCGCTCTGGGCTCGCGCGGTTTCTTATCACGAAAAGGTGGAAGACTCAGGCCCGTTGTTTCGGCAGGCTGTACCGAACGGACCTGGAATGCTGGTGTGGTTCGATCACCTCGGAGGCGGTCTCATGGCAAAAGGGGGCCAACTGCGCGGGTTTGAGGTTGCGGGCGCGGACAAGAAGTTCGCGCCCGCGATAGCGACGATTGATAACGATAGCGTGCGCGTCGCTAGCAGCGATATTCCTTCCCCTCTCTACGTCCGATACGGCTGGGCAGCGGCCCCGGACTGTAATCTCTATAATCGCGAAGGTCTGCCGGCTTCGCCCTTCACGTCTGCGAAATGATCCCTCGACACCATATCGCCTTCCTTTTGGGCCTGCTGCTTACGAGCTTTGTGACACTTCAGCAATGCTTGGCTGATCCAACTTTGCCCGGACTCATTACCGATCACATGGTGCTCCAGCGCAACCAACCTATCCGCCTATGGGGAACGGCCGACGCGCTGGAGGTTATCTCGGTGACTTTGGCGGGGAGCAGCGCCACCACTAAAACGGCGAGGGACGGCAGATGGTCAGCGACTCTCCCTTCGATGAAAGCCGGAGGCCCTTTTACGCTGGTGGTGCAGGGTAAGTCGACGATCTCTATTCACGATGTCATGATCGGTGAGGTATGGGTAGCTTCGGGTCAGTCGAACATGAATTTCAGTCTCTCCGGATCAACCGGTGCCGAAGCCGAGTTGCTTCGAGCCGACAGGCCTTATATCAGGTTGTTCAAAGTTCCATTGCACTCTGCACTCGAACCTCAACACTCGACTGATGCTTCCTGGGCGCTCTGCAATCCCGGGACCGCAGCAGGCTTTTCCGCTGTGGCGTACTACTTTGCTCGCGATCTAAATCTGGCTTTGAACGTTCCTATCGGGATCATCCAGTCTTCCTGGAGCGGCTCGACTGGGGAAGAGTGGACCAATGCACAATCCCTCCAAAGCAAGCCTGAGCTCAAGACCATCGTCGATCATTGGCGCCAAACGCCGCCGGTCGTAAAAGACTTCGCCGAAAACGGTGAAAGTTTTGATCTACAGTTTGATACTTTTCAGCTTCTGTCAGCTGGGCGCGGAATGGAGAAATCCAAGAAGTTGTCGGCGTTCGAGGATGGTGAAGCGCGCACGGAGGGAGGAGGCTATTGGCAGACAGAAGTTCCGGGAGCGTTGGAGCTGGTCGAGCATGGGCAGGGAGCTTCGCCCTACGCTGCACATTTTTCGGGAAAAATGAGCCTCGAAGCCGCGCCAGCGCTCCATGCCAGCTTACATGCGGACAATTCTCCCGAAGATCTGAGCGACTACTCGTCGTTGCATTTCTATGCTCGAGGAAAAGGCTGCTTCCATACGCACTTTGCGATCCCGACGATTGTTGACGGTGACGATTACTCTAGCCAGCCTGTCTGTGCGACAAAGCAATGGCAGAAGTTCACCGTTCAATTCCAAGATCTCAGACAGGCCGGATGGGGAGTCAAGCATCCACTAACCCTCGACCAGGTCTCAGGGTTCGCCATCAATATGGATGCTGGTATTCATGGCGAGGGGCAGCGGCCACCGTCTGGTCTCTACGATGGGATGATCATGCCGCTCACGACGTACGGCATCCGCGGCGCGATCTGGTATCAGGGCGAGGGAAACGCAAATCGAGCCGATCAGTATCGAGTGCTTCTACCGGAGATGATCCGTGGTTGGCGGCGAGCATGGAATGAGGGCGACTTTCCGTTTCTGATTGTTCAACTGCCGAATCTGGGTCAGCCTCAGATCAATGCTGAGGATTCAAATTGGGCGGAGTTGAGACAAGCTCAACTGCTGACAGCGAAGTCCGTACCGGCAACCGAACTCGTTGTCACCATCGATCTCGGAGAAGCGAGAAATCTGCATCCGCCGCGCAAAGCTGAAGTCGGTCAGCGCCTCGCTTTATCGGCACTCGGAGGAGTTTACGGTCGCCCGATCGAGTACTCCGGGCCGCAGTTCGCATCCACAGAAACACACGGCTCCAGCATCCGATTGCGCTTCTCCCATGCGGCCGGGATGTCGGCGCGCGGCGGAGGAGCTTTGCAGGGCTTTGCGATCGCGGGAGCTGACCGGAAGTTCGTGCCCGCAAGCGCCGTGATCCAAGGCTCGACAGTCATCGTGTCCAGTCCTCAGGTGCCTGTTCCCGTAGCTGTTCGTTATGCGTGGGCCGGCAATCCAATCTGTAATCTGGTCAATGGGGCAGATCTTCCAGCCTCCCCGTTTCGCGCCGACGCCGTTCCATACGGTGGCAAAGAGGCCCCTTAGAGTGGGGATAAGCCCTTGGTAAACACGCGTGAACCAAGCCGTGGGACTACTCGGAAGACGGAAACTACCACTGCCGCGGCGAACGAACATCGTGGGCCTCACAGTGCGTCAGCTCATGGGAAACTGGGA
>JAABUO010007619.1_pt1 | contig 12345 bp, 13 predicted proteins | sample 5559291 | NCBI WGS metagenome assembly JAABUO01 (sample SAMN10711878, study PRJNA513372) | rock metagenome | isolation source: Antarctica rocks | place: Antarctica: Victoria Land, Finger Mt sud
TGGGTCACGCCATTCTTCCCATGCCCCAGAACCACAGGGTCATCGTTGCAGAGAGCCACTGTAACCCCTTTGGCAAGGAGGGCGGGCAGTGGATGGGCTTTTATTGAGCTGGTCAAACGTAGTACTTCGTTCGAGATTGGGCATGACTCTACCAATATCTTCTTCTGCTTTACCATTTCCATCAACAAGGGATGCTTGTAAAGTGAGAACCCATGCCCTATTCGGCGAGTTCCAAGAAGTATTGCATCGAACAGATTTTGGTCCGTTTCATCACCGTCCCCTAAACATTCGCCAGCATGGAAGAAAAATGGTATATCTACTTGGTTCTCAACACATCGCTTACGAAACCAGAACAACTCGGGGGTCAAGTCTGCCAGCGACCGTCCCATATCTTCCTGCCCCACGAGGTCAAAACCAGCAATTAGGTCTGAATGAGCGCTTTTCATCGAGATACATTTCTTCATGCTTTCAACGATCTCCTTTTTTCCGAGTCGCCTTAGGGTTGTCCAGATGAAGCGGCACCCCCAGAATCGCTTCCCTTCTTCTGTAGCTTGAAACCTTTTGACTTCCTCGCGGAAGACGTTGAAAAATTCATCGTAAGTTGCTTCCGGCTCATCATGGTTCTCACGTCTATACTTGAACACGAACGCAATTCGAAAATCTGCCCACCGTAGACCATCTTCAAGGAGTTGGTGTAGCAACCGTTGAACGGCAGCCCGGAAGATTGGCTCGTAAAATATCATCGAGCCAAGTATTGGGAAGGTACTCTGGAATTTCCTCCATATTGCATCAACACCATGATGATGGTTCAACGATTCCTCTTGTGTAATAGCACAGCGACTCTCCAGCCAAGTTCTAAAGCCTTTTTTTCCATCCTTGGGGTAAGTATCTGCCGCAGCTTTTACAGGCACCAGTTGTTTATCTACATAATTGTCACCCCAGATAGATGTAGAATCCTTAGGGGTCGTTTTTGTGTATTGAAATGATATGAAGGCATTTTCTCTAGCCTCAGCGCTGGAGAGCCCTTGATCAGCCACCATAGCCATACCCTCAGTCGCCAGAACTTGATCGATTAGCCAGTCGGTATCGATCATAGCATCGAAGTGGGCATGCAAAAGTGCTCCTTTCGGCATCCTGCGTACAATCTGCCACGATTTCGTTGTCTCCATTGTTCTCTTAGCGAGTGTGAACATCATTCCGGGATAGAGATCAATGCCTTCTCGCTGAGCTAGTTCATCCTCGAACGCTCCCGTCCAAACGTTGCGCTGTTCTTCTGCCCTGATGCGTGAGACAATGGCACAAGCTTCGGTGGCAAGCGGAGTGAGGGTCTGTCGGAATGCGTAGTCGCTACGTTGGGCTTTCTCTTGCTCGATGAGCGCTTCACGACCCTGGAGGTATTGCTGAATGAACTGATCTCCAAATTGTGGAAGGCCTTCTTCTATCTCCCATTCTGGAATTTCGGAGTCAGCGAGGAGATTTGAAGCCATCACAGGCTAAGCTTTCAACTCTTCGCAGTTTCCGGGGCTAATCGTGTAGAAGAGTTAACATTGTTCCGGCTTATTAACAGGACACTGATAACGTCGAATTGGTCCCAAGTACCCAGGCTCCTGGTAAGAGTATAGCCGTATATTAATTATCCCTTGATTCAGGTTGTCATGTTTGTTGCTTTTGTTCCTGCCACTTTAGGTTTTTCCTTAATCTGCTGTCACCGAGGTTGGGGTTTACTTGTAGATTAGCATGATTTCGGACTGTAGTCATGAGTGTAAAGTGTTGAAAATTAGAACTCTTTTCCACAGGTTTGTATGCGTTTTGGTGGGGATCGCGTAATTTGGTGTCTCACGACTTTTTCCACCGACCCTCGGTCAGGGTTCTTTCGCGTTTTGAAGCGGGAAGGATTGGGACGACGTGCCCTAAGGATAACACTAGTAACTTGTCACCTTTAAGCTTACCTTACCACCTTATCTACTACCTCTGTGCCTCCCTTTAAGTGCCCTCACCACTCGCACTATTGAAAGTGGTATATTGAACCTCAGCCGCACTGCTGAAGGATGCCTCCTGGAGCCACGGCGCCTACGTATTACTGTGTATGGAGTCAACCAGGATCACTTGTGGTTGGGGGTTGAAGCAGGAGATGTGCCGTGGCACTTTACTATGTACTCGTATGAATAAGCTTCAGAGATTGCAGGGTGCTCTGCCTCGCTCGATGCATCACCGATTCACCTCACCTGGTCTTTTCGACACACAAGATTCTTCAGCATCTGCAAGGATCTGTCTCGAAATTCCCTTTTACAGTAGACCTAACCTTCAATATGCGAAATTGACGACTAGGGGATCAGGCTTCAGGCCTACGAAGCCTATTGTTCTATCAATGGTGGCTTATTGTATTCACTGGTGAGGCTCATTTGAAACACGATGGCAGTGATCTTCAGGAATAAACCAGGCGAAGGATTCTCAGCCCTGAAGTTCGTGCAAGTCATTGATTAATTACGATTTATTAGTCGAGAAGGCTTTCCGTTAAAAATGTTCTGCACCCTCACCTACGAGTCTTGTGGGGCTTTATGTCTTTTCTGTTCACAAGATGGGGATTCTACAATGGCTCGTCTTCAGTGCGCTTTGCTTTCAGACTGTGAAAAACCAGCCTTTGCAATTTCTTGATAGCGATGCTCTCGATCTTGGCCGTTCAGCCGACAGCCTTGTGGCTCGGCAGTCTCCTGGCACCATAGCAAGCTCTGATTTCTATCGACGAGCTTATCACGCCTGTAGGTTCTCATATCAAAGGCCCATTCATCTGGTTCACTTCCTAACAGAAATTGTAGCTGCGGTTGTCGATAATTGGTTATACATTGACGGCGGCGAATTTAGCTACATGAGCAACGGAAACGTTACCTATCAATATTGTATGCTTCTGGTACTGTCTCTATATACTGTATACTTACCTCTCCCTTTCAGCGACAGCAATTCTTTCCATCGATCTCTCTAAGTCATGGACGAACTCATCAGTTGAGATACACTCAAACCCCAAACCAGATGCAGTACCGAACCTGAACAATCCATCTCTGTGGTATTACGAGCAGGACAAGCTCCTTTACTCTGGATTTTCTGGAAGAATTTCCCTCTTTGCAGACCAACCCCCACCAGTTGAGTTGCAGCTATGGTCCCTCAAACCCGACGGTGCTGGCGGGGGAAGCTGGAAGGAAGTGTACGGAGCAAACAACTCCGCTTTCGGGTCTATGACACGTTCGTGGAGGCCAATGATGGCTTATGGCTCCAATAGTGCCTTCCTTCTTGGCGGAACCGAAGATTTCCTGACAACACCAGAAACGGCGGCTAAAATCGGTGGTGAGGTAGCTTTGCCGGGGCTTGTGCAATTTAATATGACGACGAAGACATTCACAAACTCAAGTGCCGCTGGGTACCAGGTTAATGGCACTGCTGAAAGAGGAGTCATGCACCACGTTCCTTCCTTTGGGCCGGATGGACTCTTCCTCGTAATGGGCGGCGACCACGTCGATCCTTCAGATCTACGAGATTTTAGCACCATCTCGATTTTCGATCCGTCGTCGAAGAATTGGTATCAACAAGCTACAACTGGGAACACTCCGAAACCACGAATAGAATTCTGCACAGCTGGCGTCAACTCGACCAATGGTACTTACGAGATGTACGTCACTTGTTCTTATCATTGTACAGTATGTTGCAATAGATGAGCTAATCCAGGTCCACCACAGCTTCATGTACGCAGGATGGAATGGAAATCTTGGTTCCGCCGCAATCGCCTACGACGAAGCCTACGTCCTCACACTACCAGGCTTCTTTTGGATCAAGGCCAGGTATCCAGCTGCACACCCACGACATGGTCTTACCTGCAACGCTATCGGTGGCAGTCAGATTCTCACTATCGGTGGTGTGGATAGTAATACTGCTCTGACCCACACAGGAACTGGATTACAGCTCGATCAAGCCACTTTCTCTCAAACCCCAGATCCTTTTACGCAGGGTCTTGCAATTTTCGATATGACGACTCTGAGCTTTGCAAACAAATTCACTGCTCCCGCTCCCCCGTATATACAGTCCGAATCCGTCCAGCAATATTACGCGCAAAAGTGAGTTGGAACAGCCTTCCGTCCCCGAGTAGAAAGATTCAAAATAATCGTGCCACAGCATATCAACGAACTGGAGCTCTCCAGCCGTTGCTTCTCTTTTCCAAATCACCCACTTCACCAACGCAACCACTAACCTCCCAGCCAACACCAACCCCCCAACCCCCTCCTCGTCCCCCTCCTCTAAACCTAGCGTCGCAGGCATCGCTGGGGGCGTCGTCGGCGGCGTCGTCGGCTGCGCTCTCATCGGCGGTCTCTCCTTCCTCCTCATCAAACGCCGCAGGGCAAAGCAAGCCGCCGCCGCCGCTCCTCCCGATGACGCAGCCAACGGCCCTCATGACGGTCCTCTAAAGTCTAAAGGGTTTCATGAGATGTACCAGCAGCCTCCGGAGCTAGGGGGCACGATGCAGGACGAGAAGAGGGCGGAGCTGCCGGAGGAGAGCATGTTTGAGCTTGACGGGGAGACTCGCCCTGAGGCCAGGGGTTTCTATGAGCCCTCGAAGCAGCCCGTCGGAAACCCGAACAGTGAGAACGAGCCGGGCATCACAAAAATGCAAATACCACCGCAAGCACCACGTGAAGAGCCCTTTCACGAACAAGTCCGCGAAGCCGTCCAAAACCCAATCTCACCAGTCGACAAGGCTACCTCACTAGGACTCGGCGACATCTCTCTAGCATCAGAGCCGACGACAAAAGGGACGGCCAAGAAGCCCGTCAACAACCTAGAGGGGCAGGTAGACGACCGGTTTCCACCGTTGGCGCGGGAGGTCTCGCCGCTTACTGGGGATGTGCAGACGAAATCGAGGAAGAAATCGATCAAGGACAAAGACTTGCCGCCGAGGCCCCCACGAGAGCAATGATCTCCGAGGGTACTTTAAACATATAATGCAGGATATAGTAGATAATGAGCGAGCACGTAGAATATTCGTAATTCATCACATTACTACACAAGTACCGCTCCGTCCAATTCCCCCAAGACGTAACCTCCACGGCCCCCAGCAGCCTTTTCTGCAGCAGTAACGTAGCATAATATCCAAACCCCACCCGATTCACATCTTCACTCGTCAGGAAGATCTACCAATCGTAACCCTAACGCTTATCTCGAGAAAGTAGTATTTGACGATATCAACTTGAACCAGAAGAGAGAGGAGTGGGAGTGTGGGGCATTGGGGGGTGTGTGTTCGGGAGGAATGGAGCAGGATCTGCAGTAGCGGTTTCAGCTAAAGAAGGTTATTGGATCGACAGGTACTAAGGTATCTAGGTGCGGCATGGAAGTATCTACACGACGGAATTCGCCGTTGAGTCGGGGGTTTTGCGTTACAAAATGAGAAGGGCGGTTTGGTACCTCAATGATTTAAAGAGTAAGGGATTAAGATGATGAGCAGGATGACCTGCCCAGGCTGCCCCCAAGCTATTGTGAAGCCAAGCGTTTTTCGGCCCCATTTTGGTGGTAATGCCTTGGTTTATTGAGATTGAGGGGATTTCTACGTAGGAATATATATGGGGGTGAGAGATGTTCTGCTCTTTTATATAGCGTTCTCAATCTTCTGCGTTTCCCCACAAAACAAAACAAAACAATTCCATCCATCCCAAGTTTCAAAGAACTCCGTCACTCCAACAATGCACATCTCCCTCTCCCTCCTCCCCCTCCTCACCCCCCGCTCAATCAACGCTCCCTGCTCCACCCCCTCCGGCGACGGCACCTGCCAATTCATGTCAGACTGCACAACCCAAGGCTTCAACCTTGCCGGCTACTGCCCCAACGACCGGGATAACGTGCAATGTTGTGTTAAAAAGACGTGTAGCACGGCGGCTGGGGCGGGGGTTTGTATAAATACCGGGGATGTGTGTGGAGGGAAGTTTGTGGCCGGGGCGTGTCCGGGGGATAGTGGGGTGCAGTGTTGTGTTGGTGGTGGTGGTGTGACGTCGCCCGCGCCGTCGAGTGCGCCGCCACCGGCTCCAAGTGGGGGTGATGGGTCTGGGATTGTGAGCGCGGCGGTGAAGGAGGAGGGGCTGCCTTATGTTTGGGGTGGTGGGGGTTGCGCTGGTTCTTCGCAGGGAGGATTCGATTGTTCAGGTGAGTCTTCTTCTGCCATCCTGCCACCATTCGTTCAGCGATGCTGACCATCCCCTCCTTAGGACTCACCCAATACGCCATCTGCCAAGCCGTAGGAAAAACGATTCCGCGCACCGCCGAGACCCAATACGGCTCATCATTGGGCAAGCACATCCCTCGTTCGCAAGCCCAGCCTGGTGATTTAATCTTTTGGGCCACGAATGGAGATTGTGCTGGTTCGGTCGCGCATGTTGGGATTTTTATGAAGGCGGGGTGGATGGTTAATGCGGCGCATACTGGGACGCCGGTGAGGGAGCAGTCGATATGGACTTCTAGTGGTGGGGAGTCGATATGTCCGGATGCTGTTAGGTGAGTTTGGTTGATTGGTTTGGAGCTTTCTGATAGATGCTAACAATATGCAAGGTTCTGGTGAACGTATCTCCACTTAAGCTCGAGAGCGGGTGAGAATGAAGTGCAGTTGGGAGCGAACATGTTTGTTAGTAGTTTTGCAGACGACATCCGGAGCATGTAGTAATCTTCCTCCGACGACGCAATCATCGCTAGCAGTTCCTGCGGCAAAATTGTCCTGTGAAATATTTGACATAGTCTGAATATTCAAATAAATAATAGGAAATATAACAATATCCTTATTAACTCACAAAAAAGACATTAAGAATCAACCCTCCAGCCTCCTTCTGTTAAACAAAGCCAACTGCAGGTTCAAGCATCCGGGTTTCGTTCAACGGTTATAGATGATTCTAATCGTTATGAAGGGCAGATGGACGAGATTAATAATAATCAGGGGTAGGAATGAGCAGTGGAAGGGATATTTTCGATTAGGTACGTTGGTAGATGTATTCAGTTGCCCAGCAATGGAACTGAATGCTGTTTCCTCCTTGGTCGTGGGTTCAATAGATGAAGTTTCGTAAATTAACCTGACGCCATTAGACAAGTTGAGAGCTGTCAACGTCGAGTTGGAGCTTCGAGCGCGCCGCTAGCGTGGTGGCCCAAGCTTTCGGGAAGTTCATGGTGATGGAAGTAAAGCTCGTTGGATGACCACCCAAGCTACACCTTACTGTCCATTCATCTATCTTTCCCCTCACTTCTTTCACGAAAAACCGTTTCCACCCCAAGCTTTCTCTAAGGAATCTCACGAATCTCACGCCTTACTACGACTCCTTTCAAAACCTTTGTCATCTCGACTGACACGCTCGCCTAGCCGTGACTGCTCGACCGTTTCCTGGTCGAATCACTTACCCGCCAGAATGGATACCAGCGATCCAGAGAGGGCCGATGCCCTAGAGCAGTACAAAAACAAGCTATTGGAGTCGAGAGAGATGGAGGCCAAGCTGAAAACGCTACGGCTGGGCATCAAAGACCTGCAGAAGGAGTTCGATACGACCGAAGATAACATCAAGGCATTACAGAGCGTTGGGCAGATAATAGGAGAAGTCTTGAAGCAGCTTGATGAAGAGAGATGTGAGCGATAAGTCTACTGCAGCGTAGCTCAGGGGATTGCCATTTGTTCTGACAACAGCATCTACAGTCATCGTCAAAGCTTCATCTGGTCCTCGATACGTCGTTGGCTGCAGATCAAAAGTCGATAAGGCCAAGCTAAAACAAGGCACTCGCGTTGCTCTCGACATGACCACTCTCACAATAATGCGAATGCTACCTAGAGAAGTGGATCCACTCGTCTACAACATGTCCTTGGAAGATCCGGGTCAGGTCAGCTTTGGGGGTATTGGTGGATTAAACGAACAAATAAGAGAACTACGAGAAGTCATAGAGCTACCACTGAAGAACCCCGAGCTGTTCTTGAGGGTTGGTATCAAGCCCCCAAAGGGAGTTTTGCTGTATGGTCCCCCAGGAACCGGAAAGACGCTGTTGGCGCGAGCGGTAGCTAGCGGACTGGAGACAAACTTCTTGAAAGGTACGGAAGGCGCCTCTATTCCTTGAATAGAACATTCACACTGACCTTTTTCAGTCGTCTCCTCAGCTATTGTAGACAAGTACATCGGAGAGTCTGCAAGATTGATTCGAGAAATGTTTGGATACGCAAAGGAACACGAGCCCTGTATCATTTTCATGGACGAGATCGACGCTATCGGTGGTCGTAGGTTCTCTGAGGGAACATCTGCGGATCGAGAAATTCAGCGTACTTTAATGGAGTTACTAAACCAACTCGATGGGTTTGACTACTTGGGAAAGACTAAGATTATCATGGCAACCAATCGTCCAGATACCCTTGACCCTGCTTTACTGCGAGCAGGTCGTCTTGACAGGAAGATCGAGATACCTTTACCAAATGAGGTTGGTAGATTGGAGATCTTGAAGATTCACACCAGCGGTGTTGCTCTGGAAGGAGAGATAGACTTTGAAAGTGTGGTCAAGATGAGTGACCAACTCAATGGTGCGGATCTACGGAATGTGGTCACAGAAGCGTGAGTATACTCAGACATATATCGAACCAAGACGCATCTGCTGACTCTTGTGTTCTAGTGGGCTCTTCGCTATCAAGGACTATAGAGATACTATAAATCAAGACGATTTTAATAAAGCGGTAAGAAAGGTTGCAGAATCGAAGAAATTGGAGGGCAAGCTGGGATATCAGAAACTCTAATCGCATGCTCTGTTGGAGCGGGTGGGTTTACGTCTGGTGTAATAGACATCATTGTTCTCAAGGGCACCAATAGACTTGTACAAATAGCCCACCTTTACCAACTACGCCCTATCTCATCCAGAGTAAATAGCACCCGCATGTTTTTTAACAGTAGCTTTTCCGTCCCCCAATCCTCAACCCCCAGGCCCCCCCTTTGGATATGCAGAGCTAGAGACTTTGCCGAGACTTGGCATCAAATCTTGGCATCACAAGAAGACAGAACAGCTGTGATTTGAGTACGAAATTCATTTGATTATTTTGTGAGGGTAGCCGGCCGTTAAATACACGGCTCCTACCTAGAGTTGTAGCTAGTTGACTACCTTACCTTACTCTAACTAGGCTGACTAAAAAAAAATACCCCACAGCCCCTCTTGCTCCCTGGCTGTAATATCCTTTCAAAGATGGTTGTATTGTTTCTTTATCTCCATCATAGAGTCTTCACCATTCAACCATGACCCTGGAGAAGCCTGTACTCATTATTGGCGCTGGAGTCGTTGGCCTAATTCTAGCCCACGGTCTAAAAAACGTGAGTTGCGAGGACATGATAAGGTTGAATCTCTCACCGGGGGTCTGCTTAATCGCACGACGGCCGTGAAGCTCATTCATCTCAGGCAGGCGTCCCTTTCGAGATTTACGAACGAGATGAGACGATCTCATCCCGCGGCCAAGGATGGGCTATAACCCTCCACTGGGCACTGCCGTACATCAGAAAGATGCTAGAACCGGAGATTCTACAGGCCATTGATTCTGTTCAAGTCGATCCCGAAGTTGCACGCAAGGACAATGGTAACTTTCTCTTTCTAAACCTTGAGACTTTAGATGTGAAGTTTCGGATCCCGCCAAATGACAGAAAACGCGTGAACCGAGAAAAGCTACGGAGGGCGTTATTGGTTGGAGTCAAAGATCACGTGCATTGGTCGAAGAACCTTATCGAGATTGTGTTGGCAGACGATGGAGAATGTGTTACTGGTATATTTAAGGACGGCTCTAGCGCATCTGGAGCCCTTCTAGTCGGGGTTGATGGAAGCAATTCTCGCACACGTAAGATCTTGAGACCCGATGACTACAAGAATACCCAACTACCTATACGATTTGTCGGATCTGCAATTGATATGACACCAGCCCAAGTTCAACCACTCCGAGATCTAGATCCGTTGTTGTTCCAGGGCTGTCATCCTGAGACCGGCGACTACCTGTGGTTTTCCATATTGGAAGTTCCTGATGTTAATGGTATTCAAGGCACAGGAAACGAACAATACCGCGTGCAGATCAACGTATCCTGGCCAGTGAAAGGTCCCGAAGACGAGGTGAAACCTAGCGATGCGGAAAGACTTGCCGAGATGAACCGCAGGGCTGCTAATTGGGCCCCTATATTGAAGGCCGCTGTAAACACGATTCCGGATGGTGAGCCGGTGCAAGAAATAACTTTGGCTGATTGGCCCTGCCACGATTGGGACAATCAAGAGGGCAGGTTGACATTGATCGGCGATGCTGCCCATGCTATGACAATGTATCGCGGTGAGGGAGCCAACCATGGGATACTCGACGCCTATCATTTAGTTGGTGCCCTTGAGGCAGTATCCTCTGGCCGAATGTCCCGAAAAGCGGCGCTAGATGATTTCGAAGACGAAATGCGCAAGCGTACGAGTGTTGCTGTGCTACTAAGTCGTCAAGCTTGCCTAGATGCCCATGATTGGAGAAGTCTGAATGCGGATTCGGCGATACTAAAGAGAAGGGCTATCGCAGGAAAATGATACTGTCGCCGGCTCTAGCTATATCATATCATCGACCGTAGACTTCAGTACAAGTTGATAAATATTTCCAGGCTTTCAATTCAAATAAAGCTGTATAGAAACAAGTGTTAGACCACCTCAGCATGAGGTGGTTTAACTGTTAATACATCACTAAATTTTAGCTGCATTAGCTGAAAATCATATCAAATACGATGCGCATATGATGTATAAATGATATGTAGATTATAAGATAATACTATGTAAAATGCTATGTAAAAGTCTATGTGCAACGTTTATGTATAATGCTATGTGTGAATTTAAATAAAAGTCGATTTCTTCCCATCTAGAGTATTGTATAAGGTGGGTTTTGAAGCGTGTAGGAGGGTTAATAGAAGATGAGTTTTGAAGCGTGTAGAAGGTGGATTTTAACGCGTGTATGAGGGTTAATAGAAGGTGGGTTTTGAAGCGTGTGGAAGGTGGGTTCTAAAGCGTGTAGGAGGGTTAATAGAAGATGGGTTTTGGCGCGTGTAGGGTCTTAGGTAGGGTGTTAGGTAAGTTGTTTGGGAGGTGGTTTGGGAGGTGGTTTGATGATAGAAGCTGAATCTGCAGTGTGTAGGTTGTTAGTAGAAGCTGGGCTTCGACTCGTGTAGGATGTTAGGTGGACCGGGCTCATAACCTGTTGGAGCAAAATGCGACCGCACTTTGCAACTTTGCTAATCCACTATATATTTCTATTTACTTCCAACAGTTTGGGAGGTGATTTAGTAGGTGGTTTAATAGAAGCTGGTGTGTAAGATGTTGATAGAAACTGAGTCTGAAAGCGTGCAGACGAGGTTATGAAAAAGATATTCTGTTATATAATAGATTTTTGCATACCATTCCCTCTTAACCGGACTTGCGCCCAGTCCAAAGGGGACTTAAAGAGGCAACGGTCAGGTGGCGATGGGTCGAAGGGGCCCTAAAGAGCGATCACACACTGTCAAGTGGCAACACCTTTGGAGAGAGGCCCGGATAGAGACCATTTCTAACGCTCCCATTGTCACCCTCTGTTGCGAGGACGCCGATACTCAGCTACGAGAATATTACCCTACAATGATGCAGGTAGGCACGCTGCGGCATGGTTCACGATTTCCAGATTGCTGTTGGAAGTAAATATATAGTGGATTAGCAAAGTTGCAAAGTGCGGTTGCATTTTGCTCCAACAGGTTATGAGCCCGGTTGGCGCGGTGGTTTCTGTCCACACGTTGCCACGCTACCCACTCCCGTGCGGCTGAATCGTGCTTATTCTGAGGGTCCGAGAAATCGGTCGGACCGTGAAGGTTGGGGTTCGAACCCGTGCGAAAAAAAATCATCAGGGTTTTATTCCACACAAAATCAATCCACCCTATATATTTAGGGGGAGTGTTGGAAGTAAACATATAGTGGATTAGCAAAGTTGCAAAGTGCGGTCGCATTTTGCTCCAACAATTGCTATTCGAGTTTCTCGAATCTACTGCTGCCTTGGCTACCAGCGCCCTTTCAAGACAGCACCCAGCCAACCTCATCTCGTGGCTCATAATTGAGTACTGTCAAACCTTTTCTCCGACCAAACAACGTCATGGCCTCCTTTTCCAGCGCGGCTTGTGTACATGCTAGCCAACATAAAAACCGACAGCCATGACATTGTCTTCACCATAGGCTGCTGCCACAATATAATGAAATATAATCTGGGTATGTTAACTTTTTCTATGCCTAGATCTTCGAGGGCCTCAAGCGTTTGCTCACTCTAAAGCCAAACTTCGAACTATCTAATAC
>JAABUO010007620.1_pt1 | contig 12344 bp, 8 predicted proteins | sample 5559291 | NCBI WGS metagenome assembly JAABUO01 (sample SAMN10711878, study PRJNA513372) | rock metagenome | isolation source: Antarctica rocks | place: Antarctica: Victoria Land, Finger Mt sud
AGTTGCGCCCGTGGCATCAACTCGCGCAGCGCCAGGAAGTCGTTGACGTTGATGCCCAGAGTCATGCAATCACCCAACTCGAACCCAAGCCGGCCGCGTTCCAGCCCCAACTCGGCAAAGACCCCCGGCATCTGCTCCAGCGCCCAGATCTCTCGGCGCGGCCACGTCGCTCGCTCCACGATGGGGTGGATATAGGTCACCCACGTGGAGCGCCGTGTCGTATTGAAATGTTCGCCGGCGCTCGTGGGGGTCATGTACAGGTAGTCGCCATCGGCAGTCAGGATATACCAGGCGGACCGGACTTGGTGGAGGTCATGCCACTCGTGAGGCTCGAGCAGGCTCGTGAACCAGTGCCCGACGACGCTCGACGTGATTACCAGGGCGTCGAGGCCCTCCTGGGCCATGAGGCTCCGCGTGCGGCGCAGGCGCAACTCGTACTCGTCTTTGCTGAAGTCGCACTCAAGCGGGTAGCCGGGATAGTCGATCCACGGTTCGTGGACCTGCGCGTAGGCGGCATAATCGAAAGCCTCGTTGTCCATCGTGCCGACTCCTCCTTCACCGGGTTCACGGCTTCACGGGTCTCAGGTTGACAAATAGCCCGCACCACTAGTATCCTAGCACATATATGATATGTTGTCGCGGCAGTGACACAAGCGGGCCATCTTCCGCACGGAGGCCGAGATGATGCCGATTGAGCAGATACCAGCAGGGACGAAGCGGCAGTTTGTCGTCGATGTCGACACGCGTGATGAGGCGCCGCCCCGAAGTATTCCAGTCACCGTTGTCGTGGGCCAACGACAGTCCCCCTGTGTGGCGTTCGTTGCTGCCGTCCACGGCGACGAGTACGACGGCATCCTGGCCCTGCAGGAACTGGCGCGCGAGATCGACCCCGCAGGCCTCAACGGTAGCCTGATCATCGTCCCCGTCGCCAACCCGTTCGCCTTCGACGCGGCGCAGCGGCGCACGCCGCAGGACAACAAGGACTTGAATCGGATCTTTCCAGGACGCGCGGACGGGAGCCTCACCGAGCGTCTGGCCCATGCCCTGTGCCACGAGGTGTTGCGGCGGGCGACCCTGGTCTGCACCTTGCACGGCGCCATGTTCACCAGCGTGTTCACCCCCTGGATCGAGTTCCTGGACGTGCCGGGCCCCGTCGGACAGGCATCCTACGAAGCGGCGCGCGCCTCCGGTTTCCCGGAGCTTGTTGCTTTGCCCAACGTGCCTGGTATCCTGATCAGCGCCATGGCTGACCTCGGCGTCCCTGTCATCGAAGGGGAGGTGGGCGGCCGCGGCACCATGCAGCGTGAGAATGTGGCCTACTACAAAGACAGGGTGTACGCCATCGCGCGCCATGCTGGGGTCCTATCCGCTGCCGGCACACCGCCCGCGCCTCGGCAAGAACCGCGCACCTGGCACCTGTACCATTTGACAGCTGAGGTGAGTGGGATCCTCCTCAACGAGGTGACCCTGTGGCAGGATGTCAAGAAAGGGGATCGCCTGGCCACTATGCTGGACTTGCAGGGCGACGTGGTTGCGGAGATGCATGCCCCTCGCGATGGCAAGGTGGCTGGGTACCACGAGCATGCCGGCGTGCGTCCGGGCGAGATAGTCTTCTCCCTACTCTCGCCCGCGCAGGCACGGGTGTACGCTGCGGTGAGCGGTGATGGCCCGGTGGCAGCGGACTGGGCAATCGTGACCGGGCCTGGCCGATGAGGCTGCGGAGCGGAGGTGTGCCTTGAAGAACGTTTTTGCACATCTTTAGCAGCCTGATCTTGCACTCGGACGTATCATTCCACGCCTGATGCTCGGCGGGCATCGCCTATCGCGCGGCGTTTTTGGCAGGTGAACTTTGCACCAAGGAACGAAAATAGGCCATTAACTTGCACTGAGGAACGGCCAAAGAGGTGTGTTTCCGAGCGTGACAAGCGGTTATGCCCCAACCATGAAGAGCGTTCGCTGCTCATTTCATGCCTGGCAGAAATGTGCAACTCATCTTTGCACCGAGGAATTTGCAGCTTATTGGCGCCCTGAGTGCAAAGATGTTCTTCAAAGCACAGGAGGACGTGGACCCTGTCACATGACCGAGGGTCTTGCGCATATAACGTGAAAGCGGTCTGACCAGGCAAGGGAAGCAGTGGCAATACACGATCGTTGCCAGGGGAGTTGGCTCACCCCTGATAGGTGAGGCTGTGCAGCCGAGACCCAATTCACGTTATATGCGCAAGAGCCATGACTGACGTACTACGTGGGAAGCTATTCCTCCTCGTTAATAGCTGGACATGATAAAAGGACGTGTTAGGAGCGCTGACTTGTGCCTCTATCTTTAGCACTTTTTGTTTGGATACTACATGTTGCGGTTTTACGAGCAACTTGGCCACAGCATATAGGATGCGATGGGCATTTTACTTGACCATAATGGAAAAGTGCTAAAGATAGTGTTGTGCAAGGTCACGCTCATGATAGCTGCAAAATGCCCATTCAAGTTAACTTTCTTGCCGCAACAATGTAGGAGTGTTTTCTCCCACAGAGTACGTTGGTCATGTGACCAAGTCTTAGGAGGACGGTCGTGAAAATCACGGACATGAAGATTTATGTGGTTGATGCCGACTGGCGCAACTGGGTCTTCGTCAAAGTCTTTACCGATGAGGGGCTCACCGGGGTTGGTGAGACGAGCCAGGACACGGCTGACGAGAAGGTGGTTGCGGCGCTCAAAACGATCAGGGGCTACCTGCTCGGCAAAGACCCGTTCACCATCGAGAATCATTGGCGCGCCCTGTACCATGGCCACTTCTGGCGCGACCTGAGTCTGCTGTCGGCGATGGGAGGGGTCGAGCAGGCCCTGTGGGATATCGTGGGCAAGGCCTGTAACCAGCCCGTGTGAACGCTACTCAATTTACGGCCACTTGATACGATAACCGCCGCCATGCTCGTCCTGCTTTCTATCGGCTCTACAACGACATCAGCGAATTAGTTTTTCCAAGCAGCAAGGACTACGACATGAGCATCGGAAATGGTGCCCCAGCGTGGCCGTCAGTTATCGTATCGAATGGCCGGATTTCGCGTAGCGAACACAAGCCCGTTTATAACCTCCTAGGCGGGCGTTGCCGCGACCGCGTGCGGTGTTACACACATATCAGTGAGGCCATATCCGGCCATTCGATCGAGGAGCGTGTAGCGGAGGCTTGTGACGCCGTGGCGGCGGGCTGGACCGCCTTGAAGTGGGACCCGCTCCCGGCCAACTTCCTGACCCTGCGACCCGCCGAGATGCGCCACGTTGTGGAACAGGTGCGCGCGGTGCGCGAGGCCGTTGGCGACGATGTCGAGTTGCTGATCGAGCTACACGGCCGGCTGAATCCGACGACAGCGATCCGCCTGGCCCAGGAGATCGCGCCGTTTCGCCCCTATTTCCTCGAAGAGCCTGTTCCACCCGATAGCCTCGACGCGCTGGCCAAGGTTGCAGGGGTGGCAGGGGTGCCGCTGGCGACCGGTGAGCGCCTGCTCACCACATATGACTACTGGCCGCTGCTCGAGCGCCAGCTCGTCGACTACATCCAGCCCGACGTGATCCACGTCGGAGGGATCCTGGCGTGTAAGAAAATCGCGGCGCTGGCCGAGGCCCGCTACGTCGGTGTGGCGCCGCACAACCCCAACGGCCCTGTCTGCACCGCAGCGAGCCTGCACCTGGCGGCGAACTTGCCCAACTTCGCCATCCAGGAGGTGCCGGCCGACGACTACCTGTGGTCGGCCTCCTGGCGCGACGAGTTCCTGGTCGACCCGGCGATCGTGCAGGTCACGGACGGCTACCTGGACATCCCAACGACGCCCGGCCTCGGCATCGATCTGAACGAAGATGCCATTGCCAGGCATCCCGTCAAGGTGCGCCCGTGGGGTGTTTCATTCCAAGCCGAGAACGCCGTCATCGACTAACTCGGATCATCCATAAGCTTGTGCCGCACGCATCGTCCTTCACGACAGACTACCTATGTCCGGCTGGGGTATCACCGCACCTGTACATGGCCTATCGACACATGAGCCACGGAGATACAGAGAACACGGAGACAAAGGGTCCTCCCCCCATGTTATCTGTGCCTCCGCAGTGCTCATCAGGACGACGAACAATTCGTGCCAGGAGGGGAAGATTTCGTGATGTTAGACCGTGCTAGTCAGCCCCCCATCGACGACGAGAACCTGCCCCGTCATGTACCTGCAGTACTCAGAGGCCAGGAAGACGGCGGCCCCGGCCACATCGTCAGGCTGACCGGCACGGGCCATCGGCACATGGCGCTTCTCGTAGTACCACACCAGGAAATCCTCGGTCGTGGTCTCGTCCACCCCGTCCACAAATGACATCCCGGTCCGTATGATGCCGGGGGCTATGGCATTGGCGACAATGCCGTACGGCGCGAGTTCATAGGCGAGTGACTTGGTGAGCCCGATGATGCCGGCTTTGGCCGCGTTGTAGGCCCCGTACCTCCCGCTCGAGACGAACCCCTGGATGGAGGAGATACTGATGATACACCCGTGGCGGCGCTCCACCATGTGAGGCACGGTCATCTTTGTGCCCATGTACACCGCCTCCAGGTCCACGCCGATCTGTTTGCGCCAGTCAGCGAGCGAGTCCTCGAGGATCGTGGCGTAGCGAACGATCGCCGCGTTGTTCACGAGAACGTCGATATGGCCCCACTGCCGAGCCACATCTGAAATAGCACGACCGTACGCCTCGTAATCGGTCACATCGAGGGTGTAGGCCCGCGCGCGATGTCCCTCTCCCTGGAGTTCGGCTTCGGTCTCAGCAAGGGCCTGAGCGTTCATCTCGATGAGGGCCAGGGCCGCTCCCTCGTCGGCAAATGCATGTGCGATGGCCCGGCCAATCCCCTGACCGGCACCCGTGATGATCACTACGCGGTCGTCGAGCAATCCGTGTCCCATGGAAACCTCACTTGCTATACCAGCAGCACGGGCAACATCGCTACCAGGGGCGCATGAAGGGCGGATGCTCACGCACATCGATATCGAGGCGGTAGATTGCCCCGCTCCAGCCCTCGGTCACGTACAGGCTGTTCCGCCAGAACGCCACGTTGGTCGGCCCCGGCCCTCCCGCCGCCAGGTGAGCGATGATCGTGCCGGCAGGGCTGATCACCTGGACGAAGCCGCTGCCCGCGTGCGCCACGTACAGGTTGCCGTCGGCGCCCAAGGTCATGCCATCCGGCCCCGCATCATTTCTGCCGTCGGCACCAGGCCCTCTGGCCGGGGTCAAGATCGTTAGAGGCGCCAGTTCCTCATACCGACTCCCCGCTTCCAGGCTGTAGCGGCGCAGCAGGCCCGTGTAGGTCTCGGCCACGATCAGGGTCACGCCGTCGGGTGCGACCGCGATGCCATTGGGCATGGCCAGTCCCTCGGCGATGCGCGTCACGGTCCCGTCCGGAGTAACGGCGCGGACGGTGCCGTAGCGATCTCCGAGCGAGGAGGTCCCGGGGTCAGTAAAGTAGAGGGTGCCATCTGGTGCAAAACAGAGATCGTTGGGACCGAGTAACGGCTCACCATCACAGCGATTGGCATAGACTGTGACGTGTCCCGTCGTCGTCGAGAGGCGCAGGATGGCCCTACAGCCGCACTCAGCCACGAAGAGATCCCCGCCGGGGCCAAAGCGCGATCCGTTCGGATTGCCGCCCGTCCGGATCCATTCGTGCAACGGTCCATCGGGCGGCCTGCGCCAGATGCCCCCGCCGATCCAGTCGACACAGTAGAGCGTGCCATCACGGTCGAAGTTGATGCCCTCAGCGAACGCGAGGCCGCGCTCGACGAGGACAGGTGTCGCAGCAGTTAGCATGACCATCTCCCTCCGAAGTGTGGGGTGCGACCCTAGCCAACGCTGTACTTTTCCAGGGCCGCACGATTCAGTTCGACCCCCAAACCCGGCTTCTGGGGCAGAGCGATGGAGCCGTCGCACAGCATCAGCTCATCGACCACGAGCTCGCGCCGCAGCGATGATGCGGACATATCGGCCGGCAGAAACTCGATGTACGGGCAATGCGGCGTCGCTGCGGCCAGGTGCACGGCGGCGGCGATCGAGATGCCCGTCTTCCAGGCATGCGGGACAATTATGCGCTCGCGCTCCCGCGCCAGGTCACAGACGCGGCGCGCCTCCGTGAGACCTCCAACACGCCCGATGTCAGGCTGCGCCACGCGCACCAAGCCCTGGTCCATGAGGTCCAGGAACTCGAAACGTGTGGCCAGCCACTCGCCTGCTGCTATGGGGATCGGCTGTTCGCGGGCCAGCCGAGCGTAGCCTGGCAGGTCATCTGACGGCAGGGGGGTCTCGATGAAGAAGAGATCGAACTCCTGCCAGTCATGGATGGTGCGCAGGCAGGTATCGGCGTCGGGGAAGGAGTAACCCACGTCGACCATGAGCACGAAGTCGGACCCAACGGCGTTGCGCACGGCCGCGATCGCCTCGGTCACACACCTATGAGGTACATGCAGGCCACCGTGCGCGTAGGGACCTGAGAGGATCAGCTCAAGCTTGGCGCCGCGAAAGCCGCGGCGCTGCGCCTCACACGCCATCGTCAGCATTGACGCGCGGTACTCCTCAAATGTCGCCCCGTGCCCCAGCAACGAGGCGTAGGGCGTGATCTGCCGCCGGGCAGCGCCGCCGAGCAGTTCATAGCATGGCTTGCCTAGTGCCTTGCCGCGCAGATCGTGCAGGGCGATGTCCAGCGCGCCCAGGGCGTGGATAAGGGCGCCGCGCCGGCCGTTCATGGCCGAGCCAACGTAGAGAGTGTCCCACAGGCGCTCAACGTCGAGCGGATCCTGACCGACCAGCATCTCAGCCAACCCCAGGCCCATCGTGTGTGTGCCCGGCGCCTCAATGCAGGCGCGGGCAATCCAGGGATTGACGTCTGTCTCGCCGATCCCGGTCAGGCCGTCGTCGGTATGCACCTCGACGACGATGTCGTCCTGTGCCGAGCTCGTCGCACCTTCATCGACGTCGGGAACGAGCAAGACGTGGCAGTCGACCTGGGTAATCTTCATAAACGCTCCTCACTTCTCGCTACTTCTCGCTCATCTTCCTGCACGACGCAGGCGACGCGGACACAGGGGGTGGTCGCGCACGCGGCGGATGGATAGCGGGCGCATCAGGCAAACAGGAGGCGGGCGGCGGCCAGGCCACGCGCCGGGGCGGAGACTGCGACGCGCCCATCGACGACCGGCGTGGCCGCCCCGTCGCGCTCCAGCATGTCGGTCGGCCGCGCCGCGGACACAACGCCGAGGCCGGAGGCGTCTACGGTGGCCGTGGTGTCCTGATCGGCGCAGTTCCATAGGCGAGCCAGCACCCCGTCCTCCTCGGCCGGCTTCAGGCTCGTCACGATGACGCTGTCCGGGCCGACCGCGACGAAGCTGTGGGTGTCCGGCGGCAGATCTCCTCGCCGTGCGTCCGGCAGCGACACGGCCAGCAACTCGTTGTTGTCTTCCCAGCCGAAGCGCACCGCTGCGGTGGGATCGAAGCCGCCGTCATGGCCCCGCACGCTGTAGCGAAAGGTAAAGCGCGTGGCGGCCGCCTGGTCGCGGATCCCTTCCCGCCAGTTAATGGTATTGTCCAGCGCCAGGGCCAGGACCGTGCTGTTGTGCGGATCGGGTGCGCGTGGGTCTTCTAACGTGGTCCTGTGGCCGAACTCCACGAATCCCGAGTCGGCCTGAGACAGCATCACCCCGAACTGGTCGTTGAACACGTCGACCACATGGCGCACGGCGGCGACGGCCTGCCCCGCGCCGGGCCGTTGGTCCGTCCCGGGCGTCACGAAGGCTCCGGGCGCTTCGACGCGGTACTGCCGCTCGGGGACGGCAAACGGGAAGGCGAAGTCGAGCTCTTGCTTCTCGTCCGTCGGGCGCTTCTCCACCTCGTTACGGATATCCACACGGTCGAGATGAGTGTACAGGGTGATAGTCGTGGTCAGGGTGATGTTCTTCAGCGCAGTACGCACCGTGACACGGGCCAGCACGGGGCCGCGCGGGCCAATCTCCACGGTGGCGCGGCGCGGCATATGCTCGACACCGTCTGACAAGTACAGGCACTGGTTGAGATGATAGAGGCTCGTCGCATCGACCAACTCCCGGTCGCGCACCTTGTCGTACAGGCTGACGATGCCGCCCGTGACCGTGCTCACCTCCACGGCATAGTAGGGTCCCTCAAGCCGGCAGCCGGAGGCCGTCCACGGCCCGCTCTCATGCACGGACTGCCCCGCGACCGTCTGCGCCATAAGCACCTGATACCCTAGCGAGGGGACGGAGGCCTCACAGTAGAGGACGGGCTGCCCATCCTCCTCCACAACCTGGCTGGGAACCGCCCGTCCCGTGGACACCGCAGCCATGCGCACGTCCCCATCGCTCCCCGCGATCCGCACCACGCTTGCCCTGGGCCAGGCCAGTCCGTTGAAGACCAGGACGCGCCCGTCACCCTCACCGCCTATGCGCCGACTCAGGGCGTCCAGTCCCGCAGTGATCACCGTGTCGAAGTAGCGGTTAGCCTCCTCCTGCCAGTGCTGTCGCTGGCGCGCGTTGAGGACGCGGTTAGCGTCGTTGGCGCCGTTCCAGGCGTGGTCGCTCAGGTAGATGAGGTTCATCCAGCCACGGGCGAGTTGCGCGCGATGCGCCTCGTACCAGGCGGGGTCCAGGTGCGAGAGGATCGCGGCGAGCTTATCCGCCGTGCCGGCACGCTCCTGGGCGCGGCGCCATCCGGCGAAGGCCTGCGCCAGGCTGGAGGTCCACGCATCCCACGACGTCCCGTAGTCGCCGCGGCAGACCGGCACCTGAATGCGGCGCGCGGCGATCTGGGCATCGACGTCGTCCCAGAACTGCTTGTGCGAGGCGTTGACCAGCTTGGGATACTCCCATCCTTGTGCATTGTAGGCGGCGATCGCTGCGGCTTTCTTCGCGGGCAGTTCCTTGTGCTGCGGCGCGTTGTCCCCGTAGCAGCCCACGAGGGCGATAGCGCTGTAGGGATATCCATCGCCACGCCGTTGGTAGCTGGGGATGATCTCCTCATGCAAGGCCAGGACGGTTGTGCGCAGACCCTGCAGGACGAAACGGCCTTCGACGTAGTCCCCGTTGCGGTGGCGTACCAGGACGCGGCTGCCGTCCGGCCCTTCCCACAGATAGATGGGCGGCTCCTCCAGGCGCGCCGCCCAGGGGCACTCGTAGGGCAAGATGGATTTGACCAGATGAGTGATGCCGCTGCCGGCGAGGATGGTCGCCATGGCCCAGGCGATGGTCGGCGACTCCTGATGGTTGGCGTAGCTGATGTCGAGGCCATGGTCCCGCGCCCACGTCCGGGCCGGATAGAACTGGCGGATGAGCTCCTCCAGGCTCATATCGCATGTGGAGGCCATCGTAAAGAACGGGTTGAGCGTGATGGTCCCGCGGCGGATGTGGTCGAAAAGCGTCGCGGCCTCGCCGGGATACTGTGCGAGGTAGTATTCGGCTTCCCGCGCATGCACGAAGTTATAGTGGTTGCGGTTGGCCGGGTGGTCGTGCGCCTTGGCGTCGGCGACGGCGATCTCAGCTGCGGTCAGGGCCGCATCATCGGCGCGGTTGTCCTCCTCACGGGCGTAGGCCCATGTGTAGTCCGTGCAAGCATCGCTCAGCAGATACACCGTCCATGGGCGATGCGTGCCGACGGAAACGGTGGACGTCGCGTGAGCGCCCACGGCTACAAGGCGCACGGGAGCCTCTAGGACAGGAGGGCGGTCGGGCCAGAGCGTGGGGGCGTAGCAGCGATAGTCGCGCACGCCGTGCACAATCTCCAGCGGAGTGATGACGCTGTCACCGCCGGCATCGATCGTCACCTCCCCGTGAACGGACCGGTCCGAGGCGTTGTCAATGGTCACCTGAACCCACTGGCACAGCCGATCCTCATGTCGGCCGAAGAAGATGGTTTCCGTCGCGGCGACGATGGCGATGTCGTTCTCGGGCACAGCGTCCACAGCCTTTCTATTCGGTCGGCGGCAACACCAGCATCCTGGCGTCCGCCAGCACATGAATCGGTCCCCACGGTAGGTCAGATGCGGGTCGTGCTGAACATGCGCCTGGGATTCTCGACCAGGAAGGTATGGAAATCCTCATCCCTGAAGCCCCAGCGGCGCATCAACGGGATGGCCCCAGTGAAGGTGTAGGCGTAGTCCCGCACGGCAGTCTCGGGGTTGGTCTTCTCGTCCTCCCAGTAGATCGTCCCATCCTCGTCGGCATAGAAGTTGGCGTCGATGCCGAACAGGACGCGATGCGCGTAGCCCTTGTCACAGAGCACGTGCAGAAGGAACATGAGATCTTCGGGCGGCGTATCGCGCTCCAAGGCAAAGTTATTGAAGTACAGGCTGCCGCCTTCCTTAGCAATCTCGATCAGATGCTTGGCCTCTTCCGTCAGCGTGCGTCCTTCCCATCCAAACTCGGCATCGACGTGGCTGAAGTAGAGGCGCTCGGGGTCGGCCCCTGCTTTGGTCAACACATCGAATTGGCTGCGCGCCCCTTCGCAGGCATGGGTGCAGATCGGCACCCCCGTCTCGCGCTGGACGCGCGCCGCGGCGCGCATCACCTTGATCTCCCAGGGTGTGAGTTGGGCTTTGTTCCCAGCCACCTTGATGACGCCGGCGCGGATGCCGCTGTCGCCGATCCCCTCGGTCAACTCCCCTGTGAAGCGCTCGACGTATGCGTCCTCGTTGTGCGCTCGCAAGTCTGCAGGTGTTCGTCCCTCGACGTAGAAGCCGGTCGGCATGATGATGTTCAGATCGACTTGCGAGGCGATCTCGGCATACCAGTCCATGCGTCGCTGCGGGAGCGGCCCGACGTCCACGAGCGTTTGCCCGCCCACGCCGACCAACTCCAGGATCTCTGTCCTGGCGAAGGCCACGATCTTGTCGTGCCACTTCTCCGGATAGGACCGGAAGAAGACATGCTCGTGCATCATAGTTTGACCGAGCTGATCAAGCCCGATCGGCCCACGCAGCGTTTGGATCGTCGTCATCGTCCTCTCCCTCTATGCGGTGATCGCTATGCGGTGATCGGCCCTGGCACGCCCCACATCGCGCAATGCGCCTGCATGCCCCATTCATCTAGCCCGCTCAAACCGTAGATGTAGCGCACTGCGGCGGTCGAGATCGGCTCGCTGGACACAATCTTGACTCCGAAGCCTTTGTTGTAGGGGACCTTGTCGACGTTTTCCCACACGAAGACGCGCTCTGATTTGACCGTAAAGTGCAGCGTGGTCTGTTCCCCGCCACGGAACTGCAGAGTCATGTCCACCTCAGCATCGCGCGGGTGTGGGTTCAGGAAGTGATAGTGTTCCAACTCGTTGAAGGGGAACGGGGCCCTGGCGATAGCGCCTTGATAGAATTTGTTCCACTCCAGCCAGAGGCCGTCGGGGAAGTGCCACTGGGCGTGCAGCTTGGTGCCCCGGAAGTTGGTGCGGCCGCCGCTGAACATGGGCTCACCGATCTGGATACACACGCCGTCGATGACGTTCACCATCAAGGGCGTCGTGCTGAGCACTTTGGCGCCCCAATAACCGCAATTGGCGAAGACCTCGGGCGCCATGTCCGGCATGACGACACGCGCGTTGGTCTCGGGCGCCACCTGCACCGGCGCCAGCGTATGCGGCGCCCGATCCCGATCCGCGAAGTAGGCGGTCATCGTCGCCTCGCTCGGCTCAGGCGTAGGATTATACAGCACGAGCTCCGTGATGCCGCCGCGGGAGTCCTCCGCCGTGGGGGTATGGCAGAAGCCGCTTGACAGGTAATTCTCGTACACGTTCGTCGTTCTCCTCGGCGCGCCAGCCATCGTGGTGTGCGGCTATGCAGTGATGGACCCCGGCTCGGCCGGCATCCCGAAGTGTAGGTTCAGCCCCCAATCAGCGAATCCGTTGAGCCCATAGATGTAGCGGACGGACGTGGTCGCGATGGGCTCGGTCGAGAGCAGCTTGACCCCATAGGGCTGGTTGTATGGCACCTGTTCATAGTTGCACCAGACGGCGACCCGCCGTGCAGGGACAGACAGGAGCACCGTGGCGTGGTCCAGGTGGCGATACTGCAACGTCATCTCTACCTGCGCGTCATGCGGACCGGGGTTGAGGACATAGTAGTATTCCAACTCGTTGTACGGGAACGGCGCTTTGCCGAGATCGCCGTGGTAGAAGCGCTTCCAGTCCAGCCACAGGCCGTCAGCGAAGTGCCACTGAGTGTGCAGCTTGGTGCCCAGGAAGTGGGTCACGCCGCCCTTGAACGCGGCATCGGGGCAGGGATTGGTGAGGGCACCGACCAGATCGATCAAGATGACGACGAGCGGCGTGGTACTCTCGA
>JAABUO010007622.1_pt1 | contig 12342 bp, 15 predicted proteins | sample 5559291 | NCBI WGS metagenome assembly JAABUO01 (sample SAMN10711878, study PRJNA513372) | rock metagenome | isolation source: Antarctica rocks | place: Antarctica: Victoria Land, Finger Mt sud
CTGCAGCCACAGACTCACAGTCAGACTCTGGATCTGTTGTAGACTTGACTCGCGAGTCAGACTCAGACGAAGAGAGCAGTTTAGATTTGGATGTTGGACGCCAAAGAGTAGAAGCTGACCACCTGCAGCTACAGTCAGGGTGCAAAGCAGAAGGGCAGTTGCAGCACCAAGAAGAAGAGCGGACTGAATGTGAAGAAGAAGAAGAAGAGCTGATGGAGTGTCGGGAAGAGGAGCAGCAGGAGCTGGAAGAAGAGGATCAACTGGAGTACGAAAGTCCGCAGTCTGAGCTGGAGCTGAACCTGGATGATACGAGTGAAGAAGAGGAAGCGGCAGATGAGGAAGGAGAACGGTGAAGGCACAGGTAGCATGCACCAGCAGCATGAGGCACAAATGGAGGAAGAGGAACATGACCCAGCTGTGGCTGAGGCAAAGTGACCTTCTGAAGAAGTGCAGTGCACCTGCAATGGACAAGTGGGCTGCTGCACCCTGCACCTCCAGCTTTGCTTGACGTGATGGTGATAGGCGTTTTGGCACAAGGCATCTGCATGACTGCCAGCAGTATTGTATCAGCTGCAGAGGCAACTGCCCTACCCCGTTTAGGGGCACTGAATCTTGGGCTCCACCTTGCCTGCTCCTGCCAAGATCAAGCATGCAACGGGGCAACATTTCCAGCAGCCCACACATGCAGCGTATCATGAATGTGCTGGCTTTGACAATGTCACTGATGAGGGCATGAGGCATCAGCCATTGGTGCATTGCCGCCCTGCTCCTGCAGAAGCTTTTGTCAACCATGCGACCCAGCATATCATACTAGCTTCTTTATGGGGAACAGACGTTATGCAGCTGCTAGCACTGCTGCCAGCCTTCCACCTTGTTTTTGCTGTCTATCGTGTACCTTTTCTATTAACTGGCAGGTAGCTACAGATAGGCATTTGACAGTAGGAACAGCAGGCTGGAGTCAAGTTTGGCATTATTTACCTTGACACAACAGGCCTTTATTTGGCACTGGGTATTGTGATAGGTTTCAGCGCAAAATGACTGACAATACTGTAGCAAATTTCATAAAATTGTGTTTGTTGCTGCATAGGTGACATCAAGTGCAGCTGCATGCACATGCTGATTGAGATGCAGAGGCCTGTTTCATACAAAGGTTTTGCACTTCACCTCTGTTCTAGCTGTTCAGCAACAAGTTATCAGAGGTGTGGTCGTTTTGATGCTCGGGCATTTGCAGTGTTCATCATGTATAAAACTGCTTGTGCCCATGCCTGCACCTGAGGTGCAAATGATGACGCAGATTCTGCGCACGTACCTCTCGTTTCTCTGTAGCAAATAAACACTGAGCGTCAACGACATGGTTGCCATTACAATGTCAGAGCCACGTGTGCATAATGTGCTGTGCTTTACAAATCAGTCTCAGCGACTTTGAAAAAGGTTTACACAGTTGCACGATACAGGTGCTGAGTCGCCAGATTCTGAACAGGGATAACCGAATCGATGTGAAAGCCGCAGAATGGCAAATGAATTGATCAAAAACAAGGCTCATGACCCAAACAAGAATCAAACACTGTTCAGAGCAAACACAAACACAAGCAATAAATGTATATCTAGCCTACCAATTGTGTAAATCCAGACAGGAAAGCCCTGCCTTTCTCCATACACGTCGTCATTGTGTGGTTGACCTCGACTGTCTCCCTGTTCATTTATGTGGTTTCTGGTGTTGTTAGCAAGCTGTCAGCTAAAGGTAATTAGGCAGGTGTAAAACGAGGGCTGTATGGACGTAAATGAAACATAGATGGAGTACAAGCAGACAGCACATGTAAGCTTGCACATTCTGGTGAACATACATCAAGGTGCAAAACAAGCACCAGATCTAGCGATTGATGACAAGCCTGAAATCACTCTGAGAGCCAGTCATCAAATTTGTCAGGCTGACTACACGACCTGGAACTGCATATCGTCATGGCCAGTTTCATGCTTGTACCGTTCGCAAAGTTTCTCCATTGCAGTAATGTACATATCAAGGTACTGCTGCACTTCCTCATCAGTGGGATTGTCCATCTGAGGCAACAGCACTGGAGTGCCAATCACCACATGGACCGGCACCTGAGCCACAAAATCTACAGCGCTGAGTCACAGAGTCTACAGCATTGAGTCTATAGCATTGAGTCACAAAGTCTGCAGCACTGAGTCACAGAGCCCACAGCAATGAGTCACAGAGCCTACAGCATTGAGTCACAGATTCTTCAGTACTGAGTGAAGAGACAGCAGCATGCAAGCTAGCAGACTGATAGTAGCAGCACAACTGCAAGATACACCTGCAGAGATGAAGCAAGGGAGCAGTCACAAACAACCAGTGCCACGTGTCTGCAATACTGCAGAATGCTGAGCCAGACAGCAGCCTAAGCTGCATGTCCCTCAGGGATCTGTCCTGGCTCATAAGCTCATTTGCACAATGACTGGTTTGCTCATTACTGATAACAGATAGTTACAATAATAGTAACGACATTAGCTTCTTTGAACATTGACATGTTTGCACATCAACTTGTTTGCACATCAACTTGTTTGCACTTTGACTTGTTTGCACATCAGCTTGTTTGCACATTGAGTTTGCAGACGATGACGCAAAGGACTGAAACAACCCAAATCATAGGAAGTCAGAAACAAGGTGGTACATCAGCTGTTACCTTGTAGGGCACTGCAGAGTACCAAATGCCCCACATGAGCAGGGGAACAAAGCCCAGCACTCTCCTGAAGAAGTCCACCACGTACTGGGGACCGGGCCGGATCCAGCTGCATTGAAAGATGCCAGTGAAACAAGCTCCAAAATGCTGAGGCCGTGTTTACTTGTACTTACAACATGCTGCAATTATTAGTGACCATTCAGCGATGCTTGTGCTGGTGATTCATCTGACATCAGCAGCTGAAGACTAGAGTGCTATAGGCATGGCACCTTATATCAGCATGCTCCTATGCAGTGTGTCAAAGTCCACGTTTGGGACACACAACATTGCTGCACGGCGATGCAAATACTGCATTAGGAGACAGGCTTGATGCTACTGGTCTGCCTTATGCCTGGCATATACAGTGACATCAGATCATGCTGGACAGACTGTACAGGGTGAAAGTCGTGCTCACGAGTATGTATCGCTCTGGCCAAAAGCAAAAGCTGGGACCAGAGGAGCCCCATGATTCAGCGCCAGCCGCACAAAGCCCAGCCGCTTGCGCAGATACATCACTTCTTGCCCCTGCTTCATCACCATGCACTCACTGACCCCTCCAGGTACCAGCACCACGCTATTGTTGGCTGCTAGCAGCTTGTGGATGTTGGCCTTGTCAATGGGCCTCACGCCAAGCCACCACCAGAAATGCCGTGTAGCGGGCATGTAAAGGGCCTGCAATTCATTCATTTGTTCAATCAATCATTTGTGCATTCATGCGACCATTCATTCATCTATCAATCATACATTCATCAGTAAGTATGTGTCTTCCCCTAGGGCCAGGTAGATACAGTCCTGAGCAGCGCCCCGTATCAGATCCTGTTTTGGCAGTCAGCATAACAATGATGACGCCTGCAATGACAACAGCCGTGGTCAGCGTCAGAGCACAGGGCGTCATGTCCTGCACAGATTGCGGTGCAATTGTGCACATTGACGGACCTCAGTCAACAGCACCGGCGGTCACTGCCTGCCTACATCAGACAGCATAGCACATGCTCACAAAACAGCAGCTGGCACCGCTGCCCAGAGCCCTTTAGCCATGCAGGGTGATGTAAATATAGCCATAGCAATGTAAATAGCGATATAGCGATGTAAATATAGCCATCATCACCTCACCCTCCATGCCTTTAGCCATGCAGGGTGAGGTAATGTAGAACGATGATGATGATGATGATGATGATGTGGTGTGTGGGGCTATGGCAATCATCATGACAGCAGTTGGGTTCTGAGGGCTGAGATAGTTGTTGAAGAAGCCGATTTCCAAGCCGGACAGCACAAAGTTAAGGAAAGTTACCGCAGTATGAGCTAAAATCTTGATGCCTCGCAGGCCCTTTGGCAGCAAGTCACAGTGATCAGTGAACACCATTGGGAGCGCTACTGGTAGTGCTGAATGAGGCTCCAAGCCTGCAATCAAAGAGCATGTGAATGTGGCCTTGTCAAAGTGTGTCAAGCTGTGTGACATTTATGCAGCAGTGACACTTCAAACCACCCTTGTCATGAAACAAGGGCTGTAGACATGCAAACAGATGCCACGCATCATCCCATGAATTATCTAGCCAACAATGTGGGCTGTATGCAAGTCATGAATAGATTCATTGTACGGAAGGAGCAAGACTGTACCTACTACATATGCTTGTCCTGGCTTGAGGGCATCGGCGTCTTCTACAGTCACTCTGCAGGAGAAGTAGGACAAGGCAGATTGCACTGAAAAGTGGATAGCCCTGCAAAAATGCCAAGGACTCATGCCCAAATGGTGTGTGCTATGAACAATTTGTTTCAAGGACAGTGAGTGATGCTGGTGCCACCAACATCCTAAGGGGTGTGTTGAATACAGGTTGTGTGCAGACCTCTGAATCAGCACTGGCGCTTCACCAACAGGCAGTACCACAATTGCCACCTGCATAACATCGCCACCTCGCACGTGCTGCTGTGTCGTGAGCGCATTACAAAGCACAGTCAGAAGATGCCTTGAACTGCTTACTTGCAACAGGAGGAAGACTGCAGCGGGAAGACACGCCAAGGGATGACACAGCAAGCATAAGGCCAGCATGGTCCCCATCGAGTTGCCTATGATTTGTGCAACCCAGAAAGATATAGCTGCTGTCATGGCCAGCTCTTGAAGGTGTTTGGACAGGCATGCTTGCCAAGTGTTCATGCCTTTCGAAGTCATCGTCCTTAAAGCTGTGGCACATGTCTCGTAAGCGCAATCGCTTTCGCCATTCAAATCCAAATTGCCATCGAGTGCTGTGCGAGATTCTGTCCGATGGTCTGACGCAACTGGCTTGATTTGTGGAGCCGTTGCATGCCGAGCCCAACGATCACTGGCAAGCTTCCAGCTTGCTTTGCTTGCCGTAATAGGATGTTTGAGGTGCCTGAGCTCGATCGGATCAGCAATCAATACATTCGCAACACGACTCGGTTTACAGAATCGTTGCCGCCTTGTGGATCGGTCTGATGTCTGCCGGTCAAGAGAAGGCTTAACTCAGTTGCATGTGACATGTTGCATGTGTCAATTTGAATGGTGCAGGGCCAAGCTAAGGTGCTTTTCTGGTACAAAAGCTGCACAACACCATTATGTGAGCTGCCTTACCTTGGATAGATTGTGATCAGCTACTGAACTTGATAGTTTCTTGTTTGCTGCAGTTGCCTGGCTCTGGTGAGTTGCATGGCGTTCGCAGAGCGAGCAGGTAGAGCTCAAACCATAAATTTCTAGGTTGAGGCTCCATACAGCACACCAAAGATACATTTTGGTCATGACTCGTGTGTCATGGCACATGGCGCAATCTGCCTGTGTGGTTGTACTTAGAACGTCACACTCAACATCAGTACATCATGCAAGATTAGATGTAATCGCTTACTTTGCATCTGTCTGTAGGCACAGCGCTTGCAGCCGCGCTCGAGCATAATATCTAATAATGATAATGACTGGCAGAAATATCAAGCATTTTGCAGTCTACCTTCAGAAGGCATTTCTGCGATCCTCTTCTTCTGGAAGCTCCTGTGGGCTATGACATCGCACTGCAACTTGTAAGCGCTGCAATTTTGATATCGCGTTTCGATCTGTCTGCCTCATTACACAACACATGCATTTCAATTAGTAGGTTGCCTTTGGTACCGCCAGTAACGCAACAGTCACAAATAATCTATCACCGACTGATCAGTTCGACCACGACAAGTTCTGGCCCAAGGGGCCTGCGACTCATCAGCTTGTTGGGTATTGCTAGGTAATACGACCAGTGTATGAGCAGGAGCACTACTTGACAGCAGGTAGTCTTGCCCAGCACAGGTGCACTATGGTGCGCCTGACCTTGATTGCCCGGAAGCACGACGGCCTGCCCCTTTCTGAGGGGCTGGACAGTGACAATCACCACGATATGGAGCCGTACAAACAACAAGCTAAGGTGCAGCTTATACAACTACACACTGTGTGCCACAACACAGACTGTCGGCTCACTGCTCACTGCCGGCTCTGTTTTCTGGCAGCAACTGTTTAAGAAAATGGCTCAGAGTGGCGCCCCTGCTGCAAGAGCCTCCTTGGAGTCTGGAGCTTTCACATTTCACTACATCATAGACAATGATGTTTGCTATCTGACTCTGGTTGAAAAGAGCTATCCAAAGAAGCTGGCATATCAGTATCTTGAAGAGCTGCAACGAGAGTTTTTCAGCCTGTATGGGCGGGAGATTGAGCAAGCAAAACGGCCTTATGCGTTCATCAAATTTGGTGAGGATTACTTTGACCTCTGCTGTGACCTGTCACAACCACCTTTTGTGCACCAAGCTTTGCTGTACGACATGCATCACAAACTGCAAGTGTATTATATGCTGCCAGTAATGAGTGCCACATGAATGAGCATTGTCTGCAGACACCTTCATACAGAAAACCAAGAAATTGTACATTGACACACGAACGCAGCGGAACATGGCAAAACTGACAGAGGACATTTCAGAAGTCCACTCAATCATGACCAAAAACATACAAGACGTCTTGAATCATGGGGAGCGGCTTGATAGTAAGTTGACCAGTGCTTTGTGCTTTGATGGTTTGCACACCTGCAAGTCAGCGATTAGACGTCTGACGTGAATCTTGGTGATCACATGAAGCAATCTCAAGATTGTGAGCAATGTGATCATGTGTACTGCATGCACAACTTTAGAGTCAACATGTCTGACCTGCAGAACATGTCCTATGCATGGTCATGGTAAATTTTACTGAAATACATGCTCACTTCCAGGAATGACAGAGATGAGCAGTACACTCACAGCAGAGTCAAAGAAGTATGCTGCAGTGGCAAAAGACCTTCACCGACAGGTATAGGTTCTCTGTTGTGGCACAGCACCTTGCAAGCAGCTGATGTCACAATACAATAACTCATTTGATCCAAGTGACTGGATGTCACGCCAGAATCACACACTATGCTTGCAAGCCCATAAACAAGTTCAGGAATTGCTGTATGCGGTTGTTGCCAATGCCAATTGAGATTCGTTTGAGCCTGCCACAAAGGTTGTGCTTGTTCTGCAGGCACTGATACGGAAGTACCTACCAATTGTTATCATTCTTAGTGTGGTCCTGCTCATTTTCCTGGTGAAGCACTGGCTGTTCTGATAGGACGTTGTGAGCAATGTAGTTATGTACAACATACAGACATACATACTATATTGGGGCTTATTGAGTCTACTGATATTTATAAAGTGGTACAGCCTCAAATTGTATGTACACCGGACCCAGAGGAGCAAATGGTGGAGCCATGAATGCACCCTAACTCAGTCATCAACACCAGTGGATTCCTCAGTGTTGTTGCTGGGAAAGAAGCAATGCTCAGGACAGTACTAACAGCTGTCAACCTCTTCAAGACATCAAGCATTGGTAGCATTGTGGTTTTTCTAAAGCCAAGTGTGGCCGCGTACTCCACATTCATCATCATGCTTTTAGTCACAAGCAGAGGTTTAGAAGACACAAAGCTGTGGCTTCAAAGCTGTCAGCAGCTTGATAAGCACTTGGAACATTGCACCTAATAAAACCTAGCTGGAGTAGGATATACGTGCTCTGGGGTACATACGCCTTGCTCTTGCATTTATATGCATATTTGAAGACCAGGGCTTCCAAGGAACAGTGATGCTGCCACAAACTTGAGTTTTGCCTTGATGAGGTTGCGCATGCTGCTGCAGCTAGTCCCTCAAAGATTTGTGCTCATCTTGTACTTCCTTGTGCCGACGGTGTGCATATGCACTGTTAGCTGTGGACTGTGCTTTCCATTTCTGGAACATACTCTGCAATATTGACATCCTCCCATGACCCATCTGCATGCAAGTATTCCTTTAGCTTAGGCATTCTGACATACTTGTTGAACAGTAACACATACAGCACATGATTTGAAGTAAGCCGGGGCATACCCCCTTGCTGATACGTCAGGGCTATAACATCATCATTTTCCACCTTCAGTTCAGCTAGCTGCCTTGCATCTTCTAGCATAGTCCGAGCAAGGTACAAACGCTGAGTTTCTGGTCCCTGCTGCACAACAACTTGATTTGAGAGTTGCAAAGGGAATGTTAGCAACTTTCGCACTGACAAAAGCAGTGTGCCTGCTGGGTGAGTTCTTGCAGCTTCTGTTTGACTTCTAGGATTGTGTCTGTAGGTTCGACGTGCAGAAATATCGTGGTCTTACTCCTCTTGATCCTGACATACATGGACTGCAGCAGGCAGAGCAGCAGTCATGTACCAGTGAAGCTAAGAGTATTTGAGCCATACTGCACGTTGACGGCCACGCATATACCATATTGAGGCGCCGTCAATCCACAACGGTCAAGAGTATACGTGCCGCAATGGGCTGCCTGCGTTGTTGAGGTGCTGCTTTACAGCTTGACGCTGTGATCAGCAGTATAGTGCTGAAGACCGCAACATTAAAGGCTTTGCATTTCCTTTCAGTGTAGCAGCAAGCGTGCTCAACATCTATGAACTCAATTGAGTGTGCTACTGGTTCACATCAACCCGGGACTGCGCAACAAGTTTGCAATGCAAGAGACACGGAAAGTCTGTAAATCTTGTTCGTGTCGTTGAAATTACGGCAGACTTACGCTACGGCAGACTTTCTACGGTTTTGAATTCAGCGAGAACAGATAGGCCAACTTGCGCACAGCATCGGCTTTGCTGTGCGCAGCAGGATGTCCTTCAACTGGCTCAAGCATCATATGTCTGTCTCGGTTCCAAAGTTGGTTCCGGGCGGATGAGCAGAACCCCTGACTTGACAGTGTTGGTGTTGCCCCTTCGCTGATGTGGTGACCGTGATGTGGTGACAACTTCATGTCACCAAGCAACATGAGTGTCGGGCTTCTGCTCAACGAAAAGGAGCAGGAAGTGGCGCGATTGCGCGAGCAGGCTCTAACTAGCTTGGAGGCTAAGGTGGGGATCTCAGCTACAATCGAGTGTTGAGAATGGCAAATACGGTTTAAATGACTTCGAGCGAACAAAGGGCTGCACTGCAGCTGCACGATAGAGAAGAACAGCTTGTTGGAGCACACAACAAGGTCAGTCACCCAATGCAGTGTGGCACATGTTTGATAGGATACCACTTGCCGACAACTGACTGACTGTATGCTGTGCATTTAGTTTTTGCATTTGCAACAAGACTATGAGTACAACCTGGAGTTGCTTGATGGCCGCGATGCTGAGCTGGAGCGTTATGACAAAGAATTTGATGCCATCAGGCAAGAGCTGGCTGCCAGGGAACACCTTGTCTCTCAGCTGCGCACAGCTTTGGCAAAAGCAGAATCAGGTATTGAAACAAAGCTGCTATGTCATGAGCCTGTTATGTCACAGACTCATGTCGCTCAGCAACATGCAACGTGGAGTTACACTGCAGTCCTACCTTTCTCCTGCCTGATTAGCTGAACTTCTCATCAAGCAGCTTTTGACTGCTGCGGCAGTATGCCTTTAATTGACCGCTGCCTTGCAAAGCAAAGGAGCGCAATCATGGCCAAGTAAGCAGCCACTGTCTACCCAGCAACCACTGTATATTGCTGCAGACGCCAAAGTGGAAAAGGACAGGTGTGGCGAGGTCCTGGCAACTGCTGACCGGAAGCTTGCTCAGCTGGATGGTGAGCTGACTCAGGCCAGACAGAGTCATGAGCAAGCTCTGCTGAGGCAACAGGAGCATGCCAGCCTGATAGAGCGTCAACTTGAGGTAGAAACTTGATGGTCATGCTTCTTGCAAGCACACTTGTGAATGCACCTTCCTTTCCATGTGATGACTATTTGTTGTCTTCTTGCAACAAGAGACAGTTCTGCGGCCTCCTCCCTGCCCCATTGTGAGGTGTGCCCACAATGGGAGAACTCTGCATTTCAGGCAGCAGTGAGTATGGGTCGCAACCTGCCACGTCATGCAGGTTAAGAAGCAGGACACCTGCACATCACCCTGAATAAGAATTTTCCTTGCAGATTTGGCCACTGCATGCATTGTACTGTCAATGCTCAGTCTGCACAAAGTTGGGCTAATCACACATCAAACAACACCAGTGCCTTGTAGCCAGTCATTCATGCCAAGTGTCCATTTACAATTGCAGATAACAGCTTTTGAACCAGTCCCAAGTTGATCAAACAGATACCAGCTGATGACACGACGTCACGTGCTTGCTGTGCAGCCTTTGTTGGCAGCGAGTATACTGATTGAAGCTCGATTTGCATTGCAACAACTTGCTGTAATGACATGGTGCATGCTGTCAAGTGTAATCGCCATGAGCAGCTTTTGCTGCACTGCCACCAAGGTTTAGCTACATGGTCAGTGCCAGCTGCCACCATTGCTGCATGCAGTCTTTGTTGCAAGGTGCTCCTCTTGGTCTGCTGAGCAGAGCCAAAGCATGCACAGCAGCAGGTAGCTTCCACACCATGGTTTAAGCATTGCATCAAGTTCTGCACATGGTGATCTGAGTGGTGTAACAGACAGTCTGCTAAAAGGAACCTCTAGAGATGTACATCTGCTGTCTGTCGTAACTGATAGTGTGTTCATCACAACTGGTGTGACAGCAGGTTTGCTGGCATGACAGACACGAATCACTGTCCTGCAGCGAGACTTGGTCGACGCTAGAGGTGCGCTACAGAAGCAATGGCGAGTGCTGAGCGCCAGCTTTGAGGACCAGCTGCGCCATCTGGAGCTGGAATGCAACACCAAGCTGGAGCAGGCTACTGAGCAGATGAAGCTTGCGACTCAGCAGGCAGCTGAGCGTGAGACCGAAGCATCTGAGGCTCACAGCAAAGAGCGAGCGGCAGCTGATGCAGCAGCTGTGAGGCCTGCTGCTCCCTGGCTTGATAACAACAAGCTGCTCACATGCTGAGCATCACCCCAGCCCGCTGATGCCTGACACTTGCTAGCACAGCTTCAAAAACAGTATGCTGATGGATTTGACCAGACTGTACATGTTTCAATTCCCATGTTCAGCAGTATCAAAGCTTCCACTCTGCCTTCCAAAAGGGTGAGTCTCTAAAGAGCAAGCATGTCACCGCATCCTAAAAGCACATGGGCTGCATGTACACTTAGTACTGATGTTTTTGACCAGGATTTTGACAACCCTTCCACATCCATAAAACCTACATGTTTGTCTGGAGATATAAGCTTTCCTCCTCCTCCTCCCCTTCCTCCTCCCCCACCTCCTCTTCCTCCTCCTCCTCCTCCTACTACTACACAGTGTGTCACAGCGGCATGCTCTGTGTGCAGGTGGCTGAGGAGCTGAATCCTAGCCACTCAACCTGACGTGCTGCATGTATGCATGATCACGCAGACGCAGCATCGCAGCAGGCCTGATCTGCCTGGAAGCCTGTTGTGTATGATTAGGGATACGGCTTTTGGGTCTATATACATAGGATTTATATGTATAAGGAAGCCTGTGGTGTAGGAGGCGTCGCAGCAAGCAAGGGAGCTGCAGAAACACAACAAAGCTTTAGTGGCAGAGCTGGAGCGTGTCCAGAGAGTGAAGGACGCCCGCATTGCCCAGCTAGAGCAGGCAAGCACACTCTGTTGACCTGCCTGATGTGGTCCAACATCACAAAGAAAACCAAGATCTGCAGCTTTAGTTTAGACCTGATCGGCTTGTGTACAAGGCATACCCTGATGGTTGCCAGCATGAATATACATTCCTGCGAAGGCCGAGGCCCTACCCCGTGAGGGGGTATCCGCTCTTGTGCATAGGTCTGCAAGCAAGCAAATTGAAGCCTCCTGAGGCATCAGCTCACACTGGTCCAACCTTACAAAGCAAACACCTTCTGCCGTTGATTTATCCTGTGGGCTACTGAGCTGCCTAGCTTGAGATGCTGATGTTTCACGTGCCCACATGCTACTATGTCGTGAGGCCTAAGGGGCTGCTGCTTGAGGTGTTCAGACTGATCCCTGCCATGCTCTCCCGTGGAGCAACCTGAATGAAGCAAGCAGGCTCTGCCTGCCTCTCTGCTGGCTCCATTCCCATCAAAGCCCATGCTGATGCCAATTTACACCTGCAGAGTTACAGAATGATGTACACCAATCGTGTCACCACTGCACCAGCTGTGAGCTGATGACAATCTGCGTTTCTGCAGACAGTGCACTGTGAGGCGGCATCAGCGCAGTCAGAACCCAAAATAGAAAACAGGGGAAGGGGGGGG
>JAABUO010007623.1_pt1 | contig 12341 bp, 20 predicted proteins | sample 5559291 | NCBI WGS metagenome assembly JAABUO01 (sample SAMN10711878, study PRJNA513372) | rock metagenome | isolation source: Antarctica rocks | place: Antarctica: Victoria Land, Finger Mt sud
TTTTCTCTTCTTTTGTAGAGTACGGCAGCTGCATCAGGGTGAAGGGTGCAATACAGTGTAGCTGACCCTGCCTGGCAAGAGCAAGCAGCGACAAATTGCATGACAGGGTCCTGTTTGACATGCAAATATCTCAAGTCGATACAACATTACATCATTGGTGACACACATGACAGTCTGGATGTCACACAACATGTTGATCTGCAGTTGATGCGAACTGGATGCTAAAATTGCATCACATGGATGCATGGAGTACCTCTGTATATCCAAGCTTTTCTGGGACACTTGCTGTTGAAATCCAAAGCTCTGGCCTCACCCAAATCTATGATTGCTGGGCATCCTTCAGCACTCACGCACAAGTGCCTGGGCTCAATGTCGCAGTGAACGTACCCCAACTTATGCAGACACCTCAACCCCTCAAGATACCCTTGCACATTTCTCTCATTGAGCTGGCCTGCAATCACACAGGATATGAGGGTAAGAAATTGGTGATAAATGCAATGGCACATCAAAACATGCAATTACAATGCAAAAGCAAGCTGCATTTGCAGCTACAAACCAGCTTTACACACCTCTTGTGATAGGTGAAGCCACTGGCTCGGTCACAATAGACACTGCAACAGCGGTGTCATACTTGGCTGATGTCATGATCAGCCTTGGCAAGACTTGGATGCCTGGAGCCTCAGCAGGGCTTTGTTTCAAGATGCCAAGGACTTCCCTCTCATGGTGAAAGGCGCTTAGAGCTGCATCCTTGCACAAATCAAAGACCTGCAGTGCATGATGATCATCAGAGAAACAGATGCAAGTCAGCACAAACAGGCTGAAAGCCATGGCAACACAGTTCATTGGAAGTGGTGGTATCTTGCGTGCCTTGTAGGCGAATGCTTACTGGGCTCAAAATGTCTATGTGACTATGTTGTGCATTTGATGCTCAACATCTTTGTAGTGTCTCTTGTCAACCAGAGAACCGCCAGGAGATCATGTGATTATCAACAGCATGCTCAAGTGTAACAGTTTCACTCACCTTTACAGCATGTCGCTCAGTGGCTTGTCCTTCTTGTGTTGGAGCTGCCTCATAGACAATGCTGTTGTGACCCTGGCCAAGCACTCGTACAGGCCAGTAGTGATTCTGTAGGTTCAGCTCAGGTGCCACGTACCCAAGCTTATCACTTGAAGCAAGGAGAAGGTCGATCAGCATTGTCAAACTGCCTGCATCGCAACGCAAGAAATAAGCTATTGGGAGTGGACCTCACTTGTGTGAGTTTTAGCTGAAGACCAACATTTGGATGACATACACTGACATGTGACCTTGGTTTGCAATGCCACTGAAATGGTGAAGATCTGCATCGTGACTGGGGACACAACATGCAACACAACCAGAGGCTTTGGCAAGATGCACTACAGAGCGTGAAGCCGTAATCTGCCAGTGCATGCACCTTTTTCCATGCGGATAGGCTGGCAGTAACCAATTTTATAGCCGCGTATGCAATGGTACACTGCTGCATGCTCTAAGTTTGTGAGCGCTCCATACACATGACCTCGAATGGGGTTGAGCTCCAACAACTCATTCAAGTAGACAAGCATCTTGCCAATATGCGTGTCATCATCTATGGGGCCAGTCAAAACCTCCACAAAGGTCAGCATTGACAAGGCTGACGGCCTAAACCTGCACAAGCACAATAGTAGTAATAATAATAATAAAAATAATAATAATAAATAAAACTCTTTCCAGCTCATGTTGAGCTAGGTACGTGCAGGACAAGTCTTGTCTCACAGGCACTGTGTCTCATTGCAATTGGCATACAGCTACGACATGATGTTAACAACATTCCCTATATGTTTTCGTAACCAGGATGGACTGGCTCAGAACAACCAGAACAGGAACTAGCATGACTTGCTCTCGTAGTCTTGAAAACCATACTCACTGTGTTTCCACTGTGTCCAGAGGCAAAACAACAAACATGTGCCTTGACGCAGGGTTCACGACCCCTCAATGTGAGCATTCTACAATATATATTCATCAATATGCAGCTCACAACAAGCATTGGATTTGCCTCATAACCCAAACTTGAAATGCTTGTACCTTCTGTCCACAACAACAATGTCAGGCTTCAGACGCCCAATTGTCTCTATTTTGTGGCAACAACATGTCTGAAGTCCACCTCAAAACTTGGGCAACCATCTAGAGTGGAGACACTTGCGTGAAGACACTGCGCAAAGGTCTGATGCAACTTTGGTATGAGCACAGTACTCTCAGGTGAATGCGTATCAATCTCCTTCAAGTCTGCTAGACACACATCACTCCTCTCAGTTGAGAGGAAGTCATTGAGAATGTGAGGGTTGTACAACAGGTATTGCTTGTCTCTGGCTTCCCGAGCAATATTCTTGTACTTGATTTCCTGAGACACTGCAGAAAGCACAAGCAAGATATGAGGTGTAGATGAAGCAGCCGTTGGTGCATTACATTGCGGGTGCAGCATCCAGCACACATGATACGCACACAGAGCAACTCACCAGTCATTAGCATGGAAAACGAAGGGCTACTGTGAGCATGGTGTTTGGCAACCTTGATTGCGTGTTGGATTCTCTGATCCAATAGCTGTAAAGTTTTGCTGGACAGTGCCTGAGATGAAGTCTCTGCAGACAAGAGTCTGTGTGTCATGTACATCTAAGTACGCACTGAAGTCGACAGCGAATCCGGTGATGTCTGAAATTTACATGACATTTACATCTGTTGCCTGACTGAAGAGCAGCAGTATACAGACAATTTACCTGCAAGCGATGCACCAGAAATGCGCAATGGGTTTGCCATGCTACCAACTGAAGTGTCATGCAGAACCTCTTGCTGAATATCTGCAAATGTCCTCTTAGTTTTGCTGGTCTGCACATCAACCAAGCCCTTCTTGCTGCATGAACCACCATGCCACAAGTCAGTATCAATTGGCCAATTCATGTTTGCAACTTGGAGTGGATAGTGTGACTGACCTGTTGATGACAATACTACTAGGCTGCAGCTGAAATACAGCAAGGTCAAGGGTGCCATTAGCCTCTAGTTTATACAGATATGCCTCCTGGTTTATGAAGACTTCATCCATGAGGCTTGTGCCTGCATGAGAGATGATGCAACTCACAGCACAGAAACACCGCACAATCCGACTGACAACTGATGCTTGCTGTTAAGACTTGACTGACAATGCAAAAGAGCATAGCCTACTATCTGCAGGCAACGACAGCGCACAGTCTGCAAAGTCTGAGACCAAACTATGAAATTGCCTGCAAACCTGAGCGGCAAAATGAAGACAAAGCGCCCGTTGTTGTTCTCTACTGCCGCCCTATCGGTGGCAAGTGCACTTGAATTTGTTCCAGAAAACCGAGAAAATTCTACTGTATCGAAAGGAGAGAGCAAACAGTGTCTTTGTTGAACAAGCCGGGGCTCCAATGCTATCACATGTCGATTCTGGTCGATGTAGGCGATGTAGGCTAACCACATGTATGGAAGCTGCTCAAATGCTATGCAACAATGAATCCCAAGCTAGTGACACATAAACTTTGTGGCAAATGCAGACCACCGACCTAGGCTGGCAGTGTGTATGACATTTGCTGCAACCCATTATGATGCCTCATTGATCAAAGTGGCATGCAGGAGTCAAGCTGTGAACCTGTTGACTTCAACACTGTAGCGTTCAGCGGTATTCCAATGAGCCATGTCAGATAAACACAAGTTGTTGGTCACATGTCACAGCAGGGACTTGACCAGCAATTCAAGAATCTAGATTCACAAACTGGCCCGCTGGCTTAGACGTCAGACAGACATTACCCATTGCATGCCAGCAATGTTGATATTTGTTGTCTTGCGGTGTAAGTCACAGTGTGGCTATGTTACAAAGACACCAAATTTTTCACAAACATTTCCAGAAACCTCATTGGCAGTCTTGGTGACATTAGCAGTCCACAGTGTCATAGTCAGCGACATACCAGTGGCTGCATTTGCTTGCTTTAGAACACCAAGAACATGCCCTTCCTCAAGACCGTGCCACAAGCCTGGCTTCTCACTTGCAACGGCCAACAAAGCAAATGCTTCAGCTTCATCTGCAGCACCAGCCTCCACAATCCGCACCACATCACCCTTGTTCACGGGCATGTCGCCCCAAGCACCTGCACTGAAACCATACACAGCAAGTTTGCTGACAAGACCATGCATCCACAGCGCCAGCTTCAAGTTTGTAACTGTTTTGCTTTCAACTCCTACAAATAATCAAAACAATATAAGGATTATGGTGTGTGGAAGACATCACAACTTTATGCACCGTGATAGGTCTGCAGCGACCAGCAAACATTTTGTTTCTGATAGACCCGGAGCCAGTGCTGAGTCGCCAAGATCTTTAGCCCAGTGTCAAGGAATGCGGCAAATTTTCACGCAAGCAAAAAGAGCAGTGGCAAAAGAGATTGTGCTGCAACTTTCCCTCACCCAATCAACACTACCCTGTTGGACAGAAACAGGTGCACACCAACGCTGCCGAGACACGCCCCTTGAAGTTCAAATGCTGAAACAGCAGGGTGAACCGAGACTGTGCAGGTGCTACACTGAATAATAGCTTGTCAGCTAGGGCTTCCGGCAAGCCAGCCTTGCGGCAGCACCAGAGTTGCAGCGTCGGCGAATCAAAGAGCACCGAAAAATGCTGTCCTGTTCAAACAGTGGCGATGGTCTCAACACAACACTGACTAATTGCGCTCTGCACGAAGGCATGACAAATCACTGCATTCATCTCCTTATAAGGCCTAATTAGGCCAAGCTAAACTTGTCTGGTTTCGTCTGCATGCAGGTACTCACAGACTTGGTAAGTCACTGACATACAGTCTGACAACAATCAATCAATACTGTTTATGATCCTTGTATGGGAGCCTCATGAACCTCCTTGCGGTTTTAGCAAAGCCTCAGAAGTAATTTGGCAGGTGGTGCTGGTGGTTTGTCATGTCATTGACTTGCAACCTGAAATCCGTCAAACTCCCTTGATCACCCTTGAAAAGACGGAAATCATACAGTCACTACCTCTGTGACTCCGGAGCATTCTCTTAATCAGGTTCTCCCTATGTTCTTTGTAAAACGCACAATGAATGGGAGTGAATGGAATCTCACTGAATCAATCTTAGTCTTTCTTGTCAAGCGGATCGGAGTCAGTATGTGATGCGGCAATAGATATGATATGCAGTCAAGTACGTATTAGGCAGCAGTCAGCTCCCTTTAACCTCAGCACTGCTGCTGTCACCCACCTAGTAACAGACACCTGCTCTCACAGTTTTACCCGGTACCATAGTATGCATCACAAGAAGTCATCATGTTACTCATGTTACTTATGTATGCAACAGCTTGCAGGACACCTTGGGGCAGGCTCTTGTTTGGTTGCATTTGTGACCATTTCTGTATAGCAGCACTGCTTTGGACCAAGCTCTTGCAGCATTTTCGGCTTGCCTTGTCAATGTATGCTGACTGCTTGCTTACTGAGCATCCACACATACGTACGTGCAAGGCCAAGCACAGCATGCAGAATCACGGCGTATAGCCTGGGCAGCCCCGGTACAGTACTTGGCGTCTCATTCAACTGACGCCGAAAGGTTAGGTCTTTTCTTTTCTTATGGCGTATAGTCCAACTGCTTGCCTGTGCCCCAATATTTGCTGCTAGCAGCGCTGTAAAACCAGACATGTCAATGTGAAACTCCTGGCCTGAGTTACAATTCAAAATCTGCAGATGACTTTGAGAGTTCAGTTCTCTCCAACTTTCCAGGGCTGTCAAATGCACTGCAACACTGCAGTGCAGCACTGCACTGCTAATGCAGTTCAAAACACAAGTGCGGCGATTTCTTGATGTGCATGCATACACAACAGATGTAAATTCGTGATGGGCTGGGACTATGCCATGGCCACATGGATCTACATTATTTCTCTACATAGCTCTCACGCTTACGCTCTCACCCTCAAGTCCTTGAGTCACTGCTGGAATTATTGGTCCTCATGATCAATGCCGTCTGACATGGGACTGGACTCAGCCGTCAAATGCTGCTTGATGACATCAGCAAATGCTTTCCTCCTCTTCTCAATCAGATCAGGATGCTGCAGAAGATGTAAGGCGTAAGGCATTGTCAATTCATAGGTGAGTCATGTGCAAACATGTACTACAAACAGAAAGCCAAAATGACCAAGAAACAAATGAGACATGTGCCACTGCTCAGCTTTTATACGTATGCGTATGCACATGCGTCTCTGTTACTTTCTCAGCAAGGCTGGCAGATGCCAAACGTGTGTGAGCAAGTGCTCATTGAGACCCTTGAAACACAAAATGGGTTGCGGTGCAGCTTACCTTGTCTCCCAAATTGTAGTATTTGAGGTAGCCATCCCAAGGTGCAATGTGCAGGTTCGCTCTCTGCGCTATCAGCTTCTGTACGCGCTCGGCAAATTGCTGAGATGTCTCATCTGGGCCTTTGGTCTGTGGCTCCAGGAAGTACACATCACACACAACGGCCCAGCTGGTCATCAGCTTCAGCTATAGACACAAAACTAGCTTGTGGGCACGTATTTGTTGAAGAGCTCCCAGCTGCGGCAGAATGCAGTGCTGCATGCAGTTGTGCAGACTGTGTGTATGCCGGTCATGTGAGATGCCAAGATAAGTCATCATGCACACGGTGACATGCACAGACTGTGGAGCAGACAGCCTTGAGCAGTTATTTAAATCCAGTTTCTTGGCAGAAGACTGCAGTGTAGAACACAAAGCAGCTGATCTTACCAAATGTGCTGTGAAGGACTGCCGCCTGCTGTTCCAGAAGGCATCCACAAAGATCTTGTTGTACTTGATGGCAATGGGGCACACAGTGGCGTCCAGGTCAAAAGCCCCCCTCTTGAACATGACACAATACTCATTGTTGACGCAAGTCCCTTCTGGGAAGATGAGGAGAGGTGTTGTGTCCTGAGCTGCCACATGCGCCTTCATCCTCTCGCCAACTACTTTGCGGTCCTTCACCTGTACGTGCAATCAAGCCTCAATGATGCTTTGCCAGAGTTTGCAAATGAGTACAGTCTGAGGAAAACTGAGTGAGACTTCTGCTGTTGCATCAAGGACGTAGGACTCAAAAAAGTTCTATGTTGCTTGCTGGACACTACAGCAATGGCTGTCAAGCAACAGAGCTTGTTGCAATGCCAGGCTGGGTGATAAGTGACATCAAGCTGACTGTGTGTGCACATAAGCTGTCAATGTGTTGCAGTGACCATTAGCAACAACAACATGCACAACATGTACTGGTGGTGCAAGCCTTGTAATTGATAATCATAATTAATCCTTTCCAGCTCTAATCGTTGCATGCCAAAAAGGAACCAGACAACAACAAGCCTAGGCTGACTCACCCTCACACCACTTTGTAGCCAAGCACGGTCGAGACAGGCTTAACAAGCTAGCATGCACCCTGCACCACACACCCAAGGGGAGCAAAAAAGCTTCTTGCCTCATTTCTGTTGAACCAAAGACAGCCCAGACAGCTGAGCACTCTCGTCTGAATGAATGCTATCCAGCCAGCATGAAGCTGCATGATGACCGCGAAGGGGCTGTATGATGTCAGGATGATGTAGTCAATCATGGAGGTGTGGTTGCAGACCCACACATTGTTGGGCCTGTTGACTGGCCGTGGACCGTGGTACCGAACAACACCTGTCCAGGAGGCTACAAACATGCGGCATTGGAACTGTACAAGTGTTCTTTCCCACGAGTTGCGTCTTCTACGGTCCTGCAAGCCGATGCACAAGTGAGCCTGAGATGACTTGCAAGAGGCTGGTTTGAAGGAAGGACTGTAGGCAACGGCCTGCTTGACAGGCAGAACAAGCAAGGCAAAGATCAGATGTGCTTTCATACTGAGCTGTGAAATCTGAAGTGCAGTGCTGAAAGCAGACAGGTTTGTTGGTCAGCAGCTGTGAAAAGCTGAAGGTCGTGCATGTCATTTTCATGTGAGCTAGCAAATCCCCTTTCTTGAGGTGATGCCGCTGTGATGCCATGGCTGTTGATTGACAAGTCTGCAATGATGGCTGACAGACTACAGATGCAACACAGGCACTGGCATTGGCTTACAGCGGCAGCGACTCATGTAGTCTGGCAGTGTCTTACCGTAATGACATTGTGCACAGTGAAGAAGCAGATGAAGAACACCACAAAACCGCCCAGCAGCAGGATCAGCCTGCATGAAACATAATGCATGTGTGCAATCAAACCAGGTTGCTTGCAGCTTCAATGGTGATGATGTGACGAGGGATGTGTGCATTTGCCAGTTGAGCTGTGCACATGCATGCTATGCTGATGGGGCGTCCTTGCGTCAAGATGTCAGGAGACAGCTGCAGTAGGCATAAATGCCCATGTACAGCTTGTATTGAGCTGCATGTAAGAGAGTGTGTTAAGTATGGCTTGCAAGCTCACCGCAGTGGAAAGAGTATGCAGTATCGTGTGACAACACCCAACAGCCAGGCTGGTAGGAGATACGCGTTCCAGTTCCACGGATCTTCTGAAGCTGACTGGAAACAGCGCAGGAAAGAATCATCCACAATGGCAGAGGCTGCATCTGTCAACAAGCTGCTGATGTCCAGCAAATCTGCTCTGCAAGTCAGTCTGTGTTGTAACGCTATGGCTCTTGACAAGAAGACATTAAATTTGGGACTAGAGAGGTGAAGCTTACAAGAGGTCGCGTTTATGATGGCTAAACCTTCTCTGCTCAGCCTCAACAAAAAAGTCCTACAACCAGGAACGAATTGATTGAAAGCCAGCCCATTGGTGGATGTAAAGTGGTGTCATTGTACTTCATGCGCACCTCTATATTGCCTTGTATGTGCTTGTCCCTCTCTTTCTCCTTGTCATAACCCCACTGCCCCAAGTTGGACTGACTGAGCTCTCTGTGTTTTAGCCTACAGAAAGACACGTTTGAGCATGCTTGTCCGCCAAGCCTTTTGATTCCAGTGAAAATAAGGCTTCTGCAGCGTGCACGGCAATAGCCAGCCAGCAGATGACAACTTGGAGACGCAGATTTACAGGTCAGCGGTTGTCACCCACCCCGCAGCTCCGCTTGATGCTTGTGACCTTAACCGGCTCTTCTGAGGGGACGTGGGCTGCTGCGGGGACATTACAAAGCTGTGTGTGCACTGTGTGGGTTACAAGGTCAAAGGCCCCAGTGGGGTCACCGAGGTCAACTAGATCATAGTCTAGCACAAGGTCTGACTGCAAGCCGTTGATCGTTAGCAGATAGTCGCACGGGGTCAGAAACGTGTGAATGTTGTAGGAGCAGCTGCAAATTCTCGCCATACAGGTTCGAGACGCGCAGACAAGTTAACTGTGCAACTATTGGTCTGCATCCATCGCACATGATCACAGACAGATTTTCTTGCTCTGCCTGCACCTCTGGTTTGCTGGCCTGCCTTGACACAGAAAGACAGGACACTGACTGATGGTGTTCACAAGCTGGCTTTGTTTGCATCGCAACACAGGCCTGGTGGGCACCATGGTCTCGGTGTATGATGGCACTTTCATGCAGGGCGCCCTTGCCATGGGGCAAGGGTGCCCCCCATGGGCCCTCAGGCTGCATTTTTTTGTTTGTCACCTTGTGTCTGCTGCTTTACATGCAAGCCGTTGAGTGACTGGTGATCTACTGTTTGCATGATCAGATGTGTTATGCTGCAGATCTGCGTTGTTTGGCTGTTGGCCTGCAGGTGCAGTTTGTTACAGCGCGCCTAAGTCAGCAAGATTCACCCTGCCTGTGCAAGTATCTGCGAACCTAACCAACCTCAATAGACAAGGCTCAAACCTGACCTGACTTCTGGTGACACCCTTAGTTGATGCAGACTACTCAAGCAGTTGTGACAGTAGACCGCCGTGATTGCAGTGAAGCATGTGTGCCACTGTTATGACTTTGTGTGCTTACGGGGCAAGTAAACATCATCCCTGTTGCTGAGACAATGCAGAGATTTGCATGCCTTGCCACCTTGGGTGTCTGCTTCTGCATGTTGCGCATAGTGCAGCTTCTGTACCTTGAAACTACCTGTGCGTGCAGGTCTTTTTTCTGGATTCGCAGACTATTTGCTGCAAGGTAAACAATCTTGCAAATAACATTGCTTCCTGTGAACTGACAGCAAGAATCTGGTATGGGGTTGAAGCTGATGCCTCAGTAGCCTCCCAGTTCATATTCAGGCAAGCTTCATCCTCCACATCTGTTCGTCACCAAGTGTGGACTTCATGTGGCATGTCAAGGAATTTAAAGTGTTGGTTCCTGGCTGACTTGTTTCAAATCTGAACATTGTCCAGCCTGTGGGCGCCTTTGCATATTCCCAACTCTGTTCAGCAAACAATGGGCCAGTATGTGGTCTCCCAAGGCGGAGGATTGGGGCTTAAGGAGGCGGCGGCCACCCTGCTATGCAGATCAAGGGTGCTAGACAGTCATTGATGTACGCCATTTGTTGAGAAGGGGGAAAATACATTCTATTAGCTGTTGGTCTTGAGGTGTGTGGTCATGGTCTCAGCTACTCGAAGCTCTTCCTCTACTGTTTGACCTTGTTTGAGTCTGTTCTCACTTGTATGTGCCAGTTAAAACCTTTTGAGGGTGCCTGTCAACGATCATAGGGAGTGTGGCTTGCATTGTTCTGCTGGATTTCGGGCAACAAGCAATGAGATCCCTCAACAAATGTTGTCCCTTTTTTGTTTTGGCAAGCTAGAGTCATGCAATTCAGGGTCCATGCTCTCTTCTGTGCAGACAAGATCTCTGCTATGTGCCTGTGACAAAGCAGCTGCACTTTGCAGAATTGCGTGACGAACATCCAGACTATATGCTCAACCTGGCCAGGACCTTATGAGCATTGAGTGTTTTGGTCAAATCTGTGTGTATGGAGGTGGCAGCAGCATATCAGCTGACAGTTGTTTTTTGTTGTTGTACACTGTCACGCCATGGCTGATGGCATTCCGTGCATGCTTAAAAATGATAGAGTCAAGCTGCAACACAATGCTGTTGCAGCGCAGGGACTTGCTGTTCACACGCCAGTCTGCATGGCAATGGCTCAAACTGCGGCTAAAAAAATCCTCACAGTATTGCATTCCGACAGACTAGCTGCTGCCACAGGCTTAGGCTGGAATGCTGTGTCATAGGACCACCCTATGATTCAACTGACCTGATGTGATCTGCAGGGAAGTTCAACTTGTGCTTAGCAACAATGCCATAGCGCTGAAACATTGCTTCATCATATGCCTGAGCTGCTGCAAGCATGTTGCTGTACTGTCCAAGTCTTTTGGGTGCACCGTCCCTGCCGATAGGAGCTCTAGCAATAAATTGCCCCTCAAAGTTTTGATGCACACCCTTGTATTTCAGCAATCTGACTTGATTTTGTGTGTACATATACACTGCTTGGGGTGTACCCACAAGTGATGACATGGCACCACGAACTTTGCTACTTTGAGACAGAACCGGTGGTCTCTGTTCTATGGGGTCATGTATCCTACCTGCAGAGAAATCAGTTTTACGAACGTAAGAAACAAATACTTTACCCAAAAGATGTGGCATGGCGTTATTGAGAGACGCACGTAGATCATCAGACAAATTCAGCATATGCATAAGCGTAACAATGACATAGCTTGCATAACATCTGATAAGACGTATAGAGCTTGAACTGAAATGCAGTTATGTAAGACATGTGTATTGTCAACAATGTCTTGAACGCAAGCACGAGAGACATCACATCAGAGTACCAAAATGCAGTTTCAGATACCAACAGCCAACGAGTTATGGGGACTGCATGCTTTTATGTTGACATAGTGCATGCAGGGAAGCTTGCGTAGATGTGCAACTACAGTACACTTTGCTCTTGTGCAAGAAGCGACCCAAATCAATCAAGTGACAAAACACGACAATGGGATGAAAGGGCAAGAACAGCACCAATGATGAGCGATATGCAGTATCAGTGACGGGCAACAGCACACAGCACAGACTCACGTGGTTTGAGGTGCTCCCTTGCTGTCTCCGGCAGAGGAGGTAACCTCTGATTTGCTGGCAGAGCAAGGTCCTACAGGCACAAAACAATCAATCATTCCTGCCCTGCAATTCAGCTGCGAGGTAAACTTGTGGCCACTTTCACAGGACCAAGCACTACTGTAATGGACCAATGCATGTTTATAGTAAGCCACATTCTGGACTAGTGCAAACTTGCTGATGCCCACATGGTTTATATGGGTATGCAGGAGCTTGTGAATGGTGTGCTGTGCTGTGCTGTGTACTGTCAGCAGACTGTGGATGCATACACAGCTGGGGGCCATGACAGCATATTTAGCAAGTCACATTGC
>JAABUO010007625.1_pt1 | contig 12339 bp, 15 predicted proteins | sample 5559291 | NCBI WGS metagenome assembly JAABUO01 (sample SAMN10711878, study PRJNA513372) | rock metagenome | isolation source: Antarctica rocks | place: Antarctica: Victoria Land, Finger Mt sud
AGGGGATTCAGTTATTGGTGAGTCCAATGTAAATCCGCACACATTTCTGAGCCTGTGAGCAGTCTGGAGATGAACAGAATCTTGCGTAGCATGTACAGCGTGCAGAAGTGGGTGTAAAAGGCTGTCCATGCTTTTTTGGTCGTGATACATTTATTCACTGCTTCAGATAGTTGTAAATATGTTTAGCTGCAATGAAACGCATATGCACATCAGCATAGGTGCGACTAAACAAAAGCTGGACCTCACCGTTGATGTGTTGCTGGGGATACTGGATGTTATCAGTCAGGAAGTACGGCAGGTTGTGGTCCAGGTGCTCCAGCAGCTTCATTGCATTACTAATGAAGAAGACCGTGTCGTCTTCACCAAACAGAATCCACTTGTAGCTGTCCACTCCCAGGGACTGGTTAGACAAAAATGGGGTCATAGCAGCCCTGAAGGTAATAATAATAATGATAATAATAAAATCGCTTTCCAGCTCATGATGAGCTAGGTACGTGCGGGACAAGAAGGTACATGATCACTATGTGATTGTGATGTTTGAGGGGGCCTTGGACTAATTGCATTCTTACTGATGATATTGTGACTGGCTCTTGAGCATGGATGCTGGCATGCATGGCTGCTCACATGCACAATTAGTGCAAAGGCAGCAATGGACATAGCATGAGCCAAGATGGGATTGCACGTGCAGTCCCCTGCGACTGGGGTGCTGTCAGGCTTGCCTTCTGAGCATGTAATTCTGCTTACGTGCACAGTTCATGCAAGTACACGCAGCGTCAAACACAAAATGAGTCACCATGGGAGCTTGATCACAAGCCATGTAACTGATATGCAGAAGAAGGGCTGCCGGATGCAGCACAGGACACTTCTTGATTGCAATCGCTTAGCTGATGTGCAGAAGGGCTATAGAATTTGATGAGCATGGGTGCTGCATAGGGGCTACCTGAGAGCATCTGGGCTGCTGACTGTCATGTTAGACTTCAAGTCTGTGTAGTACCCAAAGCTCTCGTTATGCACCTTGCGTCCTGCCTACAACATTGTGAACATTGGTTCACCAGACATACATAGATGCTATCTGCCATACTAGTTGTGGTGTCTCCTCAAACTTCTGACTTTGACATGCAATAACATGCGTCAGGCATTGATGACATCATTCTAATGCATGTTATTGCATGTCACACAACAAAAAGGATGAGGCGTGGGTGCAACATTTCCACACAGTATTATCGCCTGGTGACAGTCCCTAGGCGGATCTGAGCTTAGACCTCCACTACAAAACGGATATTCTTCGCATGTAGTGATGTTTTACATTGCTAGAGCTTGCTATCAATGTGAGTGGTCAAGACAACGCCTGTGCACGTCAATGCAACAAATTGACCTCAAGAAAGCAATGATGATTAACATGAAGGATACCTGAAAGAGGGGACCAGAAGGGTTGGCAACGTCTAGGGAAATGTGTGTGCGCACACCCTTACGCCAAGACCGCCCAGCTTGAATCATGGATTTTCTGCATAGTAAACACAGAAACCATTTGGCAAATTGACATATTTAGACGTTTTCTCTACAAGTCATACCCAGCTTGTTCTGACCCACCCTAATGGTTGCGCTTGTCAGCGTCTCAAACATTGTCCAGATACCTTTTTAGCTGATTCTGGCCCATAACTCCGGCTGCTGCATGTTGGGCATTTCGACAGAAGAAAAAGGCAACAGATAAAATCAAATGAATGTCGCTTACTCTGATGTAACTATCAGACATGATGACTCACCTCAGTTCCCTGAGACACATGTGCATCAAGGGCAACAAAACGTCTAAACAGGAAATTATTGGACTGCAGTGTATTAGGGTTTTGCAGCATGAAACTCTGTGAGATTGGCAGCAAAAGTGAGGACTGAAACCACAAGCTGGGGTGCCTTTGCAGCTGACTGTCCATTCAGATGCTTTGCATAACAACGTAACACTGTATTGTGTGCAGCAAGAGCTGCAAAACCCAGTTTGCGGACTTGAAGCACACGCTGGTCAACGTCAAGCCTGTGACCACAAAAAGGCTGGTTGCATTACTGACAGACTGATGCTAAAGCAGGAGATGACTATCACTGGTGTTGAGCAAGCTATAGCTACACACCTATCAGCTGAAGATGTCAGAGCAATGACCAAATTATCACGTTCCACAGGTGCAAACTTGGGCTGCGGCATGTCCACTCGCTGCCCTCTCAACATTGCTGAACTCTTCTGGTGCTGCCTCGCTGCCTCCAAAGACGGTATCTGCTGTGTGATTGACGATATCTTGAGCATCATGAAGGTATGGGTCTGGCTGTAGGAAGACAATGCTGCCATCAGGGGCGGCTAGGGTTTGAGGTGTGGCAAAACTTGGCAGAATGGCCATCGTGTGGCTGGGTAAAATCTGAGTTTTAGGGTTTAGGTAAGCTTGTTGTACAGGACCTGTCAGGGGTTTCAGCTGAGGATTGTGCGCTTGATAGGCCAATTGCTGCCTGTAGTGAAAACCCACATTTTGTTCATGACTGTGCAGTTGAGTGCTGCTTGCTCATACTACAGCAGGGCACACATGTGACACGCAGAGCATGTCTGTAAGAGATGGCTGTGTAGCTGCTTTCTGCTTTCAGAAGCACTCTGCATGCATGCTGAACACAGTTGAAATTACACTGATGAGAGCAGACGGGAGGTGGTATGCACCAATAAAACCAGGTGCATGCATGTTGAGAGGTAGTCAGACTTGCAGGAGAGATGCTGGGCTGAGGGACACACCTGGGTCTGGCTCAGACACAGACTTGCAGACCACTTGATGCAAGAGTATTGGTTCTGAGATGTTGGACGTGACAGAATGGCTAGCCAGGTGAGCTTTGTTCCACACACTGCAATATGCACCTTGCATTGTTTGGGCCAAATTACATTGAGTGCTGGGTGGGCTGTATATAAACATGCACTCAAGTGAGCGGTGCAGCTGCTGAACACAAGTGAGAGGAGATGCTTCGTGGGCCAGCAAGGATGCACAGATGGACGTCACTCACTCAAACTTTGATCACGGTACATACCTGACGGACAGCATTTGTTCCACAGGTAAAGCTAGCTGTAGTTCATCGCTGATGGAGCCATCATGACTGCTGGTTGCAGGCAGCCAAGAATCCCAATGAAGAAGCACAACCGGAGCAGCAACAAAGAGCAGCAGTGCCAGAGCCAGTGCAGCTCGTTTGGACGTGACTCGTGCTCGCATGGCACTAAAACTCTTCTTGCAGCCACCGCCTCAAGTCATGCCCTGTCAAGCTTGGGATGATATGCTTGCTTCAGGGACCTTGGTCGATACTGTTGGAGTGGCCGCTACCGCAAAAGTACAAGAGGGCTGCAACTGCTGAGATTGCGGACAGATTTATGTTGCGTAGTGGTGATCGCCAGCTAGGTCGCGCGGGTGTGCACAACACGGGGACTTGAAACGGTTCAGTTACTGCAGGAGTGATCACAAGCACGGGCATGCAGTGAGTACTCATATCTGCCACAATTGCCACCTGGGGTGCACCTCATCTCTTGCCGTACTGTGACAACACATTCCAAAACAAACTGCGCCTCAAGACACCTACGACAGAGGTTGAGTCGACAAGAAGAGGAACCGTCGGAAAATCGTGTGCAAATCCATAACGCCGTGCTGCGACGATTCCGCCAAGCTGAATTCTGCAACAAGCTTGGGACGCAAGCTGAAGCAGTAAGCGATGCAGACTTCCCACTTGCCGGCATGCAGCCAGCAAGCAGTCTCGACGACTTCGGCAGCACATGCTTGTTTGACCAGGCACAAGCTGCTACGTGCTGAGCGCCTGACGCACGGCAGAAGATGTTCACACCGGCAGCATGCGTTTGTAGACCAGCCAGCTCAGCTAGACACCGAGGATCCAAAGGTGCAAGTACACGTACAACGTAGTCTGGCTCAACACCTATAAACTGACTGATCTGACTGACGTCGTGACATGTCAGGTGAAAGCGCAAATGGAGGCGCTGAACGAGCAGATGCAACGACCTGAAGTGCAAGAGCAGATGAAAGAAGTACAATCGCTGATGCAAGACAAGGACTTTGCTGCCAAGATCGAGAAACTCAGGGTGTGTATGCTCTAGCCTGTTGACTATGTTTGAATTGCTTAAACACTTACAAAAGCGTGTCATGCTGCTGAAGAAGTGCCTGCCACCCTACTGCATCACTGCAGGCATCAACACGCAGTGATGCAGCAGCATTGACTTTGATGCAGGTTGCATCTCACATTATGATGTTGCTTGCACGCACACCCACCATGACGTCATGCCATGATGGCTGCTGCAATTGGTCATTAGTGTTTGCAGCGCACCAATGCATTGCCTCAACATACTCTCCACTCAATACACAAATGACAAGTCCTTAATCTTGCTTCTGACATTACAGGAGGATCCAGAGCTCAAGCCCTTGTTTGAACAAGCCAAAAGCGGTCACCCAACAGCTCTAATGAAGATGCTGACAGATCCTGGACTGACCCAGAAAGTTATGGCTAAACTGAACAGCGCCCCTGGCCCTGCAGCATCTGGAGAAGAGCCTGAGATCAACAATTTGTGGGAGGCTGCCAAGTAAGCCTGAAATAGAAACAGCCGCAAACGCCATTCTGTGCTGTTCTGTACTCTTCTGTGCTCTTTAGGTATGGTTCTCTGCCCTTCAGGTATGGTTCTCTGCCCTTCAGGTATTGTTCTCTGCCCTTCAGGTATTGTTCTCTGCCCTTCAGGTATGAGGACCTGGAAGCAGCCGAAGACTTCGTGATGGTCGGACACCGCTGCATTACGCAGTTGCCCATGACAAGCGTGATGTGCTCAAGGCTCTCATCAGCGCATCAGCAAACCTAGAAGCAGCAGAAAATATGCAGAATACGCCCCTGCATTATGCCTGTGGGTATGGGAGGGGCCAGTGTGTTGAAACCCTGATTGATGCTGGTGCCAATGTGCATGCCACCAATGCATCTGGCAAAACAGGTCTAGACTTGGTCAAGTAAGGACACGCCTCTACTTTGCATGACAAGCTGTGCTTTGTAGCCCCTGCTGTCTGGTTATGATTGAGCATGGCAGTCGTTTGCTTTGTTGAGCATGGCATCAAAGCAACCTCTTGCAGAACTTGGAGGCATAGACTTTATGCTTCAGCTCTGGATTTCGATTTGTTGCAGAATAGGAAGTGGTATCATTGTTGGTCATCATTGAAATGTCAGGCTGCTCAATGATGTATGATATTGGTCTTTGTGAGCTTGTATCCCAAAAAGTGAAGTTCAATATGAATATTGTTGCTGATTGCAAGCCCATCAGATCCGAGGAGTAACCATGCTGTTGTTGCAGGCTTTCAGACCAGAACCCTATCAATGGCGATGATGAGCTGCTGGAGCTATTGAGTTGAGCTTTCCATATCCATTCTGAGCATTGCAGCCAGGACAGATTACAGACCAGTGTTGGGTCAGATCAATCTTTTGTTTACAAATACACACGGCGCCCTACAGTTACATAGAGCCCAAAAGTGTTTGCTTGACCTCAGCAACATAATAAACGAAAGGTCGCAAGGCTGCATTGCTGTGCATACCTAATATGCCTGGTATGCTGCAGCAAAGTATGACCTGCTAGCATGCTCCTGAAGATATGCCCGAAGTTGCATGTTGGCTTGTCTACAATGTGGTACAGGCATTGGTGTCCTTAACATCATATAACCCTTGTAAGCAGTACTTATCTCATGCTGCACACAACACAGCAATGCAGGCCTGCATTGTGCCCCTAGGTCGGCGCATAATACCACAACATCCAGATCCGACGCAATGTGTTGCAAACATCACATAAGCATTTTGGGTAGTTACAACAAGTGTGTTGAGTTGCCACAATCTGAAAGCAGACGATTAACTCGGCCATATAACATATTATGAGCACCAGGCAGCAGCATTGCTTGGCTTTGGTCATTCAATAATGCTGAGCACTTTTGTGGTGGTGTCAAAATTGGTGGCCATTCTGACAGCTCTTTTGAACTGGTCTTTCTCCTCTTTGGTCTGCAGCACAGGTCACCAAAAAATCTCATCCAGACAGAAAAGAAAAGAAAAGAAAAGACTACACCTTTCAGCGTCAATTTAATGAGAAGCCAAGGTCCAGACAAGCTACATGTCAGCTGCTGTGCAGCTTGGCGTCTCAATGTTGCATGCAAAAGCTACAGCAGGCAATTTTTGACAACATGACCGGTCCAACATAGCTCATGATGCCAACCAATCATTTTGACGCTGCAACGTGAGCTCATGCAAGACGCAGAAGCAATACCACCGCAACTTCCACACCACAGTAATGTACACGCATCTTGTTCACAACCAACAGACAAAATAGAGCAGCTGGAAGTGGTACCAGGGGTGTGAGCGACAACAAAGCGTGCGAGCACTGCAAAACAGCATGCCTTGGATACTCAATCCACAGTCTGCAGCACACTAGAGGGAAGCAGGTGGGACTCACATTGAGGCGGCCTTTGAAGTGTTTACTGACTGCAGTGGCACCCATGCTGCCGCCTGATTTGGTGATCAAGGCCTTGATCTCCTCACTGGTGACCAGCCCAGAAGCCTTGGCTGCAGTGGGTTCTGTCTTGATGGCAGGTGAGGGGGTCGGCTCCTTTTTTATAGTTGGCTCTTTCTTGATGGCAGCTGCAGCTGCATCCTCTGATTTGATTGAAGGAAGCTGCGCCTGCAAAATCTTTTGTTTGTCAATGGTGGACAGGCCAGAAGAAGCCGTTGTGATGTACATAGATATAATGTTCTCATAGCCAATACATCTGGTTGATTTTTGCATACAGACGATATTTGTAACATGTGATGTGCAACGGGTGGCTTTGTGGCTGAATTGCAGCTTGTGAAGAGCCACATCAAGCGTTACAACGCTTGCATGTTCATCTCTGTGTTCCAGATGCAGCACTTAGCCTGCTGCTGTGTCCAAAGCACAGCTGACCCAGACGCTTCCCACCTACACTGAGCTCAACGTGTTCCTGCCAACATTGACTAAGATTGGCTGGAATGAGGCTGCAGTGCTGTCCCCCCTTGATGTGGACTCATCCAACCAACATGGGGCAACATGTGAGGGCGCAGGCTTGCAAAAGTGACCCCAATGTTGGCTGAAAACAACAGTGGTACAGCGATGTCAACAGTAGTGCACAGTGGCACAAAGCTCTTTTCAATCCCAAAACGTCTACTTCAATTCAGAAACGTCATCCCTGCACTGGAAATCTAACTCAGAAACGCCTGGGGACAATAAAAACGCGTTTCTACTTCAGGGAGATGTTTTAGCACAGTACTACAGCAGTAGCAGTAGTACAGTAACAGTTGTGTCTGTGTGCACCTGAGAGGCTGGGGGTGTGGCTGAACGCTTGCGCTTGGTGGCAGGCTGACCCCCCTCAGTCTTGCGCTTGGACCCCAGTGCCGGGGTGGCCCCAGAGGTGGGTGTGGGTGACCTCTTGCGCCCTGCACCACAAGCACTCTGTCTTAGTCAGGATACACCACTTCCCTTTGGATCATTGAAAATACATTAGCTGCCGCAGGACCGCACACAGGGAGCTAAACAGGGTGCTCAGTACAAGACTAATTACTAGACCCTGGGGGAAGACACGAAATCAGTTAATGCCAACAGTTGTTTGGTGATTGAGGCAGAGCTTGAGGTGTACATCAGTGACCTGCTGTGCCGGTTGACGGAAAAGACTCAGATGGATGCGTTACCTGTTGCTGATGCAGAAGCAGGCTTGGGGGATGCAGCAGGGGTGCCCTGGTCAAGACCCTTAGCCAAGGCATCTAAATCTTCCATCTCATCGTCATCATCATCGTCTGTTAGCAGACTAGTATCCTCCTTCACATCCCGCAGTAATTAATAATTAAAGTAATAATAATAACAACAACAGTAATAATAATACTAAAACTGTTTTCCAGCTCATAATGAGCTAGGGACGTGCAGGACAAGTCTTGTTATTCCTCAACTGCGTCTCTCAGCAATTGCATCTGCGCATCCACTCTGTGATGGAAACATGGACACACCTCTATTGGTTTGTAGACTACATCCCCGAGAGCATTTCAGCAATAAACCTGTGTAGGTCATATTTAATGTGCATGACAAGAGTGTCTTTTGCACACCCACACAGCTGTCGTAGCAGGTAATGGTCATAGTCATGCACACGTATGAAGCCTTGATGACTCAGGGAGTACATGACAACATTGGACCTTCCATGCAATGGTCATGCACAAACAGGGCAGACAATCAATCATTTGTAAAACAGATTTGACCTCATTTGAAGGGTCATCATCGGACTCAGACAGACCGGTGGTTTTGAGCAAACGCTGCAGCTCTCGCCCATGCTTGCTCAGGCTGTTGCCTTCCTCTACTTCTTCATCCTCCTGACTTGCCGTCGGCGATCTGCACATGGAGCAATTGTCTTGTGACATATAGGTTAGATGCGCTGATGCAGAGTTGAAGAAGATATCATGCCCCTCTTTTGTTGGTGCGGGTGCCGGTCTTGTTGCAATGCATTATTGCAAACGGGTTCTGAATGCCGTCGGAAAAAAAAAGGGTCAGGGCTGCATGTTGCAGCCTTACAGGCTGCAGCTTATGCAGCTCATGGTTGCACTTGATTGCCACCACCACTTGAACGGCTTGATCTTACCTGAACTTGCGACTGGTACACACCCAATGAAACAGAAAGACAGGCTTGACAGGCAAACAGGCAGACAGACAGACAGTCACACAAGCAAACGCAGACAGAGATGTGACTCTCACTGTCTGGGAGGGGGTGAGGCATCCCCATGGTGGGGGTCATCCTGCTCACCCATGTCCTCATCATCATCAGCAGCATTCTCTTCGTACTCCCAGTTCTCTGCTCCCTTGTCCCCCTTGATCACGTTCACCTTCAGAAGGAATACTTTGATTGAGTTGTGATTGGCCTGTTGTACATGGCATACCCCAAAGGTCGCCGGGCATAAAACTACATTCCTGCCGAGGCTAAGGCCCTACCCCGTGAGGGGGCAGCAGCTCTTGATTCAGCAGAAATATGCACGTGTCAAATGGGAAGCAACACAGCCATTATGACTTTCCCACTTGCCCCCAGTTGTTGCGAATGCCTTTCCCTTTGTTCCCATTTGACGTTCTCGTTTGATTCCTACAACTTTCTCAATCCATGATGATGATGGCTGTCTGACACATCAAACTTGCATGTGAGTTCTTCGGCTACTGTGTCAAAAAGCAGAAGCCCCTGAGCATCAGCAGTACCCCAAGCTGCGATACAGGCTGCTGTCTATGTAGCGATGTGATCACTGTGGTGCACTTGACAGTAATTTATGTGCATGCAGTCCAGCTTATGGTGACGCAATTGATCAACTAGAGCATCTGGCTGCTTGCTCACATCACACATTTGTGTTCAGCATGCACCTAAGAATGTTTGTTGAAACTCAAAACCCACATGTGCTTGTCGTGTTCAGCATGCATTTCTCAACGTGTGTGTGTGTGTGAGAAATAGTCAGAACCCACATCTGCAGCTGCACTTTGGTTCCTGCCTTCTGCTGTGCTGCTCTGGTCAGCGTTGGCAGCACGCGCTCTGACAGCTCTCTTTTCTTCTTCATCACTGTCGGCGCCCACAGCTCCTCCTTCGTCAGGGCCAGCCTCTTTGGCTCCTTGAGCTGCAAGATACGCAAGAAAACCCTCAGGGACTACACTTAGGGTACGTAAGAGACTCATGTAACAACCCAAAGACTGGTGCTATAGTCCAGGGCAACTGCTCTGTAAAATGAGCATGTGCAATGCTACTCAGCAGCAGCATTAAATAAGGTGACCATAAAAAAGCAGTTGTATAACCAAGGGCCTTATATGCAATAAAGTATGCATTGATAGCTTATATGGTTTTGATGATTGTTGGTACCTTCGTTTGCAGCAATGGCTTTACTGAGGCGGCTGGTGCCACTGAAATGGCTGTTGTGCTTCTTCTCCATCTCAGCCTCTGCCTCCTCAAGGCTCATGGCAACCCGCCTGGGTGGTGGTCTAAAGTTATACCAAGCAGCCAGGGGCAAGGCAGTGAAAGCTCCATGCTCCTTGACAAGAAGGAAGTAGTTGCTGGTATCAATGCCTCCTTCTAGATGGCCTTTATGAGTCACGTTGCCGGCAGCATCCTCCAATAGCCAAGGGGTTCCATCTTGCTGTGGTACTGGCTGTCTGCGCCTGGGGGGGATTGCCTCTGGCTTGTCTTTGTGAAGCTTCCATTTCGAGCTTGCCTCTTTGAGAACGGCTGGTGCACCCTGTTTGATGCGAAGCAATCTTGTGATATACGCTGCTCCCGGACAACAAGTGTCCGTCCGACGCAGGCAGTTCAAAGCAAATATGGATGCAGGTTAAGGTGCCAGCAACAGGTGCACTGCGGTCGGACATACCAAAGGGAAGTTGCCAACGACATACTTTGCGTGTCGGTGCTGTGAGCCTGCTGCTCTGACGGTGATAGGACCGTTCTGCACAGTGTCTGGACAATCAGGGAAGAAGGATCAGACCGAATGAGGCAAGCGGTGCATGTCACACTCGAGTGCACGTACATCTATGGCACCTGCCGACATCTCACACGAACGGGTGCAAAATCTCTTCAAGCTGCCGGAGCAGCGGGTGATAAGCCTTCAACGGTGTCGATGCAGACTCTCGACTCAGCGTTTCTGTCGGCAATCAATCCAGTAAAAGGGTCAATGTCTCAGCACTTTATCAGGTGATACGCGGTCTTTTGCTAGCGTGTGCTGTGTGTCTCTGTCAAAACACTTGCCGGTCCTGATGCCCCTGAGTCAAAAGCATACGTGCACGCACGCACAGACACACTCACACACAGTCTGTGACCAAGCATGCAAAACCAGGCAAAACTTCTTGAGAGCAATGTTCAACACAACGTTTGGTTGGCGAGCGGCTCTGTGCACAGTGACAGGCCATACCTGTAGCGTGCCTTCCATGGTGAAGACCAAGGTGTACCGGACTGCGAGCGGCTGTATGTCCAACAGTGCTGACTGTGCAAGCGTCAATGCATATACCGCGATTGCTCTGCTGCCACATCAGCCTGAAAGGTGGTTGACTGAGCTTGAGCAGTTTGCACAGGATTCGCCTAGCACTGATGCATATGAAAGCAGTTTGCACTGCAGCAGGTGAGAGGAAGAAGAGAATTCATCAAACCCTTTGAACAAAGGGTCTCAATTGAAATGTCCTGCGCACAGCATGTCAAGAAGGACGGGGTGCATCAGAACAGTAGCCCATAACAAACAGTGTACTATTGCATGACTGTTGCTCATACACATTAGTGTGCAAGCTGCGGGCATAGCAAAGCCATTCAAAAACATAATGAATGGTGCACATCAATCAAACAATTTACAGCACAGATTTTGCCTATTGCCTAAATGCCTCAGGGATCAAGATAGACTGGTGAGCGAGCTGGAGGTAAAGAGAAAGCACTCAGAAACGTAAAACTCATGCCATCCCTTCCATCCCTAATGTCAAGTCGTTGCAGAAGCATACGCGCAGCATCTTTGCTTTTTGGAGACAATGCCTTCCAACCCAACAGCTGCAGCAGCTTATTTTGCAAAACCCCGTCAGCTAGATTCTCAGTGGCACTGATGTTGTACAGCGCAGTCAGTACTGCAGAAACGACAGCTGCATCCCCACTTTCCAAGAGGGTGTATAGCCTGCCTATGATGCCATTCCCAGCCATGAGGCCCCTAGGGGTATGCCGGCACCCACCCATAGGGCTTGAGGGGTCAGACTCATCAAGCAACTTGCCAAAACGAAAGAAGTCTCGCTTGCGGCTGGGCTGCTGTTTAAAGCTGGGGGATGACTTGTCACACTCGTTGCACACACCAGACCTGAACGCTGCTAGATTGGTGGCTGCATTTGCTGCTGCAACCTCTCCCGATGTATCTGCAGCTCACACAAGCAGTTCTGAGCCAAGTAGCACCTGATATCACCGTCAAGCAAGACTGCACAAAGGCAAGATCCCACAAAGGCTTTTGACAGGCACAAGCACCAAATGCGCTGTGCTATTTCTGTTTGAGTGCACTCGACAATGCATTTGTAAATGTCAGTGAGTCCTCTAGGTGTTGCAGGCAAAAGTGACTGATGCATGCAGAACTTGAAGTGTGCAAGTTTGAGACAGTGTTGACAGAGTTTTGGCTTGCCTGGCGCAAGCAGCATGGACAAAATAGCATCCAAAACTGGTGTATATTTCACCAGCTGTATCCTGACCAGATCTACATTCACAGGATTGGCAAATGAGTTCTGCGCTTTGGACACCTCCAGGGCCAGTACGTGCACCAGCCCTAGGGCTGCTC
>JAABUO010007626.1_pt1 | contig 12338 bp, 14 predicted proteins | sample 5559291 | NCBI WGS metagenome assembly JAABUO01 (sample SAMN10711878, study PRJNA513372) | rock metagenome | isolation source: Antarctica rocks | place: Antarctica: Victoria Land, Finger Mt sud
TATGCAGATCTGTTGTGCATCGCACTCACAATCACGGAATAACTGTTCTAGCTGGAGCAACTTGATTTGTGCATGGCAGATGGTCTGCAAACACGTGCTGGGATTTCATGCGGGGTCAGCAAATTGTTAACTCAGTCACTCAACCAAAAGCCGTCAACAAATGTGTGTTGGCCTTTGTCTGCATGCTGTTGACAGTAACAGGCAGCACATGACAGCAAGCTGTGCGCGGAGGCAAAGGGTCACCTGTGTCTCAACAATTGCTGCAATGACTCGATTTCTTCTTGTCCTGTGAGGAACACCAGGATGTCGCCTGCCTGCTCTTCCAGGTGGATCTGTAGAACAGTGGTCAGTGCAGCGTCCAGGTAGCTGTCCTCTGGCAGACCCGTGTATAGAAGCTCCACAGGATGTTGCCGCCCCTATACACACACTCAGTCACTCTCAGGAATGCAAATGCTACTAGACTTGTGGGGGACTCTCTTTGAATACAAGCCTGCAAGTGGTGCTATGAAGGTATGCTGAGAATCTGAGTGAAACGGAAGGCTTGCTGTGCTAAGGGAAGACATGTAATTTTGTGGGCAGCGCCATCTTTATCTTGCGCATTGTTGTGTCGAGGGTTGACTGGTGCATGAGCTGAATGTGAGTTGCAAGGTGTGGTGACCTGTATGTATACAGTCTTGGTTCCTCCAAAATAGCGTGCAAAGGCAGCTGCATCCAGTGTGGCGGACATGATGATCAGCTTCAGGCTCTTGCCCCTTTCCACCTGCAGCAGGTCAAGACCCAGACCACATGCAGGCAACCCAGAAGCAGTGATTGAGGCATCAGCGCAGGGTCAAGCTGTGGTTTGCATGATGAATAGCTGCCCAATTTCAGGCCAATCTCTGTCTGCCTTCACTGATCCTAAGTGTTGTGTCGCATTGGAAGAGGGTGAACATGCAATACTGTTGAACTCACCAAGTACGCATACTGCTGTTGATAAGGCGCGGAGGGTATCATTGCAAGAGCTGGATTTATACTCGCTGTGCAAAATGATGTAGCAAAATGGTGTGAAGAGCTCACTTTGATCTTCTTTAATAAGCCCAACAGAACGTCTGTCGGTACCGTGCGCTCATGAGCCTCGTCCAAAATGATCACCTGCGCATTGTGTGTGATGACTGAGTGATTGAAATAAGCAACTGTGTGCACACAAAACAAGCGGTGCATGAGGGGAGATGCATGCCATCACAGCTGAGTGCGGCATGCTGTCATCTGCGCCAAGCGCAAGCAATGGATGCAAACACTGCTGAGACGCAGCAATGAGTTGCATACAGAGGACAGGCACTGAGTGAGGGCTGACTAAAACCATGAATGGAGTGCAGAGGCAGCCGGGAGGGTAAGCACCTGATACCTCTCCAGAGAGGGTGACCTCAGCGCCTCGCGCAACAGCATGCCGTCTGTCATGTACCGGATCTTGGTGCTTGCGCAAGACTCGTCATCAAATCGAACAGAATAGCCAACCTGTGAGAAGCATGCACAAATGGTGCAACAAGAGCTCTCAGGCGCATGTTTGAGCTGGGGTGAAATGGATACATGTTCATTCGAGTAAGCTCACCTCTTGGCCCAGGTGACAGGGAAGCTCTTGAGCCACCCGACGAGCCACAGTAATGGCTGCTACCCTTCTTGGCTGTGTGCAAGCTATGCAACCATTGTTTGCCAGGCCTGCCTTCAACAGAAGCTGAGGAAGTTGTGTTGTCTTCCCGCTACCAGTTTCACCAACCACTACTAAGCAGTCATGCTCCCGTATGTGCTGCAGCAGAGCTTGTCTCGCTGTCCAGACGGGCAGCTCTTCTCGCGCATTCCCAAGCCTGATCCGCCTACACAGGTCAGTGCGCGTTTCACTTTACAGGCCTGACCTCGAAGTGCGAACTACACTGCGATTTGTACACTGTTGGGAGCCTCGTCTGCTCTTACGGTCTTACTTTCGTTGGTCTTGTTCCTTTCGTGCCTCTCGTTGTCTTTTCAAGGAAGTCTGCAATTGAGTTGGCGGGTTCGCTTGCTTCTCCAGGGCCATCGCGTCACGACTGCGCGCGTCACGACATTTGCGCTTTCGAAGTGCGCTTAAGCATGGGTCATACAAGACTGCGATTCAGCAAGCGTTGCAAAAAACGCCTGCAAGGCTCGTTCGTGTCAGAGCAACATTTTTTACTCCGTCGCGGATTTAAAATGGGCGGCGGTGTGAACAAAGGATGTAAAACACGTCTCTCTTCTCTCTCTCTCATACACGTCTCTCTCAAGCATTGTCATCCTTCGCTGTCTGCAATGGCCGCATGTTGACGCTAGCAAGTATATTGTCATTGCAATATCACTCTTCAGGCTTGACGCCAAGACACTGATCGCACTTGCTGTCCAAAAGCCTCCACGTGAGCATGTGCTCGCTGTCTGAATGGCTGCTGATGTAGCGGCAGAGCTGGCTGTCGCTGATGTGGCTGCCTCTCACATACAGATTCGTTTGCCAGCTATTCATGCTCCAGACACAGCATGTGATCTTGAGCCTCATGCATCTGATGCCTGAGGCAGCCTGTCACCAGTATGACCTTCTGATTGCCAGAACGCCAGAAGGGGTTTTCACACGCCTGTGATGACATCAACATCTCTTGGGTGCTGTGCTCTAGTGGTGTCACCCTGCTCATTGACAACGCATGGCTAATGCTTCCACCGACCATGAAGCAAAACAGCAAAGACTCAACAGGTGGGTCAAAGACGCTGACTGGTGACACCAATCGAGAAGCAACATCTTGTTGCTGGGTAGGTGCTTCTTTTGGGCATCTGAAATACACCAGACAATGGAAAAATTTGCAGCAGATAAAGCAATGGTTGTTTGGCAGGTACTTACCTGCTCATTGTTGTCATGCAGCTGGTCATCAGCGGGGGCAGCGTTGTCATTGGCTTCACCCATCTGGCCAATGTGCAATTTGGCTTGTTGTGACTTGCTGGTTGTGACTTATTGCCCACTGCCAAAAACATTGGGAAGCTTTGCAGCAGTCCAATTTGCTTGCGTGCAATCAGGCATGACATCTGGAGACAATGAAGCTCACGCTGGTGCATTTCTGGCAAATTAATCTGGTGTATTCTTCATCAAGAAACAATTCTTGTGCCGTTAGGCGCGGCATACAATGATGTATTTGCTGTATGAGAGGCAAGTAGGGCAAGGCACTACTGATACACAATTACATGCACTCAACCAAGACTCTCCTGCTGCCACAGAGTTGCAAGCTGCTGAAACCACCCATTTCAGCTGTATGCACACCACAGAGCAAATCCAGGTTCAATGCTCTCCTTCAAGATGATGGCTTGTTGATCATTGGCCCTGGCAATTGATGCCATACTGAATGTAAAAAGTATTGTTTAAACTAACAAATTTGCACACTGCTGTTGAAGGGCATTGCACCTGCTACGCAGAGCAGCATGTATATATATCCTGGAATTTGACTTCAGCAACAATCAAGGCTGATGGCGCTCTGCTGGACAACAAGGTCAGGGCGTCTGCTGATGATACTTGCCAAGCTACTACTGGAAGACCTGCACCCCTCTGGCATTGTCTGATACACATTGACCATGCTGAGAGTGCTAGGAGCTAAGGTTAGGCGGTGCTTAGGCTGGCTTTTCCAGTTTGTTGAGACTGCTTTCAGGATTGCTTGATCATGCTCACAACAGCTTGTAGCTCTGCAAGGAGAGAAGCCAATGATTCTCCTCTAGCCTCAAGGATGAACTGCATGGTCATCTCTCTGCTACTCCACCACTGCTGCTCTGTGTCCAATGTCCTGGGAGTTTGTAAGCAACCATTACAACCAGCTTCTGACGCAGTAGAAGCGCAGGCATTGCATAAGAGCAGCTGAGGAGGCATGTGTTGCCAGTATAGTGTTCACTGCGCTGTGCTGCTGGCAGCCCTAAATACAGTTAGCTTCTGGAAACAGCTTAAAGGTGCACCACCTAGGCATGCACTCAGTCTCTACTTACCTGCCATGTAATGTGTCGACCACATGAAACACCCACAATGTGCTAAAGAACTCTTTGATGGTGGTGATGGGGATGGGCATGAGGTGGTCGTGCAGCAGAGACTTAGCAGTGAACATGACTCTGATCATCTGGCAAACGCAGAAGAGTGTCGTTGTACGGAAGCATTGAGCTCTTGCACAATTTTTTGATTGCTGCTGAATCATGACATCCTCTTGGCGATCAAAAATCTCCTGTGCCTGTGTCACCTGATAAAATGCAATACGTTAACTTCATGACAAGGGCATGCCTTAGCCTTCTCACCCGAGTATGAAATAATGAAGTATAGATGCCGCGCTCCAAGGGACTCAAGGATTTGAGATCGATACAAACGTTGTGATGCACTGTTTGGAGAGTTAGGCGACACTTGCCGCCAACTCTCCAGTTGTGTGGAATGAAAATCGTGTGGCAATGGGACTGATACATATGTACACGGTGGCCTGGCACCAGCTTGCCACTTTGATCTCAGTATGTGTGATGCTTCACATGGCTGCATGATGCCCAAGTCAAAAATAACGAGGACACAAATGGGAGGAGTTGAAAGGAAACAAAAGGAATACAGCTATCATGATTAGCAAGGATGAAAGGAGACTTTGTAACCTTGAACTTCTACCATCTAGTGTTTACAGCTCAAACAAGATCAGCATGTATAGCACATGCCCTTGCTTGGCAATATGATGCATGAGCATAAGTACTACATACCTGGCTCTGAACAGCAAGAGCGCCTTGATCACACAAGCATACTAAATGCTGCAGTCCGGCTTGTGATTTGCTTTGCACGTTCTACCTCGTCAGTTGGATTCAATCTCAGCTTCAACAGCATGTTCTGCTGCTCAAGAAGCTCTGTTTCAAGCTGCCCTTTGCCCAGCATTGCAGCCTGTTGCTGAAGCACCTGCTGCTGTTTCAGGGCATGTTGCTCTGCCTGCTGCTCCTGCTCTTGCAACAGCTGCTTTTTCTGCAGTTCATGCTGGTGCTGCTAGCTGCTGGCTGACTCTCACCGCACTTGCTCTTGTAGCTACTGTCGCAGCAGTGATCGCTTCCTCTGCCGTTTCTCTTGCTGGCAAAATTGAAGTGCAGATTCCGTAGCCGCTGAGACCCCTGATCATGTGGCTGTGCAGGTTGCGGCTGCAGCTGCGGAGCTTGCAGGCTGGACGCGCATCGAACCCCCTGACATAGAGCCTGCCACAGTGGAAGCTCAAGCGAGACGCTGACGGCTTTGATTCACCTTTCTACGGGTGAGGATTCTTGTGGCTACAAGGCTGTGACTGTGAACGCGACAGCTGCTTACCCTCAGAGGTCTGTTTGGAAACCATGCCCCTGTGTCCCCTTCGAGACTCGCTTCCTTCAAGCTTGCGCTTCTACTTGCTGCTGTGTACGGGCTCGACGCTGCCTGCAATGCTACAGATTACATCGCCAGCCAGCCTAAGCTACAGATTGTGATCCAGGAATGTCAACCCAGGAATGACCCCTCCAAGACGACACAATCGTCCTTTCATTATTATTGTGAATTTAAGTTAAACAATACTTTCCTTCAAGTCACATCCTTGAGCTTATGACAGAACAGTTCAAACAGCTTGATCAAGAGGACCATGAGGGGAGGACCATGAGTGCTCATGAGGACCAGGGCAACTACTGTAGGCGCAGCCTTTGGTGAATCGGCAGCGAACACCACACCACAGAGGTTGATCAAGCACACGCGCAAGCCCTGCAAGCTGTGACAAGTGCATGCATGACTGTCACACACACCATGACAGAGCTATGTCCTCCAGATCTTGACACGTGTGGTCAGCTCAGAGTGTCACTGCCAGGTTGCAAGTCAGCTGCTGCTGGCTGATGACTGACTTCTGCTCCACATAGTCAATAGCTCTCTGTGTGCACCGCTCTCAATTGAAATGTCTCTATGGTTATGACATGTGTCACAAAAAAGTGGTTGGAGTCTTAGACAACGACACAGCTTGTGACTCTCTCAGTCAATACAGTGTTAGGCAGCACCCTCCAACCAGTGACGTATATGGCAATAAACAATAGCGTTGTCTGGCTGCTGCATCAGCTACAAGCGAGAGAGTACTTACCAAGGACCTCTGCCAAGACGTCTGTGATTAGAAACCATGATGTCATACATGACACGAAAGTCCCCGTTCGTTATGGTGCAATGTGCCCTGGAGCCCTAATCGCACTGTTGAAGGACACCCGTTCGTCCGTCGTCAGGCGTTCTGCTGCAGCCATCAAAGCATAGGCATCTGATACAACCACGCCTGAGCCGTGGCCGTGGCCGTTGTCACACGTGTTGCTGCTCTGCTGGGCTCCTGAGCCATCAAGTTTTCCAGCATGTCAAAAGCGCTGGAGTCCAAGCACGATAAGATCCTCAAAAGCTTGCTTCGGCAACCTGACAACAAGCGATGTATCAACTGTGAGACGTTGGTATGTAATTAGCCTGCTAGTCTGGCAACCTACTATTATATGGTGGATTAAGTTTACTTTGCTGACTTTGCAAATGTGCAGGGCCCACAGTATGCTGTATCCGATCTGCAGATTTTCGTCTGTACTATATGCAGCGGAGTGCAGTAAGTTTGCTTGCCTTCAGTATGTTTATGCTGGTTGACTCTTCCAGACAGTCAGGGTTAAACAGTGGCTATTGCTTTGCTTGCAGTCGGCAGTTTTCTCACCGGGTCAAAGGCTTATCCACTTCAACTTTCAAGCCTGAGGAGATCAAAGCTCTGGAGGCTGGTGGCAACAGGGTATGTCTGATACCTTGTGCTGCAGCAGGCTGGCTTGCATGAGGTGACGCTGACTGTCAAGTGTCTGTGCAGATTGGTGCATACACATATCTAGCTAAGTGGAGTCCCTCAGATCTTCAGAAGCCAACAGACAGGCATGTCGTGCTCTGCAGCTTTTAATTGTCGCTTTAAACTTGCCAGCAGTCGCGTCTGTCAGTATAAGCCTTCCTTGTTTCTGCAGGAACACTGGCAAGATCAAGGACTGGATTGATGCTGTTTATGTCAAGAAGCGTTTCTATTCAGCTGCTTCAGCTGCAATGCACTCCCCTCCGCCATCACAGTCACATGTAAGCTCAGTCATTTTACTCTACTTTATGACTCGTCATTGCTTCTGCACTTCCCTTACTGTCTCAGATACCATGTACCGGCCACTGCTTATTAAAATGTTGGTTGTTACAGCTGCCCAGGCGGAGCATCAGTAGTAATGCATCATCAGCTGGAGATGATGTGCCTGTCATGTCAATGGCAGGCTTGCTGGGTGATGTCAAGCTCAAGGTAAGGTGTATGCTCACAATTTTTTTTGCTGAAGGCTTAGCCTGAGTCAGTGCTGACCCATGTATGAGCTGCAGGTTGACCCAAATCACATTGTCAGCAACGCTCCGAACGCCCTCAACCTGCGTGCCACCAGGTACCCCCATGTCTGCTGTAACCCCACTTGACACACATGCTGGCTTGTCTGATGCTGACAACAGTCTTGTGCGTGCAGTACGGCCTCTTCCCACTCACACGACAGCCCAGCACCCAATCATGTGACTGCACAGCTGTTCAACATCCTGGATGAGCCACTAGCAGAGTCAGCAGCAGCACCTCAGCTGCAAGCGGCAGCCCCCTCTGCAGGCTGGGATGCCTTTGCTGACCCTGCTGAATCAGCCCGTGGGCCATCAGCACCACAGTCCATGAGCTGGTCAGCTTTTGACAACGGCACTCCCACCCCTGCTGTTCCTGTGCTGACTAGCCACCACCAGTTGCCACCGCAGCAGCAGCAGCAGCAGCCTGACATGAGTGCTGCTTGGGCGGCTTTTGGTGAGGGTGACAGTCAGCCACAGGCGCAGCCATCCCAGCAGGCACAGCAGGGTCAGCAGCAGGTGCCACAGCAGCAGCAGCAGCAGCAGCGCGCTGCTGAGCCTGCGTTGCAGCCTCCCAAGCCAGCACCCAGACAGGAGCTGCCTCTGGTCAGTCTTCCAGTGTCACTGGCACCCAGAATCATCACACCTCAGCCCAGCTGTGAATAGCAGTGCTGCTAAAATATTATGCTGCCTCAGCATTGCAGTTCAAATCCTGTCTTGAGTCAAGCCTTGCCGTACATCACTGCAAGTTATGACACCACCTGCACTTATAGCTGATTGTTGATTGTGATAATGCCCCTGCATTGCATGGAACCTCACAACAGGAAGCTGTGCTGCTGCAGGATCTGTTTGGAGATGGTCTGTTGAGTTCATATGCTGCACCTTCCAGCATTGCAGGCATGTATGGGCAGCAGCCAGCCAGGCCTGCTTTCCAATATGGTCAAGCTGGTGTCTACCAGCACCAGCCTGCCTCCTTTCAGCAGCAGAGTGGCCCCTATCAGCAGCCACAGCCTTCTAGGCCTCCAGGCCTGCCCCATGGGATGTCCTTCAATGGGCATGGGCAGGGCCCTTCAGCAGGCATGCTTCCTACTGGGCCCTCACCAGCCTTTGATGGCCCTGTCAGACAACGCAGTCATTCTGATGCTACGGGAACAGGTGTGTGTGTCTGTTCTGTGCTGTGTGCGAAGTTGAGCTGGTCTGTGCATATGTACCTGATGTGCAATAACCAGGCCAAGGATGTTTGGGGCGTCTGCTGGCTTCATCAGTAGCCAAGCTGGTTAGTCATATGGTCAATTTGTGCATGTTGCAGGAGAACAGAATTATATGGCTCTGTTGTGGACACTGTGCATTGGCTGTAGCAGTTGTGAACAGTCTATGCGTGTCCTGAAGCATCTGTCAGACATGTTTGTTTTGGGTCAGATACTTTGTGGTGTGGTGTGTCTGCGGGTTCTGAGATCCAAAATTGTGATGTGGCAGGTGAGGTGAGTGCACACGATCCCTTCTCAGGGCTAGCACCAGGGTTAGGTGGGGCTCTGCCCAGCATGCCTCCCTCCCGCCAGACATCTGTGTCGTCAACACACTCAGGGCAGGACATGCCAGGCCGTACTGCTTACTCCTCCAATCAAGGGCTATCACAATCGTTTGGTGGGCAGCAGGCACAGCCATATGGTGGGCAGCAGGCACAGCCATATGGTGGGCAACAGACTGGTTCAAGCATTCAGCTCAATGACCCATTTGCTGGAAGCAGCTATGCCTCACCTGCTCAGAATCAGTATTCTGCGCCTCCCACAGCCAGCAGGCCTCCACCAAAATCATCAGGAAATCCATTTGCCTAAGTGGTTTTTGTCAAGCGTTTGGCATTGTGACAGCAGTGATCTAGATGAGCAGCTGTCTTAACTGGTTTTGACTAATTGGAGACGTGTTTTGCACCTGCACACCTGAGGTCTTGCAAGCTGTTTTGCTGTGCAACTGTGCGCTTCATGCAGGTGGACTGCGCATTTGTAGTGAAATGGCACTGAACCACAACAGTCTATTATTGTTTGGTTGTTGCTTGAATGTCTGACTACATGCAGTCATTGTCATGTTGGCAAGGTTGCATAAGGTCAGTGGTATTCAATCAGCACTATTAGCAAAAGGGATACGAGTTGGTCCGTAGTCGGTTGTACCATCGTAATATACAGAAGAGAGCTGATTGTCCTGCACACCTATTTCTTGCCATATCTGTCATGCATGAAAACACTCGACCTCAAAGCTGAACATTGATGAGACCTCAGGTACTGGTTGATATTGACCTTTCAAGAACATCACCGCCCACAGAGAGTCGTACATATAAACTGACTTATCAGAAGACAAACGACAAGCAAAAGCAGTCCGGTGCCATGCGTGTCACATACAGTCTTGTACTATGTTCCCTGGTCCTGTAACATATGGATGTTCCCTGATCCAGAAACATATGGACGAATAACCATTGTCTTCAGCATGTAAGCCATGCCTCAGTGACTGCACAAAATGCTAAGGTCCCCAGCCAGCAGGCTTGTCCCATGTTGTTTCACCGGTACGTGGATTATGATAGTATGGCTCCCCGCTATCTGGCGCTCGATACTGTGTCCACCTGCATCATGAGGGCGCGTCCTCAGCAACGCAATTTTTGTCACCTTGCCATCGCCCTCAGTCATAGTCTGCCACCAGAAACAGACCTGCTCCATCAGCACAGTGGACATGCATTTACCATCATTACTTGCCTAGTGGCAAAGGCAGGGCACATGGCATGCTGAAGCAATATACCAACTGAAGTGTACAAGTTGAAAGTGCACAGCACAAGTTGGAATGCTGAAGATAGGCAGTAAGCACAAAGACAAGATGGAGGTGGGACTAACCCTCCTGGTCCAGTTACAGGGTAGCCTTGAGCTGCCCATAACGGGTTGGCTTGATTGTTCATTTGGCCGCCATCTGCTCCACTCCTGCCGCCATGGTATGCCCCCCCAGAGCCCATACCAGCCCCAGCATAGCCTGCGCCATTGTAACTTGGTCGGTACCCATATCCCCCATTGTTGTAGCCACCCTGCAGATTGACGCAAGGGTTGGACGTGCACAACAGCAGCATGTGACAGTCTTCGTGATCTGTTCCATGACTGAACACATGTGCAGGAATGGCATTTCACTGTGGCCTTTGATGGATTAGACAACACCTTCCACAATAAGCGCTTCTCAAAGCATCCTGCTTGACAAAGCCCTTCTTCAATATGCCTCAGGTGTTAAAGCTGGAAAAGGTGGACTCAGATCCCGAACTACTCACCCCTCGGCGACCTGCAGGAGTCCCATAGCCCTGTCCATACCCACCCCTTGGTGCTGAGTACTCTCCTCTGCCAGGTCCATCCATGTCCCCTCTAGCAGGCATTTTTCGGAGTTCTTCCTCTCCGTGAGCAAAATTGCACCGATCACCGAATCTGCAGTGTCCCGCCCTCCACCTGGCGGAAGCCACAGAGTGTCAGCCTCTCCGACTGCTGATCATTGATCAATCAGACCACTTTTGTGCTCTGCGTGAGGCAAACCTCATACAGATCTTTGTCTTGGCGTTTTCACTGGTACCCCTAAAGCCTCTTTTGTCATCAGAACCGTAGTCGCCTTCAGCAGCTGGACCTTCAGCCTGAACGGCTCCGTCCATTTAAGACAAAGCTATTCCCAAAAACTTTGATTTGCTAGGAAATCATGGACATGCAGCGCAGACCCGAGTGCGCGACGGGTAGGCACACCTGTGGGAACGGCAGGTGTTTGCGCAGAGCATGCAATCAACAGTACGTTCTCAGAAAGGCAAAATTTCTCGCACTGCACTGCCTGGGCTGTGACGACGTCCCTGGGATTTGTCTGTGAGACACAGGCATCAAGGGTCAGTAACACCATCGACCGCGACAATCATGCCTGTTGATACCTTACTAAGCGTCAGGATCCTGTATATTGTAGATGTCACATGCGCGCGCTAGCAGCTCAAACACCAAAATTGCATTGTGCAGGTAGAAATGGTATCCTCAATTCAGAGGAACTGCGTGCAAGTCACGAAACGGCTCATTAAATTGAATGAGAACAATCTGTTGGCAGCTGCAGCCTCTCCACAGCCTGATCAAAATGCTAAGCAGCAGCTGACTGCACAAATAGGCACTTAAAGCCTTGCTGACTTCAGGGCAATGGCAGTGATGCCTTATCCAGGCATCACACTGACATTCCCATGCGTCTGGTTATTCCCTACAGGCTCCTATTGGCAGTATGGCGCATCGACCTTAGCCCATTCAAAGATCTGCTCGTATTCCTGTGCTGCTTTGTCCCAGCTGCTATCTCGCACCATGCCGCGTGATTGAAGGTCTCTGAAGGAGTCAGGGTGATTTCTATATGTGTCAAGGGCCTGTCCCAGAGTAGCAGTGAATGCATCCACGGTACATGGAGAGAAAGTCCATCCTGTGCCGGTCACTGCAGTCACACAGACAAGACAGCTTGATCTGCCCTGATTGCATATTTGCTTTTATCACCTTTCCTTGCTAACACATAGGTGGCAAACAGAATGCGGGCAGCCAGCCATGCTTGTGTATGGTGGCGCACGGCATCATCTCATTGTGCAGCATCAGAGCATGCAATGTTTAGATGTGATGATGATTGCAAAGCTTGAAACAATGCTTTTTGTAAATGATGCTCTTATGATGTCACAGCATTCTTGATCATATGCAGAGCATACATTGCTCCACAGACTCGTAAATGCCATTCAGACAAACCCATCAAACACAACACTATAGCTAATTGGGCTCTGCACATGAGTGCGGCCGAGTAAGCATTGTCACAAATGCTGCCTTAAGGAGATCCCAAGCGGCTGCTTCCTACCTTCCCAGGGGTTGAAGGGCAGCACTGTGTCCCTGAGGCCACCGGTTGCATGGGCCACGGGCACAGTTCCATAGCGCATGGCATACAGCTGGTTCAGCCC
>JAABUO010007627.1_pt1 | contig 12338 bp, 6 predicted proteins | sample 5559291 | NCBI WGS metagenome assembly JAABUO01 (sample SAMN10711878, study PRJNA513372) | rock metagenome | isolation source: Antarctica rocks | place: Antarctica: Victoria Land, Finger Mt sud
CAGCGGCAGCCCCGTACCGTCCACCGAGAAGTTCGCATTCGCGCCCGCCGGCACCAGAGCGATGATCGTGCGCGGCGGCGGCCGGGTCAGATCGGTCCATCGGCCGAGCATGCCGAGCTGTCCGTACGCGGCCAGCACGGCCAGGTCGGTCAGCACCACCGGCGGCCCCGGCTTCTCGACCACTTCGATCAAGGCCGGCAGCTGCTGTTTCACGAACTCGACGAGGCTATGTTTGTCAGCGGTCGTCGAGTCCGCCGCCAGCAGCTCGGACCAATCGACTCCGGCAGTGACCGCGGTGGTCTGCATACGTGCGAGCAGCGAATCAGTCACATCGACCACGTCGGCTCGCAGCCGCCGTTGCAATGCGACGGACAACTGATCACTCAGCCCGGCCGGCACCAAGAGCGCCCGGAACACCGGATCGGACCCGTGGGGCAGCCAGGACAGGTCGGCCGGAGCGCTGAGGGGTCGGGCCAGCAGGGTCGGCGCCCGCGTGCCCATGGTCGACATCGGAACCGCGGACTCGCGTTCGGTCGCGTAGGCCTCCCGGTCCGGAAACCAGCGGACCTGCTCGGAGGCGGCGACCAGGTCGTCCAACTTCGGCCGGGTCGGCACCGCCGCGGCCAGCTCCGGGAAGCGGGCACGCACCCGGGCGCGAAGCTCGGTAGCCGACAACTCCGTGCCACTCGGTATGCCCTTGAGGACGGCGGCCACCGCCCGACCCACCGGCAAATCGACCGGGTACAGATCCCGGGAGGCGGTCAGGCCGACCTCGGGCGCCGCGCCGGCCATCAGCAGCAGCGTGGAGTCGGGCACCTCCGTTGCCTCCTGCGTCAGGCCGTCGAAGGCCGTCCGGAGTTCGGGCAACGCGTCCCGGGCCGGCACGACGTCCTGCCCCTGTTCCACCGCATGAGTCACGATCCGGCCGGCCGCGGTGCCGACCGCATCGGCCCGCTCCAGCAGCAACGGATCGGAGGCGATCGTGACGATCCGGCCGTTGTGCCGGCGGCGTACCCAGTTGCCCTCGGCCAGTTCAACGCCGGTCTGCATCTCCAGCAGCACCCGCAGCAACCCGAGTGCCGTCACTGTCGGCCTGGTCAGACCCTCGCCGGCCGGCAGTAGATCGAGCAGCGATTCCACCAGCTGATCGGGGGTGGTGACGCCGCCCGCCTCCTGGAGGCGCTCACGGACGTCGGCGGCAAGCAGCAGCAGCGCCTGACCGGTCACGGTCGGCGGACCTTCGGTGGGGAACCACAACTCCCGCATCCGGGTGAACTGTTGGGACACCGACGCTGCGCTCACGCCAACCGCGGCCCCCAGCACCGACTGGGTGTCCAGCGGATTGATGTCCTGTTCGGTGGGGCTTGTTGGGAGCAGGCAGTACACCAACTTCCGGCTGGTGCCCTTGGTGGTTCGGCCCATCTCGGTAATCAGCGCACCCAGGCTGCCGACGTGATCGGCCAGCGAAAAAGCGTCCGTCGCGGACGGCGCCACCACACGGCGACGAGCCGGCGGCGGCGCGGTCGGGCGAGCCGGACCGGTCAGCGCGCCGATCCAGGCCGCCAACATCGCGTCAGGCGTGTCGTACCGGTGGCGGGAATCCCGGGCCAGCACAGTGAGGAAGAAGTCCGTCAACGACCGGGCGATAGCCGGCCCCAACTCGGGAAAGTCACCGGGGGCGACGGTGACCTTGTCGTCCACCATCGCTGGGTCGTTGTAGGGGGCACCGAAGCTCGGCTGACGTCCCGTTGCCATCTCGAACAGCACCACGGCAGCGGCGTACCGCTCGGCGGCCGAGTCGTAAGACCCGCGGTGCGACTGGCCCAGGAACGGATCCAGGTACGGCGGCGTACCCGCGGCCAGGTCGCCGACTCCGGAGGTCAACGAGAAATCGAACAGCGTCAGCACCGATGGCTTGCCGCCGATCTGGGCGGCCAGCCCGATGTTGGCCGGCTTCATGTCGCGTTGCATGATTCCGGCGCCATCCAGATCGCGCACCACCCGCAGCAGGTCCGACCCGATCGCCAACAGATTCGCGCCGGTCATCGGGCCGTGGCGGAGCTGACTGGCCAGGGTGTCGCGGCCGCCGTCGGACAACAGTAGGCCGACTCGTTGATGTCCGATATCGGGCTCGGCCTCGATCAGCTGGACCAGATGTTTGTGCTTCGGCAGCGCTCCGGCCAACGCTCGCAGCGCCTCCGCCTCGGCTCGCAGCCGATCATTGGCAGCATGGTTGAGCGCGACCTTGAGCACGCCGATCTGACCGTTGGTGCGATCCCGGACCCGAATACCTTTGGCGGTCGAGCCGGAACCGAGATCGCTCTCCACCTCGAACCGGCCCCGCAGCACCGCACCGATCGGAGCGGTCAGCGGGTCATGATCAATCTGTTCCGGTGGTTCCTCGCCGCGCCCGATCTGCGCAATGGCCTTCGCGAAGTCGGCGGCCGACTGCATCCGCTGCCCGACGTCCGGGGCGGTAGCGGCCAGGATGACTTTCCGCAGCGCCGGGTCGGCGAACGGCACCGAACTCGCCGTCAGGTCGAGTCCGCCGCCATCTCGGATCTTGGTCCGCAGGGCGGCCCGGGTCGGAGCAGGCAACTCTCCGGTGACCAGCCAGTAGGCGACCGCGCCGAGGGCGAAGATGTCCAACGCCGGGCGGTTCGCCCCGGACGACCACCTACCCTCCGGGGCCTCGAACAGTTCCGCCCCGTCCGACGTGTAGTTGGACGGAGTGCCTAGCTTCGTGCCCACGGCCGTGCTGCCCTGATGGACGCGGGCGGCCGACGACCAATCGGCCAGCCGAACGGAAGGCTCGGCGTCGGTCAGTTGGACCTGGATGGTGCCCGGGTGCAGCCCGCGGTGGGCGACTCCATTGCGGTGCGCATAGTCCGGTGCGTTCGCCACCGCCTGCAGGGTTATCAGCTGCTGGTCGTTGGTCAGCGGATCTCGCAGTAGATCCAGCGCTTCGAATCCGGGTTCGTCCTCGTAGACCAGGCCGGGCTCGCCGCGCTGGTCCTCGACCTGATCGATCGGCACGGCGATGCTCTCGTGATGCAGAGTGCACAGCAGCCGAAACTCCTGCTCCACCCGACGCCGGATGGCGTTCAGCCCCGCTTCGGTCGAGCCAGGCGGGGCCGCGAAGATGCGGATCCGCGCCCTGCGATCCGGGTCCAGGCCGTGGATCGCCGGCCAGTCCTGCCAGCCTTCGCCGTCAGCGATCGGGCGTGACTCGATCAGCCACCCGCCCGCCGGGCGGAACGGGTTACGGACCGCGCCGATCTTGGCCAGCACACCGGCCAGCAGTTGGCTGTCGCGATCGGTCACGACATGCCGATCCGGCGGCTCGGTCAGTCGGGTCTCAATCGATGGCAGGTTGTTCTGAGCCTCCGGAAATCCGAAAAGGTTCGACGTCTGCAGGCCGGTGAGCTGGACTTCAAGTTCCTCGGCGTGAAGGAAGACGCACTCCTGGATGTACGGCATCCAGGCCGTTGTCGATCCTGGCGGGGCTTTGGTTCGCTTCTCCAGGTCGCGCAGCTCGCGGTTGATCCGGCTGGCCAGCTTCTGCGCCTTGCGCCGCGCCAGCAGCAGCGGCGACCGTTCGGTCCGCCGGCCGCGTCGCCAGGTGGTCTCGTTGCCTTCCAGGACGCCGCGGTAGTGCTTGAGCTCCACCAGGTGCAGCCGGCCCCGACCCAACACCAGGGCGTCGATCTCGTTCCAGTTGCCCTGCTCGTCCATGAATTCAAAGTTCGTCCAGGCCCGGTACGGCGAGGCATCGGGCAGAATCTGCTTAAGGTAGGTTAACCCTGCGCGTTCGTGGTCGAACTCTGAAGGAGAAACTTCGACCCAGCGGTCAACTCGGCCTGGGTGGGGCAGCTGCGGCATCGACTCCCCCTCGGAATGCTGGACTGAGCGTTTGGCTTACCTCGAGCTTTCGCCCAAAAATGACACAACGGCTAATCACTAAAACAGACAGTCTGAGTCGTAGCATAGTTCCGACAGGCTGTGACCCGTCGTCTTCTGTATGACTATTCATTCGGATACAAACGATGACTAACTTCTAAGGCAAGGTGTTCAAGGTCTGGAAAATGTCTCCTTCGCGAATTCCAAGAGTATGGAGTTCACGGGCAAATTGCAAAATATCCGCCTTCTCAATGATAAGGCATGCGAGGAACTGGGCCGCGTCGTTCCTAAGATCAAGATCTGACCAGGCCGAGGAACGGTGTATGGTGAAGCACCCCTGCTGCATTACCATCCGCATATCTCGTTCCGTAGCCATGACCGCGAGAGCATGAGCAGCGCGGTTAGGACGGAGAATCTCCTCCTCGGGTCGACCCATACTCCGAAATGCATCAGCGAGAAGCTCAGCCGCCATCTTGGAATCGATAGCGGGCGTGATACCAAACGGCGGCCACGGATCAGTCTTCTCAACCGTCATTATGGAGTTGAACCGACGAGGCGCCAGAACCCATATCGCCGCATCTCTTGTTTGACTTAGCTTGCTCTTTAGAAGACGACAGGATGACAGCTTGCAACGCAAAATACGCCGCTACCAGTGGAGATCTTGACCAGTCGAGTAATCGCGTTGGAAGACCATAATGCTGCATAAGCGAAAGCCACTCGGCGTGATGTCTGTACTCAGGGGAACGGCCGTTCGGGTAACGAAGCGCAGCTCGAACACGGAAGTTATGATTGATGGTGCGCTCGGAAGCACGAGAGTGTCCTTCTCGCCATAGTTTCGGAGCGAGACGCCACTCGCTCTGCGCTTGCCCTCGGAAACAGGGTTCGTTTGGCCCCGCCACCAAGAGTTCTGATAATTCTGGCAAAGAAGCAAACTGTATATCGTTGATTACGTCAACCATTTCGCTGACACTTCGTACCGATTTGATCGATAGTTCCGCTGGTCGATTAACCATTTGAAGGGATAGCTCCTGTCGCTGTGGAGACGAAGAGAATCGAACTCTCAACCCCCGCCTTGCAAAGGCGGTGCTCTGCCAATTGAGCTACGTCCCCTGGCCCGCCCTCGGGCGGCACCGGATCAGTTGGCCGCAGCCGGCTGGGGGGTGTTCGGCGGCGGAGTGCTGGGCGGGGTGGATGCCGAGGTGGTGTTGCTGGTGGCCTCGTCCCACAGGGCGGCCTCGGCCGCGGCCGCGTCGCGGCGGCGCTTGACCAGCGCGTAGCCTCCGCCGGCAACAGCGGCGAGCAGCAGGAGCTTCTTCATGGTGCGGACCTCCAGTCACGTGGTGGCCCACACGGGGCCGTGGGAGCCGGCAGCGCCACCCGTCCCCGGACTGCCACCACCCGTGGGCCTGGGAGGACTTGAACCTCCGACCTCTTCCTTATCAGGGAAGCGCTCTAACCGCCTGAGCTACAGGCCCCGGACCGCACTCCACCCACAACTCGGTAGGACGAGCGACTACCGAGATTACCGCACGACTTCGGAGCGACCCAACCGTCCGACCAGCCCCCCGGCGAAGCTCGACGGGCGTCGTGGACGCCAGCGGCTGGACCCCCGGGGACCAGCCTCGGCCGGTCAGTTCGAGGGTCACGACCGGGGAGTACCGTAGCGGCGACAGTGGGCCGGAGAGCTCAGCCGACGGACGCAGCCGCCCGGCGCAGCGCCTTGATCGACCCCCGCACATCCTCGGTGTCGGTGGAGTAATTGCTGACCGACACCCGGATCACGCTGCGGCCACGCCACTTCGACGCCGACATGATCGTCGTCCCGTCCGCCTGCAGCGCAGCCGCGATCGCCGCGGTCCGCTCGTCGGAGCCGAAGGCCACGCACACCTGGGTGTAGACGACGTCGTTGAGGACCTCGGCGCCGGGGATGTCCACGACCAGCGCGGCGATCTCACCGGCCCGGGCGGCCAGCCCGCCGACCAGCTCGGCCACCCCGGCCCGGCCGAGTGACCGCAGCGCCGCCCACACCGGCACGCCGCGAGCCCGGCGCGATGTTTCCGGGACCCGGTCGTAGGGATTGCCGGGGCCGGTCTCGTCGCGGACCAGGTAGCTGGCGTGCAGGCCGAACGACGAGGCCAGGGCGGCCGCATCGGCGACCACCGCGATGCCGCAGTCGTAGGGCACGTTCAGCGTTTTGTGGCCGTCGGTGGCCCAGGAGTCGGCCCCGGCGCAGCCGTGCATCAGCGGGGCCAGGGCCGGCGTGGCGGCCGCCCAGAGCCCGAACGCGCCGTCGACGTGCACCCAGGCCCCGTGCGCGTGGGCCACCTCGATGGCGGCGGTGAACGGGTCGAAGGCTCCGGAGTGCAGGTTCCCGGCCTGCAGGCAGACCAGGATCGGTGAGCCCGGGGGAATCCCGGCCAGCGCGGTGGCCAGCGCGTCGACCCGGATGCGTCCCTGCGCGTCGGCCGGAACCACGGTGGGTGCGCCGAGTCCGAGGTAGCGCGGGGTAGATCGTGCTGTGCCGCTCCTCGCCGACCAGGACGTGCACCCGCGGGCCGCCGGCCAGCCCGTCGCGATGCACGTCCCAGCCGGCCCGGCGCAGCACCTCGTCCCGGCCGGCGCCCAGGCCGGTGAAGTTGGCCATGGTCGCCCCGGTGACGAAGCCGACCCCGGCACCGGCGGGCAGGCCGAGCACGTCGAGCAGCCAGGCTCCGGCCACTTCCTCCAGCGCGGCGACCGCCGGCGTGGCCGGGCGCATGCCCGCGTTCTGGTCCCAGGCGCTGACCAGCCAATCGGCGGCCAGCGCGGCCGGCAGCGTGCCGCCCATCACCCACCCGTAGAACCGGCCGGAGCCGATGCCCATCAGGCCTGGCTCGGCCCGAGCGGCCAGCTCGTCGATCACCTCGGCCGGATCCTGACCGCGCTCGGGCAGCTCGCCGCCGAACTCCTGCACCAGCCGGTCCGCGCCGACCCGGGCCGGGAGCTCCCGGGTGTCGAGCGAGCCCAGCCAGGCCCGGGCATGGGCCGCGGCCCGGTCCAGCGCCTTCTCGTAGTCACCGACCTGCAGCGTCATGGCGGTCCTCTCGACTGGGTGCGTACCGAGCTCATCCTGGCCCCGCGCGGGCCGGTGCGCCGGACGATCATCAGCCCAGAGACGCGCGCCGACCCGGTGATACCGGATCAGGCACCATCCAGGGGTGAGCGGATCGGGCAGGGCCACCGGAACGCGCCGGGGCTGGCGGCAACTGGCCGCCGCGGCCGGCCTCGTCTTGGCCGCGCTCACCGTGCTGGCCGTGGGTACCGCGCTGCGCCCACCCACCTTCATCGGGCAGCCGGTGGCCGCCCCGGTGGCCGCAGCTCCGGCGGTCAGTGATTGCGTCACCGTGCTCAGCCGCACCGGACTGCGCCGGGCGGCGCAGGCCACGGTCGCCACCTGCGGTCCGGACGCCGTCGTGGTCGGCGAGGTGGCCGCGCTGCTCGCCCCGGCCGACCGGCTGGACGGCCCGTTGCGGGCGGTGGCGACTAGCCGGTGCCGGCAACTCACCGCCTCCTATCCGGGTCGGCTCGACCCGGTGGTGAACGGTCCCGGATCCTTCAGCTTGACCTGGGCGAGCGCGGTGACCACCGGCATCGAGGTCATCGGCCCGAACCGGCGGCAGCGGGCGGCCGGGCAGACCTGGCGGGCCTGCGTGGTCACCGCTCCGGGCGGCGCCGGCTACCGCGGCCGGCTGGGCGGCAGCCTGACCGGCGGTGGGCTGCCCGCCCCGTTCGGCGCCTGCTACCGCAGCTTCGCCCCCTCCGACGACGCCCGGGTGCCTTGCATCAGCCCGCACCGGCTCGAGCTGCTGGCCACCGCGGTCACCCGCCGTACCCCGCTCCCCGCGATCGATTCGTCCTGCCGCAGCTACGCGGCTCGGGCGCTGCGTTCGGCTGACCTGACCCGGGCCGGAGCGCTGGCCGTGCAGGTGTTCAGCCCGACCTCGTCCCCGTTCGGGTTGTCGACCTGCGCGATCCGCTTCGCCGACGGCCGGGCCCGCAGCGGCAGCGTGATCGGGCTGGGTTCCGCGCCGCTGCCATCCCGCTGATCGGCCCCCGGCCGCCGGGAGATCAACGGGGCGAACCAGCGTCGCCGCGGGTTCAGTCCCGGTCGTATTCGAAGCGCACCCCGAGCAGCCGGACCGGCCGGTCCTGCTCGAACTGCTCCAATACCCGCAGCGCCGCGGCCACCAGCACCGGCGGGTCGGTGGTCGGGGCGGGCAGCTTGGCCGCGTGGCTGACCGTGAAGAACGGCGCGAAGCGGACCTTGAGCCCGACCCGGATGACCGTGCGCTCGTCGGCGACCAGGTCCTCGGCCAGCCGCTGGGCCAGCTCGACCACGCCGGCCTGGATGTCGGGCCAGCTGGTCAGGTTCTCCTGATAGGTGGTCTCCCGGCTCCGGGACCGACGCACCCACGGCTCGGCGGTCACTGTGCTCCGGCCCTGGCCGCGGCCCACCCCAACCAGCCACGGGCCGATGCTCGGACCGAACCGGGCCGCCAGCTCAGTCGGATCGGCCCGGGCCAGCTCCCGCACGGTGTGGATGCCGAGCTCGGTCAGCTTGGCCGCGGTCCGGCTGCCGATCCCCCACAGCGCCCCGGTCGGCCGCTCCCCCATCACCTCATCCCAGCTCGCCTCGGTCAGCCGGAATACCCCGCGCGGCTTGCCGAAGCCGGTGGCGATCTTGGCCCGCAGGGTGGTGTCGCCGATGCCGACCGAACACCACAGCCCGGTTGCGGCCAGCACCTCCTGCTGCAGCTCACGGGCGAACGCCTCCGGGTCGGCGCTGGACACCCCGACGAACGCCTCGTCCCAGCCAATCGGTTCCAGCACCACCCCGGGCAGCTCCCGGATCACCGTCATGACCTGGGCGGATACCGCCTCGTAGTGGGCGTTGTCGGCGGGCAGGAACACCGCGTCGGGCAGCTTGCGGGCGGCGACCTTCATGGGCATGCCGGAGCGCACCCCGAACTCCCTGGCCGCGTAGGAGGCGGTGGCCACCACCGAGCGTCGGGTCGGGTCCCCGGTGCCGCCCACCACCACCGGCTGCCCGGCCAGCTCGGGCCGGCGCAGCACCTCGACCGCGGCGATGAACTCGTCCAAGTCGACATGCAGCACCCAGGCCGGGTCCGGCTCGGTCACTGGCCCACCTTCCTCGATGAGGGCAGTCTGCCCGGACGCCCCGGCGTCGGCCCGGTCAGCTCCGCTCACGAGCCTCGGCGACGGCGGCCAACAGCGCCTCCAGGTCGTAGGCGCCGTGATGGCGGCGGCCGTTGACAAAGAACGTCGGGGTCCCCCGCACCCCGCTCTCGGCGGCACTGTCGATGTCGGCTTCGATCCGGGCCCGGGTCGCGTGCTCACGCAGGTCCCGGCGGAACCGGTCGAGGTCGATCCCGATCGCACTGGCATGGGCGAACAGGTCCTTGGGCTCCAACTCGTCCTGGTGGGCCAGCAACCGGTCGTGCAGTTCCCAGAACCGGCCCTGGTTGGCCGCGGCTTCGGCCGCCTCCGCCGCCAGTTGGGCGTGCGGGTGCACGTCGGGCAGCGGCAGGTGTCGCCACACGTAACGCAGGTCGCCGCTGCGGGCCAGCACCTCCCGGATCGCCGGCTCGGCCTGCCCGCAGAAGGGACATTCCAGATCGCCGTATTCCAGCAGCGTGACGGGCGCGTCGGGCGTCCCGCGGATGTGGTCCCGGTCGGGGTCCACCGGCTCGGTCAGGTCGGTCAACGGGGGGAGCCGCCCGTACACGGCCCGGGCGCGCAGCCGCGGGGGCAGCGCGGCGATGACCCGGAACACCAGCACGGTGACCAACGCCGACAGCACCGCTGAGGCGAGCACGCCGATCTTCGCTTCGCTCTGTTGCTCCCCGGAGAACGCCAGCGTGGCCACCAGCAGCGAGACGGTGAAGCCGACACCGGCGCTGGTCCCGCCGCCCAGCACGGCCGCCCAGCCCACCGGGGGTTCCAGCCGCCGCCGGCTGAGCGTCCGGGTCAGCCAGGCCACGGCCAGGATCCCCACGGGTTTGCCGACGACGTAGGCCACCGCGGTTCCGACGGCGATGCTCGAGTGCAGCGCCCGGTCCAGGCTGGGCCCGTTGATCGCGATACCGGCATTGGCCAGCGCGAACAGCGGCACGATGACGTAGCTCGACCAGGGATGGAACAGCAGTTGCAGCCGCTCGTTCGGGGTCACCGCCAGGGTCAGGCTGCGCCGGGCGTCGCGGGCCAGTTCCGAGGTGGGCTGCTCCCGGAAGGACCGCATCCGGCTGGTGGCCCGCTCGAGAGCCTCGGGGCTGACCGGAAACGCGTAGGACAGCAGACCCATCCCGAGACCGATGATCAACGGGTCCAGTCCCGACCCGTACAGGCACATCCAGGCGACGATCCCGGCCAGGAGATACCCGACGCCGGCCCGGATCTTGAACCGGCTGCCCGCGACCACGAGCCCGAACACCCCGACCCCGATCAGCAGCGGAACGGGATGCACCCGCCCGCTGTAGACGGTGGCGATGACCAGCAGGGCGACGAGATCGTCCACCACGACCACGGTGATGAGAAAGGCCCGCAACGGCCCCAACGGGCGGGCCCGGGCCACCGACAGCAACGCCAACGCGAAGGCGGTGTCGGTGGACAGCGCGATACCCCAGCCCGCCGCCGACGGACGGCCGGCGTTGACGGCCAGGTAGATGCCCACGGAGACGATCATCCCGCCGGTGCCGGCCAGCACCGGGAGCAGGACGCGGCGCCGCTCGCGGAGCTCACCGAGGTCGAAGGCCCGGCGGGCCTCGAGACCGACGACGAAGAAGAACACGGTCATCAGACCGTTGTTGATCCAGCCCCGCAGATCCTGCTCGATACCCAATGACCCCAGCCGCACCCCGAACGGGGTCTGCCATACGGCCCGATAGGACCCCGGGTCGATGGCCACCCAGCCGAGGGCCGCGACGGCAGCCGCGAGAAGCAGCACCGCACTGCCGGTCTCGGTCCGGACGAAACTTCGCAGCGGGGTGCGGCGCGGCCAGGACCAGGATGTGGTCGCCGGGCCGGGTTCCGGTGCCGGACCGGTCTCCGGCTCCGCGTCAACCAATCGGTGGGGAACGATGGCCATCCTTCGCTCGATCCTCGATCAGGGTGGCCGGGACGCCATCGCCCGGCGCGGCTGCACCGGCCGCCGAGAACAGTTTCCCCCGATCAACGTCACCAGGGTGCGCGCGGAGATCCCGCCGATCACCGCGGTGCTGACCAGCAGCGCCGACCACGCGGCGGCGGCCGCCACCGGCGACCGGCTGAACGCCGGCCTCTGCGGGGTCACTGACGCAAACGGGTCGAGTTCCAGACCCTGGTGGGCGGGGCAGTTCGAGTTCTTGGTGCCGGACCTGACGGTCTACGGCGACGGGTCGGCCTACGTCGTCCAGGATCAACGTCGGCCGGGGCTGGTGACGGTCGACCGGACTCAGCCTCCCCCGTCGAGGTGTGGGCGGCTGCGGACACCCTGAAGCAGGCCGCGCTGCTCGACGGCGAGCCCCACTCCGGTCGGCCCGTCGTCTTCCACGCGCCCTGTTTGCAGGTCGACCTCGGCCTCACCGACCGCTGCTGAGCCTGAGCGTGGACGTCGATGCGAGCGGCGCGAATCGGCCACTCCTCGGATCAGTCAGTTCCGGCAAGCCTGACCCGGCCTCCAGGCCATCCGTGATTCCCCGGACGCCACCCGCCTGGGCAAGCCCGGTCAGGCCGGTCAGGTCGGCGCCGCCGGCCCGAGGACTTCGCGGACCTGGTCGACCACCCAGTCCGGCCGCTCGGTCAGCTGGGCCCAGGTGAAGCGCAGCACCCGGTAGCCGGCCCCGACGAACAGATTCTGCCGGGCCCGGTCGTGCTCGAAGCGGTCCGGATCGGTGTGGAACGCCCAGCCATCGATCTCCACCACCAGCCGGGCCCTGGCCAGCCGGAAATCGGGGGTGACCGGGTATCCGCCCAGCCGTTGTGCACGGTTGACCACCCAGCCGTCGATCCCGGCGCCGCGCATCAGCCGGGCGAAAAGCCGCTCGCTCGCGGCCGCGCTGTGGTCCGCGGCCGCGGCCACCCAGGGGCGGGCCATCGCCATTCCACGCATGCTCGGATGGCGGTTCATGGTCGCGGTCACCTCGGCCAGGCTCAGTCCGCGGAGCAGTGCCCGGTCGAGGATCGCCCGCCCGGGCGGTCCGAAGGCGACCGCCCCGAACAGCGCAGCGAAGGCGCGGCCGGCCACCCGTACCCGCCGCACGGTGGCCTGGTCCTCGGCCGGCAGCGCGCGCCGGACCACCACCACCCCGGGCCGGGATCGGAGCTGGCGGTGGCGGGGCACGCACACCTCGACCGTGCGCGGCTCCTGACCGGTCAGCTCCCACCACCAGGCAGCGGCGGCG
>JAABUO010007628.1_pt1 | contig 12336 bp, 12 predicted proteins | sample 5559291 | NCBI WGS metagenome assembly JAABUO01 (sample SAMN10711878, study PRJNA513372) | rock metagenome | isolation source: Antarctica rocks | place: Antarctica: Victoria Land, Finger Mt sud
TGGATATCTTTGCTTGCATGTGTGAGTTGCCACATCCTGAGGCTGCTATGATTTGACCTTCTGACTGTGAAGTGCAGAGCACGGTGTCAGAGGCGCTCTATGCAGCCTTCAAGTATGCCAGATGACTCAGCACATGGCACCAATCTGAGTGCACCAGAACCAAAGATTCACAGTCCAGCATTTGAGCCTGGCGCAGAAGCACAGGCACAAATGAAGGTACAGCAAGATCTGGAAGGTGCAGTCTCCCCACTGGACCCAGCTGCCCTCAACCCACCGCAAAGGCATTGTGATCCTCATCATTACAGGTATGCCATACTGGTATGTGGTGAATCTCCTCGTTGTTTGAATTTTGTACAATATAAACCCTAATTTGGCCTATTTGGTCATCCGTGCATCCGCGTTAGTCTAGCTGGTTAGGATACTCGGCTCTCACCCGAGAGACCCGGGTTCAAGTCCCGGACGCGGAATCAAGTTTTGCTACTGTTTTGGATTTTCTCTGACCTTTGCTGATGGTTTGGATTTTCTCTGACCTTCACAGCTGTCGTATGCTTCTACAGTTATAAAGGCTTCCTGCTTTCAGAAGCCTGCTGCTTTCAGGGACAACAGCTTTAAACATGATATGCTGCATTCATTGATACGTATGGCCAGAGACATGACATGCCATGATGGTTTTGCTGCAGGACATCAACAAGCTGGACTGCACGAGAATTCCTGAAGGAGATCTGTCTGCCACTACTGGTGTTGGCTGTGGGCATGTTCTGCTCCATCGCCGCCCTCAGCACCCTTGGCAACGACTGAGTTCTGTAAGGCTGAAGAGCAACATTCACGAGGGCCATTGATCTCCGGAGCAAGCACCATGCTTGATGAGCTGCTGAAATGTGGAAATACAACATAGCAACGCTGCTGTAGATCTGTCAAACCACCCCAAGCAAGAGGTGCAAGATTGTGCTTGCGCCTCAGTGTTTATGCTACCATAGATAGGGCTAGCATGACCAGCCATCAGCTTGGGCATGCACACTTAGTGCTTTTTGTCTCAGCAGACAAGCACCGTCAGAGCCATGTCATTGCTGCACCGCTGTTCACTGATGCTTCTGTTTGGTGAAAATGTTTTTTGTTTCAGGGTCCTGGCAGGTTGCAGCACAGCCACCATGTTTTTGTTTCATGCTTCAGCTGGACCTCAACAGCTGTCTTGCTGTTGTGATTGCTGTGATTGATGAAACACTTGCTTCTTGTCAGTCTTAAGTGTTTTGCAACAGTGCATCAACAATCGTAGCGCAATCGTAGCGCTGTGTCAAGCCTTCTTAGGGATCTTTAGCATCCCAAGGCTGATGGTAAAGATCTCCATGGGCTAACTTCAGGGTTCTGAAGTTAGCTGAACAGACTGCACAGATTTTCTGCTTTGTTACTTCTGATGAGCAACACGCTCCTGCATGTGTTACAACTCAAACTGTGATTGAAATTCAGCTCGAGATGCAGTTGAGTATCAACCACTGCATATGCTGAGGCCTGTCACTGCTTTTGTATTGATCACGAATCTTCATAAACAGCCATGATTGCACATTTACAGGCATCCCTGATGGCTTTCTGTCTGAAGATCTTTCACTCAAGATACATCCAAGCTGAGTCTGGTTCTAATTGATGACAATTTCATGTGAGCATAAAAAAACAACAATCACGACAAATGGTGCTCATCACACTGCACAGGTCAACTGCTAAGTATGCAGACCCAACATCTCCAGTCATGGTCTATATTGTGTGACACAAGACAATCAAAATGAGGACAGTACAAAACACACATTGAGTCTTGGCCACACAACAGGTCAGACCAGCAAAAAATCAGCTTACAGTCTTGCACCTGCCTCAGCCCCAGCTTCTTATACATTGCCTACAGCGCAGCACGCCACTTGGAACCTCGACAGGCCATACCGCATAGATACATACAAGGCCAGCACTTGCTGAAGCATTCTTGCAGGAGCTGCCCACAAAAAACCACAGTGCAAAAGAGCTTGTAGCAAACACCACAAGTCAACAGCCAGCGAGACAGTAGGTCTGGGATTGAGCTCACCACTATCTGCAGCAGCCGCCAGGGTCTGGAGGGAGGAGCTCTCCTCATCTGCATTGCTGGTGGCAGCTTTCCTGCTTAAGCGAGATAGTGAGCGTGCACTACGCTTCCTAGAGTTGACACCGCTGCTAACCTCTACCTCATGACTGCCTGCAACATAGCATACCCCCATCCATTTGTACCCCTCAGCATGGAGTGCAGACTGTCTTCCTTGTAATTGATATGTGTGACTGTTGTCCACATTGTACCAAAGGCCCAAAATTGATGAACGCAGCCATTGCAGCTGACTGTATTTGGCACAGTCTGCCCTAGCTCTTGAAATCTCACCCAAAGCATCAACCAGGTTGGCACAGACAGAACATAACCTGCCTCTGCCTGGCAGCAGAGTTGTAAAGATGTGCAATGCATCATCAACCTGACAGCATCAACTCATCAATGCAGCGCAACTTCATGACCTTGAGATCTTGCTGACACTGCAATCAAGTGCTGCACAACACCATTTGCACAGCAGATAACCAATCGTATGTGACAATACCAGCCTGAATGTCGAAGTCGGAGGGGTAAACAACACTCTGCCTAGGCAATCACATCTTGGTCCAAAATTTCTCGGTGGCAAGCAACCTTTGTGTTGGTGAGGCAGTCACCTGCTGTGGCGGAGCTTGATGTCATCCCAGAGGCCTTCTTCTTTGCAGCAAGGGTGCCGGCCAGGACTTGAGCAGCAAAGGCATGGCTGCCCTGGCCAATGGTACCAGAGGCAGCGTTGCGCCCCTTGGACTGCATGTCCTCCAGGAACCGCTCTACCTCCGCCAGCGGGAACCAATACCGGCTGCCATCCTCTATGAAACGAACCACCACACTGCCTGCAATGAAGTATATGAACTTCAATTGTCAAACCTGTGGCAATAGGCACGTTGAGGTGATTTAGGCAAAGCTAAAAATAGTGCATGGTCCAGCTTCTTACTGGCATTGCAAGATGCCTGGTGACAGACACATTCTGCATGCAGTAGATCCATGCAGTGGAACCAGCGTGCTTTATGCATGAGTGTTTTCTGGTCAAGTTTGCAGACAAAGAGGAGGCATTGCAGTCAAATCTACACAAATGCTGGCTTGGAAGCAAAGGGGCTGATCAACAAGCGCAAGTACCCTGTGCAGATAGACAATGCATAGATATGAGGGTGACCAGCTGTACATTCTGTCTATGTCATCCATCTACAGTGGGAGCAAGGTCAGCCTGCAAGGTAGATTGCACATACAGTGGGATCTGGTGCAGGGGCTGCTGCATATCAGTATAGCATTACCAGCTATGCAGCTGATGACGCGCATGTGAACAGACAGCAAGCTGGAACAAAGCTTGCTGACACCCTCAGCTTTTGTTTGAGGAAGCTGTAGTTGTGCATGTTGGGCTCAAGCATGGAAGAGAAACAACGAGACACTGATGGTGGTGTGTCCGTACCAGGATGAGCTGGGTCCTTCTTCAAGACGGTCCCTCTATAGTACAGGTCAGGTATGTCCACTGAAAAGATTGGTGCTGGTACATCTACTGTGCGCCCAATCAATGCCTCGTACTTGCTCCTGGGCTTTGTTTTGCGCCCTGCGCTTATGCAAAGCTGTCATGACACAGCTGTAGGCAATTTGAATTCAGGCTGGATGCTACTCAAGTTGCCATCACTTTGGGCGCAGATGGAGGGATTGAATGATGGGCTGAGTACATGAGTGGCACAGTTGTGGGATCTGCAAGGTGGCCAGGCTCAGAAATCTGCTAGACCAGCAGCAGAGCCATGTCAAGCATTGTCCACAGTCAGCATTGCACTCAACAAAGTCAGGAAGCCATAAGGTATGATCAACAGACACCACATTGTGGCTGACAGATAGAGACTCTGGCAGCCGTACCTGTACCAGTGCCTGATGAAGGCACACAGCGTATGCTGCCCTCTGATCCTTCCAATGGAGACTGCCCTTCAGACACTTTGGACCCCTTTCGCTTGCCCTTTCTGCGTGAAAGCACTGAAGCCAAGCTGTCTGGCTTGGCGACCTTCTGAGGCATGCCATCCAGAATACTCTTCTCAGCCCCTGAAATGTTGTCAAGCTGGCTTATGATTGCCTCAGGCTGTGCTTGAAGAGGTGGAGGCAGAGACTGGTCAGGCTGTTTCCTTTTGCGAAACGTTCTGTGTGAAGATCTGTGTGAAGGAGAAGACATGCTGGGATCGTCAGCAGGAACTTGGTAGTGTGCTGAGCTGTCCTGAGCTGTGGCGTGCTGTGCATGCTGCGCTGAAAGGGATGTGGCACCGTCCTGTGCTGATGTGGATGATGGCAGATTGACTGCTGAGCAGTCATCAGAGGATGCAGCATGTGTTGGTGCAGGGATATGTGCATGTCTCTGTGTTGATTCCCCTACAGCATCAACCTGCATTGTTGTCTGTGCTGCTGCTACAATGAAAGTGAAGCTCGAGGTGCTCTTGCTGATGTCGATGCCGCTGTAGAAGCTGTAGAAGAATCTGGTGTCAGCGCCCTCAGGCTCCTGCAGCAATATGCAAAATGCAATAATGCACAAGACCATGATGCAATGCGTGGCAAATGGCAGCTTTGTACATAATTTTGGTTTTGCTGTCACTGTGACAAAACACCTTTGAGTGTGTGACTACGCTATGTATCACCCTGGAATTTGAAATGTTTATAAGGTATGTGCCAGGCATAACACACATTTGGCAGTCAGTGATGTGCAAAGTAACGTCACTAACATGTAAAGAGGTGAGACTTTAATTGATTGCTCCTTGAGGAAGCTTCCAGACAATTTGCTGACCAAGCAAGCACACACCTATACGACCAAAGTTGTAAACAAGCGCGACGTCCTACTCTGCACCTGTAATACTTCCTGCCTTATCAAAGCTCTGATGTGTGACGCTCGGGAACGACCGGCCGGCGGAAGGCTTGCGTTGAACGTCCCGATGTCACTGCGAGATTTACGACTCGCAAGTTTGCCTCAAAAGCAATTCTGCTGCACCTCCTGTAAATGACATATACGTCACATACAGCCCGTGCCTGACCACATACGGCTGCAAACTATCGTGTAAAATGATAGCAGCGAAAGCTTGCCTGAGAGCAGCTGCAGGAGACTCGAGGCGGTCGACCTGGCTGGGTGCTAGCTATCAAGGTAAACAGACTGATACGCGTCACAAGCTACGCAACGCAGCTGTCAGCAGCGGTTGAGCTTTGATTGGTTTGGACGCGATTGTGACCTCGAGAGCCGTTGTACTTCTGAGTGGCAAACGAGTCCGAGCGAGACAGTGACGTGATGAAGCTCGACACTAAACCAGCTGATAATTACCGAATTATCCTTCTAAATATTTACGTACCTAACTTGGACCAAGTTACTTGGTAGCATTTGAAGTTGTACATGCCAGCCGTGCAGACCGGTCACCTGGTAAATAAATGTACATATGTCCACCATTTCAGTTTGACATGCAACAAATTTGAAGAGAACTGCTGGCATGCAACGTACATGAGACACTCGCTGACACCATGCGATGTTGAATGCACGACAGCTAAAAATACGCTGGCTTTGTAACAATGCTATCTACATCCAGGACTAACCAGCACTCCAATGAGCAGATCGCAAGCCTTGTCTGCTCAAGTGCACATGCAACCTGTTGACCTGGAAACATAACCATTGTGATGCCTCCTCCAAGTAATATATATCTCATGTCGTTTCCAGCATAGCTGAAAGCAGCCTCAAGTCACATGATGTGAGCGCAACAGCCACACTAGCTGCCATTCTGCACTACAGGCTGAGCACCTGCTTTGCCTACTGAATCACTGGATGCCGCTGTAGCAGGTGCGGCAGCTGTCTCTGTAGTTGCTCCTGTGAGCCTGCAACACAATGCATGCTCAGACACAGACTTGTGGCACATCATGAGCCATTTGTTACTCAAATCACCACACAGTATCACAAGCCATTGTCTGTGACCAAACCACAATGTGGAACAAGGAGCATTGATCGGAGACTTACGCAGCAAATGGGCTTTCTTCTTTCCATGGTCGCACAAGGCTGCCAGTTGCTGCCTTCTTTAGGATGTATACTTGAAATAGGGGGCTTTCCAGCAGTGTGACTGGGATGGTGACACATTGGACAACCAATGGCTGCATGAAACCCTTCCAGCAATGCAGAGCGGTCACAATCAAGATCCCCTGCAGAACAGCTGAATGAGCAATTTTGGCAGAATATGCATAACATAGTCGCACAAGTAATGCAATGCTCACTGCAGTGCTCAAGCTGCACCACGCTAACTTAAGTACTCACAGGGGCAATTTTCTTCAACAATTTTTGAAACTCTTGTGCGTCATACTTGGCTGCAGGCAGTGTTTGCTTCTCGGTTGGTCTGCAGACAAACAGAAGTGCGTAATAAGACATGAGCTGCAGATGCGGGTTGCTGCAACACTGCAACCCAAGAAGTCCCCTTACTTGCCAGCAGATTTGACTTCGAATTCTACTGGCTGCTGATCCCTGCTCTGTTGAATGGCTTGGTACAACAAATACAAGAATGCAGCCACGACACAGATGGAGGTGACGAATGCAAGTCTGATATGCGTCAGCTCCAGATCTTGGCCAAACTTGTTGTAAGCCAGCATTGTGACTGCAGTGAGCAGACACACAAATCATCGATAGACCAACGAAATGAACATGAAGTGATCGCGGAAGACCCAGAAAAGATCGTGACAGAGTAAGAAGCGTTCCTTACCAGGTGCGACAAGCATCCCCAACTTCATGACTGCAAAATTGGCAGCTCGAAAGCACTGAGTTGAGGTTCAGTCCAGATGTAGCATCAATCGAACAGTTTGATTGTTGGTAGTTTATACCAGCTTGGAGGGCTTGACGACCACGAGAAACGACCCGTTCAACTAGGCCGTCAGCTAGCTTCCTGCAACCTTATTAGTCACCTAACATGACTAACTTGCAGCCACAAGGTTTCTTCCTCGACATGATCAAATGCCTCAGAATCATTGCTGTCTGGACATTTCCTTTTTTATGACTCTTACAACTTCTGCTGTCCTCCCTTCGGATGCAGTGACGATATTGTACTTGTTTTGAATAGGTCGGTTGTACGTGCGAGACAGCGTGATCACTTCGCTGGCAGCTGAGCGTGCTGCGCTGCTCGAGCATGCTCAGAGCTTGTTGCACACGCCTGTTCCCTTTGCTCGTTCTCATTAGCACATTTCCACATGTTGTAAAGACAGAGTCTCAGAACGTTCGTTCGCTCACTGATGCCAATTTTGATCAGAGCACTGCTGAAGGCGCCTGGCTTATAGAGTTCTTTGCTCCTTGGTGAGTGCGAATCAGCACACGGATCAAGGATGCTGCTGCATGTTGCATGTCACCTGTTACTGCTGCATGCCGTGTTCGCTGTTCTCAACTGCAGGCATAGCCTGCTTCCTGCAACTGGCTTTTGCCGGTCATAGACTCACAGTCATGCGGCCTACGTCAGGTGCTCACATTGCAGAGATCTTGAAGCCACTTGGGATGCCTTGGCAGATGAGCTGAAAGGAAAGGTCAACATTGCCAAGGTGCCTTACGCGTCATGCTGATAAAAGCAAGCTGTCTTTTGCTCAAGCAAAGGCTGCAGGAAGATGGTGTCACCCCATACACATGGCTATAATGCGTCCTGCCATGTGCCAGGTAGATGGCACCAGTGAACGAGGGCTACTGGGCCGTTTTCATGTGGAGGGCTTCCCGACCATTTTTCATGTTCAGGGTACTGAAACACGGCCTTATACTGGTAAACGGACAATGCTGAAGGTAATGCTCAGCAAGGATGCAATGCATACAATTCATGAACTTGAAAGGCATGCTTTGCAGTACAACCACACTATTTTGTGTGCAACATGTAGCAACCAATAACAACACTTGAGAGTGAGCAACTTGATTGTATGATGGAGTGCCAGACACTGCACAATTGAAGCTTTTGAAGAAAAAAACGTGGCTTTGCAGCTGATGGACTTTGCACTGACAGACTGGAAAGCTGAGCCAGCCCTTCCTGCGTGGAAGTCCCCTACAAGTCCCATTGGCAGAGTGTGGGGTCGGATACAAGGGTATGCTGCATCATACTCAGGGCTTGAACATAGTCTAGCTTAAGCTCCACTATACATTGCTGCAGTGCCTGCTGCCATGCTCAAAGCTTGTGACAGCCGGGCCTTGAAGCAGCTGTACGGCTAAGCTATGCTGAGCAGCTTTGGCACTGCTGTGTACAATTACAACACTTCATCAACCCTGTAGCCAGCTTTGGGTGCCAAGCAAAAACTGATAGTTGCTGTGCTCCTGGCTGCGCAAGTGTCTGCAGCATGTTGACAAGGGTGGCCATCAACTCATGCAGCCTGACGCCTCTGTTTTGATTGCGACTCGTGCTGCAGGTTGCCTGTGAGAGCGCAGCGTTACTACCAGCATCTGCATGTGGAGAAGCACTACTCGCAAATGACGCTCCTGGCAAGTTTGCTTGCCATCCCCTTGACAATAGGTGAGCAGTCAGCCGCTCTCTGACATGTCATTCTTTGCAGAGCCTCCCGCTTTCTGCAACAATGCACTACCAAAGGGTCATGTCACAGCATGAGTCTTGTGCTGCAGCAGCCAGTGCTTGGCTTTGTAATACTCTGAAAGGATGTCGACAGGACGTGATTTCTTCCCTATGCTATGAATGTCAAAGTGACTCGACTGTGTCATCAAGATGGGCTGGCTGTGCTGCTTGGTGACAATCAGTGCATGGTTGCACTACATGCCTTGAACTTTTCAAGCATGAGGGCAAGGCAGCAGCAAGTTCTCCAAATGATTGTCAGGTCCTTTTCATCTTCAGTGTATCTGACTGCTTCCAGTCTGCAATCACAAAACTGCATGTTGTCCTGTGACGTGCAAGGAGTTCTTAGTTGTGAATTATGTGTCTGCTTTGCAGGCCTGTCGATGATCTGCATGCTAGATGCTTACATGACGCGAAGGCCAACTTCTCAACGCTATAACTAGCACAAGACAAACATATTAGTGTACTCGGAGAGTACTCAGAATGTACTCACCGAGTATTTTAGAGGGTATTTCAAACTAGCTGCAAAGTGCGCGCATGTGACTGCTTTCCAGCAGGGTCGCTGGAAAAGATGGCCGTTATTTGTAGCACTAAATCATTTAGTCTAAATGAGCCACTTTGTAATTTTAGCATGAGTTCTTCAGAGGAACTTCCTCTGACAAAAATGGTTCTAGAACACCGATTCATATTCTGGCAGGTGCTCAAGGACCCAAGGCAAAATTGAATTTGTTACGGTACTGATTGGCCCGACATGCTGTACCTGTAGCGTGTGTTTAGCATGAGAATGGCCCCAAGACAGGAGAATCAGCTGCTGACTCAGAGTGTACATGTGGATTGAAAGCAGCACTTTGTTACACAAGCATTGTGTGGACAAAGGTCAGCTAATCTCACTTGAACCACACAATTCCGGACAGGCACTAACAGCAGCAACCCTCAGTTGATAAAACACACGCTACACGACACTTTACGCCTGCAATGTCCAGCCTTGCACAATAGACTCACAGACCCCCTCACCAAATTTTATAAACCCCATCACCAAATCACACTAAACGCTGTCAGCTTAGTAATCCGAATTGCATCAGCTTGTGGGAGAGCTGTTACTGCATCGGCAACAACCTCAGCCACTGGATCAGCCTCCTAACACGTTAGCACTGCGCCTTTGATCTCAGCTCTGCTACAACCACGTTGCCTTGCTTCTGATAGCGGTCATATGCTGTCGCAAGGACAGCTTGCTGACTTAGCTTGTTTGCTCTAAGCAATGACTCTTGTTTGCTTGACAAATTTCCCACAAACGTGTTCCAGTGGTGTGGCATGTGCTGCATCCTCAGCGCTGCAAGTATCTTTGAGCGTCCACACTCCTTCAATTTCCTGATCTCGATGTCCTCATTTGCCTGAACAAATTTTTCCAACCTCTTGATTCGCTGCTTAATCTCCTCAGATTGCTGCTTGATTTTTTTAATTTCTACGCCTTGCTTCTCAATAAGCTTTTTATGATCCAAGAATTTTTTATCAATCTCCTGCTTGTATGCAGCAGCCCAGGCAGGGATCTCTGAGGCTGAACTAGATGTTGCTGCAGACTTAACATCATTTTCCTGCAAGACCAGCTTCACAGGTGACATCCCTTTTTGCATAGTTACAATAGCAGGTTCAGGGACGCCAATGAGAAGAAAGGCAGTAAACGTAGGATGCGAGCGTGCACCTTGTTGCTTATGCCGCTGACTCTGATAGGCTGAGTAAGCAGCGAACCCCAAGATCCCTCAAGAGGCACATCAACCTTGAACCTCTTTTCTCCAGCTGGAATATCACAGTGCTCGAGTTTTTTCTTGCATACTCTGCGCACTGAATTTTTGAAGGACTTCACGGCAGGATTTTCTTGCACCGACTCGGCAGAAGGGGGTTCCATCTCAGTAGTTGAGGTGAAGGTGCTTGATACAGATTCACAGGTTGCGAGCATCAGGTTGCTCCCTAGGAGCAGTTATCTATCAAAACTACCTGGGAAGCGAACTTGTCGAGTACGAAGCACTGCTACACCCCTCACAATTTTGCTATTGCGCGCTTCGCACTTGCTGGTCACCGTGTCGCGTGTCAGGGCAGGTGTCGGGGTACATAGACGAGTAGAATTGCGACCATCAATGGTCGCGCCCGGCCGTGCCAAAGTTTATGCAGGCGAGGGGGCGCCGCTCATGACATGCGGCTTGGTCATGACATGCGTAGCACGAACGAGGTTGGTTTCGGAGCCACTTATGCTTTCAGGATGCTGACCCGCTGTGAAGAGCGCCCGCGGCAGCCAGTCCTCATGCATTGAAGCGGTTCACGTGCTATTCCTCTCGGTACCACAGCTGTCAGTATGCACGTTCTGACACGACCTACGTTGCCCTCCTCTGGGTCCGCTTTTGACTGCCAGGCCTGCCCCACAACGCTGCGCCCTGTTCTACGGCAACTGAGAAAACAAGGTCTTCAGCCAGTTTCCGGCCTTGATCGGTGTAATTGCCTACATGCAAGGATGGTGCGCAGTAACGGCGTCACTGCTAAAGGGGCTCAAACTGACAGCGACGTCCAAGCTGCACAGTCACAAGTTTTGCCTGCTCTGCCAGCCTTAGATGGCAAGTGACTGTTCCAGGATTCCCAGCTTGTGTTCGTGCAAGTGACAGATCGGCAGGACACCATTTGACAGTGTTCTTGCAGACACCTATCAGGACAGAGTCAAGTTCACACCATATGCCAACTGGCTTATACCAGGTCACCTAATGGTTGGCAGATATCCCTACGTGGAACCCAGCCGATGTCCGTGAGTTGTCACTGATCTGTCCTGTTCATCAGTGCTTTCAAAAAAAATGTACAGTAACAGATTTCCAGGATTACTGAGTCTCCGCAATTAGGAGGTTTGACCCTTGTCACAAAAACACTTGTGTCACGGTTGGCTTCACTGCTTTTGAAACTGGTGTCCACGATCAGCTGCTGTTTGTATAGGTCACGAGACAAGGGGGAAGCGCAAGTACGCAAGATTGTGGAAGCAGGAATCACAACCTTTGTCTGCCTACAGGTGCGACTCACGGCAGCTATGTCACATGCTTCTGCAATACAATCAAAGCTGCTGCAGGTGGCAAGAACAAGATTCATCAACGTCACCTGTGCTTGCTCTTGCCTTGGGCACAAAGCAGCCTAATATAGCCAGTTTGCTGTGCTGCCATGATCTTGCATGCTTTTCAGGCAAACATGCACTCCAACTTACATCACACGGCATAAAGTCACGGGTCTGTGTATACATACATACAGCAGCACTCGTGAAATCATTATTGCCTCGTGCTTGTAGGAAGAGCTGCCTTCTCAGGACAAGATGAAGATAGGAGGCCACAATGGCTTCATGCCCTACATGTCTGTAGCCAAAGGCATTGCAGCCTCCTTGACTGGGCCAAGTGAAACAGCTGTGAGAGACTGTACATACAGCAGATGCTTGCGTCATGTTTCTTGGCCATGGCAGTACTGTTTCACCTATGACAAGACACCCTTGGCTGTCTGTAATTCTTCAATAGCATGAGCCTCAGTGCCACTGTATGCATGCCAGCATCAGCTCATGATGCAGTCAACCCAGAAAATATCAAGTTTGCTCATTCCAGGTTTGTTGCTCCTGCATGGATGAGAAGCGGGATATGCTAATGATGCTGTCCATGCAGGAAATGGATGGCCTTCGAAATCCTCATATTGACAAATTTC
>JAABUO010007630.1_pt1 | contig 12335 bp, 16 predicted proteins | sample 5559291 | NCBI WGS metagenome assembly JAABUO01 (sample SAMN10711878, study PRJNA513372) | rock metagenome | isolation source: Antarctica rocks | place: Antarctica: Victoria Land, Finger Mt sud
CAACTCAGTCTGCACTCAGGTAAACCGAGTTTGATCTGAATGCAGACTGAGCGCATCTGAATAACAATGATGCTCTGCACAACCATTGTGACTAGTCTGATCACTGTCATCTTCATGGCAGCCTATACCATGCAACATTTGCGATGACACGCTTGTTCCAAAGTCTTGCTTGTGCAGTCTTGACATTTTTGAATATTACGACCTTGCAGACATGTAACCTTACTCTCAGCATGCTGTCTCATCCACTCTCAGCATTCACTGACTTTGTCAGTCCTGATGCTGTGCAGGTACGCTGATGACATGCAAACCAATGGTAGGTTGAGTTGTGCTCCGTATTTAGGGTTGAACCCTAAAATGACAAAGTTGCTCCATGCTTGAGCTGCCTTCTCCTTGCTGACCTGCATGACATAATGCGCATGACATAGTTGCAGTCGATTGCGGTCTGCTTGCATATTGAAGCACCACTCATTATTTGTACAGCCGCATACTCAATGCACATTTCGGCTTGTTCAAGACCCTGCCAAGCAGCACTTTCCCTTTTTCCTTTCTTTGTTCTTTCCTTTTTCCAAGCAGCATTGCACTATGCTGTGCACTGCGCAAGCCCAAGGCATTTGATGCCTTAAAAGCTGACTGTATGCAGTAAACCTGAGTGCGGCAGAATGTGCATGCAGGCACGACCACTGAGGGTAATGGCAGTTCAACATACAGCTATGTGCCGTCGCCTGAGGGAACATACCAACCCTGGTGGGACATGTGGTACCGCTACATGCAGGATGCCGTCCTCTCTAGGTATGCCTGAGAAGTGTGAACTTTTCTTTTCTTTTCTTTTCTCTAGGTATGCCTGAGCTTGTCCATGAAACCTCAAGTCCTTTGGCAAGCCCTCTTCACCGCTGCTTTAGCCATTCTGGTACTGTGGAAAACTGCGATTTGGTCCTGCTACAGGCAAGATTCCATCCTCTTTAGGTCGCGGTGAAGACCCATACCCCTGTCTTGATTTCAGTTTAGTGCAACAGGCTAGCGCATGATCATGTCAGTAGGTGCGCTGTGCGTTTGCTAACTGATCATCATGCTCTTTGCACCAGGGCCTTTGGCCACTCTGCCTGTTCACACGGCTACATTCTGGTGCCAGCACAAGCAACATGACAGCTTAACTAAGCATGCATCATCTCATCTGAGTCTGCTCATTAATCCTCATGCTCATTTCATCAGGGATGTCGAAGTTTGAGCTGGCTGCCTCTTCACAGTGCTCATCGCCAATTGCGATTGACATAGCAGCTCTAGCCGCTTCGCATCTTCACCTTTGCCTTCACCCTGAATGCATCATCTTACATGCTCCAAGACAGACAGCATCTTGAGACAGACAGCATCATACTCAACCCTTGGCCAATCTGCTGACGCTGCTTCTCACACTCCATTACACAACTACAATACACAAATGACCAAATCATACTACTGAATTTCACAAATGACTAAATCAGAGTCTGCCCTGCTTGCAGCGTGCCTTTCTTACCACAGCACGGCAACCACGAGATTGAGGCCCAATACCTAGGTGTAGATGTCGCAGGCCTCAACAATGGGCTGCAGTTCCAGTCCTATGTGGCCCGCAACCCCACCCCCCACAACCAGAGTGGGTCCAGCAACCCTCTGTACTACTCCGTGAATGTGGGGCCGGCGCATATGATCTATCTGACCAGCTATGACGACTTCTCGGTCACCAGTCCACAGTACCAGTGGTTAGTGAATGACCTCGCCACGTAAGTGCAACACACTATGATCTTGTGTGTGACTGGCCATACTGTGCATGTGTGCGGCTGCTCTGTAACATGGGGTTTACCGTACAGCTGTTTGCTTTGCTCAAGCAAGCCGTGGTGTAAGCTGGAGTGTGCAAGCTGAGCTTGCAGAGCTAGTTATGCCTGCTTTGCTGGTGTCTGCACCATGTGACTTGTCTGTGCCCCTCATTGCTTGTACACTCATGCCTCATGACTCAATTTGCCCTTGCACCACCTCTGGTCACTGTGCCAGCAATGTAGTTCATGCTGGGATTACAGCAGCTCAATGTCTTTTGAAAAGGGCTCAGCATGCTGTGTGCTGATTACTGATGCTGAGGCTGAGTCCGTGTCTGAGCCTGGGAGTCGAGTCTGGATCAGGTGACTTTGAACAAGCAACATAAGAATCCAGAGTTGATGCATGGTGTGCAGATTCAACAGGAAGACCACTCCCTGGCTGGTGGCCACTTTCCATGCCCCCTGGTACTCATCATGTGAGCCCCACATGACAGCATGCATGTGACCCTCTGCACATGATGCATTGTGCTTTTACTACAGACCGTTTGCAACGCACTTGTCACAGCTGCACAGCTCAGAAGTTGTCAATCATGCAGTCAGGTTGCTGCAGCTTCAGGTGTCCTTGAGCCTATGCCATTCACATAAACAACTTTCACTATAGATCCTCAGCATGGCTAGCATCATTTCTTGGCTGACATGTCATCCAATCCACGTGCACTCTGTCATCAACACGACTCAGAACCCTTTGAGTGCACTGTCTTGTCTGAAACAAGGACATCCATGGTTTTCGCAAATACAGAATACACGCATGGTGCCAGTGAATTTGATTGCATGCATGATGCAAATAAATGTCAAACACACATGATACACATACATGCAGCAGTCACTGTCCACTTCCTGCAAATCTAAGTTGTAAGCAGGACTTGAATCCTGCTTGTCGTCTGATACCTCATCTTGGCAATCATCTCAGCAAGGTGTGTTGTTATTGCATTGGCATCTGTGTTGCCTTTGTGTTGAGTGTACCATCATATGGTGCCTAAGCAAAACCAAGAACTCCACTCAGGATTGGTTTGTGTGTCAGCAGGCAATGACAATGATGAGTCATGCTCAGTCCGTGACTGTATGCGTGCTGCAGATGTGAACCATTACAAGGAGAATGAGTGCATGAGACTGGCAATGGAGGATGTGCTGTACAACAATGGCGTGGACATTGTTCTCAATGGTCATTGCCATGAGTATGAGAGAAGCAACCCGGTCTATGTGAGCACTCTTGTATCCAAGCATGAGTCTGCCTGCACCAAATGCTTCACTCTTCTGCTTTTCACCCAAACTTCCGTTGTGTGATTTTCAACGTCTATTTGCATGTTCTAGAAACAGATATGTTATCAAAGTGTTGCCTTCCTTCATCCTCTGCTGTGTGTGTTGCTTATGCTGTCCGGATGCAAAATGCTATGCTTGATAGAATCAGTACAGATACCAGGGGCTTACTGCACACTCTCTGCGATTGATACCATCTGCCACATGACTCGCATCCAGTCTGCTTGTGACACTATGTGCCACCTGACTCACAGTCAAAACAGGAACTCAGCGTGAGATGCTGTGCAGAACTTCACAGTGAATGAGTGTGGGGCAGTGCATATCACCATGGGAGACGGCGGCAACATTGAGGGACTGAGTACGTCCCCACAATCAACAAGTCTTTTGCAGTGACACATGTGTAACACGTCCCCAGTCTTGTGCTGTAATGCATGCGTAGCGCATGTTCAACACATGTCATGCTGTGCGTCTATGGTGTGCCCTGCCCTGCCCTGCCCAGGGCTGCCCTGTCCTGCCCTGCCCTGCCTTGCCCTGCCCTGCCCTGCCCTGCCCTGCCCTGCCCTGCCCTGCCCTGCCCTGCCTTGCGCCTCCCCTGTTAACGTTGCCCCAGTGTCAGATTTGCAGCTATGCAATAGGTGCCTTGGCATTGCATGCGGTCCTGCATGCTGTGGCTCATTCACTGCGCGCATTGTGCCAAATGCTTTCCGACGCTGTTGCTGTGTTTGCAGACAAAGTCTTTGCAGATTCACCGGGGCAGTGCCCAGCTCCAAATACCACCACCGCGAAATCACAGCCAGGCGGTTACTGCCCAACCTATGTGTATGATGGCCAGTTTTGTGCCACATCACAGCCCGCTTGGTCAGCTTTCAGAGAGCCTGCTTACGGCCACGGCATCCTGACATTCGAAAACAGTACTCATGCACTGTGGCAGTGGAACAGGAATCTGGACAACGAGAATGTGAACATGGATGCTGTGTATGTGATCAGGCAGTTGAGCTGCAGCAACAAGGCCAGTTTTGCTCTTGGTGCTGCTCCCACCACTGCTGGCAATGCTACTGCCACAGCAGGCTGATGCATCAAGTGGGGAAACAGCAGGGGAAGAACAAGAGGGCACAGTGATCCAGATGACACGTAATCGATTAGATGATGTCAAAATTAGATGACAATCGATTAGATGATATCAGCTAGACTCCACCAGAAATCCTGATGTCAGCAAGTTGAATAGTCTCGATGGGTCTTAGTAAGGCCTTTTGTGCCCCTCCAAAAGGTCGAAAATTCAGGCTACCGCATGTACGCACATGATCTCTGCTTCATTCATACGCGAAGCACAGATAATGGCTTGCTGTCAGATGTACAGAGTACTGAATGCATTCTCCATTGCAAAGGCCAGTCCAAGATGTGGAGATAGCAAAATACTGAATTAGAACAGTACACATGACACATCACGTTGGCATTAGGCACGTGTTGATTCCGAAACGCCTGCATCCACTAGATCTACTGACCCAATGCGCAGGGTCGTGCCCAGCAAAGAGCTCCTCGAAAAGTAAGCAATCTTGTGGCACCAGGCTTTGATTGGCAGGAAGTTCAAGAGTGTAAAGCCCGTCTGTGATGCCTGCTGTGTAAAGCTGTAGCAAGCTGTAGCAATATATTTACTTTCGCCATGTGTAGTGCAGAAAGCTGCTGCATGAGCCAGTACTCTAAATAGCGTCACATGACATGTGTGCATTGTGCATGTCTGTCTGATGCAAAGAAAATCAATAGAATGCTGCAAATTACTTTGAGAGCGTCAGTGCTTGCACATGGGCCTCCCATCTGAAGGGCTTGCTGAACTTCTTGACACAAGTTATGCAAAACAGATCACAGACAACAAAAGGGGCAGCCTGGTATAACACTTCACTTCTCGTTAGATTGATGCCGAAAGGTGTAGTTTTTTGTTCTTTTCTATTCTCACAGACAACACTGCAAGATAGCAACCAGCTTGCTGATGATGCAGTCATCACGTCCGGTTGTACCGCTTGATTTCATACATGATAGACTGAACAGTGACTGCATCCCTAGCCAATGCTACTCCATCCCCACCAGACCGTCTCAGCAGTTCCAGCAACCGTGTGTAGTACAGCAGAAGCTGAGTCATGGCTGCTTTCAGGACTTCCCGCCCTGCTGGGCTGTTTTTAAAGTCCTTCATTGTGTCCCTGCAGCCAATGTCAACATGTGAGTCTTATTGCATGTCATAATGCATCATGTATTGTGTAGAAAACACAAAAACGAATACAGACTTGCAGGAAACCACCTATCAGGCCAGCCTTGGTACTGCAGGGTAATGCACGTTACACCAACAGCTGCCATAAGCATCATGGTACAAGCATGGCAGCCACATGAGTGTAACTGTTGAGCGCTCCCACGCATTCTGTTGAAAAGTATGAACACATTTGTCTTTTGTGTCCTTTTGTACTGTGAATACCCCTGACATTTTTTATCACTTGATGAGAGAGACTTTTGCTTGTGGTCCTAGTCAGAGGCAGCTGCAGTCAGCCAGCTTGGAATGATGCTCAAGCCCATTGTTGTGGTGAGGCATGTCACATTGTGTTCTGAGCAGCTGAAGTCTGAGTGGTCTCACACTTTGTAGGACATATTGGGCAAGCACTTCAAATGCAGTGCGCCACAATGCTCATCTTAAGCCCATACCCCATACAACGCATGATCATGGCAGTGCTAGTGTGCGTGCAGTATACCAATGTGACGCCACTACGCTACATGCTTTGAGCAGAATGCAAGTCACTGCCAAGGTTGTTACAAGGCTAATGCAGTCAGAGGCTCTGGGCTGCCGCCTCAGGAGGCTCCCGTTACGATTGCCAAAAAGCGCAGACTTTTCGTTGTTCCTTCTAATGCAGTCAGAGGCTCACTTGTGCAGGGCGTCAATGCTAGCCTGCCATCTGGAGGCAAAGTCCTGCAGCACTGGGGCGGCTTCGTTGGGCCCGTACCCAGGCAGGGGCACCCCCTCCGTCTGAGCCCCCTTGTGCTTCTGGGCTGCTTCTGCCCTCTTGACAAAGCCTATCAGGGTTCCAAACTGGCTCAACAGCTGCTCCTCCACGTACATGCTGGTACATGTCATCAGCTGATCCTGTACATAAAGCAGCAGACGTTGATGTCCAGCCTGAACAATCGAGGACACATGACAGCAGAAGCCTGAAATGATCGAAAAGCTTGTGCTGCAAGTCAACATGTGGAGACCGGGTTCTGCTTGATGAGTCAGCCTTTTCCACATGTCACTGACAAGTAGGCAGCTCTGACTTGTAGTGTTGAAGGAACACACTATGGAACTATCTTGCAGTGGTCTGCACAGGGGCAACAAAGAGACAAAGCTGATTTGTCATGTCTCAAGCGCAAAGTACAGAAGTATGTTGCTGTGCTCTGCATACTACAGCCAGGAGCCAAATTTGACTTATGGTGTTGCAGGCAAACACTTTGGCAGTGTAAGCTGTGCTCTGCACAGGGGTAACCAGGCGGCACAGCACAACTAAGCTGACCTCAAACTCCTTGCGAGTAGCAGTGCCAGTGGTGCCCAGGCCGGGCTCCTTCTGAGGGGAGGAAGAGCCGGGGGGAGGGGGGGCCTGCTGCATCCTGGTCTGGGCCTCTCTCAACACCTGCAACATCAACACCCACCATTTGTTGACAGCACAGCTTTTGATGTAGGGCTGCAACACCAACCCCCATCATCTTTTGACACCACAGCTTTTGACGGAGGTGCTCTGCCATTGAGTAGAGCTGCTGTGACATGGAGCTGTTTTGACATGGAACTGCTTTGACATGGAGCTACTTTGACTTGGAGCTGCTTTGACATGAAGCTGCTTTGACATGGAGCTGCTTTGACATGGAGCTGCTTTGACATGAAGCTGTTTTGCACTGGTACCTTGCTGTTATGGATGGAGCAGTGCAAGCTGCGTATCCCGTCACGGTCACATGGGCTGCATCTAGCTGCGCCGCAGCAAGTAATCATTGGGCATCAAGCAACAAGGGAGTAGGGTTTACGAGCCTAAACCCTACAAAAAAGGTCGCAGTCACATGGGCTGCAGCTGGGTGCGCTGCATGCAGCCATCATTGAGCATAAGCAACAAGGACTTAACATTTAAAATTTGGCCTGAACCCTAGGTGGGATGATGACAGCATACCATGGCAACATGGTTGAAGTTGTTGATGAGGAAGATGGTGCCCAGCTTCTTGGTCTTGAAGGTGCGCGGCAGCTGCATCAGCAGGTCCATGCATGCATACCTCATGCGGTCCAGATTGTGGTCCAGCTGCCCATCCTACATCCAACAAATCCATGTTGCGCAGAAAGAAAAAGAAAAGAAAAGACTACGCCTTTCGGCGTCAATTTAACGAGAAGCCAAGTATTATACCGGTGCGCACATTGCTCTGTTGTTGTTCTGTCACGGAGCAATTGTTAGTATTCTGCAGATTTTGCACAATACGCTCTTTCTAGCTTTTAGGGTTTAGAAAATACCTGCATCAGAGGTTGTGCCAGTAGCATGGCTGGATTAATGAGAAGGTGCTATCAACACAAGCTACAGTCAACTGCACGCATGGTGAAGCAACATGACTCAGGCTGTGGGGCTCGACACATGTCCGATGTTCACCAAAAAGAGCATGATATACAATGGCAAAAGCCTGCTGATGTTTGTAAGACCTGTAGATGCTTGCAAACTCATGCTCTGAGTCTTGCTCCAGGCATCAGGGGTCATGAGATGCACAGAGGTGCAAGCCACTGTAGAGATGCAAATCAATGTAAAAGTGCGAATTGCTGCAAAGGTGAAAGCACATCTGGTGACAAGGCCATCGCGCTGCGGTTGCAGCATTTCTCTGTGCCAATGCGAGCGAAAGCAAAAGCAAATAAGTGCCAACATACTGCCTGTGTCCATGTGGGTTTGCTCGGTAACACCAGCATTGAAGGTCAGCAAAGACTTTTAGGGTTTGTTCGGCCTTACCCGGTAGGCAGCAATCAGGTTCAGCAGGGGGGTTTAGGGTTTGTTCAGCAAAAACATTCAGCATTTGTTCGGCCATGCCGGGTAGTCGGCGCTGAGGCTCAGCAGGGAGGTTTAGGGTTTGTTCAGCAAAAACATTCAGGGTTTGTTCAGCCATACCTGGTAGTCAGCATTAAGGCTCAGCAGGGAGGCCGTCAGCTGGGCGTATCTGTGCACAATGTGGTGCACCTTGACATCTGGCGTGAAGGTGCCAATGTTGTAGTGCTTGATGCTGCTCAGCTGCAGATCAAAGAGAGCCTGCAGCAGCAGCAAGGGTTTATTTAGGGTTTGGGCATTATGTAGGCTGAACCCCTGACAGCTGAAAAGCAAAACTTACGTAAGGCCAAAATTGCAGCAGCAGCAAGGGGGATGCCGCTGCACCCCTGACAGCTGGAAAGCAAAACTTACGTAAGGCCAGAATTGCAGCCTGACGACAAGACATCTGTTACCATGTCTGCAGGCACACGTCAGGGTGCAGCTGTGAGCAGCGCTGATGATGAGACAAACATGTCAAGACAAAAATGTTTGATAGAAATACTGACAAGTCCAGTCCTACAGCAGCAGAAGACGGCCTGGCGTTGTTGCGTTGTTATCATGCAGTCAATAGGCCAGATGGGCTTGTGGGAATGCTTGATGCACATGCTTGGGCAGAGGACAGCGTTCAGGGCCTTCCACAACACAGCAAAGGAGCAGAGATTAGAGGAAGAGGAAGAGCCAGAAGAGGAGCAAGAGGAAAGAGCTGACAGAGGAGAAAAGGAAAAAATGGGAAAGAGGAGGGGAAAAGAGAGCACATAGAGGCAGCGGACGAGTAGAGGAGGGAGAAGAAAGAAGAAAGCAGAAGAAGAAGAAGAAGAGCAGAAAGAGGAAGAAGAAGAGCAGAAGGAAGACACTGAAGAGCAGGGACATGGAAAAGAACAGGGTTGGACCAGACAGTCCAGGACTGCAATGAGGGAGCAGCTCTTTTCAATCCGGAAACGTCTATCGTAATTCAGAAACGTCCATTCCACAAGGGGAATCTAAACTCAGAAACGCCTGGGGACAACAACAACGCGTTTCTACATTGGGGAGATGTTTTAGCTCTTTTCAATCCGGAAACGTCTATTTGAATCACCTTGAACCTGGGCCACAGAGTGAGGTTGATCCGGTCCAGGTAGTCATCCAGGCAGGGGATGCGCCGCTTGTTCATGATCAGCTGGTGGTGGTAGTTGATGCGGATCATGACCAGCAAACACAGGATGTCCCATGTCTCCTGCACAGACACCACATCATCAGCCATGCACTGGGGAAGCTGTGCAGAAGCTGGCACCCTTGACAAGCTTTGTGCCTGGTCTTCTGTGTTGATGAAATGATAGATTGACCAATCAGCAACAAAAATGCATACATAGTAGTATGCATAGCATGCAAACTGCAAACATAGTATGCACCTAGTGAGCAGGGCAGCATATCCTAGACAAACACGAGAGCACAGCACATCACATCTCAGCACAGCACAGCGTAGCGCAGCGCTTGTTCATGTACTGTATTGCAGGCTTGCTGCCATGGCAAAATCTACCACTGGCAACTTCTTTCACTGGCAAAATCTACCACTGGCAACTTCTTCCACTGGCAAAACAGGAGCTTGACAGGATACAACAGCATGATATGTTGAGTATGACAGCACAATCTGTTACATATCACCTACAGGGTTGCAGCCAAAACCAATTGGCACAACTTGCAGCATAGAGACAAACAGCTCAGGACAGGATGGGACATGACATACTGACCAGAAGGGTTGCTGCCAAAACCGATTTTCACAGCTTGCAGCATAGAGACAAACAGCACAGGACAGAGCGTGAGTACTGACCGGGAGGGTTGCTGCTAGAGCGGACTCCACCACCTGCAGCGTGGGGGCAAAGAGCTCATGGAAGACGGCGGCCTCCTGGAAGAAGTCTGAGCAGAAGAGATACTCTGACGTGGCGGTGTCCATCAGCAGCTTGTTCACACTCCGGAACAGCAGCTGCACATCAACAGCTCTTGCACATACAGCCTTTCTTGTGACAGTGTTTTTTTTGCACAAAGTTGCGTTGTTATGCTCATTCTGAAGTGGAATTTGTGTCACTTTTTAGGAATCGCCCATTTCATTGGTAAATGTCTTTCCCATAGTAATTGGTAATGATAAAGCAAAATGACAATGTTTAGCTCATACTGAAGAGGTGTTTGGGGAAGTACTTTTGGGGAAACGCCTGTTCCGTAGTGTAAGTCGAAATTCAACAATGCCTGGGGCAATTGCCAGGCGCTTGTAGTTCAGGGAGATGTTTGTAGGACTTGAAGTGTGATGTGTCCTGCAAAATTGCTGCAAGTACACCTGTGTTGCAACTTTGGCTTGCAGGTGGGGTCTGGCAATCTTTGGACGCAGAGTCAAAGGGCAAAGGGCTGCAAGAACAGCAACTCAGAAACAGAGAGGCAAGAACGGTACAGACCCTGTGTGTAGTCAAACTGACAGCTCTGGAATCATCAACACTAAGCTCAGCTGGGTGATTGAAGGACATGATTGAGTGCATCCTTACAAGGTATAATGTTACTGTTACTGTTGAGTAGTTTGGCTTACCATCCACATGCATTCCTGCCTCAATTCGTCTTGCCATCGTTGGCCAACATTCAAGTAAGCATACAGCATCCACACTGATGGATTTGTGCCTTCCAGATTTGCTTGCTTTTTCTTGCATGCAAATCTGGAAGGCATAAAAATATGAAAATGACCAGATTTGCATGCAAGAAAAAGCAAGCAAGAAGAGGCATGACGGTGGCTGTGTTGCATCCTGCCATGACGTCTGCACCATTAAGCCTGAAACACAACGTCACATGGAGTACATGTTGCATCAGACTATGGCAGCTGATGCATACCTCAAAGGAGAACTTCTTGTTTTCAGACTCAGCAACATGGGGGATGATGGCGGGCTGGTCCAGGTGGTGTAGGATGCTGCCTCTGTCCCCCACCACAAACACATCCTGCCTGTCCTGCCCTCCAGCTGCTGCCCTTTGGAAGAGGGCCATCATGCCAGTGGGGACCACATCTGCTGAGCCTATCACATCCGTCTGACTGGCCAGGTCCTCCTGCAACATGGAGGACCTACGTGATTGTCATGTCTGTCGAATTTAAGAGCCCAAATCGAGTGTCACGTCTGAGGGCACAAGGTGAATGTCATGTCTGAGAGCCTAAGGTGAATGTCATGTCTGCTTGCTTAAGGTGAGTATCATGTCAGAGAGCCTGAGGTGCATTTCGTGTCTAAAAGCCTAAGGTGAGTGTCATGTGTAAGAGCCCAAGGCCTGCTTGCAGGGTGTGACCAGGTCATCATACCAATAGAGAATCAAATCATGCTTGACAAAGACTGCCAACCTATCAGACCCTACCTTGCTGGCTCTACCTATAAGTGTTGAGCGTGAAGCATGGGCAGAGACATTTGATGCTCTGCTTGATGTTGCAGGCAACATGTGCAATGAAAGGGTGGCTTGCACCAGAGCTGCAGCTGTGACAGTCAGGGCAGTCATGACACAAACAATCAGACGCTGCTGTGCCAATCACCCAGTGCATGCAATCTTGCAGCATTGAGAATTAAGCCTCCCAGCAAGCATATGTGCATGCTGTTGGCCACATGCATTGTAGTGCCAGTCACTGTCCGCCGACTCGCTTTATGAGTCCCAAAGCCAGGAAATGTAAAAAACCATTGATAAACCGATTGACCGATCAACTGCACTAGACTGATTGATTGATTGACTGGTTGGTTGGTTGATTGATTGGTTCATTGGTGGGTCGATTGATTGATTGGTTGGTTGGTTGATTGATCAATGGATATCTTTCCAATCAATTTATCTGGTATTTCAAATACGGCTTATGTGGAGGCTGTTGCTCACCTTGAGACGCTCAATGGCTGCCAGGTAGGCCCTGAAGTGTGATGACAGCACCCTCGACAAGGTGTCAACGTATGCTGTTCGCACCTCACCAAACACCTCTCCTCCATGCAGCCTCAAGAAAGTCACCAGGTACTTGTACTTCAGCAGCACGTTCTGTTGCAGGATCTGGATGTTGGTCTTGGGCTTACGCAGGGCGTAAATCCTCTGCATGAGGTAGTCCCTGGACTTGGAGATGGCTTTGACTCTCAGCTTTTCCAGCTCAGGTGCTACGTCCTTGTATGCTGCAGAGTTCTGAGCTGCTTCATTCTTCTCAAGGAAGTTGAGC
>JAABUO010007632.1_pt1 | contig 12332 bp, 20 predicted proteins | sample 5559291 | NCBI WGS metagenome assembly JAABUO01 (sample SAMN10711878, study PRJNA513372) | rock metagenome | isolation source: Antarctica rocks | place: Antarctica: Victoria Land, Finger Mt sud
ACTGCTCAGATTGCTGTACAGCACGACACACTACGCAGCGTCCATGCTCAACAAAAGGCTGCCGAAGCCTGTGTGTACACTTGAAGCATATGCCTGGTTGTGCCTCTCGTGAATAGGAGAGCAAGTCCAAGCAAGGCAGTCCAGACACAACACACATATAGATTGCCGGTATTTAAAAACAAGCTTTGAGATTGGAATTGGGTTTTTCACCTTTACTCATTGAAATCAGCCAGAATGTTACCAACTGGATGACACTGACCTTGCAAGCCAATACCCATGTGCTGGTTGCCCAATCCTTCTGCTTGACCAGCTGCCTGAGCATTGGCTTGCTTGCCAAGAGCATGGCAGGGCTGCATGCTACTCTGGCCTTGGCCATGGATCTCTCGCAGGGGTGACAGCTTCTGCATCTGTGTGATGACTTTCACAGCCACATCTGTCTCTTGCCATTTGGCCAGATACACCTGCAGCAATGCCAGTGCGTAAGTAGCACATAACGGCTACGTGCATGGTCTGGGCAAGCATGTGTCAAAGTGGTGACAAATTAGGACGCTGTGATGGGCTGCTGGCAAGTTGTGTGAGGCTACTCACCATGCATGTAGCTAAGGTTTGATACGCGTCATTGTCAAGGACACATGCTGTGCTCACAGAACAGACGCTGTAGAAACTTACGCCACTTCCTAGGCATGTTGATCGTACAGAAGACAAGCAGAACCTGCAACTGAGCGGCGTGAAGTGTACGCACCTGCCCAATTGAGCCTGCTCCTATCTTGCGCTTGATGTCCAAGTGGCTGTACTCTATGATCGGACACTTGAGGCTCTCTACAGACTGTAGTGCCTCCAAGGCAACATCACTGATTGTCCTCTTTAAAGGGCGCATACAACTCTGCTGTGAGTCAATGCTGCTGGCTTGCAGTGCATCATTGCTAAGGGGCAAGCTGGGATGGCGTCCAAGACTCACACTGATGGCAGCGGGTGCACTAGACACTGGCGAATTGTTGGGAGTTGCCGGTTGACTTCCAGCAGCTACACATGGAATTTGCTCAGAGGCTACCGGTGGCTGCAGTACCATTGCATGCTGGCCAAGGTGCCTGCTAGGAGGCAGCTGAGCTGAGACAGTGCTAGATAGCAGCCTGCCCACTGAGTCCACAGGCTGAGCACAATCTGAACTGGCAGCCGGTGACAGCTCTGAAGCAGTGTCACTCAACTGTGGTGAAGCTGTGTCGCTTGGAGGGTGAGTGCCTGTGGACATCCTGCGCAGCAGGTTGGCAAGCGATGCCCGCTTGCTCACAGACGATGCTTGCTGGATGGTATGGAAGGCTAACAGCTGACTGGATGATCTGTGTGGAGGGTGGTGCAGAGCAGACACATCAGAGTGTGGGATCAAGCCTTCAGGCAAGGTCTGACCTCTCCTTGACAGCAGCATCATTTCTGCTTGCGGCCTTTGACCATCGTGGGTGAAACTGATCGAGGTCGCTGCTTTCCTGGTGGAGTTTGTACAGAAGTCTGCTGCTCTTTGAGGTGGCAGCACAAGCCTTCTGGACTGGACATGAGGCAGTGCTGAGAAAGAACTGCTTGCTGTTACCAAGCCGCAAAGATCTGAGGAGTTTGGATCAAAGGCTGAGGGCTCACTGCTATGTGCCGCAAGCAATGTCTTGAGTGTTGTGCCAGCAGAAGCAGACACATTTGGAGGATTTCCTATGATGCCGATCAATCCATAGGATGAGCCAGAGCGTCGTGATGCAGATGCAGCTACAACACCAATAACACCAGCAGAAGCTGGTGCTGCCTCTCCAGGAGAAAACGAAGCGGATCTGCGGGGAATTGCTGGGCAGTCTGTGGGGACAATCATCTGAGGTGCAGAATGAGATGTGAAGATTGACGCAAGCATTTGAGAGGCTCGGTGGAGATGATCCTCTTTACAACCTTTGCTTCTTGCACCTACACAAGCATTTGCTCAGCAAAACAGGGACCTGCTGCAGTGTTACAAGAGAATGCAAAGCTATGAATGGGTGCACCCAACCGCAAAAACAGGATTGGCGGAGTTGCCAAACACATGCAATGGTGGTGCAAATATTAAAACTCTGGTCAACTAAAGCTGTACCTGAAGATCTGCCTAATGCTAAAGCCCTGAAACGTGCACCGATGTTCATACGAGCTGTGCTTGATGCTTGCTGCGTATCAGCACCGCCAAGTGCTTCCTTCAGTGAGTGCGGTTCCTCTGGCTTGTCTTTGTTGGAGCCACTCAAGGCCCTTTTCATGGCAAGCACAGAGTCAGAGCCCAAAAAGCGCTGCAGCAACCATGCTGCACCGGGGCAAGCATGATGATCATCTAGTAAGGTGTTATCAAGTTCTTGGTCGGGCTCTCGTTCGCTGTCCCTGAAAATGACAAGCATTTCTGCTCAGTCATAAGCTGTGAGTCCAGACATGCACATTGGCAACATGCTTCTGACAAGCAGGCTCTTGTTGATGACACATATGATCAGCCCCCCCCAGATTTGTGTTTGTGCATGTAGCCTGCGTAATGCACACATGCCTTGTTTACCAGGCTCATATTGAGGAGCCTGGTAGCCTTGTTTTACATCACACCTTCAAGGCTATGAGACAGGACTGATGGTTGCATGTGATACAACAGCAAACACAGGCCTCACCTGTCATCTGCCAGGAAGCAAGGCTGCTCAAGAATACTGAGAGATGGTCTTCTGACCACATCAGTATAGTGCCAGAGTCTCCCACAGACATCAAGCCAACCTCACACTTTATGCATTGCACCAGCCCCAATTGATGTGCTTGACAAACAGCATGCTGCAGCGACAAAACTGGGAGGTCTTGTCCATCCTGTGAGTCAGCCCAGGTTGGACACACAGCGAGATTTGGCGATGTGTGCAGTGCCAGGTGGCCATCTGCATGAGCAAAGCACAGCAGCTGCCGATCTGCCAACACAACCAGGGATTTGACTGGGCTGACTGTTGGTGCGCCCAAAATGGCCAGTGGTTGCAGTGGTTGCACAGCAGCAGCTGACCACATCTTGACCTGACCACTTGTGTGACCAGTGAGTAGTTGCCATCTGTCCGTGTCTAGTAGTAGCCTTCGGACTGCTTGGTTGCCACGCTTGTGCTGTGAAGGGGGCTGATGAAGGGCAGTCATGCAAGTGATTGGACCTGCAGACACAAAAGAAGCCAGAGTCACAGCAAATAAGGTGAAGGTAGATGGTACCCACTACTGGTTGCTGCATGAAATAGAGGTTCACGCTTTTGCTGCAAGCTCATTGCCAAACAACAAGCTAAAAAAATCTTGTTCCATGTCTTTGCTGTCATATCTGCACCTCTGTAGACTGCAATGCAAACCAGTCGGGAGAGGGCGCAAGCATGACAGCAAAGCACTCAAGGTAAGTTTATCTATGCACTTACCTTGCTTGCAAGTTGTATGAGTCCCTATAAGCTCCCCCTTGGGAGTCCACTCCTTCATGACTACTGAGTGCCCTGTGCCACCCCTAGTGACGACTCTGTTGCTGAGCACCATAATCTCATGCACTGGCCCATCATGTGCAAGCCGACATGGCAGCTTGGCTGAACCTGCCTTGCTTTGCATTGACCTGGGGCCTGGATGCGGCTGCATGTGTTGCTGGCTACCTGCCCTGGCAAAGGCGGTGCTGTAAGGGGATGGCTGTGCGGTCATGCTGCCAAGACCGTGCTCTGCAGTGTGTTCTGGCTGATCATCATATAATGGGCGATGATGTATGGTGGAGGTGTGTTCTGTGTCCGCAGCTGGTGTCCCTCCTTGAAGCTGTTAATTGGCTGGAGTTGCTGAACCTTGGGCGAGGCACATGTGTCCTGGCAGATGAGGATGCATGTGGGTTTGTGGATGCTGACCCATATGACATGGATAATCGCTGAGCTAGGCTACCCTGATCGGAGTTCAGAGCATTCCGGCCAATGCTTTGATCCAAGCTGATGACTAGGGTGACAACAGGCTGTGAGCCTGTGTGGGTATTTGGCATGCTGAGGCATGCTTGGGATACGCAGCCATTCTCAGTTCCGAGCCACATGCAATCAGGTTCCTCCGCACCAGCCATGTACCTGTACAACAAGCGAGTATGCTTTATGCATGGATACCTATGTAACTCATTCTATGGATGGAGTAAGATTGTATATGTGATTCACAAATGTGCATTCAGAATGCGGGCAAGCAAGATGCACATGCAAGCTTTCACGACAACTCAAGCTGAAGCTGTGTCAAATGATCAGCTGTGTACACAATGGCAACAATCTCACTTTGTCTCACAAGCTCACTCTATATCTCACTCTGTATCTGTACCTCCGTATCTTACTTGGTGTTTGTATCTCAGTCACAAGTTAATTCTGTATCTGAACAGAGCATCCAGAGTATATCAGCTCTGGTTGTTGCCTTGTCAGAACAAAATCAAACAGAGTAGCAGAACAGAGTAACAGAACAGAGCAGAGCTCTTGATGAGACCTGAAGTGTTCTGAGGTCATCAGTAATCATGAATGTACCTGCGCACCAGACGTACCATTAGTGCTTGTTGCGGCAAAAAGCAATCTTTGAGACACAAACACTTGTTACAAGCATGGCAAGATTGAAACATTGCAGTAATCATGCCATGCAGAGCTGAGGGACAGACTGCGAATGTAGTCTCATGGCACTGCAGTGCTAAGCGATGCAGGACAGAGGGAAACTGAGTCTTCTGAACTGGACTGAGGGTGTTATCAATTCAGCTGGAACTGACCGAAATTCATGTAAGCGTTGGAGACGTCAGGAAGACGCTGTACAGCAGATGCTCATGCGTGTAATGCAAGCAAGAAAATTACCTGATACTGACTGCTGACAAAGCATGCCCATGGCAGATTGGCCTTTGAAAGACCGGACACCACACTTGCAGCAGGCCACCTTGACAGCCCATCCAGACACGCCCTGCCCTGTCAAGACCCAGACATGAGACTGTGGCATCACTGCAAATGTCTGGCAGCTCAGTTGTGATCCCCTTGGCCACATCATGTGCATACACTGTGCTGTTACTGTCATCCCTAAGTGTCCACCAGACCTGCGTTGAAGCACACAATGTGGGAACAACAGAGGTAAAGCAGCTTAGCAAGCAGGAGACCATGCACAGCAGATGCATCAGCCTTGTGGTTGCATGAGGCCGTGTTGCATGAGCCTTGTGGTTGCATCTTGCTATATAAGCTAGGCTCGTTGCGGGCACAAAGGCGTATGGGGCATGCTACGAATCCCTCTACACATGCAGAATAGAGCTGTGGTGGCTACAGCAGTAACGAATGATCAGCAACAAACAGCAGTAATGAATCATCATGAGACCGTCATTCTGAAATTGAATTTGAAAGATACCTGGCCAAGGCCTGCCAGGGACTGATGCTCTGCAACTGGGCCAATGTACAGTATGCAGTGAACATGGTGGCATTTGCAACCTTGGCGCAAGCAGCTGCTTGTTGGTTGCTTCATGCCATTTTGTTGAACAACGCTTGGAGGCAGCACTGGTCCATTGAGAGCAGCAAACCTGCAGTGCAATTAAACACCAATTAACGTCTTGTTTACACACGGACTCACCCCTATGTGCATCCTCATGAGAGTAGCATAGGCCAAACACGAGGTGGGGGCTTCGAAGCGGAAACCTATGGGGTACTGCTTCTGCTGCGCACTATGCTGACATGCTTGTGGATAAGGCACTGCAGCTGAGGCGCGAGTTCAGATAGCAATTTGATGCAAAATGAGCTGTCTTATATGCCTGCAAAGTCCATCTTGCTTGCTATCCTTTGGAGCTTTAATCTGAAGATCTCTGGCTCGTTTGCACACTTGTCTCAAGCTGCTGCTGACTTCTCTGAGCTCGCCCTCTGCACCTTGATGGCTCGAAAAGCAAGGACAACCAGAAAGCTGCCAGCGGCTCTCGCAAACCTGCAGGGGCACATGGCCGTGGAAGCGTGAAAGTCAACAGCTGCTGTGCGAGATTCTGTTGCCTTCATATGACAGTCAGTCAGTGCATGGTTTATTTACCTGGACGAGCACCTGAGCTAGCTCGATGGTGCTGACAGCCTCTGCGAACACTTCTGGTACTTCTTGTGAGCGCTCGTCTAACCGGTCCATGAGCACGGCTTGCTCCAAGGCCATGACAACAGCCAATGCTGAACCCAGAACGTCCCCGCATTGGATCCTGCAAGACTTGACTTGCTTGATCCGTTGCCTTAGTTCCTGAGCAGCCTCTTTGCAGTCAAGCAACCACTGACTGTACAGATCACGCCCTGTCTGCATTAGATCTTTTCACGCTAAGCTAGGACGAGCGCCATTGCGCGACACAAGCTTTGTGATCAATTCACCCGCGTTGCGCAAATGCCTCGGAAATCGTGCATCTTGAGAGTGGCCATGCCCAACATGCAAATGAGCGTTCTCATCTTGCGCACCAGACTGACATTCTGCAATCTTCTGCCGAATATGTCGGGGCTAAGTAAAATCGAGGCTTCGCAACTTAAAGCTATTGCACAAAGAAGAAGCAAGGGACAGGAACGACCCCAGGGACCTGTAAAGTCTAAAAACCTAGATAGATGAATGAATGGATGGATTTTAAAAAGCAACTTATTAGGCCCTAAACCCTTTAATATTACTGCTAACAATATTGCTCACTTGAACCTGAGCAAACAAGCCTGAACCACGGGAGCAAATGTGTACACCTGTCAGCTGCTCTGTGTCAATCAAAAACTGTTTACCCGATTTATGACTCAGCTAGTACTCTGTGTGTGAGTGTTGCGAATCTGTGGTCTGGCTAGTCTCAAAGTACCATTTTAGACTCTGCCTTGCAATGCCTCTGGCGATCATCACCAGTGAGTGCTTCCATTCTCACCATATGGCAGAGCAGTCTATTATAGGCTTGCAAAACGAGATAGTTTGGTCTGCAATTTCACAGCTACTGCAGTCAGCTGAGCAAGAATGCAAATTCCATGCTCAGGTGGTCCAGGGAAAAGGACTCTGTGAGCTTTGTGGTCTAGACCAGATCTGTCTGTGTCCTGCTGACAGCCACCCAGCAGGATTACCCACAGGTGTGCTGTGAGTGTAACCCCAGGAGTTCTTACATGAGCAGTGCATCAATCAGGACCTAGCCCTTGCACTGCACTAACGGTGATCTGCTCAAACTGTAGATCCAGGCACAGTCACATTGGTGAGGTTGAGGTGACAGGTCTGTGCACACGTTCTCAGTAAATCTGTAAACCTTAACCCTGGACAGAGTCTCAAAAGATGATGTCATGTGGCAGCACCAGTTTACACACATCGCTGGGAGGTGACATGATCTGTGCACATCATAGTCTCACACTGTTGCTACAAAGACCACTTTGGTACCTGTGGCTTCCAAATCCCATGGTCAGACTGACGCATAAGTAACCCAGGGAGACAATCCTTTGCTGTACAAGCAGGGGAATGTCTCCCTGCTGCATGCTGCCTGCTGCATGCTGTCTGCAGAAATTCTCCATCCCAGTTTGAATTTGAACTATTTAAAAAAAAACTTCCAGAATAAAAAATTATACAGCTGAAAAAATACTAGAGGAAATCATGCCTGGTCTTCATGCAGACACTGTGTGCAAAAGATTGTGCTTTGCCACCGTCTTGCAGTGATCGAAAGAGGAGGGTACTGTAAGACCCAGCATGCGACACTCACAGGCTGTCTGTGGCCCATGAAGCGAACAGCGCCTGATGGTCATGTACATTTGCTACACATTGTCAGCTTGTTTGAGATTGGGTCATGGACTGCTGTTGATGTCTCCTGCAGCAGGACACAAGTTTCTGTTGCTACTTGAAGCCTAAGCAGTCAACGTGTATCAACAGGCCACTGCAACTAGGTGGGCTGGAGGGTGAAATGTGGGTGAGTGGGTGGGTGGGTGGGTGGGTGAGTGAGTGAGTGAGTGAGTGAGTGATTGAGTGAGTTAGCTATTGAAGTGAGTGAGTGAGTGAGTGAGTGAGTGAGTGAGTGAGTGAGTGAGTGAGTGAGTGAGTGAGTGAGTGAGTGAGTGAGTGAGCAAGCCAGACTAGCCAGCTGTCAAGCCAGCGTTCATGGCACAGTTGGGCACTAACCTGATGAGGAAATCAAAATGTGAAGCTTTCTGCAGTTGGTGCTGTGGGGAAAGTAGTGATGTGACTCTGTGATGTGACCATGGGTAGTGCTTCAGACACATTTCTCGGTTCCACTGACAAGCCCTGAAAAGGGCTGCGTCCACGCGGTGGCTTGTGCAAGTGTTCAGCAATGCTCAGCTTCCCCTGAGAGCCTGAGGTGACTGAGAAGGCAGAAGCGAGGCCTCTGACTGATTCAATGGGATGAGGGCTTGGAGCTTGCATCCTTGTTCTCAAAACTGCAGGCGCTGCAGCTGAAGCCTGAGGCTTGGCGTGCATGGGGGCACGATGACTTGACAAAAGAGAAATGTCAAAGGACATGCGCGCAGGCTTTGGCGGGCTGCCTGACGCAGTGTTGGAGCTCATCTGAGCTGGCAGATCTGCAAGAGCAAGTCAGCAAGTCAAGCATTGCATATGACGCAACCAGCATGCAAAGGGCCTTCATTGCTGCCCATGGGCAGCAGGCTTGCAGGCCTTCAGGTGACTGGAAGACTGTAATCCAAATCTGCATAGCTACAGAGGCCAATGCAGACTGGCTGCTTTTGATAAGACAACAAGATCAGAGTGCAGCCTCTGAGTATGGTATGGCAAACGCCAGGCGATGGTCGTACCTGTCAACCTGTCTGTCCGTGACCCCAGAGCAGCAGTCTGATGCAGCAACAAGCGCAGGCTCCCAGTGATGCTTTCAAAGCCAGGACGCTGGTCTGGCTCTTCATGCCAGCATGCCTGCAAAAGGCATGCAGATATGTCATGCTTGCCCCTTTCATTGGTATGCCGTTGTTGACATGCATAAGCTGATGATGGTCAAGGTCATGACTAATGGTCAAAGCTGCTCCACCATGACATTACACTCAGCAATCATGACCAGCATTTGTGTGCAAGGCTGCCTTCCCATTGCCGATGTCTATGCCTATGCAATCAAAGACTATGCATGTTATGGGCAGACAATATGACAAAAAAAAGGTGGGAAAGCATGTCTTCAGGCAACAAAGCATGACACAACGGCAAGGCATGGTGCTGCCTACAGCAATGCGGTATGCAGCCTGCCCTGCAGCGTGTTTGGGACACAAACCACTTCAAGCATGAAACACCTGCATGAGCTGGACATATTCCTCAATTCCAGGAAGTGGTGGTCCTGGCAAGCTGTCAAGGGGAGGTATGTCTGGCCTTGCCTGCTGCTGTGTCAACAGCATCATGATCTGCACAGCAAAATCTCATGCTCAGATTCTTGATAAGACCTTTTGCTCACCCCAGGTTTCTAGAAAACATGCAATGGTACTGGAGATTTCATTTGCTCAGCGTGCAGCGACCCGAACCCTGGTTTGCCAGGAAAGTTGTTTGTTCACCTGAAAGGGATTGTGGTCACCCCAAGGGATTTGCCAGGTCAGCAGCTCCCACAGAACAATGCCAAAGGAATACACATCTGCCGCCTTGCTGTAGTCCTGAGAGGCTACAGCCTGCAGTGTACCACACATACACACACTCACAGACATGCGCAGTAAAAAGCTGTCAATGACAGCTTCATGTTCCATCCAGCTACGTGTGCAACTGTGGTTGCAACCACAGTTGCATGAAGGACTTACATGCTCGCATACGTGGTAAGCACACCTCTGAAGCCTGTACCACCATCTACAATGCCAACTAGAAGCACAGTCCTCAGGTGAGCATGATCTGTCAGATCTCCGTGGCATCACGATCACATGCCAGACTACAAAACGATGCAAGTAGAATTACTATACCTCAGGAGCCAGCCAGCGAGGATTGTTGGCCACACTGGAGAGCACTCCGTAGGTGTCTGCATCAGAGCGTAGCATGCTGCTGAGATTGAAATCAGTGACCTTCACCCGCCAGTGCTTGTCAACCAGCAGGTTTGGTGACTTCAGATCCCGGTGCAGAATTGAGGGGTTGTGGTTGTGCAGCTGTAGCATCCCCTGCAAGACAGCATAACCTGTCTCTGCTGGCAGTGAACAGCAGCAGCTATGTCGTGAGGTTGCTGAGTACGACTTGTCTGCATGCAAGCTGTCTTAGACCAAGTCAGTTGTGAAATGACAAGACCGGTGTGACAGATGCAGATTGCACTGTTCACCCAAGATAATACAATACAGTCGCTGAGTGAACGCTAATGCTGTATGCCACTGCAGCAAAACCACTTTGAGACAAAACACGAGTGCATTGGAGGGAGGCCCCCTTTGATGGGCACATAGGCAGGCCCTGCACCCTTATCAGAAAGCACCTCATGATGATACCAAACAAACGAGCGACTACAAGCATGCCGGCAGTGCAATAACTCTACCTTTGCAGCATCCAAGGCCATGCTGATCCGCTTAGGCCAGTCCAGCAGTTGAGCAAAGATTGCACTGGTAGCAGCCTTCCTCATGACATCAGATAGGGAGCCTCTGGCACAGAACTCAGTGACCACACAGACTGGGTTTAGACACAGGCCCATGAACATGACAACATTGGGATGGCGAATGGCAGCCATGATGGACACCTGTGTCACATTGATATATGTAGCGTTATCAGACCTTCCATATGAGTAAGGTGTGTATAGCAATGGGCCATTTAGTTACTTTGGCTGTCACGGTCTTGTGAAAGGCAAGATCAGTTTAGGCGACTGCATATGTTAGCGCACTGCAGAGGTTTGCATCATACCATGTTGATAACTGGATGGTAGGTCATACTGGTATGAAAGTGCGTCGTATCTCTGCATCACTGCTGGGTGTGCAAGAGCATCAGAACAGTTTGCAAGCAGCCAGCTGTAAACAAGACGGCTGGGCAAGCTCAGGTTGTGCATGCTCACTTTGGTGCAGACAGGGACTGGCTGCCAGGAAGATGAACGCTTGAGCTGGAAGAAGACATGTTGGATTCATGCATACCTCAAGACCACTGCAAGCTGCAACATGATGATCTGAGGCCCTGTGCTGCTTGAATACTATGTACTGGCAAATTCTGATCACGAAAACAATGGGAAGACATACCTCTCTCTCCAAGGTGGCAATGGCTGTCAGCTCTACATCTGACAGCTGGGAGCTAACACCTGAGTCATCAATGCCTGCCTGCCCAGCAAAGCCCAAGTTGGGCAACATCCTGCTGCCTTGCGAGCTGTCCACATCCTTTTGCATCTGAGCTTCCATCACACCTGCTTACAAGCAGACAGGCATCTACAACAGATGCAGAGTTTGTCATCCAATGCTAAGAACATGTAGCATGGGTCAGTTGCAAGCGCAGACAGCATGCTATGCCAATGCCAGCATGGGTGTCGTAAAAAAAGTCCACTGCGCAATTGCCAGCCAGGTCAATCCATGTGTTGTGGCAAAGCAATGACGATGCTCTTTTCTTTATTCTGGGGTGCTCACCCTGCAAAGCCTTGCTATTGTCTGTCATTTCATCCACCAACTCCATGGAGCGCCTTGCAGTGCCACGTCGGCGTTGTGACTGCAGCTCCATGGTAGCAGGATCTTGGGGGTGCAGGCCCTGGAAGGGAGACAGGTTCTGCATCTGGGTAATGACCTTCACCGCCACATCTGTCTCTTGCCATTTTGCAAGGTACACCTGCACAACAACAATCTGTCTCAAAGGCAAAGTTTGCTCAGCACAAAAGTTTACAAAGGGTGTGAAGCTGGTGTTGATCAGAGCTGGTGTGGAAGCTATGCTGCATATTCCATGAGACACACATGTGCATGCTCAATCCATAGACTCTCTTTCAAGTAGCTTGCAGCATAAGCACAGCAATCTCAAAAAGGGACAGCTGTACTATTCCACCAAAAGGAGGCAACTGGTGTACCTGACCAATGGAGCCATCCCCGATCTTTCGCTTGATATCCAGCTGACTGTATGATATGATAGGACACTTCAGGTTCTGTACAGACTCCAGTGCTTCCAGTGCAACATCACTGATGGTTCTCTTCATCTCAGGTTGAAGGGCCTGATGTAAAGCACTGTCATCGCTGCTAAGACTGTCATGACCACCAGCATCATGACTGATGCTGACACCGCCATGCTTGCTATGGCCTGAGTTTTGGGGGGTTGACACCATGCTGCCGCCATGGTAGCGCTGCAACCTGACACCAGCGGCCATGCGATCTATCTGATCAGAGGACAACCTTGTTTTCTCTTCCCTTGAGGCACGGTCATTAGTGGACTTCGCGCCCTGCTGATGCCCTTTGCCACCCACTGAGAAGGGCATGTGTTGTCCTTGGCCAGTGCTT
>JAABUO010007633.1_pt1 | contig 12330 bp, 7 predicted proteins | sample 5559291 | NCBI WGS metagenome assembly JAABUO01 (sample SAMN10711878, study PRJNA513372) | rock metagenome | isolation source: Antarctica rocks | place: Antarctica: Victoria Land, Finger Mt sud
GCCTCACAGACAATTGCGTGCTGAGCATTGTTCTTGTTGATTTTCTTAGCCACCTCATTGCCTACAAAAAAGAACTGGTGCATGAGCGCTGTTCTTGCTGATCATCTTGGCCACCTCATTGCCTACACAAAAGATGTCCAACCTGCTGCTTTTTTGTTACCGATCAATATGCGTGAAGATCTCACAAAATCTGGTGCAGACCGTCTGTCGGACAAACTCAGAGTCTGTGATCATGTGCTTCAGCACGAGCTATAGCCATGACTGTGAGGTGCTATGCGTAAGCGACTACAATTAGTTGTGCAACCTGCAGATCAGCTTGTGCAACTTTGATGTATGCTTGACACTGTACAGATTTGTGCATTTAGTGTAAGTCAGCCTGAACCAGCTTCAACAGAGGTCCTAGCACATTGAGGCAGAACAGAAAGTCGGGCTGTTGTCTTGCTAGGTCGAATCACCTGTAATGGATGCACTTCAAGACGTTTTCCAGGCCCTTGGAGACCACAGGGTCGTCTGGCACTGGGGAGTACTGCAGCACCCTCACGCTCTTCACCTGCATATGAATATCATCCAGACTGTGCACCTTCTGGTTTTGTAAGTCGTGCACACAGTGAAGAGTCACAAGTCCTCTGTAGACAAGGGTGACAAGAAGTTGGTCTTTGGCATAGCATCAATTGACGCCTTGCAAGGCAGGTTCCCTGGACACAGTACTGAAGCGGTCATAGATACAGCCCGTGTGCCTATGTATTGCCTCATTGCAGGAATGATCAACTGTGGGTGTCTTTCCACCGCATGTCACACATATCATACTGATCAGTACATGACACTTTTCAACTCAGGGATCCCTCCGGAGCACACTCATTGCTACCCTTCTGACAGTGGTAGAGATGCACCAGAGATGTGTGCTCTGCAGTTCAGACTGCTGTCAGATCTGGTGCAGTCGTGCGAAACCTTCCAAAACGCCAACCGTAACGCCACCCCGAGGACGCATCGTTAACAAGTTGGCTTACGGAGGACGCGCTAAACCAATTTCTCGCCGGGTTGCCACATGACAAAAGTTCTAGCTCGGTCCCTATCTCTCTGCGTGCCAGCGGTGTCACCACAACCCTCATGTTCAATGGTCCGCTGACGCGCTGCTGGGTCAAGCGCTGCCCCCGAACCGCGTTGCATTCCCAGATTTTAAGTAAGAGAGGCTTAGACATAGACAAGAGCTCTGTTGACCGAGCTCGTCTTTCATGCCAGACAGAGGGCAAAGCCCGGTTGATCAGGGGTTTGCGCAGAACGGCATGCTTACGTCAAGAGGCATTCATAGCTTGGTTTTCTGTCCAACCTCAAACACTAAGGTTGGTTCATGAGCGCAAACATGAATAATGTCACCTGCTGTGGCCTTGTTAAATGGTCACGGTGTCAGGCCTGGCTGGCCTGAGTGTCTACTTTGGCTTCACTCTTGTGTGTCTGAAACTCCTTGTACGTGCTCGCCGTGAGCAGGGTATAATGCTAGCAACGGCGTCAGCAGATCAAATGGTCCGTATCTGGTGGGCACCTTGCATGCGCATGCAGTGCTTGGCAGAGCTGCCTGGTCATACTGATCAGGTGTGCGGCATCATGCTCAATGCTTCCTTCAGCCTTACTCCCTGCCGCCAGTTCTTCTAGACCTTGACAGTTGCAAAAGTCAAAGCTGCAACTGTCCTTCAGTTGTGTTGCTTCTGCCAGCTCACAAAGCCAGTGTGAATCATCAGACCAGCGTATAACGCCGTCCCAGAAACAATCTTCCGTCTGCACATGAACCCTATTGCTCCACCTGCTGGAGCAGAACGTTGTGCTGAGTGATCTGCTCAGTACATTTGGTCCTGGACCTAGCTCTCCCTGACAGTATATAGTAAACACTGGCTAGATTAAGCATGTCTCTCAGGTTACGCAGCTTGCCTGGTCTTCCATTGGCAGATGCCTTGCTTCTGCATCTCTGGACAAAACAGTGCGCATATGGACATGTGACGATGCAGCAACATGCGCTTGGAGCTGTCAGGCCCAACTGACAGGTGACAGTGGTCGCGTCACAGCCTTGCGCTTTGTTCAAGATAGCAGGCAGCTAGTGACAGGTACGCAGCGTGTGTAGTGCATGAATCATTGTAGCTGTCTGTGTCCTTACAGCTCACAGCCAAACCTGTCCTGCTCTGATTAGTTGCATACATCTTGCACCCAAGCAAATACAGATGCTCTGTCAGAAACCAGGTGTCAAAAGAACAATGCTATAACGCAGGATCAACAGATTCAACGGTGAAAATTTGGTGCTGTGCCTCCTGGAAGTGCATCAAGACTCTGCAAGGTGAACAGTTGCTTTAGTTGGTGCCGTCTTGTCATAGGCTTGCTGCTTTCCAACACATATATGCCTTTTGCAGCTGTGCTATCTGTCAGTGCATTGGACACAATCAGCAGACAGCATTGCATCACATGCCTCCCGTGACTATGATGATGCATCAAGCTCTACCATGAGTCTGCTAGTACATCTTGCCAAACCACTTGGTGCCAGTGATATTTTGATGCTGGCTTGTCACAAGTTGTAGCATTGGTAAGGTGAGTTTTCAGATGCCAATGGTGTATGAAGCCATTGCAACATGGAACTGCGTTGATGTTGTCTGATGACAAGCATGTTCTGCTGTAGTCGGCTTGCATGCACTGATATGTGTCTAGTCTTGTGCAGGGCACGAAGGCCTTGTCACGGCAGTGGATTGCTCAGGAGATGGGCAGTTGGTAGCTTCAGCATCTGGAGATGGCTGCTGCTGCGTGTGGGACTTGGCAGAGGGCACACTGAAGCATAAGCTGCAGGCAGACTCTGGAGGTATATTCTGTTCCACACTGTGCTGCAGCCTGTGTCCTGCCAGCCAGATTGCTGGCATGTGTGTTAATGCCATGGCCAGGCTAAGCCAGCCCTTTGCCAGCTTTGATTGGCGTACTATGCATGTCACAGCAGACTGAGAAACACACAATTGTCATGGCTTGCTCGGCACGTGACTCTGCTGTCTAGATGTCAGCCGTTCAATATGCACAAAGAAGCAGTGTGCAATGCATTGCTTGACAGGCCTGAGATGATCTATCTGCAGACGTGTTGCTGCATGTGGCCCCTGTTGAGAAGCACAGTGGCAAAGTTGCATTTTCTGAGGTCAAGAAAATTCAGCCTCTGCCATTGCTGCAGGTGTGTCTAGCTGTCATTTTATTCCTGACGGGCAGAGTACAACGACCAATGTTCTTGCAACTGCACACTATGATCGACAACGCAATCAGGTGATGGCAAATTACTGCCTTTTGTTGGGCTCACACATCTCAGCTGTATTTTAGGCTTTCGTGCCTTGGGTCAGAGATACACATGCACGGTCCCGCCCAGGTTTTGGCGTATCACATCAATCTGTCTATGTGCTCTGCAGGGTCGAGTGCTTCTGTGGGACCTTCAAACAAAAGGTCGCAAATGGGTAGATGGTAAGATAGCAGGACACTTTCAGGCATTCGATGGCTTTACAGGGCAGATTACTGCTCTGGACTTTGCATGCCCAGAGAATGGGCTGTCAGACATGTCACATTTCGCAGCTATGGCATGCTGTGACGGCACAATACGAGTTGCTAGCTTGACAGATGATGACTACATTTACACCCTCAGCATTGCAGCACAAGGATGTGACACAGCAAATCACCACTGCTCTTTCCACAGCAGAAGCACAGTACAAAGCAACATGCTTGCAGCCATTTCACCATGTGGCCAATGGCTGGCAACAGTGGGCCTCAGCAACAGCATGGAAGTCCAAGTCTGGGACACAGAAACTGGCCATCTTGTCAAGACATGTCAAAAACACAAGAGCTCCATCAAAGTTATCGAATGGAACAATACTGGCCAAAAGACGCAAGTGCTGGCCACTGGTGATTGTTCTGGCTGTTGTCAAATCACTGTCTGGGAAGCTGAAGCACAGACCACCAAGGCTGAACAGAAGTTGCCAATCTAGCTATTAAGACAGCTGCAAGACTCTGAAAGCACTGCGGCAGAGTTGGAGGCACAACACACATTGGAAACATCAGAATGTAATCTGGCACATGTGTTAAGTTCTGACAGGATGAACTACTCTACTGGAGAGTCTGAACTTGATATGCTGTAGGATGAGGTCTATGGCAATCTCATTTTCAGCGCCTCGTGGGATCTGCAGTCATCAGTATGTGTCAGCGTGCATGGCATGATCTGAGATTGCAGCACATTGAGGGTGATGCAGCTTGACCTACAATGATGTCTGCATGCTTCTTGGTTGGCAGAATATAGCTCTCAAAGCTGGGCTTCACTGTGCGCTCATACTGATCCAGAACTTGCAGAACGTCACGTCCCCGGTGCATGATGTCTCTTCTGACCCTGTCAAGGATACAGTACAAACTGAGCAGATTTTCGTAAATCCATGCATGAACAGGCCTTACCATACAAGTGTAAGAACTAGCAAGTCATATCTACTGATTACCTGCGAGCTAGTCTGGTGTCAGCATCAGTGTCCACAAAGATCTTGAGATCGAACAGCTCCTGCAAAGCTGGGGTGTAGAAAGCCAGAATGCCATCGAACAGGATGACATCTGCATGCTGCACAGGTATCTGGCCTGTTCTAGAGCTGGTCACAAAATCGTACTGTGGAATCTCTACTGGGTTTGCTTGTTTCAACTCTCCCAAGCAGTGAATTATCTCGTCAAACGCAAATGCGTTAGGATGGTCGAAGTTGAAATTGGCAATGTCTGCTGTCTCTTGGGGCGTCAAGTTTCGATAGAAGCTGTCCTGAGACAGATTTATGATCACGCCTTGCTCCTCCTGCACGTCTGCAATCAAGGCTCAAAATCATGAGGGAACCTGCCTGTCGATGAAGATTGATGCAACAAATCGGCGCAACAAGTATGCAAGTGGCTGTGTGCTGCGCCTGAAAGCTGCAGCACGACATGCTACAGGAGGGAAATTCAGCTAATACACACCGGGACGTCTTTTCTTAGTTGCTTCATTATCTTGCGACAAACACTTGTCTTTCCTGAAGCTGTGCCGCCTGCAACTCCAATAATGAACGGAGCAAGCCGGGCGCCATCCTGACTGCCGCTAATCGTAACCTCTGTGGAGGCTTGCTTATTCAAGGGCGGCATGATAGCGCTCTGTCTGCTGGCGATCGTGGTTGTCGACCTCCCAAAGGTCCCAACACTTCTGACTGGTACAATGGAACAAATCCGGGACCAGTTCTGCAGGCGTGTTGCAAGCATGCAACGACACCAGCTGCCTTGAGCGTGCCTGCGTAGGTCAGGCCACTAAAGTTGACAAAGAAAACAATGCTTACAGCAAAGACGGAACGATGCCAAATGCAGATCAACGCTGTCTAACAGCTTGAGCATCGGCTTGAGCATCGGCTTCTAAGTCAGTTGCACCCTTGCAAGACGAATTGGCAGGCGCCCCAAGTCCAGGGCACCGTGGCGCGTGCGAGCAATAAGGGCCATTTGCAGCGGAGACGAGGGCATCAGTCAACAGCTAGGTTTTGTGCCAGACTGGGCGACGGATGTAAACAACTTCTCTCACTCTCTACCTCTGGCGTTTGCAACTGCAGTGCTTTGACATGCGCATGCTTTTGCCGAGGCTTGTCGTGCACGCAACGCTTGCAAGCATCCCGGCATCACCTGCTCACTGACCTGCCTTGTAACAAAGTGGGCAAACGCAGCTTCGTCTGTTTACCTCTTACAGCTTGACCTAGTCTGATCGACGCAGGCTTGAAGTGCTCAGTGCTGTTTATGGTCACAACGCCCAGCATGATAGGCGTTTCGAGACGTGGATGTTACAGCGCACTCACTCATTTTTGTTGCATGCCTCCAACTGCAAGCATCATAGCCTCAAGTGTGAACTGTCAGGTTGCCAGTCAGCATGTGGGGCACTCGCAGCTGCCCTGCCTTCAAATCTTCTCCCACCATTTGCACAGCAGCCAGGCGCCTTCGGCGTCACAGGTGGTTGCGAATGGTCAGAACCCCCCAAAGGCACCCTGGACCCCAACTGCACAGCTAACCAAAAGGAAGTTGCTGACAAAAAGAATGGGGTTTCTTCTACAAGTAAGCCAATCTGCCTTCAGCTAAATGGTGTTTCCATCTTCTTGCTTTTCGCTCGAGACTGATTCTGGTTGATGAGCAGACCTTGGAAGCAGAGCAAGCTGCAGCCATGGACAAATCCAGAAAACTTCCAGAGTTTGGTCCAGGAGACACCATAGAGGTTAAAGTGGTAAGCATAGGTACACTCAGCATGTTATGTTTGCAGATTACGCGCAAACTCACTGCACGACCATACCCCTGACCGTTTGTCTTGTTACAGGCAGTACCTGAGAATCGCCGTAAGGTTGCATTGATGAAAGGCGTGGTCATTGCCAGAAAGAACAGGGGCTGGCAATCAGCGTTCACCATCAGGAATTATCTGGGCAATGCTGGTGGCATTGAGCGCACTTTCCCACTGTGAGTCGTCTTCTGAATTCCCGAAAGCTGTAGTTATTACCTCATAATTGAGCATTGACTGCTGAACAGGTACTCTCCGAGTTTGCTGGGAATTAAAGTTCTGGAGCATCATAAAGTCCGGCGTGCCAAGCTGTACTATCTGAGGGACAGAAAGCCATCAGAGTACAGAGTTCAGTAGGCAGTCCTGGTCAATCCAACCAGCACTGACCTGAGACAGCAAATGCATTTATGCCTGGTTCCAGAAGCGTCTCAACGACGTCAGTACAAGGTACAGGCAGATGCAGACACATATTCCCCATCATGTGGTCCTGCTGTGCTTGTCCAGCATTTACATCAGAACCTAGTATGTCGCGTCAGCGTAGTGTAATTACCATGGCATGGGGAGCATTAGGCCGTGCAAGTGATGCGGCCAGTGTGATTGCATTTTGAGATTGGCAGGTGGCAGTCAGGATGCTGCCAGCCAGGGCATGCGTTTTCTGACTATTGTTCAGGGTGCAATGGTGGCTACAACTGCAATGTGCACTGTGAGAGTCTCTACGCAATGTTGCTTTGTGCCACAGCCTGGTCACCCAGAATTCGTTGTACATCCCTTTTGTTCTTTTGGCAGTGTACAATTGTGGCTTGCATACTGAAGTGCAATAAAGCGCAATCTTATGAGCAATGTCAACTTGAATGCTGAAGCAATGCGAGCTTTCCTTTGCAAGCTCTGGGCATATTACAAGCTCTTGTGCAGCTGCTTATGCATCTCCACTTTTTCACAAAGTCTGACCAACGTGGCCAAGGGTGCACAGCTGCTCTTAAATACAAACTCCTAGTTCGATGCGTAATGCAGCACCTGCTCTATGGTACATGTACATGCACGCAAAGTAACAGCAGACTTTCTTCAAGGAGCAAGTAAAAGGTCGTGCTGCTGTACCCATCATATGGTCACGCTCAAAGCGCGGCTTCTACACTGGCAAAGTCTTGAGCAAGATCATCTAGACATGGGCTTAGATTCTCAGCAGGCAGAATGTGCACAGCCGTTTGATGCTTTCAAGTCTGGTCTGACACAAGTCCACCCCAGAATTTTGATGATTACTGTGTGACAGCACTGTTGTGCAAAGTTATCTTTCTACTTGCCAGCAGAAGCAACGGCTTCTGCCCCAGCGCCTGAGGTTGAGGTCTGGGCTGAGGTGGAGCCCGATGAGAGATTGCTGCATGTACTGCCTCCATAAGTACTTGCTATGGCCTCTGCACATGCCTGTGCTACTGCCTGACTGATCTTCTGAGAATAGTTGTAGCAGTCGCAGACCAGGACAACCTGGACGTTGGACGACTTGGCCTGCAGCGCAGCCAGCACCAGCTTGAATGGTCGCACAAGCAGTTGCTGCCTGTGCAACGGGAAGGCCGAGGCAGAGGCGACAGAGGAACCACAATATGCTGACGAGGTAGGTACAGTCAAAGCTTGCCATGATTTTGCAATAGCAGGGGGAGTGAGGCTTGCAGACCTGGGTGAAAGCCTGCAGGATGGATGCAGCCTGGTTGTTGCCCAATGCGGTGGCGATGGCTGCGGCAGCATTGTAGGGGTTGGCACCAGCGAACGCTGAAGTGATTGGCTGGACGTATGTCGTGTCGAAGTTTGCTATCCCGGCCCCCGCTAATGCAGAGACATCGCCTGCTGACGCAAAGGCCTCAGCTTGCGCCGATGCGCCGACAGCCAGAAGCTGAAGGCAGAACAGGACAGCTGCGGATTTGAACAGAGACATGGCTGCTCAAGGGGTCGCGGCAAAGACTGCTCTACCAAAGACTTGCTCTGACTGCTGAATCCTGCCAGGCAGCTAACAATGTCAGCTTGGGAAGCTCATGTGCATGCTTTTATACTGCCACATTTGCCCGCAGCTCTGTCCGTGAGTCAGTCAACGGGGTTATGATCAACTACGCTGTTCTTCACTTCTTGGAAGCCTCAAACGTGTTAGTCATCGCAGTCAGGCAGATGGTGATCTCGCAACTGCCTGCAGTCAACTGAAGCTGTTGATGCGTCAACACTGAATGACCCTGCCACGTTGACTTGAGATGTGCACCTGTCTTACGCTTGCAACTGCCTCATGGCCAACTGTCATCACATCCTCTGATGAGGACTGCAACCTTATGCGAGCAGACTGTGTGTGGGACAGCTGGTACCAAGTCGCAATGCATGCTGTGGCTGACAGTGTTAAACACGCAGTTTAGCCAGTCATCATGTTGCAATTCAACTGGGCATGATGCGTCCATGCTCAAAGTTTAATTTACACATGTAAGAGATATTTGCACACGCAAATAACAGCAAACACTACTGGTTTTCTGCATGACCAGACAACTGTTGTAATGGCAGACCACTAGTGGTACAGTACTACTGGCAGAGGACGGTGTCAAGCATCAGACAAGCTTTTCAAGCTGAGTAGGAGTTACAGGGGCATCTGCTGCGGCAGCCTTGCAAGGTCAATTGACCATGGTGACACAGCATGAGGGTGTACAAAACTGGACATGGTGCACTTCAAAGCCATAGGCATGCCATGCCATTGGCCAGCATCCTATTGTTTCAATCCTGTCAAGCCAAGCTATTTCGACACAGTGAGGGAGGCCCTAGGGCCCACAAGCGTTAGAGAGGTTGCGCGACTATGCTTTGGTGCTTTCACCAAAAGCAATGCTAGTGTGTCAAGATGCTGGTAGATTTGCACGCTGCAATGGGTTCACACTGGTGCACATGAAGACTCGCTATCTGAGGGTCCAGCATCAGCTTCCATACACAATATTGGGAAGATTGCTAGGTGCATGGTGTCACATATGCTTCATGATGTTGCAACATCACAGCAGACCATGTTCACATATGTTGTCCCTCCTCACATAACAGTTGCACACATTGTCCATATGGAACTGGACAGCAGAGCTGGTTCAGAGAAGTGTTTGGACTGTCATCAGGGCCCCTTCTGGCCATCTTAGGCAGGTGCGCCATAGGCGGAACATTCCGTTTGGCTGTGACCCCTTGCTGGAATGGTCAGCTTTAGGCTCTGCACCAACTAATTGAATATTGACCGATTAATATGAATATTCGCCAATCAAACATCAGCATGACCTACTCTGCTGATATAGGTATAAACACTGCTTCATCCTGCGGCGGACCTACATGCTTTGTGCCTGAGCTCGTGGCCGGCAGCTTCTATCAGTTTGACCTAAGCTCAGCCTCAGATCCCTTTACAGCGACAGCTTGCAGTATGTCAGCACTCAACCAGCCCCAGATGTAATACAACACTTCCGACATGCATATGAAACCCCTACATGCCTGCCAACACATTTTGCAGTGACACTTTCATATGGACACACTGATCCCGACAATTTACCGAGCTTTGCTGAAGAGTGCAGTTTCGGGAACTAGTCATCGAATTCATACCACTAAGCAAAAAACATCAGCATGACCTGGCTGCTGCTGTACTTAGTAGGTGAATGTATTTGGGGCAGCATATCACATGCGAACAGTTGGCATTCCCAGCATGCCAGCACATTGTCTGAGTACATGACGCAACTTGTCTGCGCATGCAGGCCATATGGAATGCTGGCAACAGCAATGCTGGCAACAGCGATGTTGGTAACAACATTCAGGGCAACTTTGTTGGCAGTGCTGCAGCTCCCTCCATATGAGCCCTGGTTGAGTGTCCTTTCTGATGAGTGTTGGCGTTTGCAGTGTGAAAACGACACCATTGTGCACACCTCTGGCAAAATGGGCTCCATGAAGCCATCTTGCACCATGTTGATGCACTGCATTGGAAAGAGTGCCTTGTGGCCTCTCAGGTCTTCATGTCGACGGTGTCTGCTAGCAAGGCTGTGTCTTACAGCTCAGTGACTGGCCTGTTACGTCATACACACGTCTGTCCCAAGCTTTCACTCTGCAGGCAGTATTGTTGAGAAGCATTACTAGTGACAGTTTTTTGACAGGATGTGACCATATGGAGGTTTTGGATGTGACACAAAAATTCTCTGGGACTTGCCACATAGATGTCATGTTGAAAGATGAACTATGATGGCTGAAAGCTCTTTCTCATGGCGCCAGTCCTGAGGCATTTCAAGCGTTTGTCACCTGAGCATCCGTTGAGCTGTGCAGTAGGCTTGCCTTTCTGTAGTATCAGAGATTTTGCTGATGGCATCTTCATGCTGTGAAGACGTTGCTTTACAGCATGGAACTTTTAGCCTGCCTGTAAAGCAAACATGTATGGACTATCCATCACTTGCATTTGTCGTTCTGCTGAGATGCGTCTCGTCTGAGTGTAAGAATTATGACAGACTGAAAACAGTATGCCCAGGCCAGTGGGCTCCACAGTCAAGCCCATGTGCAGGGAGCAAGACCTGTGCAGCATCATAACCGATCTTCTTTCTGGCCCATCTGAGTGTCTGGTAGGATTCCTCAGAGAGGCAGGCAAATTGCCTCCTGTATACACATGTGGGTTTGGCGGCAATGCCAGGCTAAGAAGCCAGCTTGTGCTCTCATAGCCTACATGATATATAGGAGACATATCATGACAGTCACTGCTAGGCGCTGCATGCAAAACCTAGTGCAGATTCAACAAAAGCAAGTGTAAAGCTGTAGAAGGCATGCTTGTCTTGGCAACTCTTCAGACTTGTCTTGACTCCAGTCAACGACCAAAGGAGCATGCTACCTGCTTGGCTGCAAAACTCCTATATGCATGTGCATGTGAGTGCTGTAGGCACCACAGCCAGGCTGCAGCAGGTTGTTGACTCATCATGATGCCAGGCACAGCAAGTTTTGAGCTCCTGGCTGCAGCTGGTGCTTCAGGAGGCTGTCATGATGAATGCCAAAAGGCATGGACTTTTCTTGTCTCTTCCTTGCCAGGCACAGCTGAGCCATGGCCATGTAAGAACAGTTCAGGGACAACACAGCATGTTCCTCACCATACTGTCAGCCTTGTCTGTTTCAGCTCATGGTAACACTGTCCAGCACGTTTTGTCCACATCTGAGTCAACATTGCTAACCGCTCATCTAACGGCCCGTATCCTTATCTCCGTCTATCACATGGAGCCCTCGTGTGATGTCATGTGGGCTCCATGTGCCTGCTTTCGTTTGCCGTCAGGCAAGGCACAAATAACAGTCCCTTTCCATCAACGCAACTGCTGTAAGCTGAACAACTTTGTCCAGCAAAGACGACTCACGCCAACGCGCTATCGCATTTCACCGGACCTCTGAACCACTAACTAACGACAGCTTAACCCTCGTCGACTGCAAGTATGGCTCCACCCAAGGAGGTAAGGGGATCCATACTCAGGTCCTCGCCCTGCACGCTGCTACCTACTTGGCACTTGCAGTACCACCAACCGGCACTCACATGCAATTCCTGCTTTTCTCCAGGAGGGCACCATTGGCAACAAGGCTCTTCAGGTAAGACTTAGCCATACTCGTCGTGCATGGCATTGCAGTTTATACTGTCTGCACTTGTTACTTCGCACATGCATTTGTGCTTTCTGTACATCACTGCAAACCTATATACGGTTGCCAGTCCTGTGCTGCATACTTACCCGACCCTCGTTGCACAGCAGCGCTGCAGCTAAACGCCATGCCTTGTTTGGCAGTCCGCTGCTGTCGACAGTCCATCATCAAGCCACAGAACGCTGAACTGCGGTTCTTTCGTTGTTGAACAGGAAGCATACGACCGCATTGTGGCCCGTGACCCCGACCAGAAGGAGTTCCTTCAAGCTGTCGAGGAGGTGTTCACATCCTTGGCCCCTGTCATCGAGAAGAAGCCAGAGTATGCAGCAGTCTTGGAGCGCATCGCTGAGCCAGAGAGGCAGATTGCCTTCCGAGTACCATGGTTCGATGACAAG
>JAABUO010007635.1_pt1 | contig 12330 bp, 19 predicted proteins | sample 5559291 | NCBI WGS metagenome assembly JAABUO01 (sample SAMN10711878, study PRJNA513372) | rock metagenome | isolation source: Antarctica rocks | place: Antarctica: Victoria Land, Finger Mt sud
GACGCTCTCGTAGCTTCCCAGTCCACCTCCTCGGAAGTAGATTTGCATGGAGTGAGCGTCAAAGATGCGGTGCGGATTGCGAGGGAGAGAGTTGATAGGTGGTGGCAAGGGAGTGGCGGGGAGTGGGTAAGGGGTGGTAGGGTGGGGCAAGGGAGGGGTTTGAGGATTGTGACGGGGGTGGGAAGGCACAGTGAGGGCGGAAGGGGAAAACTGGGGCCGGCGGTGGCGAGGATGTTGGTTAGTGAGGGGTGGAGGGTAGAGGTTGGGGAGGGGATTGTCGAGGTATTAGGGAGGGCCAAGAGGTGAGTTTTAGGTAGGGATGTGGGTACTCGTTTTCTTTGTACTTTTTGACATACCTGTGATATTGCTGGATATAGGTCTTAGATCTTTCTTCTGCAAAAGTCTCTATCGAGTTTATACACTCGTGAATAATCACCTAATTTTGGTTATTATTTATTCCAGATACATCTTGAGTCCCCGTTCATTCTGCTCATCCACTTGATGACAGTGACTGTTCTGCAAATCTGAGAGTTCTGTTAAGTGTGTTGCGGCTAATGTCTCTACTTGCGGTAAGTACCCAGGTTTCCATTTCTCGAAACCTCTGAAGCCCAAAGTCTATTCCCAGGTCGTCTTGCCAAAGAAACAACAAAATTGAGCATTAAGTCTGCCACGTACACAGCCTCCAACTCAAGTACCCAATTCCTCCATCCATCAATCCCCAGCTTCAATACACCGAATACCCACCCTAAACCCCAAAATCAGTAAAAGATCCTCGAAGCAACCCCAACCCCCCACAGAACTCACATCAGCAACACAATTACTCCCCGTCACAAATCCCGCCGCCTCCGACGCTAAAAACACCGCAAGCCCATTTATCTCCTCCGCCCCGCCCAACCGGCCCATCGGTGTTATCCGCCTCCAATGCCCCTTCTGCCCATCCAGCTTCGCCTCGCCGTTCAGCGCCGTGTCCATGTACCCCGGCGATATCGTATTGACCCGGATGCCATGGCGTGCCCATTCCGCCGCGAGGAACTTACCCAGATGTATGACGGCGGCTTTGGAACGCGTTGTAGGCGCACTGTTGCTGCGGATGCAGGACGCGCGCGCCGGCGATGGAGCCGATGAGGATGATGGAGCCGTGGCGGGCGCGGGCGATCATGTGGCGGGCGCAGGCTTGGGCGGCGAGGAAGGAGCCGGTGAGATTGGTGTCGATGAGGGTGCGGAAGGTTTGGACGTCGTAGTCTTCGGCTTTGATGTTGGAGTCGACGATGCCGGCGCAGTTGATTAGGATGTCGGGGCAGCCGAGGTCGAGCAAGATTTTGGCCATGGCGTCGGTGACTGCGCTGGCGTCGCGGACATCGAGGTTGCAGAGTTGGATTGGGATGCCGGTGGTGGAGTGGAGCTCTGCGGCGGCTTTGTCGCCGAGCTCTTGCCTTTGGTCCAGGAGGGCTATGGCAGAGGCACCGGCTTCTGCGAGGGCTTGGGACATGTTCCATCCTAGACCGCGGGCTCCGCTGTAATGGGGATGAGATCTCAGCAGGAAAAGGGACACGGAGTCCAAGTAGATAGTGAAAAACCTTGGAATGGAAAGTTCTAAAGAAAAAGTCGTATATCATAATTCAAGAATACTCAAGTCCGACTAGGAAAAATCAATATTTAAGGACCCAACTTGCAAAAAAATGAAATTACTAACAGCATTTTGTACACATGAGCGAGATACAAGATCAATTGATCACAGGGACAGAGCACAATCCCCATCTTATGCAAAGACGTACCCAGTGATAACCGCCACCTTTCCTTCCAGAGTGAATGCTCTCATAGGAGGCGTCAATCAAGAAAAAACACTGTTATCGCAGACGACGGCTTTCCTGTCGGCATGTCCATCTGTAGCCACTGGCAAAGAGGAGTTGAGACCGATCGGTATTAAGAGAATTTTGGCCTGGCTTGGCGACGGCGGATTGTCGTGGCTCTGGTGCGTGACAATTGGAGTTTCTTCCTGTCTGACTGTGGATAGTCTAGAAGTTGTCGTTATACCCCTATATGTCGTTCAACCTTTATACTTTATAGCAAAGCCACATACGGTAGGTGAGGGCCGTCGGAAGAGGAGTCTCATAATTCTGGCAATCATTGTAGAAGAGAAGTAGTCTGAGAGGACTGGAGACTTGATAGCTTAATGTTTGAGAAGTTCGACAGTGAGTGTGAGAGTCGGGGAATCTTGAGTGAAGGAAAAGAATGTTAGGTTATCCCACGTGCATCCGGTTTGGCATCGCATCAAAATTTGTTGTAAGGGCGGGGTTCCCACGGCATAGAATCTGATTTGCTTTCGGTGAAGGATCCAACCTCGTACTTCTGTATTTGTGTGTAACTTGGTTGAAAATGTCATCGATTGATTCAGTGACTTTCGATGAATTCGTCACAATCGATGAGATTGTATCTGTCATTTCCTGTCATTCAATGTCGTAATATGATCGAACAGGCGGTGGGTGAACTCCACTCAACAAATCTTGAGATTGACAATGAAGGTAATTGGTTGGCAATTAGAAAACTTGCGAGACATTTTTCGGTAGATACTGTTTAGAGGACTGGAGCTAGGGAAAGGAATATTGTGCTTCGCGGCAGGTACAGAGAAGAACATTGAATGGCCTGTCGTGGATACATACAACTCGTGAGGTAGAAGATACGACCGAAAAGGTATTACATATCCACACATGAATGAGTCTCGGCCAGCCTACCTTTAAGAATAGTAGCGCAGGCCTGACTGCTAAGAGAAATGAACCGTAAACCAAACTCCGACGCTGGCTAGTGAAGTGCAGCAGTATGATCTCACCATGGAACTATGCAAAAGATACGGTGTTTTCCATTACCGAACAACCTCGACGTAGTTACTGTTGACTGTTAGCATAGCCAACACCGGGTGCGGTTGATGTAACTTACCTGGGGAATATACCCTCTCGGTTCCCAGTCCTACCTGTCCACCAGTCCGCCGCATTTTGCGTTCTCTTTACAATAGTGATCACGTCTCCTTTCTTGAATGCCAAGTCACCAGGCTGGTCGGCTTCAAATGTGTATAACGCAACCGCTTCATCTGGGCCTAGCGACGCTGCACTTGGCTTGGGTGTGAATTTAGGCTTTGGTGCTGTAGGTCTGCTGGGCTTTTGGTCGCTATACGAATAGTCATCGCCAACTGTGTTTCCTCGACTCCGTCTTCCGAGATTGTCAAATGTTTCGTTGGGATTTGCGCGTGTAGTCGGCGAGCCGTTGATGCCACTGTTGGGTTGTCGATCATAGCCATCGTCAGCCCAAGTGCTGGCTCTTTTAGGTTTATCGCGATATTCGTAATCATCGGCGCCACCGATAGAGCCTGTGCGATTGGTGCGTACGCCTTCGTTGTAGCCCTGACCTTGTCTCCCTTCCCAAACGACGTTATCATGACTATCATCGTAGACTGGGATGTCGTTATACATTGAATCATTCCCCAGGTTTGTAGTACCGGAGAAGACTCTTGAATTCAATACGCGCATGAGCGGCTCCGCAGCTGGGGGTGGCCTGACTCCACCTTCTAGCAATTGTCTTGCTGTGATCCGACTGTTGTACATCTTCTCATTTGCATCTCTCCGCTCAATCAACGCGCCACCCTCCAGACTGACTCCGGCAAACAAGCCTTTCGTTTTCGAATACGAGAACACCCCCGCGACACCTTTCAAGCTTGCCGCTCCAGCAGCTTCTGCATTTCTGCCAACAGGACCCGCAGCGATGGAGACATTGCCGCCTAGTTGTAATGCCCCCTTCTGCGAGAATGTTCTTACGGCGGCAGCGTCGTTGAGGATGAAGACGAAGTCAGTCAGCTCGAAGCCTATTTGTCCGCCAAAGCCCCCACCGCCTGTCATGAGAGCGGAGGGCGCTGACCAAGTACCATCTGAGAGACGAGCGACGACGACCCCAGAACCAAATCGTGCAGAGCCAAGGAAACCAGCTTTGATTACAGTAATGATGGCGAGACCCTAATGACTCCATCAGCTCTGCCGTCGCTGTCGATGTACGGGGTGGCATTAACAGGGGCCAGTAGAGACTTGGAACTACCTTTGCGTTTGCTAAAATCTGCGGTGGTATTACTTTGTCGGGACCGAATGCTTGTCTTGGGTCTATGAATGAGGCAAGAACCTCGATCCAATCTCAGTGAACGATCAAGATTGAGGATTGAAGCACCTCCCATAACTTACTTTACCAGCTTTCTTGCACTCACTTTTCATAGACGTCGGGAAAGGGTTGTTGATTCCGAGAGGCATATTGACGAAGAAAGAAAGCTTTTACGGGTATCGAGTAGGTAATAGATATCAATGAGGATCACTGAGAGGTACTGGATAGGGCTCAATAATCCAATTCTTGCAGATGGTTCATATGCGCTTACAGTTAGTGCGAAAAAGTCTTCGGCTAAAACGCGAAAACGCGACACGTCAAAACAACTCACCTTCTTCAACTTCATTCACAATGCTCAGAAGAACTCCGTTAACTCCAATTTCTGGTAACAAGGCTTCTAGGAAGGAGCTTGATTTACTGACTAAAGGAAAAATTGCTGATCAATCTGAGCTAGAAGCTGGACCCACCCAAATCGGACGTAATTTGAACATTCCTCGAATCACCGTTCAGAGCGTTTTGCGACGGCTTGAAACAACATTCTCCGGAGTCAACAAAGTCAGATCGGGCAGGCCTACAGTCATTACTCCTAGGGACTCTCGAGCACTGCTTCGTTATGTACGATTGAACCCCAAAACGACCTGGAATACACTGAAACACGACACGAGGCTCAATGTCGATAGAGATACTCTCGATCGTACATTGAAAGCTCACGGGATTTCTCACTGACTAGCCCTTAAGCGACCGAAATTAACACCTGAAGTTGCTCAGCTTCGGATAAAATGAGCATTAGATCATAAGGATTGAACCGTGAATCAGTGAAGGAAAGTTATTTAATCGGATGAGACATCCGTGGCTCGGGGATCCGGTAAGACACGGGAATGAGTTTTTAAAACTCTCGATCAGAAATGAAATAAGGATAAAGTAACAGAAATGCCTAATGAAAAGGCCTTTCGAATAATGATTTGAGGGGCTTTTTGAGGTTCTGATCGATCAGATTTATACCTGCTCGAACGGGATTAAGAGTTAAAAAAACACGGTTACTCCGCAGCCTTCTATATTAAGATTTTGAATCACAATCTAGCTGACATATGAAACTCAGAATTATTGTTCATGCAGAATAACGTTCCTATTCATGCAGCCAAAAAATCGAAGCTCTGGTTGCAGGAAATGAGTATAGAAGTCATGAACTGACCTCCGTACAATCCCGATTTAAACCCGATCGAAAACCTCTGAGCCTTACTGAAGAAGGAAGCTTATAAAGTCTATCCGGATCTGGATTCGCTGCAGGGTAAAGGCGATGAAGCCGAAACACAGCTGTTTCAGATTTTACAGCAGGCCTGGGGGAACATACGGGAGAAGATAATAGATGGGTTGATTTCCAGTATGCTCCGCAGATGTGCAGCTGTAATTAAAGCGGAGGGCTGGCATACCAAATATTAAACTGGGAGATTATAGAGCATATGCTAGCAAATCATATGCTCAAATTTTGAAGTTCTCCGATTCATTTTGGTGGTTTAATGTTCGATGCAAGCGATGGGGTAGTTTTTTGGTGGGGGAGGTGCCGAAGACTTTTTCGCACTAACTGTACTCCCGGAAATAAACGCGCCATGACGTACAAAATTTACATGTTATGATACACTGCTTTACGGAAGCCTAAAACGCCTATACCATCTAAGCCACTCGCTCTGCATCATCACCATACGACGAGGTTGACCGCCTAGAAGTCAGTAGTCAAGGTAACTATGCTTTTCTATCTTGGTATATTCGAGTTGCTACAACATTGTTCTATGGATCCTCACCTAGATATCTCCCCAGTGGAATGAGGTTACTCTCTTCACCTTTCGCGACGAATCGCTTGCCCTCCGGGGTGCTGTCTCTCCAGATATTGATACCGCAGCTAACATTGACGGAAAGGTCATCTGCATTAGGCCTTTTTTTTCTGTCTACCCGCAGCATCGCTCTCACAATTCTTTTGAGCTCCGTACTAAATTTGTTTGGGATAGCTTTTACCCAGAAATCATCTTCCCCAACATTTCCTACTTTACTTGAGACATCCTGCTGTATTGGTGGTGCTCCTGTCATCATGTGGTATAACACAGACCCTAAAGCCCAAATGTCTGATGCTGGTGACATCCCATGGGTGTGCCGTTGTATCTCCTTAGAACGGTTAGTTATGTCTCTTTATTGCATTTTAGGGGATGTACCGGTGCCATGTATGGACCATCTGCTTCGACCCATGGTGGGCTAAGTGCTTCTACAAGATTGGACGTTGAACAGACTGATGCGGATTGGAAGCACCCTAGCTTCACGTCACCATACGTTTCGCCATCTTCTGTCCCGGTAAAGTATACTATACATCCGTTAGACCCTTGTTGGCTTTTATTAAATTTGAAAGCCTTACTATTTCCAGGACTAATCTGTCCAATGATGATGGGATGCCAATCGTCATCGTGAGGCATGTGCTGATCGAATAGGAATGTATGCTTATGACCATGATGAAGCCAGAGAAGAGCCTGAGAAATACCGTCCAGGACGTGCCAACATAGACTCTCGGGCATTTCACTACGCATAATTGATTATTTGGAGCCCAAGATAGTTTCATGCTGCCGCTTACAGTCTCTCATGATCACCCTGCCAAAGTCGGCAGTTCAAACTTCCTTGGTTACAGTCCTCCCACACGGTGTACTCTTTCGCCGTCATACCTGCATCGGAGTCTTGAACAACGTCGATAAGGCTCACTAGATTAGGATGGTTCAGTAGCCGAAGCAGTGTTTCCTTGGCTTCACTCATTACTCCTAGATTGTCGACAAATTCCGTAGCAAGAAATATCTGTAACGGGCGTAAGAGCATGAGCTCCAGAATATTTGGATGATCCACCTTCAGACCTACTTGTCCATCTCTTCGTCTTCTTGTCCTCCAAATTCTTGGTGCCGAAGTGGCGCCAAAGTTTGCATGGTCAACAGGTTTCTGGTGTTGGTTGGGCACTTCTCCAGGTCTCTCCTCAGCTTCCATAAGTTCTTCCAGATGCTCATACTCGCTGATCGCAAATGGTTTGCTTCTCAGCTTCAACCTATTCCGTCTTTCGTTGTTGATGGAATACATCGAATTTGTCACTTATTCTAATAGGATCCAGTATATCAGCCTATCAACCCAGCACTGATGAGTATTCATCGCCGTTCTGGTAAGGTACAGGCTTCACAACAAAGAAAAAGACGTGGATCATTTCTTCCCAAAATGAAAGGCATCCCTTGCTGCTAAGCGATTTCCGTCGGGAGGGACCTAGTCCAGACTCGCTAGAAATATCAACTACTTAATTATGGGAGGCTGGAGAACAAGTGGCGGTATTTCTAATTTGGGCGAAATCCAAAGAGTTGGGTTTTGGAGTCCTACTACGAGACCTCCTTCTCGGCCCTATTTAATCGCAAAGATAGTGCTAATGCCTTTTGACCTTGTCTAATCTAAGATGACTAGTGAATCACAATCCTATTAGACGCCAGTTTCCCGATGCATCTGTTCCACGTTCCATACTCATCGTCAAAATGCACAATTGGTCGCGGACAACTCTTTCAGACCATCAGAGTTTGCAGTATCCGATATCCACCCATGTCGTCATTGCGACCCGCTTCAACTCAGTCTGCTCCGTTTCCGTTGGTGGCGTTTCAGTGCCATTCCTGAGCTGTCTTGATTGCGCCGTTTCTACTAAAGATGCATGGTCTTCATGTCCCTCTTTGAACTGGTATGTGCGGAACTCAGTGTTGGCCCAACCGGTTCCTGTAAGTTTCATCAGCTTGACAATATTTGCCAAGCAGAAATCACACTCTACCTTGGTATTTGTTGGTATCAGCCCAGTCTTCTGTGAAGAAATGCAAAAACCCGCCATGCGTTACCACTACAATCTCCTTTTCTGGTCTGACCTTTAGCCAGAGCCTCGCCTCTTTCGCTCTTGCTTCAATTGCATCGGCTTTCGCTGCCCATTTTCCTTTCTTACTATTCCAGCCCTCATAAACTAAGCTTAGATCTACTGGCTTGCCCTCCATTTCCTTCTTCAGCACTTCGACATCACTGCCAGTATCGCATGGCACATCGCCGATTTCTTGGGTTTCGGGTAACGCAACAACCTTCACACCTCGCTTTAGCTCCGGTCCGAAGCCTAAAAGGGTGGTATAGATGGTTCGGCGGATTGGCGAAGCGACAAGGAGCTCGACATTGGCATGGTATGGAAAGTTTTGAGCAAGCTGGCGGCATTGTTCTTCGCCGAAGGGCGTTAACAAGGGGTCACGCATACCATGGTTTTTGATGGAAAGGTTGTGGTAGCCCTGTATGGATTAGTAATTCCAGTCAACGCTCTACTGTGGAGCTTCGCTGGGCGAACCTGAGCATGGCGAACGCAGTGAATAATAGGAGCCACTGGAAAACTCCATCAGCTTCGGCGCGAAGAACTGTGTTCCCGTGGAAATCTCACTGGATACAGGAATCTAAGTCCCCGAGGAAGCTACGTTCTAATGATCTTAGAAGCTATATATATAGTTCTATACCTCTATGAAAAAATTAATATGGCCAGGACCACAGCAATCTATATACAGAACATCATACAGGAATGAATCATCCCCGAGAATTGGATTCGAGCTATCGGCAAATGGACACGCCCAACGATGCCTGTCGTCAGTGGCGGTAAGATAGCCGAAAACCTCTACCAAGCGCCTCGGCTGACCTTCCTAACAGAATCGGCATGGGAATCCGCCGAACAAAAGAGACACATTGAACCTTGGACATGATGAGATGCAAAGTCTCTATCATGCACTTCCATCCCATTCTCCAGCGAGACAGTGGCAGCTGCTATGCGCTTTTACAAGGGCGAATAGCACAAGCACAGGACATGGCCACTCTCCTGTTCTCTCCAACGAGAGTACTGAAGTAAAGGTGAAGGTGAAAGTTGGGTTGAACAACTTCATACCTTTGAGGTGGTTCTATCACTCCATATTCAAATAACCCAAAATTTTAACAATGTTCTCCAGTATCCGCCATCCACCAAAGCCTTCGCTGAATACCCCCATCATTCTCTTCCTCCGACACGGGGTTCCCCACATCCCAAGACCCGAAATTACGACTTCACTGGCACTGAATTCAAATGCGACAGTTGTACGACTAGACTACAGACTATCTGATCAGCACCCGTATCCAACCCCGATACACGATGTACTAGCAGGATATGACTGGGTCCAGAAACACCTAGCTCGTAGTACACAGACTTCCAATGGCTTGTATCAGACTGTAAAGTATGCAAAGCTTGGTGTTTGCGGTGAGCTTATTGGAGGAAGCCTGGCCAGCATGCTGGCTTTGACCGAGTGCCACAATAGCAAGCCAGGTATCAGCGGCGCTGCTATAGGAAATCCAATTGTTGATTGGACTTCGCTCTTCCCTGCAAAGGAAGAAGATGAGTCACAGAACATGGCACCACCGGAGGAGTCCATCTATTCTCAGCCTTCAGGTATCCAGGACGGAGCATCTACTAAGGGAAGCGCGAACAACCGTACTAAAGCTGAGTCCAGCGGTATCTTATCGACTGAAGGACTCATGAACCTTAGGTCTACCCTTTTCGCAAAGCCTGAAACCTACTTCGATCCATTCACGAGTCCCCTTCTGTTCTTCCGCACCCCTGGCTATGACCTACCTCCCACTCCGTCAGCCTTTGCCAGTCTCCGGATCAATGGGTCCGATAATGATGAGCAGGTCATTAATGATTCTGTACCTCCTATAAAGAAGCGTCGATCGCATCGTAAGTATCCGCCTTCAACTTCGAATCTTAGATTGCCAAGATTGCGGGTAGAAGTTGGGAAGGAAAACGCATTGCGAACACAAGGGCTGGAACTTGTGGAGTTGGCACGGAGAAGCATTGGGCTCTGGGAAGAAGGTGGGAGGGACAGTGTGTGGGAAGAGGATGGGACCACAAAGCTTAGACCTGGTGTAGCTGAAGAGAGGGTCCAATTCATAGAGAGGGAAGAGTTGGGACTGTGGGGAGAAAGGCGAATGGCCGAGATTGGTCAGTGGTTTGGTGAAGTATTGCGCCGATCTTGATACTCGAGAATGGAGTATGAATTGCTCCAAACCAGTCAAGTTGAATCTCGCTCATGGTCACGATAATGCAGGGTTATTATTTGTTTCCATCTCATCTCTGGTTGTAGAATAATTGAGACTCGGATATCACCCGGAGATAAAAATGACGCTAACAGATGTCCCCCCCAATCGCAAAAAGCTTGGCATTCAACCCGTTAGCGCCCTTCCCAAGTGGCTGGGAACCAGCCTTACAAACATCGTGATTCGACAATCGTTGTGCCAGCCACGCATGATGCTGCAGAGGTTGGGCAGCCAATCTGGTGTACATACAAGATGCACGACTCCTCATTTGGAGTGCTGTTGCATTCTACATCTCTCACGAATAGTCTTCGAAAACCACGAATCTTCGACGATTTCTTACGACCTTGATACCCCCACTTGCTGATAGCTGTTGAGCTCTTTCTGTACCTTTTTACAATCTTCGAAAGCGATAGTGACTTGGTGGCTTTCTGCGTTACGACTTTTTCTGTAATTTAGCAGCAAACGAAGGAGAGAGTGAACCTTGGCGCATCGCACGCAACCCGTCATCGACAGACGCACCTGCGCCCTTCCAGCCTCGTACGACATCTTAAACCAACAATCAGCTCACCTCGTTCGCTCCACGAACCTTCTCATCTATCCACAATACCGCTCAAGAGCATAACCCTTTCTCGCCTCCTCCAACACCGCCCCATCCCCAATCTCTCACTCACCTCTACAACCAACCTCCACCCCAACCCCCAGCATAAATATGGTCAAACGCAACATCGTCATCGCAATCATAATCATCATCCTCTTCGTCGTCCTCGCCATTGTCGGCTACGCCATCTACGCCATCCAGAACCGCGTGCGTCTATTCGGGAGAAGAAGCAGCGACGAGGAAGATTTAGCGGACGACTAGCATGAGTAGTGATGAGGGAAGAGAGGGGTTCATGAGAGGATACGGAAAAGGATGTAACGGATCGAATGGGATGATGGTGGACGAGTGGATGATTCGGTAATCGAGAGCAGGGAAGATGGAACTGTATATATTTGCATCTGCATAAAGGATTGGGTTGCGTGGATGAACGCAGAGGAGATATATTTGGTATACTGGCGGGAGGGACCGGGGTACCGGCGTTTTATGAGCATACTACGAGCTTGTCATGATTGCATTGGGTGGTTGGGATCGAAATATAGACAGCTACCAGCTTAGGTCCTGGAAAGGATGAGATGATATTTACATCTATACTTGTATATCAAAGTCGCATGATATACAAATATCAACTATGTCCTTTTTACAGTAACAAACATCATAAGACATCTGTCTCAATTGAGTCCTGCTCAATACCGCTCTCTCGACAATAGCTGCCGCATCGCAGTGTAAAATACATCTCAGCCTTGAGTATACACATCCAATTCCTTTGCCTTTATGAACACGATAGTCCCAGTCTGACCCACCCATAAGCGCCTCCGGCCCACAAACCCAGTAAGATTGGTATAAACACCCGCCAGAATCTCGCTTGCCCTCATACCCCCACACCCCGATCTTCACCCTCCTCCATTCCCCATCCCCACCCCATCGTACTCCCTCAACCCCATCAACATCCTCCCGCCCGCATACTCCACCTGCCCTCCATCTCCGTCCCCACCACCCCCTTTCATCACGCTATGCTTATCCCGCAGATCCGGATCCAGCATTTCCCTGTCTAATTCCTCCGGCTGCTGATCGTCGTCATCGCCCGGCGCGTCCGCGAGGTCCAGATCCTCGTTGCTGGGGGCGGGGGAATGGCGATCGCTGTTGTTGTTTTGCTGGTGGTATGAGGGTGGGGGAGGGTAGGCCATTTCGCTGGAGTAGTGGGGAGGGGGTGTTGTGTAGTGCGGTGAGATTGGAGGCGGGATTTGTGTTTTGCGAGGAGGGTGTCGAAGTCCCAGTCTTTGAGGTTGTTGGTGTCCGTGGTGGAGAGGGCAAGGGCGGTTTCGGGCGGGATGGATAGGGTTGACGGTTGTTGGTGGTAGGAGTCTGCGTGCGGGTACTGGGAAGTTGTGGGTCGTTGGAGTTGGGCGCGCAGGAATTGAATTTCTTGCTCAGCTTTGGTGAGTTTGGCGACGGTTTGTTTG
>JAABUO010007636.1_pt1 | contig 12329 bp, 11 predicted proteins | sample 5559291 | NCBI WGS metagenome assembly JAABUO01 (sample SAMN10711878, study PRJNA513372) | rock metagenome | isolation source: Antarctica rocks | place: Antarctica: Victoria Land, Finger Mt sud
TGCGAGAGGGTGCGTGGAGATGTCTCACACAACATTACCCAAAACTGCCGTTCGCAAACCCGAACCGAGTTTCCATACAGACACCGGCGACGCTGCTACGTGGTCACGACAAGAATCCCGGTGCGCCAGAAGTACAAGTTCTGGAAGTCTTTGGGTACAATACCGAACATATGTACCCAAACTATGGGTGGAATACCCGACAGAAGGAGCAGCGTTGAAATGCTAAAAGAGCCGACAGACTTCGAACTCGAAATAATGAACCTGTTAGGAAGACATATTGTGTCGTTAAGAGGCATTTACCGAGCGCCGAATGGAACAGCTAACTCTGGAAATAACATACCCTTCAACTTCTCTGGTTTTGTTTTCAATGTTCGCGAGGACTGGTTCCTGCTGACAGCAGGGCACGTTTTAAGTAAGATCAGCGATGCCCGCGCTAAAGATTATTTTGTTGGAGATTTTTGCCTTGATGATGCGTATGCTCCCAGTTCCCTGTTCAAAGAGTCAGATGCGTCGATTCCATTTGATTTCGATGGGGCAGCAAAAAATTTCGTAGACCAATCGGAGTTCGGAGATTACGGTGCAGTATACCTTCGTTCATACTATCGCGATTTGTTGAAAGCAAATAATATTGAACCATTCTCACCAGCAGAAACAGTTGCCGCTACCGGCGGTGTGAAATTTGAGGCTTGTCATTTGATCGGACTGCCTGACGAACTAATGGACACTGATAGCGAAGGAGATATTGTTCGCCAAAAGAGCCAGCTAGTCGCGATCAATGTAAACCCTCTGGGTTTTGATGAGCTACCCCCGGCAATAAAATCAAGCGTTCAAAGTCAAGGGTTTCACAAAGAGAACTTTTTCGCTCAAGTGCCGGATGCCAATGAATTGACGAGTGGAGACGAACCTGGGCTTCAAAGCATTGTTGGGATGAGCGGCGGCCCAATTATAGGATGGCGACGAAATTCTGTTGGACGTCGGTACTACGGTCTCGTTGCCATACAAAGCAGGTGGTGGAAAGAAAGCAGAATTTTAATGGCTTGCCCCGTAGCACGGTATATCTCTGCACTTGATTACACTATTCAAGAAGCAAACGCAAGGTTAGCAATGCTCTCGGCTGCTGGTGCTGATGAGCCTGAACTCTGAAACCGTCACTGAGTTCAGGCTTCTTGAGCGGTAAGTGAGAAACGGCGGAAACGGCATGAACGCTCTATTGAAAAGTTCATGCCATACCCTTGTACCTTGATAAAGAGAGGTCACTCTTTCGCCCAGAATATTTCGCCGGGCTGTTCGGTGATGACGGACGCTTTCAGGGTTTCCATCGCTTTGTACAGACCCTCGCGGGTGGACATGAGGCTGTCTTCATGCTCGATGGAAAGCACATCGTCGTAGCCAATCATGCGGAGGTTCGAGACAAAGTCACGCCACCACGTTAATGTGTGGCCGTAGCCGACGGCGCGGAAGGTCCACGCCCGGTGCAGTACGTCGCCGTAGGACTTGGTGTCTAAAGTGCCGTTAATGGAAGCGTTGTACGGGTCAATGCGCGTGTCTTTGGCATGGACATGGAAGACGGCCCCGGCTTCGCCTAAGACGCGCACGGCGGCGATCGGGTCAATGCCCTGCCACCAGAAGTGGGACGGGTCAAAGTTTGCGCCGATCTGCGGGCCGGCGGCGTCGCGCAGCTTCAGCAGAGTTTCGGGGTTGTAGACCAGAAAGCCGGGATGGGCTTCAATGGCAAACTTGATTTTGTGGTCTTTTAAGAACTTGTTCTGCTTGCGCCAGTGCGGAATGGCGACTTTCTTCCACTGGTAGTCTAAGATTTCGCGGAACTCGTCGGGCCAGGCGCAGGTGACCCAGTTCGGGTACTTAGCGCGGGAATTGTCGCCGGGGCAGCCGGAGAAGCCGTTGACGACCTCTAAATCCAGCGCTTCTGCCAGCAGGACGGCGTTCATAAACGCTTTCTGGTGGTCGTCGGCAATGGCTTTGTCCGGGTGAAGCGGGTTGCCATGCACGGACAGCGAGTCCAGTGTCAGGCCCCGGCTTTCAATCGCCTGGCGCAGCTTTTTCCGTGCGCCCGCGTCTTTGATAAGCATTTCGACGCCGCCGAAATCGTCGAGATGGCGAGAGCCGGGGTAGCCGCCTGCGCCGATTTCAACGGCCTGAATGCCGGCTTCGGCGATTAAATCGAGCGCTTCTTCGAGCGGCTTGTCCCCGAACAGCGCCGTAAATATTCCGATCTTCATTGAGAATTTCCTTTGGAGTAAGCTGCGGGACTCTTCGGCACGGGAAGGCGGTTTTCCTGCCGGTCCACTCGTTCCGCCTCTGCCGGAACTTTACTGGCTGCGATTTGCGTTTTAAGCAGGGTACACTAAAGCTGCTTATGTTTTGTCTGTGTTCTCAATTCTATCAACGACGGTTCCTGCTTCGGCGAGCCACGGCCTGGCTCCTCCTGCTGGTCTGCGCGTGGATGGGAACCGGCGGCGTTCTGCACCACACGGAAGCGGAAGAAGTAATCCGGCCTCTGCCTAAAGCCGCGTCAAGCCTGCATCACGCTGTCGCCGCCCCAAACGATGCCTGCGCCGCCTGTGAATGGACGCAGGGCTTGCAGGGCCGGACGCCGCCGATTTGTCAGGTCTCGTTCCCGCTGTTTTCTTTCACGCCCCGACCACGCCCTGCGCTGCCTACTTTGATTGCTTGTACATCACTTCATTGCCCTTCTCGTGCGCCCCCGGTTTCCTCCGCTTTCTGCTGACCGCTTCTTCACTGCCTGAACCTGCTGAGGAAACCCATATCTCATGCCACGACTCCCGCGCCGCGCACTTACGGCGGCTATCTGCCTGGCAGCCCTGCCGCGCCTTGCCGACGCGCAGACGGCACCGCTGCCGCCCGCGTCTAACACAAATAGCTCAACTGCCAATATCTTTGACCCAAGCCGCGCTCCGCTGATTATTATTCGCATCGGTGCACGGCGCTATGTTCTCGTGCCGCGTACCGAAGGCAGCGCAACGTCTCTCGGCGCATTGGCGATTGAAAGCAAGCCGAACAATACGAGCTTGAACACGATTATTGCCAGCAGCGTCGCCGGCGCGGCGTCCGCGCCGAGCGGTGAAATCCATATTCGCGGCTCGCACGGTCAGTATTCGTATTATTTAGACGGTGCGCCGCTGCCGTCGAACGTCTCCGGCTCGTTCAGCGATTTGATCAATCCGAAGGACATCCAGACGCTTCGCATCTACACTGGCGGCTTCCCGGCGGAATACGGCGGGCAGCTTGCAGCGATCTTCGATGTCACGGCAAAGGCCGGCGCAGGCAAGCCGTCCGGGTTCTTGCAGCAGATCGGCCAGAGCTACAGCGATTACCAGTCCACGGCGCAGGTCGGCGGCGGCAATTCCCGCTTTTCGTACTTTCTGTCCGGCATCCGCAGCTCCAGCAATTTCCGGCTCAGCCCACTCACGCAGACGCCGCTGCATGACTCGGGGCTGGAAAACGTCGGCTTCGGCAAGTTTGACCTGCAAAGCGGGCCGTCGAACCGGTTCACGCTGGACGTTGGCTCAAGCGCCGCGACAATTCAAGTTCCCAACGATTTCCTGCGCCAGTCCATCGGCCAAAACGATAACCAGAAAGAAAACGGCGCGTTCGCCAATCTGATTTGGAGCCATCTGGCAGGAGCCGACAATCTGCGCGTCGCGTTCTACTCGCATAAGTCCCAGCTTCGCTACTTCGGCAGCTTGCAGGACCTTCTGGCCGATCCGGGTTCCACAGACACCTCCGGGCTGACCACCACGAACGAGAACCAGCAAGCAACCTATCTTGGGCTGCGAACGGATTACATCGCCCACGCTAATAAATACCACAAAGTTCAAGTCGGCTTTGACATGAACGCCGTCAACGGCCACCAATTTTTTAGCTCGTTCGGCACGCCTCAAAACGACCCGACGCTGAACCAGCCGACAATTTTAGACTCACGCCACCTGGCCGGCGGTGACAAAAGCGCCTACGCCCAGGACGATTGGACGACGGGGCGGACGCTCATCAACTACGGCCTGCGCTACGACGTGCATCAAGCCGACATCAACACATCTCAGCTTTCGCCGCGCCTTAATTTGACCTACACCGTGGGCAAGGACCAGCTTCATGCTTACTATGACCGCTTGTTCCAGCCCGTCGCCATTGAAGACGTGAAGCACCTCAGCACCAGCGCCGCGTCCATCAAGCCGTTCCAGCCGGAGCGCGACGACTTCTTTGAGGTCGGCGAGACCCATACCCAGTCCGGCACGACGCTGTCAGTGGACGGCTACTACCGGGCCGAAAAGAACACGATTGACGACCAGGTCTTCGGCGCGACGCAGATTGACATCCCAATCAACTTTGCCAAAGGCTACACACGGGGGCTGGAAGTCGCGCTGGAAGGGCCGCTCGTCAAGAACGTCTCGTACTATGCGAATTACGCCCGCTCGTGGGCCAAAGGGGCCGGCCCAATCAGCGGCGGCCTGCTCGGCGAAGCGCCGGGTTCCTACTTCAACGACGACCACGACCAGACCCACACAGCGTCTTTTGGCCTCTCGTACAGCCGGCACGGCTCGTATGCGACGCTGGACGGCGAATATGGCTCCGGCTTTCCCTACGGCGAGATTGACCGCTTGGACGCCAACGGCAACCCCGTTTTAGATGCGTCGGGGAACCCGTTCCCCACATCTATTAACTACATCCGTGTGCCGGTGCATACGATCCTGAACTTCGGCATCGGCACGACGCTCGGCTCGATGCAGCTTGCGTTCACGGTAGACAATTTTCTCAACCACGGCTACGTCATCAAAGAAGCCGGGCCGTTCTCCGACGTAGAGTGGGGCCAGGGCCGCGCCTACGGCGTCAAGCTGACGCAGAGTTTTTGAAGAGAAATAAAGAATCGAGAAACGTGAGGGAATAAATTCCTCTCGCTACGCAGAGTCGTCCTTCGGACGAAAGAGTCCGGACGAAGATCGTCTGCGTATGATATTCCTCGTCCGAAGGACGACTCTGCGTAGCGAGAGGAATTTATTCCCTCGCAATGAACAAGGAAACACACTATGACTGCTTTCGTAACCTATCTGCATCAAGGCGGGTTTATGATGTACCCGCTCATTGCCTGCTCGATCCTCGCCATCGGCATCATCTTGGAACGTGCCTACACATTCCGCAAGGCCACCTCGATTGACCCGGAATCCCTGCTGGAAGAAATCAAAGAAACCTACAAGCCCGGCGACCACGGCGCAGCGGCGGCGCGTCTCATGGAAGACGCGAAAACGCCGTTCTCGCGCATCTTTGCGCGGGGCCTGAAAAATGCCGACAAGCCCGCCGAAGCCATTGACATGGCAATGTCCCAGGAAGCGGCGAACGAAATCCCGGCCTTGGAAAACTATCTGCTCGGCCTGCGGACGATTATCAGCATCGCGCCGCTGCTTGGCCTTTTGGGGACAATTGCGGGCATGATTACGTCGTTTAAAGAAATCTCGCACTCGGGTTTGTCGTCGCCCACCGCCGTCATGGGCGGCGTCTCGGAAGCGCTGGTGTCTACGGCCACCGGCATCGGCATCGCCGTGATTGGATTAATCTTTTACAACTACTTCGGCAATTTAGTCAAGCGGTTCACGGAAGACATGGACTACTACGGCACCGAGCTGACGAACTTCCTGACGGGGAGGGTGGCCTAAATGCTGCGAGTACGCGCCCGGCGTCAGCCGGAAGAAGCGGAAATTATCATCATTCCAATGATTGACACGATGATGTTCCTGCTGATGTTCTTTATCGTTGCGTCCCTAGCTTTGGCGGTCCAAAACGGCCTGCCGGTCAACCTGCCGAAAGCTGCCACCGGCCAGAAGCACTCCGCCCAGAACGTCACGATCACCATCAGCGCCGCCGGGGACCTTCACTTAAACACCCGGCCCATCGTGCTTGGTGACGAGACGGCAGACCTCAAGGCGCTGGGCGTCACGGCGGGAACTTTAGTTGTCATCAACGCCGACAAAGACTCAAGGCATGGGACTTTGATCAGCGTCATGGACAACGCCGGTAAGGCAGGAGCGGAGCGGTTTGCGTTTGCGACGCAGACTTGACCTACCACCTGCGAAGCAAGGTAGTAGGTCACCACAAGTTTAGGAACCACTTATGCGCCGACGGCGAGAAAAAAACACGCTGCTGCCGAAGATGATCGGGCTGGCAGTCATCATCAATGCCATCCTGCTGCCGATCTTGGCTCAGATGGGCGTTTTCAAGAACATCGGCGGGCAGAAGCTGACGCCCATCGAGATCATCAAGCTGCCGCCGCCCGAGAAGCGGCCCGCGCCGCCGAAGAAGACGGCGAAGAAGGCCACGCCAAAGCCGAAAGCGGCAGGCCACAAGACGGCTGCACGCCCGGCGGCATCGCGCCACGCTCCCAGCGGTCCGCCGCCGGTGCGCGTCGTCGCGCAGGGTCCGGCGGCAGGCGGGAGCGGGGGCGGAGGAGACGCCGGCATCACCGGGTCGGGCAGCGGCCCTACTCCGCCGCTCCCGCCTGCCCCGCCCCCGCCGGTCAGTCCGCCGCCTCCGCCTCCCGCGCCGGCCCCTGCGTCCCCGCCTGCTCCGCCGCCGGCCCCGAAGCCTCTGCCCCCGCCGCCTCCTGCCTCGCCGCCGGCTCCCGTCCAGGCGGATGCGGTACTTGTGTCACAGCCGAAGCCGGTTCTGCCGGATGACGTCAACTTTGACGACATTCACAGCAATTTCTTTGCCCTCTTCACGATTCGCGCCGACGGCAGCACAGACGTCAAGATGGTTTCTTCCACAGGCGATAGCCGCGTGGACCAAATTGTGCTTGACACGGCGCGTCAGTGGAAATTCCGCCCGGCTACGCTGGGCGGCAAGCCGGTGTTAAGCTATGAGCGGCTGGAAGTGGAAGTGTATCTGAGTTCATAAGGGCAGGGGTAAACCCTGCCCCTACTAAAGCAGGGTGAAGTTGTCGGGGAGCAGATCGGTGATCGTGTCCGTCGCGGACAGGCCGGACTCGGTGGTGGAGATAATCACAATGGGGCTGTCGGCGCGGGAGAACTCGGCGATGACCTGGCGGCACGCGCCGCACGGCTTGCAGAGCTTGGGAGCGGACGTGACGACGCCGACGGCGACAATGTCCATGCGGCCTGCCGTGACGGCGTGGAAGATCGCCACACGCTCGGCGCAGACCGTCAGGCCGAACGAAGCGTTCTCGATATTACAGCCTTTGTAAATGCTGCCGTCGGATAAAAGCACTGCTGCGCCGACGGCGAAGTTTGAGTAGGGTGCATACGCTGAAAGCTGGGCTTCCCGCGCCGCCGCAAGGAGCGCGTCTTTTGCCGTTTCCGTCAGCGGTTCGTTGTCAATCGTCATAGTCGCTATTTCTCTCCAAGCCGCAGGTGCAGCAGGAATTCCGTGTTGCCGTCGCTGCCTTCAATCGGGCTGACCATGCGGGCCGTCTCGCGCAGGCCGAGCGCGTTCGCTGCTCCGGCAACTCGCTCCAATGCCTCGGTGCGGGCTTTAGGGTCACGCACGATGCCGCCTTTGCCGAGATGCGCTGCGCCTACCTCAAACTGCGGCTTGACTAGGCAGATTAAGTCGCCCAAGCGAGTGAGCAAGGGCGCAAGGGCGGGCAAAATCAGCGTCAGGGAGATAAACGAAACATCTACGACAATCACGTCAAACAAGTAGGGAAAGTCGCCGAGGCTGAGTGAGCGGGCATTCACGCCTTCCCGCGACTGAACACGCGGGTCTGCTTCAATCTCGGCGGCCATCTGTCCATGCCCGACATCTATGGCAATGACTGACTTAATCCCGCGCCGCAGGAGGCACTCGGTAAAGCCGCCGGTGGACGCGCCGACATCCAGCGCGGTTTTGCCGGCCACATCAATCCCAAACTCCGTCAGCGCCGCTTCCAATTTCAGTGCGCCGCGTGACACATAGCGCGGGCCGGTGTCGTGCCGGGCCAGCACCGCGTCCGCGGCAGTCTCGGCACTGGCTTTCAGGCCGCGCCGCCCATCCACGGAAATCAACTCGGCGTCCAGAAGCGACTGCGCCTCGGTCCGGCTGCGGCAGATGCCTTGTGCGACGAGCGCTTTGTCCAGACGCATGAATTCAGGACGCATAGGCCATTAATGCTGCCAGGTGAGTCGTATCGTTTTGGGCCAGCAGCTCGGCGGGCCGAGTGGGATCGAAAACGTGCAGGCGCGTGACGGCGCAGTTGTCGGAGAACGGCGGCTCTTCGGTGACTGCCGGAACGCGCAGGAACGCCTCGGTCAAGCGCCCTACGGTTTCGGCATGAGAGACAATTAAGATATGCTCGCCGGAGCCGCCGTGCAGGGAAATCAGCGCGTCCCGGACACGCTGGGCGCGGGCGTACATTAGAGCATCGTTTTCCAGCGTTTGAGGCCACCAGCCGACGCTGCACGGGAACGTCTCGCCGAAGAAAGCAAACGGGAACTGGGACGTGATTTGCTCGGGCGTCAGGCCGGGGAAATGGCGGTAGCCGGGCCACTTGGCATTGAAGTATTCGCAGATGTCCGCATAGACTTCCGCCCGAAGTTTGGTCCGCTCGCAGAACGGCGCGATGGTCTGCAAAGCGCGGCGCAGCGGCGAAACATAGGTGCGGGTGAGGCCGGCCCGGCTCAAATACTCTGCCGTGAGGTCTGCCTGCCGCCGTCCTAAATCGGTCAAGGAGCTGTCGAGGTGATCGGTCAGTCCGGCATTCGCTTCAGACTGACCGTGACGAACGAGGGTAATTAACATAACGGACATCAGTATACCCGTTAATACAGCGAAATCTTAACAGCACAATTAGTGCGGCAGATCGCTGACCACCAGCTCTTCCAGCCCAATGCGGTTCGTGATTAAGATTTTGCGCCCGAGAAAGTCAATCAGCCCCTGCCGCTTGAAGTCGTTGAGAATGAGCGTCGTTGTCTCGCGGGTGCTGCCGATGACGTTTGCCAGTTCTTGGTGGGTCATCTTGCCGTTCAAGGGCTGCCCGACCCGGCCATTGCGCCCGCCCTGGCCTTCATATAGCCGCAGCAGGAGCTTTGCCAGACGCTTCGGGACTTCCAAGAATACAAGATCGGCGACCTGGTTCTCCGCCTGTGACCGCCGGGCGCTGACCAGCCGCAGCAGCTCCTGCGTTGCCGACAGCGATTGTTCCAGCGACGCCAGAATATCGGCCCGCCGAAAAACGACTACCAGCGAGTCTTCCAAAGTTTCCGCGACCAGCTCATACGGCTCAGCTTCAACAAGCAGTCCGGTTTCGCCGAAGATGGCCCCATCTTCCAGCAGGTACAGCGTCAGCTCCCGCCCGCGCTCGGAAACGCGGGCGATCTTGACGCGCCCGGTGCAGAGCAGATACACGAAATCGCCCGGCTGGTCGGCAAAATGAATAATTTGGCGGCGGCGATACTGGCGCTGCTCCGCGATCCGCTCCAATCGCTTCAAGGTTTCTTCCGGCAGCGCCGCCAGCATCGGCACCTGCTGGAAATACGAAAGTAATGAGTTCAAATCTTCACAAAGCACCTTTCCGATTGCGTTCATCCTTACACTTGAAAGTATACCAGTATTACGCTTGTTTGCTTCCGTCAATTATACGGGGATTTCGCGCTTTCTACAAAGCCTGGTACATTTCCCGTGCAAAACGGCAAAAGCCAGTGCCGAGAATACCGGACATCGTTCAGTATTCCCGCAAAAGACACGAATAGCCAGGCTGCAAGTTACAGCAAGGTTACAACCCTCTCTTTTCTACTGATACGCTCTCTTTTCTACTGATGCAGGACTTGTGCCAACCGGAAGTTTGCGCGGAAAACCCGCATTTTACTGGGGTGTTGGTGGCTAGGGTGTTGGTGACTAGGGTGCTGATGACTGGGGTGCTGATTGAGTGGGGGCTTCGGGGGGCTGCGGCTTGCGCCGGGACAGGGGCGGGCCGAGGACTTCCTGAAGGATAATTGCGCGGACAAGGTCATCGGTGCCGCCGAACAGGCTGTTTACCGGGGCAGACGGACGCACAGGGGCGGACGTGAGCGAAGCGCCGAGTGCCGCCGGTTCTGCGCCGAACATCTCGCGCTCCTGCCGCTCGAAATCCTGCCGCGTCGTTTCTTCGGGAACTGCCGGACCGCCGGCCTGCGGCTGACGCTCCCGTGGGCGCGGCGTGTCCAGCCGGGGCGCTCGGGCGGGCAGGGGTTGAGACGGAGGCGGCGCTTGCAGCCGCGCCGGCTGAAGCGTGGCCGGAGGCTGGAACAGCGGCGGGATTTGTCCACGCGGCACAGCCTGCGAGGGCGGCGGAGCCTGAAGCGGAGGCGGAGGCAGGCCGGGCTTTCCCGTTTGCTTGAAGGCTTTCGTGATTCCTCGAATAATCCAGACGATGCCGCCGAGAATCAGAACAATCAGCTCGGAGTTGATGGGAATTCCGTGATACAACAAACTTATTCATCCTCCGCGTGCGTCAAAATCGCCCGTGCATTCGACAAATCCTGTCCAATAAACGGCGTGTTACCCGGTGTCCATAAGTTGAGCGGCGTCAGCGTCGCGTCTGGCTTCATTGCTTTGACATGGCCGTCGGCGAACAGCAAATTCAGTGTGCCGGGCGGATGCTGATAAAAGTAATGTGATGGCTTGTGCGTATATAGCTCAGACCCCGTTGACGGCAGGAAGGCCGGGCTTGTCATATCCCAGTCTTCGCCGTCGTACCCGCGTGTGTCAGCGGCCAAAACAACTGTCGGCGAGAGGCTGAAAACTGACACTCTCTTTTTGCCGCTGCTAAGACAAAGCGCGTTCGCGGCGTGGGATTTGGGCAGATTATCGGGTGAGGCATGACTATTGTCGCGCGGGTCATCCGGGCAGCGATAGACGTTCGTAGATTTCACATACGGATAAAGCGCCTCACGCCACCCGGTATTTTTGGACAATGTCTCGTCCGGCAAATCGCCGCCGTAATCTTGAGTGTACTGCGCCAGCGCCAAGCCAAGCTGCTTCATGTTAGACATGCAGGAGGTTCGATTGGCGTTTTTTATGGCCCCCCCGCTGATTACTGAGAAAAGAAATCCGCTGAACAAATAAAACACGAATAGTATCAGCGCAATCCGCAAAACTGATTTCATAGCTCGCCTCAGTCCACGCGGTTAAACAACCGGGCCGGTGCTGCCGCCTGCGCCGCCGTTCTCATCCGCCCCGCCGGTGGCGCGGCTGATGCCGCTCCGCATGGCGGTATCGGCTTGGAGGTTCCGCAGGTTGTAGTAGTCCATCGCGCCCATGTTGCCGCCGCGCAGGGAATCGGCCAGCGCCATCGGCACCTGGGCCTGGGCTTCGACGACTTTGGCCTGCATTTCCTGGGTGTAGGCTTTCATCTCCTGCTCGCGGGCCACGGCCATCGAGCGCCGCTCTTCGGCTTTGGCCTGGGCGACTTTCTTGTCCGCTTCGGCCTGGTCGGCCTGCAAACGCGCCCCAATGTTCTGGCCGACCACGACATCGGCGATGTCAATGGACAGAATCTCAAATGCCGTGCCGGCGTCAAGCCCTTTGGCGAGAACGGTCTTGGAAATGGCGTCGGGTTTCTCCATGACTTCCAGATGCGTCGCCGCCGAGCCGATGGTGGTGACGATGCCCTCGCCGACGCGGGCGAGAACCGTCTGCTCGCCCGCGCCGCCGACAAACTGGGCGATGTTGGCCCGGACCGTCACCCGCGCAAACGCCTTCATCTCGACGCCGTTCTTGGCGACGCCCGCGACGTTCGGTGTTTCAATGACTTTCGGGTTGACCGACATCTGCACGGCTTCCAGCACGTTCCGGCCTGCCAGGTCAATCGCGGCGGCCCGCTCGAACGGCAAGGGGATTTGGGCGCGATGGGCGCTAATCAATGCCTGCACGACCCGGTCCACATTGCCGCCGGCCAGATAGTGCGTTTCAAGCTGGTTCAAGTTGACGGGAACGCCCGCTTTTACAGCGGCGATCAGCGGCAGGATCACCCGGTCCTGCGGGACGCGCCGCAGCCGCATTCCAATCAAAGAGCCGGGGTTGACTCCGCTGACCCCAGCGGAGATCGCCGTAATCATCAGCCCCAGCGGCACATAGCGCAGGATTGTCGCGAAGACGACAATGATCAAAACAACGGCGATGACGACGCCAATGAGTGTAGGCATAAATAGTGTTCCTTATGTCTTTATTATAGCACATTTACGAGGGAACTCAGGAGGTTTCATCTAAAATAGCAACCAAGCGCGGGGCGAAATGCAGGCGGTCGGCGGCGACGCACAGCGTCCGCAGGCCGAACCAGCGTTCGGACGGCACGGAGTCGCGCCCGTTCAGGTGCAGATGGCCGTACA
>JAABUO010007637.1_pt1 | contig 12329 bp, 13 predicted proteins | sample 5559291 | NCBI WGS metagenome assembly JAABUO01 (sample SAMN10711878, study PRJNA513372) | rock metagenome | isolation source: Antarctica rocks | place: Antarctica: Victoria Land, Finger Mt sud
CGTGCAGGCCACGGCCGAGGAGCACGAAGCGGCCGGCGAGGAGGATGCCGCCCTCAAGCAGATCCAGGCCATCCTCTACTCCACGGAAGAGGGCTTTGAGATCCCAGAGCCGGAAGGAGGCGAGGGCGGCGACCTGACTGCAGAGACAGGGAATGGCACGGTGGACGTGTTGGATGACTACGATGACCTCGAGACATTCTAGTACCGAGTATCAGCAACGGCAAAAGCATAAAGGCGTATCTCTACACTTATAAAATATATATTACATGGCTCATCTTACGCACGGTGAATGAACCTCTGCAGCATCCGCGCGGCTGCGACCATGGCCATGGCGCCAAGGATGATTGTCGCGCTTCCACTCACGTCCGACAGCCGTGCCCATACAATGCCCTGCAGCGCAAGCAGCGCCAGCATCTTCCACGCCGCTGTGCGCGAAACGTCCTGCACCAGGAAGGCGAAGGGAAGGAAGGCCAGCGCAAGCATGGGGATCGAGGGCGCAAGCACGCTCTGCACCCCGTCAAAGTGCTGCACCATGAATGCGCCCCCCACTGTAGACAGCGAGTGCGCCATCACTGCAAACGCAGTCGACACCAGCATCGTCTGCGTCACGGTGATGGCTGCATCGCGCTCCTGCTGCTCAAACATGGCCATCGTCCACCCTTCGTGCATCACCAACGGCACCAACGTGGCAACCGTGTCAATAGCGACCGAGGCCACCAGCGCAGAAAGAGGGACCACGTAGTAGACATGCAGGATGTAGTAGTACGGGACCAAGGCCGCAGTGGCTGCTGCAGCCGATTCATAGGGATTGCTGGTCTTGCCCTGCAGAAGAATAATCCATTCCGTCACCCGGCACAGAAACAGTCGGTGGATGGGCAGCGGCGCCGACGGAAGCGTCCCCAATTGCTCGCCCAGCGAGGTGCTTGTGAGCTTGTAGAGCACAGACGAGATCACCCAGGAGGATGCCGGCAGAACCAGCGACTGTAATGTGGACATGGCGTCGGTTGTTGTCGTGACGCGCTCACCCCTGAACGAGATGGATACCAACACGTACACAGGGATATCGCCGCCACCCTCGTCCTGGACAGTGACAGATGAAGGGAGCACAATGCTGACCTGGTGCTCTATGCTACAAGGATGCACATGTACGTTAATGCCTTCTCTTTAAACGTCTCTTTTCAAGGTCTTTCTTCTTTGCTGGGATGCTGTCGTTGCCACCAATATACTTGACCAGTTCTTCAATAGACCGCGAGCCCATAGCCGATGTCGCATGGTCCCGCACTACGGGGGCTGCGTTTGCAGCAACCACATGCTTTGGCTTTGGACTCACGCCCATCTTTGCATGCTTTGCGACTGTGACAGCTCGCTGCGTAAGCATTTCCAGCCAATGCTCCGTCTCCTTTGTGTTCTTGTCCTCCGGCCCGAGTTCTGCGAGGAAGATGGTGTATGCATCTCGCATGGCACGCACAGATGCACGCACATCTTGAGTCAGGACCATTGCCTGAGCGAGCTGGTATTTTATCGTCGCCGTCGAGATGCTCGTCTTTCCATAGACACTCTCACACAATGCCAGGGATACCTCATACCAACGCCGACTATCTACATACTGTTTGAGAGATTGCAGCATGACGGCAACGTTGTTGAGGGTGGTAATCATATCTGGATGGTCGTTACCAAACGATATGCGCCAGAACCTGAGTGCGTGCCAGACATACGCGAGCGCAAGAGCTGTATGTCCCAGCGCATGCTCGTACAGAGAGAGCGAGAGATAGCAAAGAAGGGTCTCGGAGTGGTCGAGTCCCTGTGTCCGCTCGCTGATGACGACCGCCTTGCGCAGCAGCTCGCAGGCTGTCTCTTTCTCTCCCATATTGAAGTAGATTTGTCCGATCTGGGAATACATTCGCGCAATGTTGGGGTGCAGGATTCCATAGACCTGTTCATGCAAATGAAGCGACTCCACCAAAAGCTCCACTCCAAGGCCTTGCTGATTTTGTGCAAGCGAGATTCGGCCAGCTTCGAATGCTCTCTCCACCAATGCACTCTCCCACGGTGTGTCTTTGAAAAGAGGCACAAAGTTCATAATGTCATCCGCATCGAAGTGGTCGAGAACATAGTCCCGCATCCGAAGTTGCACGCCTAATTTCATGCAAACCTCACGCAGTAACGCAGTACAATGATCAAAGGCGTTGATGTCGTATCCAAAACGTATCTTTGCTTCCTTGGAAACCGCAGCCCGGAAGTCTTGGCTCGTGAGGCCTGAAAATCGCAGACGATGCTCGGGGTCGACGTCTTCGGAGTGGCAATCAAACAAGCAGTTGAGAGCGTGGCTAACCACAGCTTGCGCATGGATGAAATCGACCTTAGCGAGCTCCTTATTGACGATGTGCTTCACCGCACGCGATGTCATCTCCCGTGTTGCCACCTGCTTGATACATTTCAATTTCGGATCTGTAAGTGACGTGGCAATACGTCCCAGGTAGCGCACATTGATTCCACGGCCATGCAAAATGCTTGTCAGGGCGGATCCATCTATCGGCATGCCGGTTCGCTGCGTCTCAAAGTCGGCAATAAGATCGGGAATTACCTTGTCGCGCAAAAATTGGCTTGCTGCAATAACATCATCGTCTTCGACGTCTGGTAAAACGTAGGCGTCGGGATTCATAGAGAGCTCGAAATCACTAGTATCAATCTCCAAATCCTCAGGAGCTTCGCCAGTGCCTCTTACCTCATCTCGTCTGTCCTGAAACCATGCATTAATGCGCACCCGATGAAACTCTTCAACCAGCTCGGGACGAAGTAATGTCATCTTGTGCGGATACTCTAGATCCTCCACTTCCTTTGCAAATTCCACATCTACAGGAGTCATACGAAAGAGGTCAAGCAGATATTTGCGCCCGTCAGCCCCATTGACACCCTTGACATCAACCCCTGTAAAGAGCTTCCTTTCGCTACCGTCATCGTTGTGCACGATATGCTCCTTGATATGCAAAGCCGATGCAACTTTCCCTAGCAATTTCGGAAACTGCTCATCCACCGTGCTGTAGGTGCCCTCACGACCTCCATATACGATCTGGGATCCACCTTCATCCTGTTGTCGAAATATTCCGGGAACGATCGACTGTCCGACAATCCTCTGTCCCATATAGTCGACCACCACTGTTCCTATTGTCGCCAAGCCATCAACATCGAGCTTATTGACGAGACGCAGTCCCATTACATCTTTGATCACAGCCACTCTTGCTGCCTCATCGCCACCCTGATCCTTGAACAATTCACTTCCGTCCAGCCCACGGGAAAAGAAAATGTTATTATAAGAGAATAAGTGGAGCGCGGAAGGTTCCTCTGGATTCATAGGCATCACCTCCCCACGAGCAATGAATGTTGCACCTGCAACACAAGCAGACGTGAATTCAGCAAAAATCTTTGCAAGCAAGCGCTCGCGTAATATTCGGTCTTGAATCGTCTCATTGGGTAGACTACGAGTTGACTGTATCTCCTCATTCCAGTCCCTGAGCCCGTATACCAAATCGGTTCCTAAACTAAGGACCACATCCTGGGTACTTGAAAGATCAGGTTGAGTCCTTTCCGGACGAACAACCCACGGTGATGCGGGAATCACATTGGATATCATATCTGATTGAAGTGGATCACGGGAGCTGCTTCTCAGTGTCTGTAAACCTTTGACGAAGAGATGAGAGACAGTCATAAGAAGAGAGATCAGAGAATGGGAGAAGTGATCCTTTCCCCGGGGTCGTCTAGAAGGGTCGAATTCGGATGAAGAAGAGTTGTTCAGGTAGAAACCCGACACATCAGAAGTAATGTGGTAGTGTTCATCTTCTAACGTAGTCAGGGTAAGGTAGAGGAGGTGTCCTTGTAAACGTAACTGCCGCGGTGGAGGGTGATACTGTGAAAGACCGAGATTCTTTAGACACACTGGAGGAAGATCAATTTTGCTGTCTCCCCATACTGCATCAAGTGCCTCCACATTATCAACAGAATAATTGGAAAAGATGTTTTCGTTTGGTTTGATCTGATCGAAAATATATAACCCCGCGTCGATGCCTGCTTGATCACGAAAGCGATCTTTGCGAAAGCCAATCATCTCTCTAGTTCGCAAGAGCTGATAACGAGCGTCTCTTTCATTGTAGCTGTCTTCGACCAAGACCAATTCAGCATTGGCACTGATTTCCGGCACCTCACGCACCTCCTCATGGTCTGCTAGATCATGCCCATGAAAAGAGAGATGGAAGCAGGTGTAACAGCAAGTTTGAGGCAAGTCTATCAGGCTTGATTTGATATCAGCAAATGTATCTGCGACAGAGATTAGAATGTTGAGCTGAAATGGAGCATCTGGGAGCCGGATGACTAAAGAAAGGGCTGTTTGACTCTCCAATTCTGACGCATTCGTATCATCCCGAACGAGCAAATCTTTGGTACCATTGGCTTGGCCATTGCCCTCTGCAGCCTCCTCTTCTCCCCCTTCGACCATAAAGAGCGAGTCAAAGGGACTCGAGAAGATGAATTCCCAGCTCGGGCGAAATACACCGGCGACTAAACTTACATCCTAAATGCATCTCTAAGCTACTCCCACTTTTCTTGCACGTCTCTAGGCTAGTTGCGACAATCTCATTTCATAAGTATCGAATCGGTCCGGTGGAACCCGGATGACGTTGGAGGTTACAACGCCACTTGTCGCCTTTGGATTTTCAGTGCTCGTCTGCTTCCTTCTCGCAAAACAATTCCTCCTCACTTCCCGCATCATCCCAAATATCGCCTGAAAGAATGTCTGCTGCTCTGACAAAGGTGCGTCAAATTATCGCCGAGAACCCGGTGGCTGTGTTCTCAAAGTCCTACTGCCCGTATTGCAAGGCGACGAAAGCGACTCTCTCTGGAATGAATGCCAAAATCTTCCTCGTCGAATTGGATCAGGTTGAGGATGGGAGCGAGTTACAGGATGTGCTCGCCCAAGAGACTGGTCAGCGAACCGTCCCGAATGTCTTTATCGACCACAAGCACGTTGGCGGCAACTCCGACGTACAGGCGATGAAATCAAAGCTTCCAGGTATGCTGAAAGATGCAGGCGCTTTGTAGATAAAACAGCACAAATAAGTACACGTGGATTTACTTTATAATGCGATTCGCCTGATCCACTATCCTTCCTGCTTGTCCCAGTAAGTCATTCATTCTGCCCACAACTTTATCCTGCACGGTCGGCTCCTCCTCCATGTTTTCTCCTGAGCGATGCATGCCACCAATGGCGGACTGATTCTGTACGTAAGATCCCAGATCATTTTGAGGTAAGTGTGAGATTGATTGTTGCGAGTAGGATTGCTGCGGAGCTCCAGCAGGGACAAACATGGAAGCAGCTGCTTGTGTTGCAGAGTAAGACATGGCAGGGCCTGTTGCCAGATTCGGAGGCAGTGGTTGCTGTACTGATTGCATTGGAGGTGGCCGAGTCGATCGTGAGGCTGCTCTTACCGGACTTGCACTTTTGGGCAAAAGTGGCAAACTCGACGTGGCAGTCGTTGTTGAGGTGCGACTCTTTAGTGCTTCCTCTGCAGTAGGATTCACCTTAGATGGGGCAGGAGAGAGAGGAGCGTGAAGATAGGTTTGCACTTGACCGGCAGTCATTTCGCGTGGGTCATGAGATATCGGTTGTCGACGGCTTGTGCCACGGAGCAAAGGATAGAACAATCACGCAAATATTTCATATACAAAATATACCATTGTAGCAGGAAGGGTGATGTGTTTTGACCAATCAGAAATGGAGCAGCGCAGAGCACTTGGCAAATCTCGGGATGTCGCGTCAAGGCTTGTAGAAATCCACAGAAAGCCACGCTCGATCCACCTTGTAGACAACACGAGCATGCAAGTGCAAAGGAAAACACTCTCATTAGGAATCTGGAAGACCCAATCTCCGCGGTAGGTCTGCCATCGTGAATTCATATTCGTGGTATCAAATTTTGTCTAGCCAAATAAGTCCTTTTGCTCCTGCCTGGGCATGAATGCTCCATGCAGAATGCAGACACTGTGGCAGTCTGTCGCCTGTAAATAGTGTGAATACCATCTCCTTTTCTTTTCATCTGTACCTTCATACTAATTGGGCTCAGAGCTTATTGGCAACTTTGCCTTCTCCATCTAGCTACAACAGAATTCGGCTCCTAGAAGCTTTCAACAATTGTCTATTCGCGGTTCATACATTTGATGGGTATGACAGCCAGTGCGTCCCTCACTTATTCTTCGTCTGGCGGTATGAAAAGCGCTTCCTCGTGGGCGCAAACTCTCCCAGCTTGTGTCCAACGTGCTCCTCTGTAATGTCCACCAGGATATAGTCTTTGCCGTTATGAACTTGGAATTTATGACCAACAAATGAAGGTATGATGGTGCACGCTCGTGCTTGTGTACGGATAATCTTTTGTGACAAGTCCATGGGCACGATGTATGGGCCCTTCCATGCCGACCTGCTCAGCCTGGCAACAGTCACCTGCATCCGGTCGCCTTGCGCTGTGTTGTTTGGTTGTCGAACTTCAGCAATTTGGGCGACTCGAGACAGGCACACCTGTTTCTGGCCCAACATCTAGGGTCAGATGGCTAGAAAGAAAAGCGCCAAGAAGAAAGCTACAGAGACAAAGAATAGAGGAAACGCTTCTATGGAGGAGGCTGAGGATGCTCTAGGGACACCCAGCAAGCTTTCAGTCGTGCCAATGGACAAATCTGACGATGAGGAGTTGGATTCTTTGCATGTGAATGAGGAGTACGCAAAACGATTCCAGCACAACAAAGCTCGTGAAGAACGGCAAAAGTTGGAAGAAAAGTATGGGAGTGATGGCGAGGAGTCTTCGAGCTCTTCCGAGGAAGAAGACGACGAAGGGTGGTTGGCAACATCTCAGGTAGATCAGCAAATCCGTGCTACCCTTGACGCACTACGCCGAAAGGACCCTAAAGTATACGATCCACAAGTTACATTCTTCCAGGAGAACGAAGACGCCCCAACGAAGCTGGAGAAGAAGCAAAAACCCATGTACCTGAAGGATTACCATCGGGAAACCTTGCTGGCGCAGGGGTCGACCTCCAGGGGAGAACCCACTTATGTTGAGCAACAAGCAGATTTGAAAGATTCTGTGGTACGTGCACTTCACCAGGCTACGGAAGGAGAAGACGATGAGCTTCTTATTGCTCGGCCCGCAGAGGAAAGACCAGTCGACCAAGTCCCCCTGGACGACGAATCTTTCTTGGATTCTTACGTCACGTCGAATAAATGGCGACAAGTCGATCACGTACCGACTTATCATGAAATGGTGGACGAAGATGAAGAATTTGAAGAGCGAGCTGAGGCGTTTGAAGACGAGTTCAATTCGCGATTCGAGGTACAAGGTCATGCGCGAGATATCACTTCGGTAAGACACGAAGAATCTGATATATCAACCTCTCGCCAGCGCAATCGAGAAAAGAAGGTCGAAAGGAGGCGTCAGGAACGGGAAAAGTTACTAAAGCTCGTGGAGCAAGATAAAGCAGAGAGATTAGTACAGGTACAGAAAGCTAGTGGTATGGATCATGCAGAAAGCTGGGCAAAGGAGGATTTGAGTTCAGACTTTGATGAAGAGAAACACGAGCAATTGATGCAGCAGCGCTTTGACGACACATGGTATGGTCAGAAGGATAAGGAAATCCCGACTTGGGCCGATGACATTGATATTCCACAATTGGATGAAGAGATGACTCTTGCTCGCCCGATAAAGCGAGGGCGGAAAGCACGGAGGAAACAGCTGGAGGAGAAGAATGAAAAAAAGACCGAACGGAAAGGCCAAGTGCAAGATAGCGGAGACGAAGACTCAGATGATTTTCAAGGCCCATTCAAGTACCGTGACGTATCACCGGAGACTTTCGGCCTCACAGAAACCGATATTCTGCTAGCACAGGACAGCCAATTGAATGAGTTTGCTGGACTGAAGAAGCTTGCTCCCTACAGGGCTTCCGATAAAAAAGCAAAGGACCGTCGCAAGCTGCGGAAGAAACGACGGCTTCAGGAGTGGCGGGAGAAAGTCTTTGGCAAAGAGGAAGCGACGCCAAAGAAGAAGCGTCGGGGAAGATAGGAGGTGTCTTTCTAATACCGGCCAGAGCAAGCACTTGGCTTTGATGAAGACCAGCATGATTAAGAAGGTATGGGACCCCTGGAGGCTGTGAAAGAAAGGATGGCTGCAGGAATGGCGAGAAAGAGTCATCGGCAATGAGGAGGTGGCGAGGTCAAAGAGCAAGCACATAAGCAGATAGCTCTCGTAGTACATAAGACGTATAAAAGTAAACAACACCAGTTCAGTCATGGAATGTCCGGAATCAGGCGAACTTCGGGATCCAACACCACCACACAAAAAATAAAGGGGGAAAAGTGGATGGCAAGGGTTGAGGAGGAAAAGAAAAAAAATAAACCTACCCAACCACCAAACTCTCCCCTCAACTCAATCAAGTATACCCTCCTTTCTCCCTGTCGGCGATTAAGCGGTAGAAGCAATGGCAGACCAGAAGACCAACAAATCGAATTTCCTTATCGACTTCACCATGGGTGGTGTGTCGGCAGCCGTGTCGAAAACGGCTGCTGCGCCCATTGAGCGTGTCAAGCTGCTTATTCAGAACCAGGATGAGATGCTCAAGACGGGCCGTCTAGACCGCAAGTACAACGGCATTATTGAGTGTTTTTCCCGGACTTCAAAAGCCGAAGGTGTGCTTTCGCTCTGGCGTGGCAACACCGCCAATGTCCTGCGATACTTCCCTACGCAGGCGCTCAATTTCGCCTTCCGCGACAAGTTCAAGCAGTTGTTTGGATTCAAAAAGGAACGAGATGGTTACTGGAAGTGGTTTGGTGGGAATCTGGCCTCGGGTGGAGCTGCTGGTGCGACATCTCTCCTCTTCGTCTACTCCCTGGACTACACCCGAACCCGACTTGCTAACGACGCAAAGTCGGCCAAGAAAGGCGGGGAGCGGCAATTCAACGGTATGGTAGATGTCTACAAGAAGACACTTGCATCTGATGGAATTGCCGGGCTATATCGTGGATTTGGTCCATCACTCGCTGGAATTATTGTCTACAGAGGTCTTTACTTTGGAATGTACGACTCATTCAAACCCGTGGTGCTAGTTGGCCCGCTCGAGGGTAATTTCCTTGCGTCTTTTGCGCTCGGCTGGTGTGTCACGACTGCTGCCGGAATTGCCTCCTACCCACTCGACACGGTACGACGACGTATGATGATGACTTCAGGTGAAGCTGTCAAGTACAAATCGTCGATGCACGCTGCACGATCAATTGTCGCCGCGGAAGGTGCTAGTTCGCTTTTCAAGGGTGCTGGAGCCAACATTCTGCGAGGTGTTGCTGGAGCTGGTGTGTTGAGTCTATACGACGCAGCACAATTGCTCATGTTTGGAAAGGCATACAAGGGAGGCTCTGGTTAGATAGGTTATGTGTTTCAATACTATGCTCAATCTTCCAAAAGTCTTTCGACGAGAATCTTTGTTTTTTCAAGCTTACGTAGCTGTATACTAGGGTCCCTCGAAGACTGCAGTCTCTTCGTGCGGCAAAGGCTCCCAGCGATCTCTTCTCCCCCATTTGTCGTCCACGAGAAGCGGCATGTCTGCCTGCAACTGTAGGATCCCATCATCAACAATACCCAGCCGTTCCATTAAACCATTCAGTAAACTCCGCAAATATGCATAATCAGGTGTTGCCTCGAACTTGAGCTCTCGGACGTATGTGAGGAAGGAGGCAAATTCCTCAGGATGCCCCTGACACAGCGTTGGAACGGGCGTGTCATACTTCTTTTCCAGGATACGCTCCCGCCGGAATTTGGCTGTAGGGCCTTTTGTTCCTTGCCACGGCAGCGCTCCGCGCACAAAGTAGATCAAGACATAAGCCAGCGACTCCAAATCGTCTCTACGACTCTGTTCTGCGGTTAGACCAACTCTCCTTTGCAGCCTACCATATCCCATATGTGTGGAAATGCTGGCATACCGTGCAGTGCCGGTAAGCCTCTTGCCATCGCGATAGCGTATATGCCGATCCCTCTTGGGATCGTAATACCGCTTCGCAAGCCCAAAATCTATGATATAAAGTGTGTTTTTATGTGCGCCACAACCAACGAGGAAGTTGTCGGGTTTCACATCGCGATGAATGTAGTTGCCCGCATGAACGAATTCGATAAGTGAAAGCTGGGATGTCAATTCGGCGTGTAAATCATACCAACCATCCGGATACCCAGCTGCAGGATCGTCTTGAGTGGCCACTTCCCATCATCTTTACGAAACAACATCTCCAAATTCGGACCAAGGAGCTCCATAACCATGTAGGTATATCGATCCGTACTTCCAAACTTGTAGATCTTGGGGATTCCAACACCATGCCCGCTATTGTCAATCACTGTTGTCTCAGGACAAACATTGCGGTGAATACTTCTACTTCATATTCGAGCTGTGGCGCCTCGCCATGGAGTGATTCAATCTTTACTGCGTGTCGCATCGGATCATCGGTTTCATCGTCTGTCCGTACGCCTGCCCGTCAGCTATCGCACTTCATCACCTTACCGAGATATACATCGTTGAACGAGCCAGCACCAATCTTGTCGACCAGCTTGTACCCATCCACCTCGCTACCCGTTAGCCATTGTGCGGCAGGTACGTACGTAAGCATCGACTAGCTTTGCAGTGTGGTTATGCTGCAATGCTGGTCCAGGGTACCTTGACTTCTCAGGTGCTATGGGTCCTCTTCACACCTCCTTCATCGTCATTATTGGCCACTTGTGCACTAGTGTTTGGATACAGCTCATTGTGCTAATATCACGTGCTGTACTTTCTCCAATGCGCGCCATCCGATACTCGTACTCGTACTCGTTACTCGAGTACAGTGACCCACCAATCAGCTCTACTACTACAAACACTCCGTCGCCATTGCCAGGACCAAGCAAAGAGCTACATGCTGCTGAGGTGGTCTAACTCGAATGCTCCTAGGGCAAGGCTTAACCTATGCCTTCATGTATATCCGCAGCCTTCCTGGCCAGACACTCAGCCATTACGTATCCTGTCCTTACAGATCAGAGTCTGCTCTTGCATAACATTCGTTGATGTAAAGCCACACTTCTCCCAAATCATCTGATTCAACGTTCAGACGAACAAGATGCGGGGTCTGAAAGTTGGCGTGGCCCAATATGCTTCCACCTTTGAACAACGGTCGACACTCTCCATTGTGGAGAAAGCAACAGGGGAGGCCAAGGAGAATGGAGTTGGGTTACTTTTATTCCCCGAGGCTTTCATTGGCGGGTATCCAAGAGGGAGCGCGTTTGGATCAAAGGTGGGTGGACGGTCGGAGGCAGGTCGGGATGAATATCTCCATTATCACAATGCAGCTGTAGATCTTCGACCCGAGTCATGGGAGCGGCTGGAGCTGGAACGGATTTCTAAATACCATGGCATTTTCCTTGCCGTTGGATGCATCGAGCGGGCGTCGAGTCTCTACTGCACAGTTGTGTACATTGACCCAGTCAATGGCTACGTTGGAAAGCATAGGAAAATCATGCCGGTAATGTATCCTCGAATGTATCTTTAATTGCAGACTGGAACAGAAAGACTGGTGTGGTCATTTGGGCAGGCTGACACGATGAAAGCCATAGAGATAACGGTGCAAGGTGAGAAGATGCGTATGGCAGCGGCGATATGCTGGGAAAACTGTAAGAAAATTTCCAGATCTTGCTAATTGAAGATGTTTGGGAGTTCCACGTATTCTTGCTAATGATAGATGCCATTATATCGGTATCATCTGTATTCTCAAGACATAAGCATCTACCTTGCACCAACGGCAGATGCACGAGACTCATGGATTGCCAGCATGCAGCATATTGCCATGGAAGGACGTGTATGGGTCCTTTCATGCAACCAGTATGTGGTTAAGGAGAACCTTCCGGACTGGCTTGAGTCTGATGCAAAGGAAGACGAAGTCATCTGCCGAGGCGGATCTCTAATTTGTAACCCGTTTGGTGGCATCGTGGCTGGGCCGCTCTTCGCTGAAGGGCTGCTTTATGCGCAAATCGATTTAGATGCATGTGTACGTGGGAAGATGGACCTGGATGTATGTGGCCATTATTCTCGCGAGGATCTCTTCAAACTCACTGTTCGTGAATGATCTCATTTTCATCGAGACTGGTTTCACCAGAATTGTTGAAAATGAATAGAAAGACTTTATTAAAGGTAGAACAAACTTTTTCCTTTTCTTTTTCAAGTCAGCAGTGGCATCGTGATCCTGGGCAACTCTACACAAACAATACTTTCATTACAATGACGACATCAATGGA